>Ga0187892_10011186_pt1 | contig 11094 bp, 12 predicted proteins | sample MA1701073metaG_FD_139345 | JGI IMG/M metagenome (GOLD analysis project Ga0187892, IMG submission 139345) | Bio-ooze microbial communities from a basaltic lava cave in the Kipuka Kanohina Cave System on the Island of Hawaii, USA - MA170107-3 metaG ... | reverse complement strand
GACCACCGCGGCCAGGAGCAGGAAGAGCTGCGACCGCTCGGCCAGCGGCACCGTGAGGTAGGTGCAGACGAAGGCGAGGCCGACCGCCAGCAGGGCGGCGCCGTACGCCTTCCGAGACTCTATAGAGCGAAGAACACGCACGCTGGAATCATTCGCGTTTCGCTGCATCGCGTCAGGCATCCGGCCACATCATACCCTCCGCGCAACGGACGGATCATGCTGTGAGACGCAATGCCCATGCCCGCCGGGAGCCACACCCAAGTGCCAGTTTTCTTGAAACTCGAGTGGGTCTCATGCGCGGGATCGAAGTGCGCCGGTAAGTTCAACCCGGTAAGATTCAACCATGGAAGACACCGGCTGGCTGATCGTGGCGATCGTGACCGGGGTGTTGGCGGCCGCCGGCTGGATCGCGCGCGAGCGCTGGATCATGCGGCGGCGCCGCCGCTGACACCCTTGCGCCGGCGCGCGCAAGTCCGGTAGCCTACGCAGGGCCGTTGCCGCCGGGGTGATCGAGGCGCGGCCCGGGGGACCTTCATGGGCATTCAGAAGGCGCGGATTGGCATCATCGGGGCCGGGGCCATCGGCTGCGTGGTGGGCGGCCTGCTGGCCAAGGCTGGCCACGACGTGACCCTGGCCGATCCATGGCCCGAGCACGTGGAGCAGATCAAGAGCAGCGGGCTCCGGCTCTCAGGGAGCTGCGGGGAGCACCTCGTGCCGGTGCCGGCCCTGACCCTGGGGGAGTTCGGCCAGGTGCGCGAGCCGTTCGAGGCGGTGTTCGTGGCCGTGAAGTCCTACGATACCGAGTGGGCCACCCAGATGGCGGTGGACCACCTGCGACGGCCCGACGGCCTGGTGGTGGATTTCCAGAACGGCATCAACGACCATCGGGTGGCGTCGGTGGCGGGGCGCGACCGCACGCTCGGCTGCGTCATCCTCATCAGCGCCGGCATGTACGAGCCCGCGCACGCCATCCGCACCGACCGGGGGAACGCCGCCTTCAAGATCGGCGAGCACGACGGCACCGACTCGCCGCGCGCCCGGCGGATCGCCGAGATCATGAGCGAGGTGGCGCCCGCGGTCGTGACGACCAACCTGTGGGGCGAGCGCTGGTCGAAGCTCGCGCTCAACTGCATGCTGAACCCACTCGCGGGCCTGAGCGGGCTCGGCACCGCCGAGGTGCGCTCGGAGTCGGTGCCGCGCCGGGTGGCCGCCCACCTCGGCGCCGAGGTGGTGCGCGTCGGTACCGCGCTCGGCCATCGCATCGAGCCCATCCTGGGCATCGCGGCCAAGCGCTTCGCGGAGGCGGCCGGCGCGGCCGACATCGAGACGCTCGGCCGCGAGATCGCGGCGGACGCCCAGAGTCGGAGCGGCGGTCGGCCCTCCATGCTGCAGGACGTGATGAAGGGCCGCCGCACCGAGATCGACTATCTCAACGGCTTCGTCGCCGCCGAGGGCCGCAACGTCGGCATTCCCACGCCCTTCAACGACGCGGTGGTGGCCGCCTTCCACGCCCACCGCGTCGGCCAGCTCAAGCCCGATCCCCGCAACCTCGAGCCGCTGGCCCGCCTGCTCTAGGGGTCAGGTCTTACATTCCGACATTTCTCCGCCGGAGCGGTGAAGGCGCCGCGCGCGGAAATGTCGGAATGTAAGACCTGACCCCGAACTTCGGCGTCGTGCTCGCCGATGCGCGGGGGAGCGCGGCGGATGGGGGGGCGCCGGCCGTCGAAGGACAGGGGCAGCGAGACGACGTCGTAGTCGTCGCCGGGGAGGCCCTGGATGATGCCGAGGGCCTGGGCCTGGGGCTGGGCCACCGCCTCGGGCAGGGTATGAATCGGGCCGCAGGGCACGCCGCCCGCTTCCAGCAGATCGATCCACTCGCCCTTGGTGCGGGTCAGAAAGATCGCGTCGAGCTCGACGAGCAGCGCGTCCTTGTTGGCGACCCGCGCGGCGTTGGTGGTGAAGCGCTCGTCCTTGGCCCACTCCGGGTGGCCCACGACGGCCGCGAGCTTGGCGAAGAGGCGGTCGTTGCCCGCCGCGACGATGATGGTGCCGGTCTTGGTCTCGAAGCCCTGGAACGGGACCACGCGCCGGCTGCCGGTGCGGTGGCGCTCGGGCACCTCGCCGGACGCGCGGTAGCTCGCGAAGTGGCCCTTGAGCCAGGCAAGCCCGGTCTCGTAGAGCGAGGCGTCCACCACGCAGCCGCGCCCGGTGCGCTGGCGCTGCGCGAGCCCGGCGAGCGCGCCCATCGCGGCCCACATGCCGGTGCCGTAGTCGAGGATGGAGGTGCCGATGCGGGTCGGCGGCCCGTCCTCGTCGCCGTTCATCATCATGAGGCCGGAGAAGGCCTGCACCATCGGCTCGAAGCCGGGCTTCATCTTGAGCGGGCCCGAGCGGCCGAAAGCCCACACCGAGCAGTAGATGAGCCGCGGGTGCCGCGCGAGCAGGGTCTCGGGGCCGAGCCCCATCTCCTCGAGCGAGCCCGGCCGCAGGTTCTGGACCAGCACGTCGGCGGTTCCCAGGAAGTCGAGCAGCCACGCCACCGCCTTCGGGTCCTTGAGATCGAGGCTGATCCCGCGCTTGTTGGCGTTGACCGCGAGGAATCCCGGCGAGACGCCCTTCCAGAAGGGCGGCCCCCACTTGCGCGCGTCGTCGCCCTCGGGCCGCTCCACCTTGATGACGTCGGCGCCCAGGTGAGCCAGGATCTCGGCCGCCATCGGTCCGGCCAGGTTCTGCGCGACCTCTACCACCCGGATGCCGTCGAGCGGAAGCATCGGCGCGAGGCTCACGCCTTCGCCGCCGCGATCGCGTCGAGCATGACCGGCTCGAACCGGTGGATGTCGCCGTCGCGCACGATGCGGCCGGGATGCGGGAAGTGGGCGGGCAGCACCAGGTCACCCGAGGCGGCGTGGCGCTCCACGAACGCCCTGCGGGTTCCGGCCGCCTGCTTGGCGTCGTGGCAGAAGATGCTGCTCCACTGCGGCTCCGCGACCTGCACCACCCGGTGCATGAGGTCGCCCGAGAAGACCGCGTCGCCCGCGCTCGTGTGCAGGCGCACGCCGACGTGCCCGGGGGTGTGACCCACCCACGGCTCGTACGAGAGCCACGGGTCCACCCGGTAGGTGCTGTTCACCATGACCGCCTGCCCCGCCTCCACCACCGGCACCACGCTGTCCGCGATGCAGCCGGACTTCTCGCGCCCGGCCTCGTTCTCGTGCTTCCAGAACTCCCACTCCTCGCCCGGGAAGACGTACTTGGCCTTCGGGAACGTGGGCACCCAGCGCCCGTCGACCAGCCGGGTGTTCCAGCCCACGTGGTCCACGTGCAGATGCGTGCACAGCACCAGGTCCACCTGCTCCGGCGCGACGCCGGCCGCGCGGAGATCGTCGAGGTAGCCGCCCTTCCGCTTGTTCCACAGCTCGGTCTCGTGCCGGCTCTTGTCGTTGCCCACCCCGGTGTCCACCAGCACCGTGTGCTGGGGCGTCCGCACGATCCAGGTCTGGATGCGCGAGCCCAGATCGCCCGTCACGTCGTCGAAGAAGTGCGGCTTGATCCAACGGTGGTGCTGCACGATCCGCCCCGCGTCGGACTCCGGGAGCATCTGGGTAGTGGGAAAGGCGGAGCGGCCGATCTCGGTGATTCGCGAGATGGCCACGGGGCCGAGCGTGAGGGTGTGCATGTCTCTCTCCTAGCGTGACGTCATGTGCGGCCAGAGAGCCTCCGCGCCGCGCGCCGCGACCTGGCGGCCGAGCGCCACCGACCAGTGGCTCTCCGCGCCGAACTCGGCCCGCCAGGACCAGAGCCGCCGGGTGACGAAGTGCAGCGAGTGCTCGTAGGTGAAGCCGATCGCGCCGTGCGCCTGGTGCGCGATGCCCGCGCCCAGGCTCGCCGCCTCGCCGGTGCGCACCTTGGCCACCGCGATCTCGAACGACGCGTCGCCGCCGTCGCCGGTGCGCTCCACGATGTGGAAGGCCTGCTGGGCCGCCATGCCGGCCGCCGCGGTGTGGCCGGCCAGCAGGGCCAGGTTCTGCTGGATGGCCTGGAACGCGGCGAGCGGCCGGCCGAACTGCTTGCGCTCGGTCACGTACTTCACGGACTGGGCGAGCAGGAACTCGAGCCCGCCCGCCATCTGCGCCGAGCGCACCAACGCCCCGCCCGCCCACGCCGGCTGCCCGCCGAGCCGGCCACGCAGCGGCGCCGCGGCGGCGACCGGCGCGCCGGACCAGGTGAGCGTATCGCGCGGCTCGCGGGCGAGGCTCGCGTCCGCCTCCGTCTTGGCGCCCCCGCCGGCCACCAGGGCGATCATCGGCGATCCGCCCGCGTCGGCCACCACCACCACGTGCTCGGCCCGGGCGCCCCACGGGACGCGGGTCGCGCGACCGCTCAGGGTGAAGCCGCTGCCCTGCCGGGCCAGGGTCAGGCCCTCATCGATATGCACGGGCGCCACGGTCATGGGTCCGAGCGGCGCGTCCAGGCCCGCCTCCGCCAGGATCGAGCCGGCCAGAATGGTCTCGGCCAGCGGGACGGGCGCCGCGAAGCGGCCGGCCGCCATCAGCACCACGAAGGCGTCGTTCCAGGAGCCGCCCGCGCCGCCGTGGGCCTCCGGCACCTGCGGCAGCGTCAGGCCGTTTTCCTCCAGCGCTTGCCAGAGCGCGGCGGGCCACTCGCCCTTCTCCGCACCCTCCAGCACCGCGGTCGTGGCGTGATCGGTGAAGAGGCGCGTGCACGTCTCGGCGAGGATCGTCTGCAGCTCGTTCATGGACGGCTCCTATCTGAGTCCCAAGCCCCGCGCGATGATCCCTCTCAAGACCTCCCGAGTGCCGCCGCGGAGGGAGAACGAGGGCGCGTGCTGGACCAGGTAGCCGAGGGTCTTCTCGAACTCGGTCCCGCCGCCGATGCGCGGCTCGGCGCCGGTCAGCGTGTGCACCGCCTCCGGAATCTCCTGCTCGAAGGTGGTGCCGATGTCCTTCATCACCGCGGCCTCCAGGTTCGGGTTCTGGCCGGCCTGCAGCATGGTGGCGATCGAGAGCGACATCTGGCGCAGGGTCACCAGGTGCGCGGTGAAGTGGCCGATCAGCGCGGCGGCCCGCTCGGGTGGCTCCTTCCCCGCCTCGCGGATCAGCTCGATCACGAGCTGGAGCGAGGAGAGATACCGCTCGGGGCCGCTGCGCTCGAAGCCGAGCTCGGTGGTCACCTGCTTCCAGCCCTCGCCGTCCTTGCCGACCAGCATGTCGTCGGGGACGAGGCAGTCCTGGAAATGCACCTCGTTGAAGTGGTGGCCGCCGGCCAGGTCGATGATCGGGCGGATCGAGATGCCGGACGACTTCAGATCCACGAGGAACTGGGAGAGTCCCTCGTGCTTCTTGTCCGGCACCACCCTGGTGCGGAACAGCGCGATCGCGTAGTCGGACAGGTGCGCGTTGCTGGTCCAGATCTTGGTGCCGTTGACCCGGTAGCCGCCCGCGACCTTCTCGGCCCGCGTGCGGACGGAGGCCAGGTCCGAGCCCGAGTCCGGCTCGCTCATGCCGATGGCGAAGGCCAGCTCGCCGCGGGCGATGCGGGGCAGGAAGCGCTGGCGCTGCTCCTCGGTGCCGAAGCGCAGGAGCAGCGGACCGCTCTGGCGATCGGCCACCCAGTGGGCGCTCACCGGCGCGCCCGCGGCCAGCGTCTCCTCCAGCACCACGTAGCGCTCGAGCGCGGTGCGCTCGTGGCCGCCGTACTTCTTGGGCCACGTCATCCCGATCCAGCCGCGCTCACCCATACGGCGCGAGAAGTCGCGGTTGAACCCGCCCCAAGAGCGCGCCCGCTCGGCGGGGCGATACTGGGCCAGCTCCCGCTTCAGAAAGGTGCGGACCTCGTCGCGCAGCGCTTCCGCCTCGGGGGGCAGCGTGGAGAGCTCGAAGTTGAATGTCGCCATTGACCCTTACCCCTCTCTTGTATCCGCTCGGCTCGCCTTCGGCTGCACCCTCGCCCTGCCACTGCCCTACCGGAACAGTGAGCGGGCGATCACCATGCGGTGCACTTCCGAGGGTCCCTCGCCGATGCGGCGCACCCGAGCCTCGCGGTACCACCGCTCCAGCGGAAACTCCTTGGACACCCCGTAGCCGCCATGGATCTGGACCGCCGCGTCGATCACGCGGCCCAGCACTTCGCTCGAGTAGAGCTTGGCGATGGAGGCCTCGACCCGCGCGTCCTCGCCGCGATCGGCCTTCCAGGCGCCTTCCCAGATGAGCCAGCGGCAGGCGCGCAATTCCACCTCCGCGTCGGCCAGCATCCACTGGATGGCCTGCCGCTGGCTGAGCGGCGCCCCGAACGTCGAGCGCTGCTTGGCGTGGGCGATGGCCATGCGGTGCGCGGCCACCGCGACCCCGAGGTTGCACGCCGAGTACGGGAAGCGGTTCTTCACGAGCAGGTCGAACGCGAGGTCGAGGCCCTGCCCTTCCTGGCCGATCAGGTTCTCGGCCGGGATCTCGCAGTCCTCGAAGCTCACGTCGTTGGGAATCGCCGAGGTGCGGATCACCCGGATCGGCTTGGCGTGGAAGCCGGGCGTGCCGTGCTCCAGGATGAAGCACGAGATCCCCCCGCGGCCCTTGCCCTTGTCGGTGCGCGCGAAGACGATGCCCCACGGCGCGTCGTGGGCGCGGGAGATGAAGACCTTCCGGCCATTGAGCACCCACTTGTCGCCGCGCCGCTCCGCGCGCGTCTGGATCGCGCCGGCGGGATCCGAGCCGCCCGAGGGCTCGGTGATTGCGAAGAAGGTCTCGTTGCCGTCGCGTAGCGTGGGCACCGCGTACTTTTCGATCTGCGCCTTGGTGCCGGCCCAGATCGCGGGCGGCGGGTAGCGGCCGAAGACGCCGCAGCCCGGGTTGTAGAGGCCCATGCGGTGCTGCGACATGGCCTCCAGCACCACGCACATGCTGAACGTATCGAGCCCGCCGCCGCCGTACTGCTCGGGAGCGGCCAGCGCCCAGAGGCCGGCCGCCTTCGTCTTCCCGGCGAGGCGCAGGTAGTCCTCGCGCGGGAGATCGGGCGCGTCCGGATCGATGGTCTGCTCGAGCGGCATGATCTCGTCCTGCACGAACCGGCGGATCTGCTCGCCGAGGAGGCGCAGCTCCTCCGGAAGGGTGAAGCCGGGGAACAGCGTCATGGTGGTGGTGGCTCCCTGGGGACCGTGATGTGGGGGGATCATACCACCGGAGCTCTCGCCGGTGGCGCCGGCCGGGCGGGCGCTGGCCTTGAATCGCCCGCCGCAAAAACCGGGTACACTCGGGGGCGGCCCGCCGGACCGGCAGGACGATACCCCGAGGAGAGAACTCGAACATGCGGAAGCGCTGGGCGCTGTCGGTGCCGATGGACGGCTTCGCCCTGCCCGAGCTGACCGATGTGGCCCGCGAGGCGGAACGCCTCGGCTACACCGATTCCTGGTCCTTCGAGGTCGACGGCGTGGACGCCTTCACCCCGCTGACCGTGATCGCGCTCGCCACGCAGATGCGGATCGGGACCGCGATCGCGAACGTCTACACGCGGGGTCCCGCCACGCTCGCCTCGACCGCGGCGGGGCTGGCCGACGTCGCGCCCGGGCGCTTCGTGCTCGGAATCGGCGCGGGCTCGCAGCCCATCGTGGAGTCGTGGAACGGCGGCAAGTTCAGCCGGCCCGCCACGCGCGTGCGCGAGACCGCTCAGTTCCTGCGCGCGGCCCTGGCCGGCGAGCGCGTGGTCTTCAAGGGCGAGACGTTCACCGTGGACGGCTTTCGCCTCACGAAGGTCCCTACGCAGTCGGTGCCGATCCACATCGCCGCCCTCCGCGAGGGCATGCTGAAGGTCGCGGGCCAGGTCGGCGACGGCGTGATCCTCAACTGGCTCTCGCCCGACGACGTGCCGCGCTCGGTGGCGGTGGTGCGCGAGGCCGCGAAGCGGGCTGGACGCGATCCCGACGCGATCGAGGTCACCGCACGGCTCTTCGTCAACCTCGATCCGCCGGGGCCGGAGTCGGAGTTGGTGGTCCGCCGGCACATCGCGGGATACCTGAACGTGCCGGTCTACCGCGCGTTCCAGGAGTGGCTGGGCCGCAGCGAGGCGCTCGGGCCCATGTGGGCCGCGTGGGGCGCGGGGGACCGCAAGGGCGCGGTGGCCGCGATCCCGACCCGGGTGATGGACGACCTGATCCCGCGCGGGACCCTGGCCGAGCTCAAGACCCGCATCCAGCTCTACCTGGATCGCGGCATCGATACCGCGTTCCTCTCGTTCATGACCACCGAGCCGGATCCGAAGAAAAAGCGGAACCTGATGCTGAACGCGCTGCGCGCGATGGCGCCCGGCGCGTAACGCGGCAGTTGAAGGGCGAGGTGCAGCCGAAGGCGAGCCGAGCGAATATGAGAGAGAAGCTTACGGAGGTTAGCTGATGGCGGATGAAATCTTGCTCACAGTGGATTCGGGCATCGCGACAGTGACGATGAACCGGCCGGACCAGCGCAATGCGATGAACACGCCGCTGCTGCAGGCCCTGCGCTCGACCTTCGACGACCTGGACGGCCGCCGCGACGTGCGCGTGGTGGTGGTGCGAGGCGCCGGGCCCGCCTTCTGCGCGGGCATGGACCTGAAGGAGATGCAGCAGCGCCGCGGCGAGGCCGATCCGGAAGGCAACGTGGTCGAGGTGCTGCGCCGGGTGGAGCGGTCGAAGCATCCCACGATCGCCGCGCTCCACGGCGACGCGATCGCGGGCGGCTGCGAGCTGGCGCTGCACTGCGACCTGCGGGTGGCCGCGGAGCCCGCGCGGCTCGGCATGCCCCTGGCTCGCATCGGGCTCGTGATCCCCTTCCCGCTCGGCCAGAAGCTGGTCGAGATCATCGGCCCGGCTCACACCCGCCACCTCCTGTTCACCGGCCAGCCCATCGACGCGCGGCGGGCCTACGAGATCGGGATGGTGCACCAGGTGGTGTCGGCCGACGAGCTTCCGACCGCGGTGCAGGCGCTCGCCCGGCGCATCGCGGACAACGCACCGCTGTCGCTGGCCGGGATCAAGGCGAGCATCCTGCGCGCGACCTCGGCGCGAGACCAGATCGTCCACGACGACCTGGACGCGGCGGCCACGAAGGCGCGCACGAGCGCGGACGCGCAGGAAGGGCGCCGGGCGATGCTGGAGAAGCGGAGGCCGGCTTTCCGCGGGGAGTAGCGGTCAGCGCGGCGGCGCGCCGCCCATCAGCGCCGCCACCGCCTGCGCGATCGGGTCGTCGGACGCGGCGAGGGCCTCGCGGGTGCGCGCCTGGTCCACCGCGTCACGGTTCTGGCTGAGCTTGGCCTTGCCCTCGAGCCGCTCGATCGGGATCTCGAAGGCCACGATGGCGCGCTGCATACCGGCCACGTAGTCCGCCGCCAGACCCTCGAAGGACCATGCGGCCGGCCGCCCGGTTCCCTCGTACGTTCGCACCAGGTCGGCGAGCAGGGTCGTGACCTGCGCGGGGTCCTCGACCACCGCGCCGGTTCCAGTGGCGTGGACGGCGACGTAGTTCCAGGTGGGCACGCTCGGATGCGTGGCGTACCACGAGGGCGAGACGTAGGCGTGGGCCCCCGCGAAGATCACGAGAGTCGGCCGCCCGGCGGCCAGGTAGCGCCAGTGCGGGTTGGCGCGGGCCACGTGGCCGCGCAGGGTGCCGCGCGGGCCGCGCGCGGGATCCACCAGGATCGGCAGGTGGGTGGCGAAGGGCACGCCCGCGTCGTCGGCGGTGATCATGGCCGCGAAGCTCTGGGCCCGCATCAGCGCGTGGCACCAGGCGGGGTCGGTGATCTCGAAGTGCTTGGGGACGTACACGGCGTCAGTCCACCCGCAGCCGGCCCTCGATCACGGGCACCACGCTGCCGCCCACCAGGATCTCGCTGATTCGCCCGGCGCGCATGCCGACGCGGATCCGGATGAAGCTCGGCCGGCCCATGTGCGTGCCCTGCTCGCTCAGGATGTCGACGGTGTCGGCCGCGGTCACCAGGCCCCGCTCCACCAGGTAGGCTCCGAGCGGTCCGCTCGCCGACCCGGTGGCGGGATCCTCGGGAACGCCCGACGTGTGCGGGGCGAACATCCGCGAGTAGACCCGGCCCGCCTTGGGATCCGGATCTGGCGCGAGCACGAAGACGCCCACCTTCGGCCCCTCGCCCTGGACGGCCAGCAGCGCGGGCACGTCGAGCCGCGCCCGGTCCACCACATCGCGGTCCCGCAGGGGGATATAGAGGAAGGGGTTGCCGGTGGAGCCGGTGCAGATGGGCGCCCCCGCGAGCAGGTCGGACTCGGCCAGGCCGAGGGCCCGCGCGAAGCCGGCCCGCTTGGTCAGCTCCGGCCCGAACTGCGCCTCCCCGTGACGCATCCAGAGGAAGCTCGGGTGCGCCGGATCGCCCTCGAGCGTCACCTCGACCGGCCCGATCCCTTCCTCGAGATTGAACCGATGCGTGTTCGGAGGCAGGAGCTGCTCGGTGGCCAGCACCCATGCGGTGCCGATGGTCGGATGACCCGCGAACGGTAGCTCGCGAGCCGGGGTGAAGATCCGCACCCGCGCCGCGCAGTCGGACCGGGTCGGCGGCAGCAGGAACGTGGTCTCCGAGCAGTTCATCTCGCGCGCGATGGCCTGCATCTCCATGTCGGAGAGCCCCGCCGCCTCGAAGACCACGGCCAGAGGATTCCCCCCGAAGACCCGCTCGGTGAACACGTCCACCTGGACGAAGCGGAGCTCCCGGGGAGCCATGCTAGCCGACGCGGCGGCGGTTCTTGCGCACCACGTGGCTCAAGTGCTCGCGCTGCAGCTCGAGCTCCTTGATCCGCAGGAGCCACTCCTCCCGTACCGCGACCATCCCGTCGCCGCCGAGCCGGTTCACGTCCTTCAGGGTCTCCCGGAACGTGCCCAGCGTCTGCTCGAGGACTTTGAGCTCCTCCTCCGCGTTCATGATCATCTCCGGGCCTCGCGGGCGATGGCTGCGATCTTGTCGGCGAAATTCACCTGGCTGTCGTCCTCCGGCGCGTAGCCGAGCTTCACGCGCGCGTTGGCGAGGGACCAGAAGCGGTGCGTGTTGCCGCTGACCCCGTAGACGACGAGGAACGGCACCCCGTTCTCGTCG
>Ga0187892_10011185_pt1 | contig 11096 bp, 10 predicted proteins | sample MA1701073metaG_FD_139345 | JGI IMG/M metagenome (GOLD analysis project Ga0187892, IMG submission 139345) | Bio-ooze microbial communities from a basaltic lava cave in the Kipuka Kanohina Cave System on the Island of Hawaii, USA - MA170107-3 metaG ... | reverse complement strand
CGATGAAGGTTCAGTACAAAGACATCCAGTTGAGGGTGTTGAGCAAGAAATCGGCTCGCGAATAGTGTGGGCTGCTTCTCAAGCACACCGACTTCTGATGGTGCGGTCCGCCAGAATGCGGCGTACCCTACGGGTGAGCCTTTACAAGGAGGAGGACACTCGCTTTGCGAGTGCGAGGGGAGTGTCTCACCGGAACGATGAGCCGCAACCTGAGGGACACCCCCTGCAGGACAAGGCCTGCTTACCCCCTCAAGGGGGATTCGAGAGGAGTTTTGAATAATGAACTGTCAGGATTATCTTTATCGCAACATGCACCCGAAGCTAGTAAGCCGGCGCTGGTTTTTCGAGCAGTGTGGTATCGGACTCGGCACCTTGGCACTAGGACAATTGCTGCGGGATGCAGGTTTTGCGGCTCCCGATAACTTGGCCCCAACCAACCCACTAGCCCCGAAAAGGCCGCATCACACACCCAAGGCGAAGAGCGTGATCTACCTCTTCATGGCTGGCGCACCCAGCCACCTGGAGCTGTTGGACTACAAACCGCAACTGGCCAAGTTCGACGGAACTCTGCCGCCTAAAGATCTGCTCAAGGGCTACCGGGCTGCTTTCATCAATCCGAATTCAACCCTGCTGGGCCCCAAGTTTAAGTTTGCGAAATACGGTCAGAGCGGTATAGAACTTTCCGAGCTCCTGCCGCACTTGACAAAGGTGGTAGACGACATCGCCATCGTGAAATCGATGACGACCGACGCCTTCAATCATGCTCCCGGCCAGATTCTCATGAATACAGGATCGCAGCAGTTCGGAAGGCCCAGCATAGGCGCTTGGGTCACTTATGGCCTGGGCAGCGAATCGCAAGACCTGCCCGCTTTCGTCGTTTTCAGCTCCGGGAAGAAAGGCCCCAGCGGCGGCAATTCCTGCTGGGGGAGCGGCTTCCTGCCAACCGTTTATCAAGGCGTGCAATTCCGAGGCAGCGGCGATCCCGTGCTGTATCTCTCGAACCCGCCCGGCGTTGACGAGCCGCTGCAGCGCGATTCCATCGACACCATCCGAAACCTCAACCGGATGCGGCTGAACGTCGTGGGCGATCCCGAAATCGCCACGCGCATCAACTCATTCGAGATGGCGTTCCGAATGCAAGGCAGCGCTCCTGAACTGATGGACCTTTCCAAGGAGCCGAAACAGGTCCTCGACCTGTACGGCGCCGAACCGGGCAAGTCTTCGTTCGCCAACAACTGTCTGCTGGCACGGCGGCTGGTCGAGCGCGGCGTCCGCTTCGTCCAGCTCTATCATGAGTCCTGGGACCAGCATGGCGACCTGGTGAAGGACATCGCGAAGAACTGCCACGACACCGATCAGGCCTGCGCCGCGCTTGTCCAGGACCTCAAGCAACGCGGCATGCTTAACCACACGTTGGTCATCTGGGGGGGCGAGTTTGGCCGTACGCCCATGGTGCAAGGCGGCAACGACGGTCGGGACCATCACCCCAATGCCTTCACGATGTGGCTGGCTGGCGGCGGCGTCAAGCCGGGTATTTCGTTCGGCGAAAGCGACGAGCTCGGGTTCAACGTGGCCAAGGACAAAGTGCACGTGCACGACCTGCACGCCACCCTCCTGCACCTGCTGGGCTTCGATCACACCAAGCTCACCTACCGCTTCCAGGGCCGCGACTTCCGGCTCACGGATGTACACGGTGAGGTTGTCAACGCACTGCTCGCCTAGCTAGTTTCTGTCGCGAAACTCTGAAAGGCGCTCCAGGTCCAGGTTTCGCAGATTTTCCTTGACTTGTACGTAGATTATGTTATATACGTACAACCATGAGCAAGCCCGAATCGCCCCTGGAGGTTCAACATTGGTTGCGCGACCAGCTGGCCGACCTCTTGCCGGCCGGTCTCGGTTGTCTGAGTGTGCGGCGAAGCCCCTGCATCCGACAGCACTGCCCGGCCTGTCTTTCCGGGGAGAAACACCCCAGCCATTTCTTGTCGGGCCGGATCCAGGGACGCCCGTTCGCCCTTTATGTGCCGGAGGAATTGGTGCCGGAAGTCAGCCGGTGCTTGGACAATGGACGTGCCCTGCAGGAGCTGTTGCATCAGACGCTCGTTCGTTACACTCAGGCTCTGAAACAGGAGCGGAAGCATCAACGTCAAAAGGTTAAGAAATGAGTCGCACGCGAGACCCTCAATGGAGTTTTGCCGATCTGGAGTTTCTGAGCCAGAACATCCAGCTGGAGCCCGTGCTGCAAGCGATCTCGGATTTCCTCGGCGAGCATGCCGAACTGGTCGAGAAGATTCGATCCGATCTGATGGCAGGTCTCAAGAAACCCCATACTGGACGCCACGGGCTGACGGCTCAGCAGACGCTGCGTTCTCTGACGCTGATGCGGGTGAAGAACTGGGACTACCGTGAGCTGCGCGAGCGCATCGCCGACGGGTATACCTTGCGGCGATTCACCGACTTCCACAGTCAGTTGGTCCCCAAACACGACGCGTTCCATCGAGCCTTTAACCAGCTGACCCCCGCGACGCTTCAAGCGGTCAACGAGGCCGTGGTCCGAGCCGCCGTCAGGGTCGGCTTGGAAGACGGCCAGAAGCTGCGTGCCGATACTACCGTGGTCGAAACCGACATTCACCATCCCACCGACAATACGTTGCTGTGGGATAGCGTGCGCGTCGTGACCCGCCTGGTCCAGCGTCTGATGAAAAGGCTGCCGGCAGGGAGCTATGAATTTACCAACCGCACCCGCTCGGCGCGGCGCCGCATGCTGCAGATCCAACGGATGACCTCCAAGGAGCGGGGCCCGCAGCCAAGTAGAGAAATATCGTCAGTTGATTGGCATCACCGAGCAGGTCGTTGCCGAGGCCCGTGCACTGCTCCAGAAGACCCAGAAGGTGCGGGGAGTCGACTCGCTTACAGGGAGAACGATCCAGTCGCTGCGCGGGCAAATCCAACATTACGTGGGCCTGGCCGACCGGGTGGTCGAGCAGTCTCGCCGCCGCGTGCTGGAACGACAGCCCGTCGCCAATGCGCAGAAGGTCTTCTCGATTTTCGAACCGCACACGGATTTGATCAAGCGGGGGAAGGTTCTCAAGGACATTGAATTTGGGCACAAAGTCTTTTTGGCTGAAAGTGCTTGCGGTCTGATCACCCAGTACCGAGTCTTGGAGGGAAATCCTTCCGACCAAGACCAGGTCGAAGCCGCGCTGGATCGGCACCAGAAGACATTCCGGCGTTGTCCTGAACTGTGTAGCTTGGACCGCGGTTTCTTCAGCGAAACGAATGTTGAGCTTTGTCGGCGTGCGGGAGTAAAGGTCGTCTGTATTCCCCAGTGCGGTGGTCAGAAGACTCCGGAGCGGCAAGCTTTCGAGAACAGTGCCGTCTTCAAGAAGGGCCAGCGTTTCCGGGCTGGCATCGAAGGGCGCATCTCGGTTCTGTTCCGGGGTCGTGGCATGAAACGCTGCCTGGCGGAGGGGCGCCAGCGATTCGAGTTGTTGGTGGGCGCTGCCGTGCTGGCCAACAACCTGATGGTCATTGCCCAATTGCTGATGCAAAAACAAAAACGTCGTCGCCATGCGGCCTAGTCCTGTTCGGGCTTTGAGATCTGATCCATCAACGGCGCCGTGTTACCAAAACTTGATGATGAGTTGGCTGTGACACCCCAGAGCTCACTTTCATGCTTAGTTCTTAGCTGTCACGGATGCGATGCCCTCTCGTCGCCACCTTATCAGCCAGCAGGGACGCCCTTTCTCAGGCGTTTCGCGACAGAAACTAGCTAGAAGTACGCCTTTGGAGTGGTCCTGTTCAAACCAATGAGCTCGGTCCTATTCGGTCCTATAATGCATTGAAATTCTGAGTGTAGAGGCATCATGAAGATTGCTGTACTTCCTTTGGTTTTCCTCCTCCTGGATTGACGCGAAAGCGGGTCCGCATCAGGTGAATAGGTAATTACAATTATGAAGCGGAGTAAATCATGGTGGTTACGGGGAATTGCATGTCTGATCGTCGGGGTGAGCAGCCTAATCGTACTTCTCCGGATCTTCCGTAAGAACCAAGGCCAGAGAGAGGCTTTCGGCCTAGAGGCAATCCATGTGCCGGTTGGCTTTACCGTGCAGCGAGTCGCCGGAGCGGACTTGGTGGCCTACCCAATGTTGGGAACGCTGGATGAACGAGGGCGCCTTTTTCTCTGTGAATCCTCAGGAAAGAATGTCACCACTGAGGAAATGAAAACCAATCCCGAGTTTCGGATCCGCCTGCTGGAAGATGTCAATGGCGATGGAGTTTATGATCGAAGTCAGGTTTTTGCCGACAAACTTACAATGCCCGCAGGCGCCGTGTGGTATCGGAAGAGCCTTTACGTGGCCTCGCCCCCGGATTTATTACGTTTTGATGACACTGATGATGATGGCGTATCCGATCAGCGCGAGGTCATCCTGACCGGCTGGAACCTTTCTTCCAACGCAGCCAGCTTGCACGGGCCGTTCCTCGGTCCCGATGGCTGGCTCTATCTCACAGATGGACGCCATGGATACAAGATCAGAACTAAGGAGGGCACGTTGCTGGAGGGAAAGGCGTCGCGGATTTGGCGTTGTCGTCCAGATGGGACCGGGTTGGAATGGGTCAGTGGCGGCGGTTTCGACAATCCGGTTGAGCTGGTCTTCACGCCCTCGGGTGAAACGATAGGCACTATGACTTACTTCACCGATCCCAAGAACGGCCAGCGGGATGCCCTTCTCCACTTTGTCGAAGGCGGTGTTTACCCGAAGTGGCATCCGGTTGTCAGTGAATTCAAACGGACAGGCGATCTGATGCCTGTCATGACCAAGTTCGCGCGCATCGCTCCAGCCGGGCTGCTCTACTATCGCAGCGAGAGGTTCGGTCCCGAATTCCAGGGTAACCTTTTTAGCGCACAATTCAATCCGCACCGGATTCAGCGGCACAAGCTCTTTCGGGAAGGGGCCACCTTCCGCACCGAGGACGAAGACTTTCTGACCTCTTCAGATCCAGATTTTCACCCGACCGATGTCCTGGAGGATGCTGATGGCAGCCTGCTGGTCGTTGATACCGGGGCCTGGTTCATTCATGGCTGTCCAATATCGAGGATTTCGAAACCACAGATTCGAGGAGCCGTCTATCGTGTTCGCAAGACCATTGTGCCACCACTGAAAGATCCTTCTGGGAAGGATCTCAAGCTCGACATTTTGGCTCCCGCCGAACTGACACAATACCTCGATGATCCAAGACCTGCTGTCCGTGACCGAACTCTTCAGTTGCTCGTGGAAACTGGAGAAAGTTCAGTGACGCCCTTGCAAACTGTGCTCCAGAGGTTCAGCTCGCCCGAGGTTCGCTGTGCGGCTGTGTTTGGGTTGGCGAGAATCGCAACACCCAAGGCCGAGCAAGTCGTGCGCTCCGCTTTAGGTGACCCCGATTATCTGGTGCGCGTTGCCGCAGCGCGGGCGGTAGGATTAGCCAGGGACCGTGAGGCCGTCAGTCGCCTGATGCAAATGGCAAAAAACGATGAGCCGGCTGTTCGGCGACAAGCGGCAACGGCCCTGGGACAAATTGGCGATGCCGGCGTCGCCTCGACATTGCTGGGGGCTTCCGCTAATCCTGAGGATCGCTTCGTTGAGCACGCTTTTATCGACGCCTTGATTCGACTCTGCCATGCCGCACCGTTGTTCGAAGCCCTGAAACATCCAGATCCAAAAATTCGGAAAGCAGCACTGATCGCATTGGACCAGATGGATGGAAGCCCTCTTAAAAAGAAGCAAGTGGCTTCTTTCCTGGGGGACGAGAATGCTGAGCTTCGCCACACGGCGCTTTGGGTTATTACTCATCATCCGGACTGGGCGGGTGCTGTGCTTGATTTCTTGCGGGCTCAGCTGCGATCCCCACGAATCACAGCCGATGGAGCGGATTCGGTACGGGAAGCGCTGTTAGCGTTTTCCTCCGATTCGCAGGTACAGCAGATGGTAGCCGATGGCCTGGGCAGCCCTGGGCCTGGGCCTGCACGTCAACTTTTCCTTCTCGACATAATCAATCGGTGCTCACTGAAACAACTTCCGGAAGCGTGGGTTCAGCAATTTGGTAAATTGCTTCAAAACCCAGATGCCGGGGTTCGTTTGCGAACGGTTTCGCTAATTCGGTCTCGTGGGATAGAGGCTTTGGATGGGGCGTTGAAGCAGCTCGCCTACAATCACGCGGAGCCAGCCGATCTTCGCGCGGCCGCATTGGGTGTGCTGGTGGATCACCATTCACAACTGCCAGACGCGAGTTTTCGCTTTCTGCTGGACCAACTCCAACCCACGACTGAGGCGGGTCTGCGTCTGTCAGCGGCGCAGATCTTGGGCAAGGCTGAGCTCAGCAGCGATCAGTTGTTTCTTCTGGCAAACCATTACCTGCCGCAGGCTGACGCCCTGATCTTCTCGGCTTTACTCGATGCCTTTCGAACAGTGAGGGACGAGAGAGTCGGAAGCGCCCTGGTGACTGCACTGCTGAATCCCAAGGTGAATCTCAACGTAATTGGCAGCAAGCGTATGGAGCAACTCTTTCAAGGCCTTCCGGGGTCACTCCAATCGGCTGCCAAGCCACTGAGGGAGCGCTTTCAGGCAGAAGAAGCAGCTCGTACGGAGCGTTTACAAAAGCTCCAGTTCCTGCTGACCGCGGGTGGAGACGTAGGGCATGGTCGAAACATTTTCTTCGGCAAAAGGGTTGCATGTTCGAGTTGTCACACAATTGGGGCAGAAGGGGGGCATGTAGGTCCGGACTTGACCTCCATCGGTTCAATACGCTCCGGCCACGATCTACTGGAAGCCATCGTCTTCCCGAGTGCCAGCTTCGTCCCGGGCCACGGGGTCTATCGTGTAAAGACTAAGAGTTCCAATGAGGTACTCTCAGGAGTCATCAGGGACGATCCCGATGTCGTGATACTGGTCACAGGCCCTAACGCTGAAGTTCGGATTCCCCGCGATCAAATTGCATCAATGGAACCCTCCACAGTTTCTCTCATGCCGGAAGGGTTGGATACGAGCCTGACACAGCAGGATCTCACCGACCTGTTGGCGTTCCTGCAGGCACAGCGGCAGTAAGGGATAGTAAGAGAGTCTGGTCTCTGAAATTCAAACATAGATGGCTACAGCGAATAACGCGAGGAGAAAAATGGTGTTTGCTGTTCGAAGCATGCCTGCTGGAATATGTGTTGTTCTGCTGGTCCTTTCTGTCTGTGCTTCGGAGGTTCAGACGCAGGTGGTCAGTGTGGATAGGACCATCCATCTTTTCAATGGAAAGGACCTGTCAAACTTCTATACGTGGCTGATTGACCACAAGTTCGAAGATCCGGATTCCGTTTTCACGGTAGTTGACCAGATTGAGGGTGCTTCCGCCATTCGCATCAGTGGCCAGCACTACGGAGGATTGATTACGCGACAAGGTTACCGCAATTACCGCCTGGTCGCCGAATACCGATGGGGCTTGATCACTTGGGGGGACCGAAAAGACAAGGCCAGAGATAGCGGGATTCTGGTACACGCCCAAGGGCCGGAAGGGAACTACAGCCAAGATTTTAACGGTCCCTGGATGCGTTCCGTTGAGTTTCAGGTCATTGATGGAGGAGTGGGCGATTTCATCTTGGTGAACGGCTACAACAAGCAGGGCGAGCTCATTACAACATCCATGACGGCGACAGCCAGGAAAGATCGTGACGGCGAAGATGTTTACGATCCTCAGGGCAAATCGCTGGAGTTTCAGGGAGGGCGTATCAACTGGTACGGACGCGATCCAGATTGGGCAGACTCTCTACGGTTTCGCGGCAAAGAAGATATCGAAAGCCTGGACGGACAGTGGACTCGAGCCGAGGTTATCTGTGAGGGCGACAAGATAACGAACATTGTCAACGGTAAGGTGGTGAACGTCGGCACGCGGTCAAGCTTGATCGAAGGTCAGATCCTCTTCCAATCCGAAGGGGCCGAAATCTTTTTCCGCAGGATCGACCTGCAGCCGCTGGAAAAATAGATCCCAGTTGAGTCGTTCTGATCTATGGACAACTGGCCGCTAATTGGACGCCAAAATGCGGCGCAGGTGGCCAGCCGAAGATATGGGTAACGAGCAGCTTTCCAAGAGGGGACGATCTAAGCTAAGTGCTCTGTTTCATAAGCACGGTCACCTGTTTTAAGCGTAGCCCTAGCTGCCATCTCATCCGCCCGGGATTAAGCAAGACATGATGCCCAAATGATGCACCCGTTTAATAGAATCCTGCGTACTGCCTGCATTGCGAGCATTGTCGGAACCTCCCAAAAGGAGATGGAACTGCAGTGTCCAGCAGCTCCGCTAGGAGCGATCTATTTATAGCAACAGGCTTCCCCTCTCCGTGTCCTCAGCTCCGTTAGGAGCGGCATAGAAAAAGGCGGAAATCGTCTGATGTCGCCTACTAACGGAGCTGGGGCCGGCTAGCACATTCTTAAACCCTGGCAGGTTTTACTGACGCTATCGGCGAATTCGAGAAAGTAGCAAAGCTGACCAAAGGCAATCGCGGGCTCGCGGGGCTAGGGCGGGCTTACCCCTTGTCCGGCCAGCGCGAGAAAGCCCTCCAGGTAACGGCAGAATTGCAAGAGCGAGCAAAGCAGAGGTACGTTGGTCCCATCGGGCTAGCCGGTACCTGGGTTGTACTCGGCTATAAAGATCGAGCGTTTGCTGAACTCGATAGGGCGTTCAAGGCGAGGCCTGGAGTTTTCTCCAGTATTACGAAGGAGCAGTCGTTCTCCAGCCTGCACTCAGACCGGAGCTGGTAAGGACTGCCCCGACGCATGAACGCATCGGACGGCAAGGAATGACGAGGGAGAAATCGGTCAGCCCTCGAACCTTAAGACTCGCTTGAAGCGGGACACAGCTTGCGCGTCAGATGGCCGAACTACTTGGGTCGCAGCCTGATTCGATCATCAATGAAATCAGCTTGAGTTTGTCCGGTCAAAGAGCGCAACTTCTCGATGAGCAGCCCTCTGGCCTCCTACGTCGGTTGGCGGTTGGCGCTCTCACATTAAACGGTTGATCAGGTGTTGGAGCCGCCGAGCCACGGAATCCCGCGTAAGCGGTCCTGGGGCGTGCTTGATTTGTTGTACAGGCGAAAAAGCCCTGATTCGCGGTAGAGGGACGTGGCGGGAAAATGCTGACGGCGAATCTTCTCAGCAGTAAAAAGTGGCCGAGCCAGCGAGCTGGCTGGCCATCTGAGAGTCGATTGTTACGATACGAACTTTAGAACACTAATCGCAACCCGAATCGGATTTGTCTTGCCGGGAAGGTGGAGCGAATCTGGCCGAACCCTGCGCTGGATCGATTGGTGTTGGCGTTCCGAAAGTTCGTTTTGTTAAGCATGTTGAACGCCTCGGCTCTGAATTGAAGATTGACCCCGCCGTCGCGGGCTATCGGGATCGACTTTGAGGCACCGATGTCGAGTTGTTGAAACCCTAAGCTCCTGGCGATGTTTCTGCCAGCGTTGCCGAACGGCTGAGTAGGATCAGTGGGAAGCATGACAGTGTCCCTGTTTAGATAGTTGTCGATCGAACGCGATCCCGAAGGTGTCAGGACGGGCCCGACGAGATTCGGCCTGTAGCTGATGGCGCCCCGCCAGTCCGGCAGCGTCTGCGACACCTGAAATGCCGCCGTCGGGCTGTAGGAGAGGTTCAAGGGTTCCCCGCTCCACAGATTGTTAATGACGGACAGCTGCCACCCACCGAGCAAGTAATCGCTGGCTGCCGGAATGCCCGCAAGGTACTCCTCCCTCGCCCGAAAGGTAGTTCGTAGACGATGCTCGTTGTGTTATTGAAGGTCTGATCAAAGTCGGAGACTGCTTTCTCGGCCCGCAGGTCAAAGAAGTTCTGTGGGCTGGATCGGCCGGCGCTGCCTTGCGCTTCCAGTGCCTGCCCGACGTTGTCGATAGCTTTTGAGTAAACAAACGAGTTCAAGGCGTAGAGACCTCCGCTCAGCCGCCGCTCCAACTTCACTTGAAGCGCATGGTAATTGGCAAAGGCGGCCGGCCAGGTGGCAGACATCATCCGCGAAATGGTCCCTGGCGCTGACATTGACATCGCCGATGCCATGACGCCGTTGATTGAGCGTTACGATCTGAAGTGCCGCGGCGTCCACGACATGCGGCCGGTGGAGAAGCAGTTAGGTTACCAGATCAAGTACCGCGACGTGCGCCCAAGGCATGAAGGAATACGCCGACCGCTACTGCGAACACCTCCGCGCGCACGGGAAGACCCCGGCTAAGCGCGCGTGGGGAGGGCTGACCGAAGCGGATTCAAACAATAACGATTCTCGACAAATTCCGCATCGGTGGAAAAAGTGGCCAATTGTCACCGGCACCAGCACGGACTGGGGCAAAGCATGGCCATCGGCCTGGCGGAAGCCAGAGCGAACGCGGAGCGGGGTGGCGGATGAAATTCTGCCAGCGCTCCAGCCTCTCGCCGGATCGGGACATCAACGGAGAATCAAGTGAGCCCACCGAACTCTTAGACTCGGGCCAATGCCCGAAGCACTTTCAACGTTGCCTTCCGGGAGAGCAGGTCATGCACCCTATACCGCATCAGGAAGTGAAACTCCGCTCTAAGCCTCATCCAGTCAGATTTATGGATTCCGGAGTTTTTGTATTTGAGAGCGGCACGACGAAGCCTTTACCATGGACCTCGGTCGCTGGAACCATCATAAGCTAGGCGGCAGTTTCCACAGCTTCCAACCCAAGAGAAGGCGCAAAGCTTCCTGAGGGCGCCCTGTGTTGAGTGACAAGACTACGCGATCCAGCCTAAGCACCTCGCAGTGGCGAAGAGTCTTAGCGGTCCGTCGTTTGCGCGCCGAGCCTGGAGCCCACAATAGTTTCCCCTCCCAATCATAACGGCCCAGACAGTGGGGCCCGTAGTAGAGGCTCAGGGTGTGATCCAAGTGCCGGCAGACCAACACGTCACAGCGAGCCAAACTGTGGCGGAAGGTCTGCGATTGGATCTGCAGCGTCAGGTTGTTAAAACGCACCGTCAGACCTCCTGATCTCGCGGGGTAAATCGGACGGTTGCAGGAAAACGAAATGAGCCGGAAAAAGGTTGCGGAGGCAGGGG
>Ga0187892_10011184_pt1 | contig 11098 bp, 11 predicted proteins | sample MA1701073metaG_FD_139345 | JGI IMG/M metagenome (GOLD analysis project Ga0187892, IMG submission 139345) | Bio-ooze microbial communities from a basaltic lava cave in the Kipuka Kanohina Cave System on the Island of Hawaii, USA - MA170107-3 metaG ... | reverse complement strand
GGCACGCGCCTGAAGCCCGGCATGTTCGCGACGCTTTCCTTCGCCGGGGATCGCAGCAAGGAGACGCTGCTCGTGCCGAGCGAAGCCGTGATCCGGACCGGCCAGAAGAGCGTCGTGATCCTGGCGCTCGGCGAGGGCAAGTTCCGCGCCGCCGTAGTGGAGGTCGGCCAGCAGGCCGGCGGCCAGTCGGAGATCCGAAAAGGCCTCAAGACCGGGGACCACGTCGTGCTCTCGGGCCAGTTCCTCATCGATTCGGAGGCGAGCCTTTCGGCGACTCTCGCGCGGCTCGAAGGCACAGGCGAGGCAGCCCCCGGCCCGGATGAAAGAGGCGGGCTTCACAGAGGTCGCGGCAAGGTGACCGCGCTTGATCCGACGAATGGGCGCGTCGAGCTCGATCACGAGCGGATCCCGTCGCTGCAATGGCCGCCGATGACGATGAGCTTCCTGGTCGAGGACAAGGGCCAGCTCGCCGCGCTCAAGAAGGGCGACGCGGTCGAATTCGAGATGCGCCGCAAGCCGAACAACGGCGATTACGTTATCACCCGGATCGCGCGGGGAAGCGGCAAATGATCGCCGCGCTGATCCGCTGGTCGATCGCCAACCGGTTTCTGGTGCTGCTGACGACGGGACTGGTGACGGCATGGGGCGTCGTCTCGCTGCTGCGCACACCGCTCGACGCCATCCCTGATCTCTCGGACACGCAGGTGATCATCCGCACGCCGTTCCCGGGGCAGGCGCCCAAGATCGTCGAGGACCAGGTCACCTATCCGCTCGCCACCACTATGATGTCGGTGCCCGGCGCAAAGACGGTGCGTGGCTACTCGATGTTCGGCGACTCGTTCGTGTACGTGCTGTTCGAGGATGGCACCGACCCGTACTGGGCGCGCTCGCGCGTGCTCGAGTATCTGAACCAGGTGCAATCGCGGCTGCCCGCGGGCGCCAAGCCCGCGCTCGGGCCCGACGCCACCGGCGTGGGCTGGATCTACCAGTACGCGCTCGTCGATCGCACCAGCCGGCACGACCTGGGGCAGCTGCGCGCCCTGCAGGACTGGTTCCTGAAGTACGAGCTGAAGGCGGTGCCGAACGTCGCCGAGGTCGCTTCGGTCGGCGGCATGGTGCGCCAATACCAGATCGTCCTCTTCCCGGAACGCCTGCGCGCCTACGGCATTCCGCACTCGCGAGTGATCGCTGCGGTGCAGGCGGCGAATCGCGAAACCGGTGGCTCGATCCTGGAACTCGGCGAGGCCGAATACATGGTGCGGGCGAGCGGCTACCTGAAGACGCTCGAGGGGTTCGGGGCGATTCCGCTCATGACGACCGACGCGGGCACCCCGGTGATGCTCAAGGACGTGGCGCATATCCAGGTCGGGCCGGAAATGCGGCGCGGCATCTCCGAGCTCGACGGCCAGGGAGAGGTCACCGGCGGCGTGGTGATCATGCGCCACGGCAAGAACGCGCTCGAGACGATTGCGGCGGTCAAAGTGAAGCTCGAAAAGCTGAAGAGCAGCCTGCCGCCCGGGGTCGAGGTCGTCGAGACCTACGACCGTTCGGGCCTGATCGAGCGCTCGGTGCGGCACCTGGCCGAGAAGCTCGTCGAGGAGTTCATCGTCGTGGCGCTGGTGTGTCTCGCGTTCCTCGTTCACCTGCGCTCCTCGCTGGTCGCCATCGTCACGCTGCCGCTCGGCGTGCTCGCCGCGTTCATCGTCATGCATTACCAGGGCGTGAACGCCAACATCATGTCGCTCGGCGGCATCGCGATTGCGATCGGCGCGATGGTGGACGCGGCGATCGTGATGATCGAAAACGCACACAAGAAGGTGGAGGCCTGGCACCAGGCGCGCCCCGGGGCGCGGCTCGCGGGCGAGGAGCGCTGGAACCTGATCGCCGATGCGGCCGCCGAGGTGGGACCGGCGCTGTTCTTCTCGCTCCTCATCATCACGCTTTCCTTCGTGCCGGTGTTCGCGCTGGAAGCGCAGGAGGGGCGGCTTTTCTCGCCGCTTGCGTACACGAAAACCTACGCCATGGCCGCGGCCGCGGGGCTGTCGGTGACCCTGGTGCCGGTGCTGATGGGCTACCTCATCCGCGGCCATATCCCGCGGGAGAAGAAGAACCCGCTCAACCGCTGGATGATCGCCGCGTACCGGCCGCTGCTTGCCGCGGTCCTGCGCGCGCCGTGGCTCACGCTCGGCGTGGCGGCGCTTCTCGCGCTTTCGATGTGGTTCCCGATCCAGCGCATCGGCACGGAGTTCCTGCCGCCGCTCTACGAGGGCGATCTCCTCTACATGCCTTCGGCGCTTCCCGGGCTCTCGCCCGGCAAGGCGGCGCAGCTGCTGCAGCAGACCGACAAGCTGATCGCCACGGTGCCGGAGGTGAAATCGGTGTTCGGCAAGATCGGCCGCGCCGAGACCGCGACCGATCCCGCTCCGCTCGAGATGGTCGAAACCACGATCCAGCTCAAGCCGCGCAGCGAATGGCGGCCCGGCATGACCCCGGACAAGCTCGTCGAGGAGCTGGATCGGCTCGTGCGCCTGCCGGGGCTCTCCAACATCTGGATCCCGCCGATCCGCAACCGCATCGACATGCTGGCCACCGGCATCAAGAGCCCGCTCGGCATCAAGGTCTCGGGCAACGACCTCGCCGAGATCGAAAGCGTCGCGGCAAGGATCGAGCGCGCGGTGAGGGACGTACCGGGCGTCTCATCGGCGCTCGCGGAGCGCGTGCGTGGCGGCCGCTACATCGACGTCATCATCGACCGCTACGCCTCCGCGCGCTACGGCCTGAGCATCGCCGACGTGCAGTCGGTCGTGTCGGCGGCGATCGGCGGCGACAACGTCGGCGAGACGATCGAGGGCCGCCAGCGCTTCCCGATCAACGTGCGCTACCCGCGCGAGGTGCGCGACTCGGTGGAGAAACTCCAGGCGCTGCCGATCGTGACCGAGCGCGGCGCGCAGATCGCGCTCTCGGCAGTGGCAGAGATCGGGGTGTCCGACGGCCCGCCGATGCTGCGCTCGGAGAACGCGCGGCTCTCGGGCTGGATCTACGTGGACATCCGCGGCCGCGATCTCGGTTCGGTGGTCGCCGACGCGCAGCGCGCGGTGGCACGCGACGTGAAGCTGCCGCCGGGCGTCTCGCTCGCCTGGTCGGGGCAGTTCGAGTACCTCGAGCGCGCGCAGGCGCGGCTGGCCTTGGTCGTGCCGTTCGTGCTGCTGGTGATCCTCGTGCTCCTTTATCTCGCGTTCCGCCGCATGGACGAGGCGCTGCTCATCATGGTGTCGCTGCCGTTTTCGCTCGTCGGCGCCTTCTGGTACGTCTACGCGCTCGGGCACAACCTGTCGGTGGCGGGGGTGGTCGGGATGATCGCGCTCGCGGGGGTTGCCGCCGAGATCGGCGTGGTGATGACGCTCTTCCTCAAGCAGGCGCTCGAGCGCAAGCGCGCGGCCGGGACTCCCCTGACCCGCGCCGCGCTCGAGGAGGCGATGTACGAAGGCGCCGTGCTGCGGGTGCGGCCGGTGGCGATGACGGTGGCGGTGATCATCGCCGGCCTCATCCCCATCATGTGGAGCGAAGGCACGGGCGCCGAGGTGATGCAGCGGATCGCCGCGCCGATGATCGGCGGCATGATCACCGCGCCGCTGCTCTCGATGATCGTGATTCCGGCGGCGTACTACCTCATGAAGCGCCGCGCGACGCAGCCTGCCGGGCTTCTATAATGACAGGGCGCGAAGACGAATCCTGAGGATGTAGGTGCTCGACAACATTCGTCCGGCTCCGGACCGGCTGGTGGCGCTCGAGCGCTACCGCGCCCTCGCCGAGCGTTACGACGGATCCTGCCGCTGGCTCGACAAGATCCGGATCCACGCGCTCGACCTTCTCGCGCTGCGGGCGGGAGACACCGTCTTCGATATCGCGTGCGGCACGGGGGCCATGCTGCCGGCACTCGCGCATGCAGTCGGCCCGACCGGGCGGGTCGTCGGCATCGAGCAGTCGCCCGACATGGCTGCGATCGCGTCGCGTCGGGTGAGGGACGCCGGGCTGAACAACGCAGAGCTGCTCGTCTCGCCGGTCGAGACGGTCGCAACGGACCGTGTCGCCGACGCGCTGCTGTTCTGCTATACGCACGACGTGCTGCAGTCCGATCGCGCGATCGAGCGGCTGCTCGACCTCGCGCTGCCCGGCGCGCGGGTGGTCGTCGCGGGGGCCAGGGTGCTCGGCTGGTGGGCGGCGCCGCTCAATGCCTGGAAGTTGTGGCGCTCCCGTCACTACCTCACCACCTACCGCGGGCTGCGCGAGCCGTGGGCGCGTCTCGCGGTGCATAGTCCGGATCTGCATCTGCATCGGACTTATATCTTCGGCACCAGCTATCTCGCGGTGGGACATCTGCTCGGCAGGGCCACGCGCTGATTCCCTGCGGTCATCCGGAACGCCACGCGGTGCGTATGATCAGGCTGTCAGGGCCGGCACCCCGGCCCGACCCATGCGGCGATGGGCTGCCGGCACGGTCTCGCGGAGCCGGCCCCGCGTCGCCCTTCTGACCAACTCGAAAGGAGTGCCGATCATGAAGCGTCACACGGTTGCAATCGCCGCCTTTGCGCTTGCCGCGCTCGCCGCGGGCGCTGCCAATGCCCAGGACAAGGGCGCGGCCAAAAAGGCCGATAACGAGAAGTGCTACGGCGTTTCCCTCGCCGGCAAGAACGACTGCGCCGCGGGCCCCGGCACCACCTGCGCCGGCACCTCGAAGGTGGATTACCAGGGCAACGCCTGGACCTTGGTCGCCAAGGGCACGTGCACGACCATAAAGACGCCCAGGGGCACGGGCTCGCTGACGCCGATCAAGAGCTGACGCGCCGCTGCCGCGCGAGCGTGGCCGCCGTCCTGTCTGCGGGGTTGAGCCTCAAGCCGGCGCATCTCGAGCAGGCGCTCGCCGCGCCCGCCGATGGCCTGTGGTTCGAGGTGCATGCCGAGAACTACATGGTGGACGGCGGGCCGCGCCTCGCCTGGCTCGAGGCAATCCGCGAGCGCCATCCCCTCTCGCTGCACGGCGTGGCGGCATCGCTCGCCGCCGATGCCGTGCCCGATCCGGCCCAGGTCGCGCGGCTTGCGGCGCTGGCCGAGCGCCTGGAGCCCGCGCTCCTGTCCGAGCACCTGGCGTGGTCGACGTGGGCCGGCGTCTACCGCCCGGACCTGCTCCCCTTTCCCCGCAGCCATCAGGCGTTGATTCGCATCGCCGACAACATCGAACGGCTGCAGGAGGCGCTGCGCAGGAAAATCGCGATCGAGAACCCCTCGCACTATCTGCACATCGAGGGGCACGCGTACGACGAGATCGATTTCCTGGCCGAGCTGGTGCGGCGCACCGGCTGCGCGCTGCTCCTCGACGTGAACAACGTGTTCGTCAGCGCTCGAAATCTCGGCGCTTCGGCGGAAGCGTACCTCGATGCGTTTCCCGCGGCGCCGGTGGCCGAAATTCACCTCGCCGGCCACTCGCCGGACACGGCGCTCGGCGAGCGGCTGCTGGTGGACTCGCACGACGCGCCGGTCGCGGCGCAGGTGTGGCAGCTCTACGAGCGGTTGATCGCGCGCATCGGGCCGCGCCCGACGCTCATCGAGCGCGATGACAGGCTGCCGGCGTTCGAGACGCTGCTCGCCGAGCGCGCGCGCGCAGACGCGGTGCTGCACGCGCCTCGCAGGTAGGCCGCATGATTCGGCCCGCAGATTCCTCCGTCGCGCCGTACGGCGGAGATCTCGCGCGCTTCCAGGACGCGTTTGCCGTTGCCCTGCTCACGCCGCAGCCCGCGGCCGGCGGCGAGCTCGCGCGGCTCGTCGCGCAGCCCGGCTTCGCCGTCTATCGCAACACGGTGATGAAGGGCTGCATCGACGCGTTGCAGGCGAACTACCCTGCGGTCAGCCGGCTCGTCGGCGACGAGTGGTTTCGCGCCGCCGCGGCCGTCTACGCGCGTGCGAAGCTGCCCGTACATCCGTCTCTGCTCGATTACGGCGCCGATTTCTCGGAATTTCTCTCGGGATTCGCTCCTGCGGCTGAACTGCCCTATCTCGCCGACGTGGCGCGACTCGACCGGTTCTGGACGGAGGCGCACGCGGCGCGCGACGAGCAGCCGGTCTCCGCGTCGGCCGTGGCGAGCCTCTCGCGCGACGAACTCGGGTGTACCGCGTTGCGTCCGCACGCCTCCGCGCGCTGGGTATGGTTCGCCGAATGGCCCGCCTACACCCTCTGGCGGCGCAGCCGCGCCGCGGCGGATGAAGTGGCGGCAGCCGAATCGCCGATCGAGTGGCGCGCGGAAGGGGCGCTCGTCCTGCGGCCGCATGCGAGCGTGGAGCATCTCGCTCTCGATGCCGCCGGCTGCGCGTTCCTCGACGCCTGCGCCGCGGGCCGCGATCTCGCCACGGCCGCGCTCGAGGCGCTCGCGCGCGAGCCGCGCGCCGATCTCGCGCAACTGATGCAGCGGCTTCTCGAGGCCGGCGCTTTCGGCGCCATGGCCGCGCTCGAACACGGACCCGAGGAGAGAACGAAATGACCGCGGACGAAGACTCCGCCGGGGCTCAGCCGGGCGGCCTGCGGGGGGCATGGAATCGGCTCGCGGCGTATCTTGAGGGCCTTGTCGGCCATTCTCTGCTTGCGCTCGCGGCGCGGTTCGGCATCGCGGGGATCTTCTTCATGTCGGGCCGCACCAAGGTGGAGGGCTGGCTGACGGTCTCCGACAACGCGATCGCGCTGTTCGCCGACGAGTACAAGGTTCCGCTGCTGCCGCCCGAGATCGCGGCGCACATGGCCGCCTACGCCGAGCACCTGTTCCCACTCCTGCTCGCGCTTGGCTTGGCGACTCGCCTGTCGGCGCTCGCGCTGCTCGGGATGACCGCCGTGATCCAGGTCTTCGTCTACCCATTGGCGTGGGCCACCCACCTCTCGTGGGCCGGGCTGATGCTCTATCTGATCGGCCGCGGCGCGGGCGCCGTGTCGCTCGATCGCGTGCTCGGCCTGAAATAACGCAGCGGTCAGCCCTGCGCAGACGCGAGCCGGCGCCGCAGCTGCGCGCTCGCCTCATCCACGACTAGGACGAGCGCGAGCATGCCGAGAATGACACTCGCGGCCTGCGCCTCGTGAAAGAGCGACAGCGCCACGTAAAGCATCTGTCCCAGGCCCCCCGCGCCGACGAAGCCGAGAACTGCCGCCATGCGAATGTTGATCTCCCAGCGGTAAAGCGCGTACGCCACGCACTGCGGCAGGACGTTGGGCAGCGTGCCGTAGAAGAACGCCGCGATCCTCGGCGCGCCCGCGTGCACCAGGGCTTCCGCGGACTCGCGCGGCGTGTTCTCGAGCGCCTCGGCGAACAGGCGCCCGAGCACCCCGGTCGTGTGCAGCGCGAGCGCCAGCGTGCCCGCGAACGGCCCCAGTCCCGCGGCGAGCACCATCAGCGCCGCGAACACCAGCTCCGGGATCGAACGCAGCGCGTTCAGGATAAAGCGCGCCGCCGCGCGGGCCGCCGCGCCGAAGCGGCCGGCGGCAGGCAGCGCGACGAGCATTCCGAAGATCGCCGCGAGCAGCGTACTCATCCCGGAAATGGCGAGCGTCTCGAGCGCGCCGGCGCCGATGCGCCGCAGGTACTCCGCGGACACGTCGGGCGGGAAGAAACCCGCCGCGTACTGGAGCATACCGGTGCGCGCCTCGGCCGAGAACAGCGCCAACAGGTCGAATTTCAGATACGCCGCGCTCGCCCAGATGACGCTCGCGAGCGCGACCACGACGGCAACGCCGAGCCCCTTCATGCGAGGAGCCTCCTGAAGAACGCCGACAGCGCGTCGGCGAGGAGCACCAGCAGCAGGAATGTCGCGAGAATGGTGCAAGCCTCCGCCCCGTTCAGCATGCGGAAGGAAAGCTCGAGCTGCTGCCCGAGCCCGCCCGCGCCGACGAAGCCCATGATCACCGAGGCGCGCACCGCGCATTCCCAGCGGTAGATGGTGTACGAGACCATCTCCTGAAGCGCCGCCGGCAGCACGCCGTAGAGAAACGCCTGCAGCCGCCCCGCCCCCGCCTCCATCAGCGCGCGCGCCGGCCGGTTGCTCGCCGACTCGTAGATCTCGGCGTACACCTTGCCGAGCATGCCGCCGTAGGTGATGGCGAGCGCGAGCACGCCGGCGGTGGCGCCCAGGCCCACCGCGCGCACGAAAAGAAGCGCCCAGACGAGCTCCGGGATCGCGCGCAGCACGATGAGCACGAGCCGCGCCGGGTAGCGCAGGGCGCGCCGCAGGGGCTCGTCGCGCGCCGGCCCGAGCGCCGAGAGCGAGAGGCTCGTCGTCGTGACGAGCGAAAGCGGAAACGCGATGGCGAAAGCAAGGGCGGTGCCGAGCGTCGCGATGGCGAGCGTCTCGAGCGTGGCGCGGCCGACCAGGGCGAGAAACTCGAGCGACGCCTCGGGCGGCAGGAACTGGCCGAGGAACCGCGCCATCGGCCTCGCGTTCGCCGGATCGAGAAGCGTCGCGGGATCGAATTCGGTGAGGCGGATGGCCGGCCAAAGCAGCACCAGCGCAAGCGCCGCCAGGGCAAGCCGCGGCAGCGCCGCGGGATCGCGCGAGGCTGCGGCGGCGCTCAGTCGCATCGCGGCGGCTCAGGCAGCTTGAGGTCCGGAAGCGCGAACGGCTTGCCGTGCTGGGTCGGCAGATAGCCTTCCTGCGCGTACAGCGTCTCGAGCAGCGCGCCATTCACTTCCGCGGTGGGCAAGTCGAACAGCACCCTGCCCTCGCGCAGACCGACGATGCGCGGGAAATGCGCGAGGGCGAGGTCCACCGCGTGCAGGCTCGCGACCAGCGTGATGCCGCGCGCGAGCGCCTCGGCGGCGAGCACGCCCACCGTGTGATTGGCGAGCGCGGGATCGAGAGCGGACACAGGCTCGTCGGCGAGGACGACCTCCGGCGACTGATAGAGCACGCGCGCGATGCCGACGCGCTGTGCCTGGCCGCCGGAGAGCCGTTCGCAGCGCTCGAACAGGCGGTCGGCAAGGTCGAGCCGCGCGAGCGCCTCGCGCGCGCCCGGGATGTCGCTCGGATACGCAAGCGAGACGACCGCCCGCGCGAGACTCCAGCCGCCCAGCCGCCCCGCGAGCACCGCCGTCACCACGCGCTGGCGCGGCGGCAGCGGCGGCGCCTGGTGGATGAGGCCGAGCCGGCTGCGCAGGCGCCTGCGACCCGCGCCGCCGAGAACCCAGGGGTCTGCTCCGAGGACCTGGAGCGCGCCGCTGCTCGGGCGAAGCGCGGTGGCGAAGGTGCGCAACAGGCTCGTCTTGCCCGCCCCCGAGGGGCCGATGACCGCGACCCGCTCGCCCGGGCGGATCGAGAGCCCGATTTCGTGGAGCGCGCGCCGCCCGCCCAGGTGGACGAGAGTCATTCTGCGCGCGCGGAGCGCGCAGGGGGTCGTTTCCGCGTCAGACCGCCCCGCGGCGGCGTGCGCCGCAGCGCCCGCCCGGTTCACTTGATGATCCCGGTCTCGCGGCCGACGGCCTCGATGCTCTTGTAGTTCTCGACCTTCGTCGGAACAAAGCGCGTGGCGCGCTGCAGGTCGAGGATCTCCCTGTGCTCGGGATTGGAGCGGTTGAGCTTGAGAAACGCTTCCGCGAGCCTCTTCACCAGCGCCGGATCGAGGTCGCCGCGCACCGTCCAGTTGTAGTCGAAGTACGGCGGCGTCGTGTAGATCACCTTGACCTTCGCAGTGTCCACTTTCCTTTGCTCGACCAGCTTGTCCCAGACCGAGGCATTGAGCGCCCCGCCCTCGACGCGGCCCGACTCGACCCAGGCCGCCGTCGCGTCATGCGCGCCCGAAAACGCAATCCGCTTGAAGTCGCGCTCGGGCTCGATCCGGTTCTGCTTCAGGAAGTAGCGCGGCATGAGGTGGCCCGAAGTGGAGGAGGCGGAGCCGAAGGCGAAGTTCTTGCCCTTCAGGTCGGCGAGGCTGTTGATGCCGGCCGAGGTGCTGGCGATGATCTTGCTCGTGAATTTCTCGTCCTCCTCTCGCTGCACGATGGGAATTGCGGTCCCGGTGCGGCTGCGTACCTGGACGAAAGTCACGCCGCCGAGCCATGCCAGGTCTATTTTCCTCGCCGCCATGCCTTCGACCACCGCCGGATAGTCGTTTACCGGCGTCCAATCCGTCTTCATGCCGATCTCGCGCTCAAGGTACTTGCCCAGGGGGGTGAAGTTTCGCAGCAGCACGGTAGGCGACTCGTCGGGAATCGCGGACACCTTGAGCGAGCCCTGGGCCTGGGCGAGCGACGCGCTGCCGATCGCGCAGGCGAGAATCGCGATGCGAGTCAGCGAACGGGATGGCCTGAACATGGATTTCTCCTTTCGCTCGGTGTTGCTGGCGGGTTGAGCCCGCGCGCCGGGCGGCGCGCGGAAGGGAAAAGCGGCGGGATGGCGAAAGGCGGGCGGGAGGCACGTCGGCCGGCCTACAGTCGTCGTCGGGACTTCCGCCGCGCCCGCTGCGCGCCGCGCCCGGCCATTCGCGCGTGAGCATCGTCGCGAGCGAGCGCGAGCTGCGCGAGATCAGGCGGTCGAGAATGAACATGCGGCGCCTTTGAAACGAACCGCAATCCTAACTCGCCTGCGCGAACCGAATCCCGGCGGATTTCCAGCCGCCTGCGCCGGTGTCGCGGGCTTCGGATTAATCCTTACAAAACAAAAGCCCGGCGCTGCGCATTTCAGCACGAAGCCGTCATTTCACCTCGATCGCTTTGGCGACCTTCTCGCCTTTCTCGACAACGTGGGCGACCACGATTACTCGCCCGCGCAGCGCCGGCAGATACATGGTCTCGTTTCCCTTCCTGATCGGTGTTCCAAGACGGACCTGGATCGTCACTTGCTCGGGCGCCGCTCGTTCGGCGCGACGCCCGCGAACTCCATCGGCAGCATCACTGCCCGTCCGGCTTGACGTTCCAGTAACTGGAAGGGTTAACTTCCGGGAAAGATGGGTTAGCAGGCCGTTGAAGAATGGCTCTTGAGGCAGCTGTTTTCTGCATTCATCGACCGCCGCGCCGTGGAAACGGCTGCCGTTTCGAGCTGCTTATGCTCGTTCATGGTTGATTTCCAGTCG
>Ga0187892_10011183_pt1 | contig 11099 bp, 7 predicted proteins | sample MA1701073metaG_FD_139345 | JGI IMG/M metagenome (GOLD analysis project Ga0187892, IMG submission 139345) | Bio-ooze microbial communities from a basaltic lava cave in the Kipuka Kanohina Cave System on the Island of Hawaii, USA - MA170107-3 metaG ... | reverse complement strand
GCGGCGTACGTCCAGGCGCTGGTCGATCTGTCCGAAGATCAGGATCGCCGGGAAGCCTTGATCGCCCTGGGTATGCACCGCGCTGACGGCTTCACTTGGCGAAGGACCGCAGACCAAACCGCCGCGGTGTACAAAGCCTTCCTCTAACACCTTGACTCACCGTGGCTTAGGTCCCATCTTTTCGCGCGCTCCATGAGCCACCTGATCTCGTTTGCGACTGCGACGCCGGCCCGCGCGGCTGGACGAGGTGTACTGTGCTTCCTCCTCTTTTGGGCCGGCACGCAAGCCCGAGCAGCAGCGCAGAACCCCGCTCTGCCATCACCCTCTCAAGCTCAGCAGGCCCTGCAACAGGCCCTGCAACAGAACCCGGCCCTCGCGACCCAGATCCGCAATCGAATCCTGCAGTCCGGCATGACTCCGGACCAGATTCGGGCCCGACTCCAGGCCTCGGGCTATCCCCCCACCCTGCTCGACGCCTATCTCGCTCCCGAAACACCGGGCGCGCCGTCGCCCATCATCTCGGTCGATCAGGTCGCCGCCGTGCAGGCCATCGGACTCCAGCCGATCAACGTCACGCTCACGAACCTGCCGATCGACACGGGATTCGTGCGCGCCGTCATGACCCGCGCCCGACCCGAATCGACGAGCCTGGTGTTCGGCGTCGACGCGTTCAAGCGGACGACGACACAGTTCCTGCCGCTCCTGGCCGGGCCGGTGCCGCCGGACTACCGCCTGGGACCCGGGGATCAGCTGGTCCTGATCCTCACGGGTGATGTGGAGCTGACTACGACGCTGCCGGTGACGCGCGAAGGGTTCGTGCTGATCCCGCAGGTGGGGCAGGTGTTCGTGTCCAACCTGACGCTGGAACAGCTGCGCGACGTGCTCTTCACCCGGCTCGGCCGCGTGTACTCGGGTGTGCGGCGGAATAACCCCACCACACACTTCGATGTCTCCGTCGCCAACGTGCGGGCCAATCAGGTCTACGTCACCGGCGAAGTGACGCAGCCCGGTGCGTATCAGATCAGCTCACTCGGCACCGTCCTCACCGCCCTGTACGCGGCCGGGGGGATCACCGATCGCGCCGACATGCGCCAGGTGGCGGTTCGGCGCCACGCCCAGATCGTCGCCACGCTGGATTTGTACGATTACCTGCTGCGCGGCGATACCAAGCACGACGTGCGCCTCGAAACCGGCGACGTCGTGTTCGTACCATCGCACGGCCAGCGCGCGCAGGTTACCGGCGCCGTGATCCGACCGGCGATCTACGCCATCCAGCCGGGCGAGACGCTGCGGGATTTGTTGGACGCGGCGGGCGGGTTTCGACCCAACGCCGCGCTGCAGCGCGTCACGATCCACCGGTATCTGCCCGCCGCCGAGCGCCGACCGCCGGCGCCGGCCCGCGCCGCCGTGGACGTGGCCCTGGCGATGGCGGAGAGCGGCGGCGTGAACGGCGTGATGGTCCCGCCCGTGGCCCTCGTGGACGGCGACTCGGTCGCCGTGGACTCGCTGCCGCCCGTCGATTCGCAGTACACCGTGGCGATCGCCGGCATGGTCACCAAACCGGGCGTGTTCCCGTGGCGCTCGGGGATGACGTTGCGCGAGCTGATGCTGCTGGCGCGCGGCCCGCGCGTCGGTGCCTATCTCAAAGAGGCGGAAATCGCCCGCCTCCCCACCGACCGTTCGGCCGGGCAGCTGGCCACGACCATCCGGGTGTCGCTCGATTCGACCTATCTCATGGATCGCGATTCCGCAGGCCGCTACATCGGTCCTCCCGGTCTCGCCTTTCCGTCGGCCGGGGCGCCCGAGGTGCCGCTCGAGCCGTTCGACAACGTCCTCATCCTGCGGCAGCCGGATTTCGATTATCAACGCACGGTTTCCTTGACGGGGGAGGTCCGCTACCCGGGTGTGTATTCGTTGCGGACCAAGAGCGAACGGCTCTCCGACGTCATCGCCCGGGCGGGCGGACTTACGGCGCAAGCGTACGGTGAGGGCATTCGCTTCGTGCGCCAGCAAAACGAAGTGGGGCGGATCAACATCGACCTGGCGGGTGCGCTTCGGGACACGCTGTCCACCGCCAACATCATCCTGCAGCCCGGCGACTCGATTCAGGTGCCGGAGTATCAGCCGAGCGTGAAGGTGAGCGGGTCGGTGAATTCGCCGGGCAGCGTGCTGTGGCGCCGCGGCGCGGGGTTGAGTTACTACATCAGCGCCGCCGGTGGATTCGCGCAACACGCCGACGAGAGAGCGGTGAGCGTGCGGTTCGCGAACGGCGAGGTGCGTACCCGCCGGGGAGGCCTGTTCGGTGGGGAGCCCAAGCCCGGTCCCGGTTCTGAGGTCCTCGTGCCCGCCGAGGACCCGAACGCCCGTCGCACGGACTACGTCGCGCTGTTCGGCGCGATTGCGCAGATTCTGGCAAGCACCGTGGCGATCATTGTGGTGGTCGTGAGACGGTAGCTGACCAGCACCTCGGCAATCATGGGACTCTTCAGCGTGTTCCGAGCGGACTTCGACGCCTGGTCCAGCCGAGTGGCGAAGTTCTGGCAATCGCTATTGGCGTGGGTGCGGGCGGAACCGCTCCTTGCCGCGCTGCTGGTCGTTGCCGGTGGGATAGCGGGCCTCGCAGCAAACATACTCGCTGGTCCGAAGCGGTTTGTCGCCAGTACCGGAATCAGCGTCTCCTCGAATCCCGGCATCGAGCTTCCTTCGGCGCTCGCGTCACTGGCCGCCAGTACGGGATTGCGGCTGGGAACCACGACGCTGCCGCTGGCATTTCAATCGGACATCCTGGCGTCCGCGCCATTTCTGGACAGCGTCCTCATGTCGCCCACCCCGACCACGGTCACGGCGTGCGGACAGAACGCACCCTGCCGACTCGTCGATTTGCTCACCCCCTCGCCGTCGCCTATGGCCGAGCGATTGGCGCGGGGGCGGCGAGCGCTCACTCAGCGCATGGACGTGATCCGTGACGAGCGGAGCCGCGTCATCACCATTACGTTTGCCCACCCGGACAGCGCGTTGGCCCGCCGGACCGTGGCGAGTACGGTGGAATTCCTGGATAAGATCAATAAGAGTCTCACCGCATCAGCCGCAGACGCGAAGGTCGAATTCCTGTCGAGCCAGCTCCCTTATTTGCAGCAACAGCTGCAAACCATCCAGAACTCATTGGAGGCGTTCTACACATCCAACCGCCTGTTCGAAAACAGTCCGGCACTCCGGTTTCGCGAACAACGTCTCCGGGGAGAATACGACGCTCAACTGCGGCTCCTGCAGAGCGTGCGGGAGCAACTGGCCACGAGCGAGATCCAGGCCCGCGGGGGTGTCCAGGTCATTCAATTGGTCGTACCGGTGAACGTCAATCCCAGGCCATCTCGGCCGTTGCGGAATCTGGCGCTGGTGTTGGGCATGGCCCTGTTCCCCCTAGCTCGGTACGGGCTCTGGAATCGGCGTCGAACGGTGAGCTGACCGCGTGGACCACATGAACACCGCCGGGATGAGAATCACGAACGCAAAGTCCGACAAGCCGGTGTGGATCGATAAACCCACCAGAACCAGACCATAGGCATACGCCGCTTGGTGCACGTGGCTTCGCTTCGTCAATGCGCCTTCCTCGAGTCGACTCATCACATAACCGAGGAGCGCCAGACCCAAAACCACCCCAGGAAGTCCGAAGTCGAGGTACCAGGGGCCAAAAACCGTCGATACCAACGAGGTCTGACGCGCGCCATAGACCGCTTTCGAAACGATGGCCCTGGCGTCCCATTGCTGTCCCGGTAGGGGCGATGTGACCGTGCCCCAGAGCGCCCGGCCGTGCGCATACGGCTCGAGTTTTGGGGTCCGTTCAACCAGGAACCCGAGGATGGCCGGGCCTTCGCGAAAGAACCCCACATAGGTGAATGCCGCCGCGAGTTGCAGTCTTGAACCGGCCTCGCCAAAAACCGAACCAATCAACTCCTGTCCGCTCTCATTCCCCTCACGAAGAAACCGCCAATAGCCGAAGCCGACCCCGATAGTGAGGAACAGCCCGACGCAGAGGAGGCTCGCGCGGAGTCGTTCGAAAGCAGTTCGCGGTTGAATGAACCACACGAGCGCCATGCTGAAGAGCAGGACCAGCGTGTAGGTACGGTACCCAGATGCGAGGAGACCAAGGCCCGCAAGGAACGCCCCACACCACACGCGCCATCCGACGCGCGCCCGTGATGCCGCCAGAATCAGCAGATAGGCTGGTATGAGCAGCTGTGCGATAGCAGTGACATAGCCGCTCTGCTCCTCCCGACCTCCGCCAGTCAACGCAGGAGCCCGATAGAGCACGAGGAGCGCGATGAGCCCGATCCACCCCACGAGGAAGAGCCGTCGACCGTCAGTGGTCAATCGCTCGGGCGAAGCATCTCTCGCGCGCAAGGCCCGTCGCGCCTGGAAACGACCAACCCAGGCCCCAAGGAGGTACCCCCAAACACCAATGGCCACGACCAGCCACACACGCTGGGTCACGCTGAGCCGGGGACTCCAGTCGTCGCTGAATAACTCGATATTCAAAGTGCCCAGCACGAAGTACACCAGGATCCCGAGCGAAACGAGCGCCTCATGTCGCAACAGCGCTCGAGCTCGGACCCACTGCCACACGGCGACGACTCCGCCCCCGACGGCCACCAGTTTGACGACGTCGGCATTCATGAAGGCCTGAAGTCTCCCACCAGCAGGGATTCAAGAGTGCGCAGCGACCGCTCGGGCTGATGGTGCTGAGCCACGTAGTCGCGCCCCATCTGGCCCCGGTGAGCGTTCGCCTGCTGACCATCGTGCCACAGGGATGCCACGACTTCGGCAGCCTCACGTGGGGGAATGACCGGGGGTCGATCTCCCACGCTGTCATGGGCGCTCACATTGGCGATAGTGGGCACTCCGAGCGCCATCGCTTGCAACTCCGACATGCCGAGCGATCCTACTTCGAGTTGACCCAGCGCAAAGTGATGCGCGGCCAGGTGGCTTGCGAATGCCTCTCGGCTCAGTGGCGGCGTCACTCGGCCCCCCAGTGCCAACAACCGGCTGGTCAGCCGCTGCCGCTCCGCGTCCGGTAGCTGCCCGTGCGCGAAGAAGGATACTTCCAATGCGGGAAGCTTCCGCACAAGCGCCTCCATGAGGCCGACTTGATCAGGCCACCCCTTGAACCGATCCATCTTGCTCAACATCACGATTCGCGGTCGGAGCGAATTCGTCCAGGCCCGCATGGAGCCCGGCACGTCGACAGGGTTGGGGATGTAGATCGCATCCGGTCGCAGCACTCTCGTCGGTGACACCAAGTCCGGAGTGGCCACCGCCACGCGATGCGCTCTTCGCAAGGCGCGCCGCACCAGGGATCGCTTCACAGGGTGATCCAGGTCGAGCAACACGTCCCCGCCGTGCACATGCAGGGAATAGGCGATCCCGGCCAAGTCCGCGAGTATGGCGAAGGTGGCATAATGGACATGCAGGTGTGTGAATGCACCATGCCGAAACGCACGCCGCAATCGACTCACATCGCGCATGCGCCGAAAGGCCAGCCGAGCCACCCCACCAGCCCCTCCACCGGCATCCCGTCGCAGCGCCGGCTGGTATAGCATGTCGCGACCATGAGAGGCGCGTACGAGAATCGCCCCCACTGAGGCCACGTCGTTAACGTGCAGGATCCTCATTGGCCGGCTGCAGGTGACGCCAGGTGCGATATGCCATCCCGAGCCCGACTGCGGCGAGTAGAGCACCACCGAAGAGCGCAATCCCCGGCGTAGCGCGGGCGGTCACGACTACCACCAGCGAAATCCCGACCGCCGCGAGGAGGCCCACACGACGCTCACGATCGAATCGACCAACCGGCCGGCCAGAAATCACCCACATCGGGACCAGGCTGCGAATGACTGCGCCAAGCGCGAGACCAACTGGGAGCAGAAACGTCTCTCCAGTTTGCGCGCCGATGATCCAAATCCCGCTGGCCACGCCGAGCCCTACGAGACTCGCCAACGCCGGGACGCGCTCACGTCGCTGGGCGCCGAGAACGGTAACCGCCGGTGTCGCCCAGACCTGCATGAGCGTCATCAGGGCGACCAACGCCCCGATACTCAACGCCCTACCCGTTGGCGAGAGGCCCAGACTCCACACCACCCAGGGCGCGATGCCCAATGCAACGGCAAGTGTTGCCACGAAGAATGGCCGCACGAATGCCACATGCACCTGTGCTCGTTCGGTTTCCTCTTTGCCGGCGAACGCCGGCATCATAACCGCGCCATAGACTCGAGAGAAGAGGAGGAGCGGGGCGGTCGCCTGCACCGCGCCAAACAGGAGCGCCGCCGTCGTCGTTTCTTGCAGCCGCTCCGCGATGATCACTGGCAGGTACTGCATCGTCATCGAGCTGCCGGCACCCACGAAGAACACCAAACCCTCGCGTATCGCCGTGCGGCGTTCTTCCGGGTCTAGGGGGTCCGCGTTCAGACGAACTGACCGCCGGACTAACCAACCGAAGGTGACCAAGAACCCGAGCGGCCCCGACGCGAACACCAACACCAGGAACGTGTCAGGCACCGCCTCGGCCCTGGCCGCAAGCACGAGCACGGCGAGTATCGGGACCACCGCCCCGATCAGTTCAGCACGGGTAATTGCACCTGCCTGCTGCACCGAATACCCGAACGCCCGGGCGACTTGATAGGCGACATAGCCCATCAACGCCACGACCCACACGAACGGCGGCAGGGTTCCTCGCACAGTGGCCCAGAGGATCCCGGCGACCACTCCGGGCAAAAGAAACCACAGCCCCAGTCTCGACAGGAAGTACAGCAGACTGATGGGCAGCACGCCGGGAGTAACGGCCCACCGCCGCGCGACGCCCAACGTGGTCGCGGCAGCTGGCCCCGCACTCGCCAGGCTCCCAACGAGGATCACTGCGGCCACCATGGCCGCGTATTGCCCGAACAGAACCGTGCCGAAGCGCAGGCTCACGACACTGTTGAATGCGATCCGTCCAGCCCCCGCGATTCCGATGGCCAATCCCGCCTGGGCCAGGGGGTGAGCGATCCAGCGGGCTATCGCCAGCCTATCGATGCGCAGCGAAATCGCTCGCTGTCAAATCGTGGACGAGCCGCGCAGTCGAGCCTCGCGAGCGCAGCAGTCGGGCGAAACAGCGAATCGGTCCTCGGGGATGCGCGAGACGGGCGACCACGCAGGCGGTGACAGGCCAATGCGGCGTCGCCATCAATTACGCGCGGCCACCCACTGCGAGAGCGCATACAAGGACAGGAGCTCCCGCTGCCGCTCGCTCGGAGACCGGTCCGCGAGTAGCTTTGTGGTTGCCTCCCGCACGAGCACTCCACGCGCCAGCAGGGGTTCCAGCCAGTGCGCGAGAGGACCGAGCGTGCCGTCGCCATCGGAAAACCATCGAGCGAGGGGTGCGGTGAACCCCATTTTGGGACCGACCCGTCCGCGTACACCTCCCACGATACGCGCCACACTCGGCGGCAGGGAGCGGATCGCCGCCTGGCGGTATAACCATTTTCGCTCTCCGAACATGGACACCTTGTAGCGACTGGGCATGCGCTCGGCCAGGTCGAGAAAAGCGAGATCCAGGAATGGCACTCGCAGCTCGACCGAAGCCCGCATCGAGAAGTGATCCGCGACGGTGAGCAGGTCGTCCGCCAGCGACAACCGGGCATCGACCCGGAGCAGATCGTTCAGCGAGTCCCCAGATGCTTCCTCGGGAATCCAGCGGCGAATCGACGTGCGGCCCAATTCCCGCGCAGCCGGTCCGTATGGCACCATGGCGTCGACGGTTTCCGGATCGAGTACCGCGAGGATTTCGAGGTAGCGATCCAGGGCATCCCGAGCGGACAGAACGCGTTCCAGTCGATGCCCGGCTCCGGCACCAATGACCCGATCGGCCACCCAGGAGCTCACACCCGGCGCCAAGCGCCCGACTCTCCGCAACCGTTCGGCCATGTGTCGCGGGTAACCGCCGAGCGGCTCGTCCGCCCCCTGCCCCGACAGCACGACCTTGTGAGTCCGCCCGACGGTACGACACAGGAGATGAACCAGTAGTCCTCCCGAATTGCCAATCGGCTCACTCATGAGAGCGAACGCCTCGGGCCACCCCGCCAGGTAGTCGGCATCATTCACCCACGTCGGCGTAAACGGCACTCTGAGGGCGTCCGCGGCGCGCTGGGCGGCCAGCACCTCGCTACGATCGCCGTGCGAGCGGAATCCGATGCCAAACGCGTGCGGTGCGTAGGGTAGCGCGTGGCTCATTACGCTCGTGACCACCGACGAGTCGACACCGCCGGATAACAGGGAGCCGACCGGCACATCGCTCATCAGCTGACGGGTCACAGCCGCATCGAGCTCGGCGAGGAGGGCAGCCCGCCAGTCCTCGGGGGTTCGTGGCCCCATCGAAGAACGGATGCGCGTCTGAAACGGCTGCCAGCGGGGTTGACGGCCTGCATCCTCCGCTCGCAACAAGACGTAGTGACTGGGCGGCAACTTCCACGCGCTGGCGAAAATCGATTGGGGTGCGGGGATGAATCGGAACAGGAGATAGAGCTTCAGGCCTTCCGGAGAGAGCGACCCGTCGAGGACTCCAGCGCGCCTTGCCGCCCCGAGTTCCGACGCCCACCACGTCAGGCCCTCGTGGATGCCAACGTAGAGCGGCTTCACACCGATAGGATCACGCGCCAACAGCGTCACGCCCTGGCGGCGGTCCGTCAGGGCAAGCGCAAAGATCCCATTCAGTCGCGGCAGCAGGTCCGTGCCCCACTCCTCCCAACCATGGACGAGGACTTCCGTGTCTGCTTGGGTCCGGAACCGATGCCCGACGGCGATGAGGGTCTCACGCAGCTCTCGGTGATTGAAGATCTCCCCGTTGAACGCCACCCAAACCGCTCCGTCTTCGTTCGCCATCGGCTGGTCTCCGGTGGCCAGGTCGACGATGCTCAGACGCCGGTGGCCGAGGATCAGGGATGCCGTCGGGGGGATGCGATCCTGCCCCAGGCGCCCACCCGGAGCGCCCGTGTCGGCCCAGAATGCCTCACCGTCCGGCCCGCGATGCCGCAACCCCGCTGTCAGGGAGATCGCCGTGGCCGGCACAGCCGGGTGCGATGCTCGCGACAGAACCCCAGCGATCCCGCACATGCTAGTTCGGATGGAGGGGTTCGTGACCGAAACTGCGACGGGTCGCTCGCATGCGCGGCTCAAGGTATCGATTTCGCACCATCCGCTCCAGCGCACCGAATGAGAGCTAGGAACCGAGGGAGTCGCTTAAGTTTAGTGCCCATGTCCGCCGACCGCGGTTCTCGCGCGCCAGCCATCGAGATCGTCCATCTCGCCTACACCTTTTTCCCAGCCGACACCCGCGTGAAACGCGAAGCCCTGGTCGCGGCCAGCACCGGACGGCGCGTGGCAGTCATCGCGCTTCGGGGGCCCAGACAAGAGGCTGATGAGGAGATCGGCCCTCTCTCGGTCGTGCGCGTCCCTGGCAGGAAGACCCGAGGAGGACCGCTGGCGTATGTCACGCAGTATGCAGCGTTCGTTTGGCGCTGCCGGCGTCTGCTCAGGCGTGATCCACGCTTCCGAAACGTCCGCATCGTGCACGTGCATACGCTGCCCGATTTCCTGGTGTGGGCGGCCACCCCGGCGCGCCGCCGCGGGGCTCGCGTCATCCTCGACTTGCACGAGATCTTCCCCGAATTCGCTGCGTCGAAGTATCCCGGCTTCACCGGTCGCATTGCGAAGCGACTGGCCCGAATCCTGGAACGTGACGCCCGCCGGCGGGCCGACGTGACGATCACCGTGAATCGACCGATTGAAGCGTTGATTTCCGGCCGGGATATCGGCCGGGTCGAACGCCTGGTGCTCGTCCATAATTCCGCGGATCCGGTGGATTTCGGTCCACCGCGGCGTCCCTCCCCCTCCGAGCGCACTGGTCGGCTCGAGCTCGTCTACCACGGCACGCTGACCCCATTGTACGGCGTCGATGTCGCCGTCCGGGGTGTGGCACTCGCGGCCGCGCGCGGCGCACAGGTGCACTTCACGATTCTTGGCGATGGGCCGGAGCGCCACGCCCTCGCCCGCCTCGTGGGCGAGCTGGGCGCCGATCTCGTCGTGACGTTCGAGGCCCCGATCCCCCAGCGCGCCTTGCGCGATCGCTTGTCGCGCGCCGATGCCGGCATCGTCCCCACCCGTCTCGACGGGATGACGCGGTACTCGCTGTCCAACAAGCTGCTCGAGTACGTCCACCTGGGAATGCCCGTGCTGGCGGCCCGGCTGCCGAGCTACGCGAACTACCTGGGCGAGCAATCGGCGTGGTACTGGACCCCAAACGATCCCGCGGACCTGGCCCGCGCGATCGGGCGTCTGGCCGCCGCGTCCACCGAAGAAAGAAACGGGCGCGCCGAACGGGCGCAGCACAACCTCGAGGCGATCGCGTGGCCCCACGAGCGCGCCCGGCTCATCGCCGTGTATCGAGAATTGTTGGGACTCTCCTAAACCGCTTTCGTCAGCGCGTGCGCGATCCGTGGGGCCGCTCCTCCGTCGCCGTACGCGCCGCGGTCCCAGCGGGCACCCAACTGCGCCGCCCTCGCGATCGACACCGCGAGCTGATCGGCGCGCTCGGGCGGGACCAGCTGATTGGCGCCGAGCTCGACCGTCTCCACCCACTCGGTCTCGCCGCGGACGGTGATGCAGGGTCGACCCAGCCAGTACGCCTCGCGTTGCAGCCCGCCCGAATCGGTGACGACCACGGCCGCGGCCTGGGTCAGGGAAAGACTCTGGAGATAGCCCACCGGCCCGATCCGATGGATTACCGGACCGAGGCCGACGCCCGAGCGCTCGAGCGCCGCGGCCGTGCGCGGATGGGTCGCTAACAGGACCGGCAGTGGGGACTGGTTGAGCGCCTCGATGACCGAACGGAGCCGCGCCGGTGCGTCTACCAGCTCGGCGCGGTGCAGCGTGGCGTAGACGAATCGCCCGTGCCAAAGCGGGTCATACCCGGACACGCTTTCCGGCGTAGGCGCCTGTGGCAGCGCCCGTTGCAGCACGTCATGGGCCACGTCTCCCACATCCTGCACCACCGCCTCAGGGTGTTCCTGTCGCAG
>Ga0187892_10011182_pt1 | contig 11101 bp, 10 predicted proteins | sample MA1701073metaG_FD_139345 | JGI IMG/M metagenome (GOLD analysis project Ga0187892, IMG submission 139345) | Bio-ooze microbial communities from a basaltic lava cave in the Kipuka Kanohina Cave System on the Island of Hawaii, USA - MA170107-3 metaG ... | reverse complement strand
TCACGATCGCCTCGATCTCGCGCGACCCGCGCGGCGGCCGCGCGACGAGCGCGACGATGGCGACCCCGACGGCGAGGACGGCGAGGACCGCGCGCCGCGCGCGCCGCGACGGCCTGCCCGGCCACCGCCGGCCGCGACGCCGCCTCGACATGACCCCGATCATCCGACCTGAAGGAGCGCGCGCCGCGCCTCGTCCGACGCGGGCCCTCCCGCCGGCGCGATCGTTTCGAGAATCGCCCGGCGGATCTCGATCGCCCTCTCCGCCGACTCCGAGGCGAAGAGCGCCGCAGCGTCCCGCGCGCCGATGAGGAGATCGACGTCCCGGACGGGGTCAGCAACCACGAGGTCCGCGAGCCCGTGCTGCCGGAGCCCCTGAAGCTCGCCCGGCCCGCGGAGCTGAAGATCCTCCTCCGCGATCCGGAACCCGTCGGTCGTCGACTCGAGGACCCGCAGGCGCCTTAGCGCGGCGCGGCCGGCCCCCCGCCCGCAGACGAGATCGCAGCGCCCGGCGCCCTCGCCGCGCCCCACCCGCCCGCGGAGCTGGTGGAGCTGCGCGAGCCCGAAGCGGTGCGCGTCCTCGACGATCATGACCGTCGCTTCCGGGACGTCGACGCCGACTTCGACGACCGTCGTCGCCACGAGGGCGCGAACGCCGCCCGAGCGGAAGCGGCCGAGCACGTCCTCCTTCTCCTCCGCCGCCATGCGCCCGTGCACGAGCCCGACCGGGATTCCCGCGAGCGCGCCGCGCGAGAGCGCCCTGAACCCCGCGGCCGCCGAGCGCAGGTCGAGCGACTCTGAGTCCTCGACGAGCGGGTGGACGACGTACGCGCGCCTCCCGCGCTCGAGATCCCGGCGCAGCTCCGCGTACATCCCGGCCCGCCCCGCCTCGCCGACGACGCGCGTCGCCACGGGGACGCGCCCCGGCGGAAGCTCGTCGATCACCGAGACGTCGAGGTCGCCGAAGACCGTGAGCGCGAGGGTCCGCGGGATGGGCGTCGCGGTCATGACGAGGACGTCGGGCTCGTCGCCCTTCACCCGGAGACGGTGGCGCTGGGCGACGCCGAACTTCTGCTGCTCGTCGATGACGGCGAGGGAGAGCTTCGGAAGCGCGACCCCCTCTTCGAGGAGAGCGTGCGTGCCGATCGCGAGATCGACGTTGCCGCGCGCGGTCTCCCTGATCCTCGCCTCGCGCTCGCGCCGCGGGAGTCCTCCGGTGATGACGGAGATCCGGACGCGCGAGCCGCGGAGCCACGACCCGAGCGTTCGCGCATGCTGCTCCGCGAGCACCTCGGTCGGGGCCATGAGCGCCGCCTGGCGCCCGCGGCCGACCGCCGCGAGGATGGCGTACGCGGCGACGGCCGTCTTGCCGCAACCGACGTCGCCTTGGAGGAGCCGGTTCATCGGCGCCTCTCGCGCGAGGTCTCGCGCCACGTCGAGGATCGCCCGCTCCTGCGCCCGCGTCGGCGCGAACGGGAGCCGCGCGCGGATGCGCGCGTCGAGCGTGGCGTCGACCGCGATCCGGTGGCTCTTCTGCGCCGTCCGGCGGCGCGTGCGCTCCGCCGCCACCGCGAGAGACAGCGCGAGGAGCTCGTCGAAGGCAAGCCGCCGCCGTCCGGCCTCCGCGTCGGTGCCCGACGCGGGCGCGTGGACGGCGGCGTACGCGCGATCGAGCGGAAGAAGCCCGAGGCGCCCGCGGAGGTCCTCCGGCAGCGGGTCCACGAGACGCGGCGCGACGCTGTCGAGCGCCGCGCGAACGATCTCCGCGTAGCGCCGCGGACCGATCCCGGGAACCGCCGCGTAGACGGGTCTTTGGCCCGCCCTCCCCTCCTCGGCGCCGCCGGCGGGACCGGCCTCGCCGCCGGCGAAGGCGACCTCGAACTCGGGGTTCGTCATCTGCGGCGAGCCGAGGTACGCGCGAACGCGCCCGCGCACGACGACGTGGAGTCCCGGCCGGAGCGAATCGGCGACCCAGGGCGCGTTGAAGAATGCGAGCGCGAGCCTCGCGCCGCCGTCGCCGATCGCGACGCGGACGACGCCGCGCCTCCGCCCGAACGACTTCGTGCGCCGGACCGAGAGGACGCGCCCGCGCGTGGCGACGATCGCCGGCCCCTCGGCAACCGAGGAGAGCGGGACCTCTTCGCCGCGCGCGGCGTAGCGCTTCGGCAGGCGCCGCAGGAGGTCGAGCGCACGGACGATGCCCGCGTCTCGGAGCCGGCCCGCCCGCTCGGGACCGATGCCCTCGAACGCTCGAACCGGCGTATCGCCGCCGAACGACTCCGAGCCCCGCTCCGCCACCGACTCGTCCCCTCCCTTTCAACCGTCCGAGGCCGACGCCCGCGACGCTCCGCGCCCTCCTCTAGATGGTGCGATCCGGCGTCCGGTCCGCCTTGGGATCGACGCCGCGCCGCTCCCCCGCGAGAAGCGAGCGGATCACCGAGAGGAAGTCGTCGGTGTCGATCGGCTTCTGCACGTACCGGCTGAGCCCCGTCCGGTCTTCGGCGAGCCGCTCCGCGTCGCGATCGGCCGCCGACAGGAGCACGATCGGCAGCGTCGAGCCGAACTCCTTCGACCGCCGCACTTCCCGGATGAGCGCGTAGCCGTCCATCGACGGCATGAAATTGTCGGTGATGAGGAGGTCCGGCCTGTGGCGGGCCACGGCGTCGAGCGCCTCGTGCCCGTTCCTCGCCTCGAGCACCGTCAGCCGGTCGAGTTCGAGGATCGACTTCAGGAGTTCCCTCTGGATCTCGTCGTCCTCGGCGATCACGACGACGTACCGCTGGGCCATCATCACCATCCCTGCGGGGCCCCGAATCGGCGCATCGGTGGGCCGGCCCGACGCGACGCGATTCCGCTCCCGTCGACGTTGTTCGGGGGTCGCAGACGCTTTCTTGCATTATAGTGCTAGATCGGCGAGGACGCCGCGACGCGTTCGGGATCGGCGCATCTCCGTTCCCGCCAGCGGATTCGGGCGGCTGGCGCCGGCCCGTCCGCGCATGGCCGGACGCCCGCGCGCCCTTTGCCCCGTCCGGCGGACCCGGAGCGATCGAGCCGAAGCCGGCCTCGTTTTCTAGAAGAGTCGGAGGTCTTCATTTGTTTTCGAGGACGTCGTCGGGCGTTGCGGTCGCGTGCGGCGCCCGAGTCTCGAAGCGGCAGACCGGCGCTTGAGTCATCGACCCGGGGCTTTCTCGGTCGTGTTCTTGGTGATGCGACGAAGCGGGAAGCCGTCCTCGGCTTCCGATGACCCTTGTCGGGCGTCGAGGTCGCGTGCGGCGTCCGATTTCCGTTGCGGCTGACCGGCGTCAGGAGGGACGAGCCATTCCGGACCGGCGAGGAGCGTTTTCCGGGAGCTCGAATAGGTCCGCGCCCCCCGCGTACCCGGGCCTCGCGTCTCCCACCGAGGCCGAGGCGGGCCTCCCCGACGGCGATCTCGTTCGCCGGACGACGAACGGCGACGTGGCCTCGTTCGGCCTCCTCGTCGAGCGCTACCGGAAGCGCGCGTACTTCGGCGCCCTCGCCTGGCTCGGAAACCGGGACGAGGCGCTCGACGTGACGCAGGAGGCGTTCACCCGTGCGTACCAGGCGATCTCGCGGTTCGACACGAGCCTCCCCTTCTACCCCTGGCTCTACCGCATCGTCCGGAACCTGTGCTTCTCGCGACTGCGCAAGAAGGGCGGGAAAGGGAAGGCCGTCACCGTTTCCCTCTCGCGCCCCGAAGGCGGAGCCGAGCCGGACCGAGACGTCCCCGACGCACGCTTCGATCCCGAGACTCTCGCCGCTCGGAGCGAGCTCGGTGACACGGTCTGGGAGGCGATCAACGCGCTCTCGGCGCGCGACCGCGAGATCATCATCATGAACCACTTCCTCGACATGTCCTATCAGGAGACCGCGGAGGCGATCGGGATCCCGATCGGGACGGTCATGTCGCGGCTCTTCTACGCGCGGAAGCGCTTGCGCGAGCGCCTCTCGCGCTTCATCGAGTCGGGAGGGAGGTAGCGCTCTTCCGATGTTCTGCCCGGACCAGGAGATCCGCATGATGGCGCTCCTCGACGGCGAGCTTCCCGTCGAGGAAAAGAGCGCGGTCGAGGCCCACCTCGCGGGCTGCGCCGCGTGCGCCGCGGAGTTCCGGGCGTTCGAGGAGACGGTCGGGCTCACCAAGCGCGCCCGCCTCGCGGAGCCGACCGACCTCGAGTGGGACAGGTTTCAGGCCGGCCTGTTCGAACGCCTCGAGCGGAGATCGGGCTGGGTGTTTTTCGCGGCCGGCCTCGTCATCCTCGCCGCCTTCGCGATCTACGAAATCGCGGTCGAGCCACCGATCCCGACCGCCGTTCGCATCGGCGCGCTCCTCGCGGTCGCGGGCTTTCTCCTCCTCGCGATCTCGGTCGCTCGCGGCCGGCTCCGCTTCCACCGGCACGACCGCTACCGCCACGTGAAGCGGTGACACGGAGAGCCTCGAGATGAACGATCCCGCGCACGAGATCCACGTCACGACGCTCGAGATCGTCCCCGGCCGGAAAATCGTCCATTCGTTCGGGCTCGTGCGCGGGAGCGCCGTGCGCGCCCATCACTTCGGCACCGATCTCATCGCGTTCCTCAAGAACCTCTTCGGCGGCGAGATCGAGGAGTACACGAAGGTGCTCGCGGAGGCGCGCGAGCAGGCCCTCGACCGGATGCTTTCCGACGCGCGGAGCCTCGGCGCGAACGCGGTCGTGGGGTTCCGCTTCATGAGCGCCGAGGTGATCTCGGGAGCGGCCGAGATGGTGGCGTACGGCACGGCGGTCCGGGTCGAGCCGCCGGGGGGCGGCGCCGCGTGAGGCTCGCGCTCGCTCTCCTCCTCGTGTTTCTCGCGGTCGCGCTCGCGGCGCTCGGCTTCGCGCTTCGCGAGGCCGCGAGGACGGCGGATCCCGGAAGCACGGATGCGCGCGCGGACGAGGGCGCCCCTCTCGCCCCCGATCCGGCGCCGCCCGATTTGGCCCGGAGCCCGCCGGACTCGCCGCCTCCGTCGCAGTCGCTCCGCCTCGGAAGGACGGGCGGATCGCCGGGCCGCGCGAAGGTGCCGGCTCCGCCGCTCGAGTTCGAGGTCGTCGCCCGGTCCTACGCGACCGGACCGGACGGGCTCGTTCTCGAGGGGCTCGCCGTCGAGAACCCGGCGGACGCGGAAGCGTTCGACGTGACGCTCTACGCGCTCGGTCCAGGCCTCGGGCCGGCCGGCGAGCGCTTCGGGCTCGGGGACGCGACGGCGCACGGCGCGACACGTCCCGCCGACGTCGAGATCCCGGTCGCGCTCCACCCCGAGAAGGACCCGCCGGCGCTCTCGTTCTACGTCGCGTACCGCGTCGCTCGCGACGAGCCGACGTGGCTCCTGTCGGGAGTCCATCCCATCGTCCTCGAGCGTGAGCAAGCGCGAGAGCGCTGACGCGGCGCACCGGAGATGGCCTGCCGGCCCTTACTCCTTCTTTTTCGGCACGACGACGACGATGCGCACGCGCTGATTCGCCGGCCGCGACGGGTCCTCCGCGGGCGCCTTGAACCCGGGCCCAGGCGACTTCCCGTCCAACGCCCGGACGCCGCTCGAATCCTTCGAGGGGGGTTCGACCGCGCCGCCGCCCTTCGTCGCCCTCGTCTCGCCGTCGACCTCGGACTCGATCTCGCGGCGCGCCGCGGGGCCGCCGCCCGAGCCGGGCGCCCGAACGACGGCGCCGCGGCCCGACGCGCCACCGGGAGCCGGCGAGCCGGGAGCCGGAGGATGGGCCCCGGCCGGACTCTCGAGACCAGGGCTCGAGGCGCTTCGGCGATCGGAGTCCTTTGCCGCCGCCCCGGACTCCTCCGCCACCCTCTCGTCCTTGAGCGGAGACTTCTGCGTCACCGCCTTCGCCAGGGCCTCGAGCCGCTCCATCTGGTCCACGGGGCCCGCCAAGGCGAGGATCCGGCCAAGGCGCTCGGCGATGAGAGCGGGCTCCGCCTCGACGAGGTAGAGATCGTAGGCGAAAGAGGCCACTGGCTCGGTCTTCCGGACCGCCCTTTCCCGGAACTGCGCCGCCACCTCGGTCGTTGCGCGGGTCTCGCCCATCGAAACCTCGATCGGGAGCGCGCGCCAGCCGTCCGGCACCGGACCCGTCCAAGCGCCGAGCCGGAGCGCCGGCCGATCGGCCGAGCCGAGGAAGAAGTCCACCGACCTCGCGACGTTATCCTCCGCCTGCGGAGCCGGAACGGCGAAATTGACGACGAGCGACGTCGCCGCCTGAGAGACGAGGTCCGTGACCGCCCCGGACGGGACGCTGAGATACAGCACGTGGTCGATCCGCTCGGGCATGGGCAAGAGGACCGCGTCGCGGCCGGCCGCGTCGTGACCGAGATAAGCGAGAGACGGCGCTGCGTCTCCTTCGCTCGCCGCTTCTGCCGCCGCCGCCGCCGGCGCTCCGGTGGCCGCGTCCGCCTGGCCGACCTCCCACGCCTCGAAGCCGCGCTCGCTCTCCTTGTCGCCCGGCGCGACTTCGCGCGCCTTCTCTGCCTTCTGTCCGCCTCCGGCCAGATAACCGAGCGACTCGAGATTCGCCTTCTTCTCGACCCGCGAGCGGTCGTCTCCCCGGTCGGGAGCCTTCGCCGCTTCCATTCCGAGCGTCCACTCGTCGCCGTCCCCGCCGCGCGCCTTCGCGGCCGTGGGGACGGCGCTCCGTTCGTCGAACCGCGCCGTCGGCTCGCCGGCCGCCGAGCCGGGCTGCGATGCCGGGGCGACGAAGACCTCGAGGTCGGTGAACGCGCGAACGGCGACGTATCCGACGCTCACAGCGAGAAGGAGCCCGGCGGCGATCAGGAGACCGTGGGGAAACGGGATGGCGGCTCGCCGGCGAGGCGCGGCCCCCCCGACCTCGCCGAGGCGCGAGAGGACGCTCGCCGCGAATCCTTCGGGCGCTGCGATCCGGGGCAGCGAGCGGACGAGCGACACCGTCCGAGAGTACGACTCGAACTCCGCGCCGCAGTCCGCGCACTCGCGGCCATGCGCGTCGAACTCGGCGACGGCGCCGGCGTCGAGGACGCCGTCGAGGCGCTGATCCCATCGCGCCCGGAAATCGTCGCACTGGCTGTTCATGGCTCAAGAGACCCGTTCGTGCCGTTCATCATGCATGGTGTTCGCCTCATCCGGCCACGTCCCGGAGCGCCTCCTCGAGCCGGAGCCGCGCCCGGTGGAGCCGCGACCGCACGGTGCCGATCGGGCAACCGAGGATCTCGGCCATTTCCTCGTACGACAAGTCGCAGAGGTCGCGGAGCACGACGACCGACCGGAACTCCTCTTCGAGGGAGTCGATCGCCCTCTGCACGTGCTCGTGGCACTCCACGCTCATGACGTCGTCTCCGGGATTGGACCCGCGGCGATCCTCCGGCTCGAGATCCGGCCGGCGCCCGTCGCCGTCCGCCGGTGACGGGGCGTCGAGAGAGAGCATGCGGGCCTCGAGCGGCCGCCGGCGGCGCGCGCGCTCCGTCGCGCACAGGTTGAGCGCGATCCGGTAGAGCCACGTCGAGAAGGCCGAATCCCCTTTGAATCTCCCGAGCGCCCGGAAAGCCCGGAGGAACACTTCCTGCGCGACGTCGAGCGCCCGGTGATGGTCGCCGACGAGCTTCAGGACGGCGTTGAAGATCGTGTCCTGGTGACGGAGGAGGAGGGTGTCGAAGGCCTCCCGGTCGCCCGCCTGAGCCCGGCCGACGAGATCGCGGTCATCCGGCGCGGCGACGCCCCGGTTGACCGTCGTTTCCATGCCGGACTTCGAGCGGTGTGAAGGGGGAATGGTTCCCGGATTCCCCGCCTCCCGGATCCAGGGATCCGGGAGGCGGTGCCTCACGTGCCAAGTCGTTTCTGGCGGCTCACTTGGGTGTGTCGGCGGGGCGAGGCTCGCCGACGGGCTCCGACTCGGCCTTCGGCGCGGCGGTCGCCTTCCTGGCCGGGATCCGGTCCGTGAAGAGCTTCGCGGCCGCGTCGTCGCCCGCCACGGAGGCGTGCTTCGCGAACGCCGCCTCGGACTCGTCGAATCGGCCCGAGTAATAGCACTGGTATCCGAGGAGGAACTGAGCGGCGACGTCGTAGGGATTCGTCGCGGCGTAGGCCCTCAGCCGATCGAGCGCCTTCTCGAACTCGGCGGTCGAACCATAGAACCGCTCCTTCGGCGCGTCCGCGTCGGGCCACGACGGGTCGAGCTCGAGGCCTTTCTTGATCGAGTACGTCGCGAAGTGGTAGTCGCCGGTCGCGAAGAGCGCCTCGCCGAGGGCGAAGCGCGCAATCGCGCTCGCCGGGTCCGCGGCGACGGCGGCCTTGAAAGACTCGGCCGCCGAGGCGTAGTCGCCGCTCCGAAGCGCGACGTCACCCTCGGAGAGGAGCCGGGCCGAGATCGCTTCGGGCGAGTCCGACGTCTTTTTTCCGGGGTCGGCAAGCTCCGCCGGCGGCAGGTAAGTCGTCGAAACGACCGTCGTCGACGGCTCGTAGACGGTGTCGACGTAGCGCGTCTCGTAGACGACCCTGCGGTAGTACGGCGAATAGCAGGAATAGCCCCAGTCCCAGTACCACGGGTAATGGCAATAGGACCAGTAGTATGGGTATCCCCAGTACGAGTACGGATAGTAGTAGCCGCAGAACGGGTAGTACGAGTGGGCGTAGAACCCGAACGGGAACGCGAAGTGGAGGCCGAACGAGAAGAAGAAATGCGATCGATGCCTGTTGTGATGGTGGTGGCCGTCCCACCGCGAGTTGCTCCCTCCCCGGTGCCACCAGTCGCCCGACGACGACCCGCCACCTCGGCTACCGGTGATCCGCCCCGAGAAGCCCGCGTCGACGACGGCGGCGCCTCCTCCCGACGAGAGGCCTCGCGAGGAAGTCGTTCCGCCGCTGAAGCCGCCCGCCCCGAGGGAGCGTCCGGGGGACGCCGAGCGGCCCACGACGCCGGCGCCGGCGGACGGGGACGGGGACGACGAAAAGCCGCTCCGTCCGGAAGGGGTCGATCCTGGACCGGCCGGCGTCACGACGGGCCCGCTCGAGAATCCGCTCGTCCGGCCTCCCGGAGAGGAGGCCGAGCCTGACGGTGCGCCGGCGGAGCCGTTCGAGAACCCGCTCCTCTGGGACGAGCGCGACGGTCCGGTCGCGGTGCCGAACGACGAGACGGTCCCGCCTCCGGAAGAGCGCGGCGCGGAGCCGAAGCCGCTGGACCCGCGGTTCGTTCCCGCGAGTCGCGGCGCCGATCCGGTCGCGCCCGGAAGAGTGCGGACGCCGCTCGAGGAGAATCCCGACGGCGACGACGAGGACGGCGGCGGCGGCGCGCTGAGGGACCGCGGCGGGGAGCCGACGCTTCCGGCCGAGCGCGTGTTGAATCCGCTTCCGATCGAGCCGAGACGCGTGCCCTGCGACGTGCGGGGCGCGGGAGTCGCGGTCGCACGCGGGGTCGAGAAGGCGCGAACCGTGCTGCTGCCGCTCCCTCCGGAGAAACCGGAGCGCCGCTCTGCCCGCGACGGGCCCGCCGTGCGCACGGAGGAGCCGCCGAAACTCCGCACGGGCGCCGGCGTCGAGAACGAGCGCGACGGCGCGGGAGACGAGGTCCGGCCGCTCTGGAACGAGCGGATGGTCGAGGATCGTCCACCGCCGCCGAACGACCGGGCGCCGCCCGAGAACGAGCGCGTCGATCCGCCGAACGAGCGAGTGCCGCCCGAGAGGGTGCGGGAGCCGCCGCCGAGCGACCGCGCGCCGCCGCCGCCGAACGACCGGGCGCCACCGCCACCACCGCCGCCGCCGGACCGCACACCGCCGCCGCCGACGCGGGCCCCGCCTCCTCCCGAGCCGCGCGCGCCGCTCACGCGCTGCTGCGCGATCACGGCGTCGCTCGCGACGAGGGCGAAGGCGATCGCAAACGCGACCGTCGTGAGGGTTCGTTTCCTCGCTTCGTTCATGGGACTCACCTCGAGGCAGGAGGGACTTCGTTTGTCCGTCCGGTGGGCCGCGCCGCCAGGGGGGACGGGGCGGTCGGTCACGAAGACTGGTACGGAACGTCCTCGGAAACGTGCGCGTCCGGATCGGCGTGGAGCCGAGTTTCTCTCTCTTCCGGGGGGGAGTCGCCGCCCCGGAGCCTCGCCTCCACGAAGTGCCTCAATACTAACTTGGGAGAGGAAGCCGGGCAATCGCCCGTCCTCTTCTTCTTCGACCTTGCGCCTCAACGGGTTATTTCCATGAGGACTCGCGGCAGGGCGGCAAGATCGTCGAGGACCCGGTCGACGGGCCCTCCCGGCTCCGGCGGCAGCCCCGGCCGGCGGACGTACGCCGTCCGCATTCCGAGATCCCGGGCTGGTTCGAGGTCGTACTCCTCGTAGGCCGAGACGTGAAGGCACTCGCCTGGACGCGCGCCGAGCGCGCGGAGCGCGTGCTCGAACGCGCCGCGGGCCGGCTTGTAGTGGCGGCTTTCCTCGGCCGAGATCGCCCGGTGGATCGGCGCATCGAGGAGCGGCAGCGTCTTCTCGAGGATCGCACGGTCCGTATTCGAGACGAGGACGCAAGGGAGGATTCCGGCCGCGCGGCGGAGCGCCGCGGGCACCTCCGGAAACGGCGTCCAAGTCCCCATCGACGCCGAGAACGCTCGCGCCTCGTCCGCGGAAGCCGCGATGCCGCGAGCGGCGAGCGTCTTCGCGAGGCTCTCTTCGAGGATCTCGCCGTAGGGGCGATACGGCGGCTCGATGAGGCGCCTCTGGACGCGCTCCCACTCCCTGACGAACTCGGTCGCGTCGACGTCCGCGCGGCCCTTCCGCGCGAGGAGACCGCGCGCGAAGCGGGCAACGCCGCCCAGCCAGTCGACGAGAGTCCCATAGCAGTCGAACGTCACGTATCGAACGCCGCGCATCGGCTCCGCCACGACCGTCATCCTAGCGCCGGCCAGCCGCAACAGCGCTTGAACGTCGCGCCTCGACGCGACGCTTGACCGGAGTCATCGGGGGCGAAAGGAAGGGCTCCCACTTCTTCGCGAGATCAAGACAGGATCGACGGGAGTCGAAGACTCGAACTCACGCCGTCCGGCCGAGCCCCGACACGGCTCGCTCTTCGAATCTTGGATCCGAAAGTGCCGAGTGACGATTCCGC
>Ga0187892_10011179_pt1 | contig 11103 bp, 8 predicted proteins | sample MA1701073metaG_FD_139345 | JGI IMG/M metagenome (GOLD analysis project Ga0187892, IMG submission 139345) | Bio-ooze microbial communities from a basaltic lava cave in the Kipuka Kanohina Cave System on the Island of Hawaii, USA - MA170107-3 metaG ... | reverse complement strand
CGCCGCGGACTTCTGCTATCCTGCCCGCCCGATGGTTCCGATCCGCCTCCAACCCCACCGCTACCTCGAGGTCGGTCTGGTCGTCGCCGAGGCGCGGCCGGGCCGGTCGCCGGACGCGTTGGTGGCGCTCCTCGGCCGGGGCGCGCCGGTCTTTCTCGAGGATGCGGCCGCGCGCGAGGAGCAGCGCGCGGCGATCCGCGACCTGCTCCGGCACTCGGGCTACAAGCCGACCGGCCGCGGCAAGCCCGCGCAGGAATACCTCGGCCAGGTCGTGGAGCGGGACGGCGCGCTCGCGTCGATCAACTCGATCGTGGACTGCAACAACGCCACCTCGCTTGCCTCCGGACTCCCGATCAGCGTGCTGGACCTCGACCGGCTCCCGGAGCCGATCGAGATCCGCGCGGGCCGGGCCGGCGAGGCCTGCGTCTTCAACGCGGCGGGGCAGACCATCGACGTGGAGGGGCTCGTGTGCGTGTGCGCCGCGGGCCGGCCGCTCGGGAACGCGGTCAAGGACTCGATGGAGGCGAAGATCGGCGAGGGGACCCGGCGCGTCCTCGGCGTGATCTGGTCCCACAGGATGCGGGTCCCGTTCCCCCATCTCCGCCGGGCGGTGGACCTCTTCGCCGCGCTGCTCCGCGACCACGCGGGGGCGACCGGCCTCGAGACCGCGACGATCGAGGCGCCGGATCAGTGACCTTCATCCTCGAGCTCGCCGGGATGCTCTTCCTCGTCTCGGTCGGGCTGACGCTGCTGGTGCGCCTCGGGCTCTGGCTCCTGGGCCGGCGCCCGGCGCGCTTCGGGCGGCGGGCGACCGCGCTCCTGCTCGGGCTCGTGCCCGTCCACGTGCTCGTGCTCGCGCCTCTGGGGATCGGCTGGCGGGTCACGCATCGGAACCTGACCCGTCCCGACGAGCGGGTCTACTCCGGGCCGCGCGTGCGCCCGGACGGGACCTGGGAGCCGCAGAGCCGCGCCTCGCTCGCCGCCGCGCGCGACGCGCCGGCCGCCGAGCGTCACGCGGTCCGGTTCCCTTCGCGCGACGGCACGCCGCTCCGCGCCTTCCACGTCCCGGCCCGCGAGCGGCCGCAGGCGGCGCCGCGCGTGGTCCTCGTGCACGGCCTCTTCCGCGGCGGCCTGGAGCTGGAACCGGTCGCGGCGATGTTCCACGGGCTCGGCTGCGAGGTCCTGATGCTCGAGCTGCGCGGGCACGGCGGGAGCGGCCGCGCGGTCCCCACCTTCGGCACGCGCGAGTCCGAGGACGTGGAGGCGGCGGCCCGTTTCCTCGAGGAGCGCCCGGAGGGCGGCCGGGGACCGCTGGTCCTCTTCGGGGTGAGCCTCGGCACGGCCGCCGTGGCGCTGGCCGCGCCGCGCGTGGCCGGGCTCGCCGGTCTGGTGCTCGACAGCCCGGTGGCCGACCTGGGGGGGACGGCCGAGAGGTTCCTGGGGGGCGGCTCGGGGCGCTTCACCGCGATCCCGCAGCCGTTCCGCTTCTGCCTGCTCGAGTCGGTCCAGCTCTGGAGCGGCATCCGGTTCGCGGGGCTCCGCCCGGTCGACAGCCTGGCCGCTCTCCCGGAGACGCTCGCCGCCCTCGTGGTCGGCGGCGGACGCGACTACCGCACGCCCCCTGAGGTGGCGCGGAGGGTCCACGAGGCGCTGCGCGCGCCCGCCGGCCGCAAGGAGCTGTGGATCCGGGAGGCCTCGGAGCACGGCCAGGTGTGGACGGACGACCCCGCGGGCTACCGGATGCGGCTCGGGTCCCTTGTTTCGCGCCTCTGAGCTACAATCCGCGCCACGGCTGGGGGGCAGCCTTACCAGAGGGACAGGACCATGCGCAGTCTCATCCTTGGCGCCGCCCTCGCCGCCGCCGCCGCGGCGCAGCCCTACGGGACGGACGTGATCTGCACCACGACCAGTCAGGTCGTCTACCGGATCAATGCGGCCGGCGGCGTCACCACCATCGTCGGCAGCACGGGCGGGCAGTTCGCGAACATGGTCGCGATGGACAACGACAACCGGAACCTCGCGGTCCTGCTCTTCTCGCCGCCCTCCATCGTGATCGTGGACCCGGTGCTGGGCGGCATCGTCGGCACGGTCTGGACCGGCCCGCCCATCCTCACGGCCGACTACTTCAACCCGCTCCACACCGGCGACTTCTTCATCGCCGGGACGGGCACGGACAACCTCAAGTCCCTCTTCCTGGTCCGCCGGGACGGAAGCGGCGCGACGGTCCTCGCGTCCGGGGCGCCCTTCGCCAACCTGCAGGGCGCGATCCAGGACCTCGCCACCGGGAACCTCGCCGCCGGCGACATCACCGCCAACTGCATCTTCAACGTCACTCTCGGCGGGATCGTCGTGAACACCTGGGTGCCCGGGCAGGTGGGTCCGTTCTCCATGACGCAGGACCACCAGAGCGGCGACCTGATCCTGGGCCAGGGCGCCAACTCCGCCCGCGGGGTCTACCGCTTCTCGCACGCGACCAGCGCCGTGACCACGGTGGCGCCGCAGAGCGTGGTCGGGAACTCGAACGCGATCTGCTTCGACCGCGCGCCCGGCAGCGGCGAGATCGTGGTGGGGACCAGCCCCGTGCGGCGGATCGACCTGGCCGGGATGGTGCACGCGGTCTGGTCCGGCGTGCCCGCGACGAACACGGGGATGTGCTTCTATCAGGAGCGCAACCTCGTGAGCGTGCGGGTGGCCTAGCCGAACCAATGGCGGTTCGACCTGAACTTCCCGGGCGAGTCGGGGAACGGCTACGTGCTGGCGCTCTCGAGCGCCGGCTTCACGCCGGGCGTTCCCGTGGACGCCCGCTTCATCCAGCTCGTGCCGGACATCGTCACGTTGCTGAGCCTCTCGGGCGGCCTGTTTCCGCTCCTCCAGGGGAACATCGGCGTGCTGGACGCGAACGACCGGGGGACGGCGACGCTGGACCTGAGCGCCTTCTCAGGCCTGACCGGTCTCCCGCTCTGGGCCGCTGCGATCACGCTGGCGCCGGGCGCGCCGAGCGGCATCCTGACCATCGGCAAACCGATCATCGTCGTCCTGGACTAGTGAAAGGAGATTCATGCATGCAACTCAGGAATGGACTCGCGCTCGCGCTGGCGGCCGTGGCCCAGGCCCAGCCCTACGGCACGGACGTCAACTGCAGCACCACCGGCCAGATCGTCTACCGGATCAGCCCGGCCGGGGCCTTCACGACCGTCATCAGCGGGACCGGCTCCACGGTGAACATGGTCGCGATGGACAACGACAACCGGAACCTGGCGATCATCAACACTTCCCCCCCCTCGCTCCGGATCGTGGACCCGGTGATGGGCTCGGTCGTGCGCACGGTCTGGACCGGCGCGCCGCTCACCGGCGCCAACTACTTCAACCCGGTGCACACGGGCGACTACGTGCTCGCTCAGGGAACGGCGCTCTTCCAGATCAAGCATGACGGAAGCGCGATCAGCACGATCCGCTCCGGCGCGCCGTTCCAGAACCTCCAGAGCCTCGTGCAGGATCTGGTCACCGGGAACATCGCCGCGGGCGACATCACGGCTACCTGCATCTTCGACGTCGATCTCGGCGGGACCGTCCTGAACACGTGGGTGGCCGGACAGGTGGGTCCGTTCTCGATGACGCAGGACCACCAGAGCGGCGACCTGATCCTCGGCCAGGGAGCCGCCGCGGCCCGCGGGGTCTATCGCTTCTCGCACACGACGAACGCGGTGACCACGATCGCGCCTCAGGCCGTGGTCGGGAACTCGAACGCGATCTGCTTCGACCGGGCGCCCGGGAACGGCGAGATCGTGGTCGGGACCAGCCCGGTGCGCCGGATCGACATGGTCGGGAACGTGCTCGCGACCTACTCGGGGGTGCCGATCACGAACAGTGGGATGTGCTTCGACAAGGAGCGCAACCTCGTGAGCGTGCGGACGGCCTCGCCGAACCAGTGGCGGTTCGACCTGAACTTCCCCGGCGAGGCGGGGAACAACTACGCGATGGCGCTCTCCAGCACCGGGTTCACGCCGGGGATCCCCGTGGACAGCCGCTTCATCCAGCTCGTCCCTGACCTCATCACGCTGCTGAGCCTGTCGGGCGGCCTGTTCCCGCTGCTCCAGGGGAACATCGGCGTGCTGGACGCGAACGACCGGGGGACGGCGACGCTGGACCTGAGCGCCTTCGCAGGTCTGACCGACCTCCGGCTCTGGGCCGTGGCGGTCACGCTGAACGGCGCCGCGCCGAGCGGCATCCAGACGATCGGCAAGCCGATCATCGTCGTCCTGGACTGAACCGCGGCCTGGACCCTCTCCCGATCGGCGAGCGCCTCCACGAGGTCGTGGAGGCGCTCCGCGCGGGGAACCGCCTCGCGCTCCGCGCGCCGCCGGGCGCCGGCAAGACCACGCGCGTGCCGGCGGCACTCCTCGACGCCGGCCTGCTCCGCCCGGGCGACGAGGTCGTCGTGCTCGAGCCGCGGCGGGTCGCGGCGCGGATGGCCGCGCGGCGCGTGGCGGCCGAGCGGGGCGGGGAGCCCGGCGGCGAAGTCGGCTGGCAGGTCCGCTTCGATTCCGCCGTCTCGCCCGCGACGCGCATCCGCTACGTGACCGAGGGGGTGCTGCTCCGTCGGCTCCTCGGCGATCCCGAGCTGCGCGGCGTCGGAGCCGTGGTGCTCGACGAGTTCCACGAGCGGAGCCTGGACGCGGACCTCGCGCTCGCGCTGCTCCGCGAGGTCCAGGAGGCGCTGCGTCCCGACCTCCGCCTGGTCGTGATGTCGGCGACGCTCGAGGCCGGGCCGGTCGCGGCCTGGCTCGGCGGCTGCCCGGTGGTCGAGAGCGAGGGTCGCGCCTGGCCGGTCGCGGTCGAGCACCTGGCGCGCCGGCGCGCCGCGCCCGCCGGGGACCTGGTGCCTGCCGCGGTCGAGCGGCTGCTCGACGAGCGTGGGGACGGGAGCGTGCTCGTGTTCCTCCCCGGCGCGGCCGAGATCCGTCGCGCGCACCGAGCGCTCGAGCCCGCCGCCGCGCGTCACGGCGTGGACGTGCTCCCGCTCCACGGCGACCTCCGGCCCGAGGAGCAGGACCGCGCGATCCTCGGAGGGCCGCGGCGCCGCGTGGTGCTCGCCACCAACGTGGCGGAGGCATCGGTGACGGTGGCCGGCCTGGTCGCGGTCGTGGACACGGGGCTCCATCGGGTCGCGCGCTACGATCCCGCGCGTGGGCTGGATCGACTGGTCACCGAGCGGATCAGCCGCTCGTCGGCGGAGCAGCGCGCCGGTCGCGCCGGCCGGCTGGGACCCGGGCGGTGCGTGCGCCTCTACACCGAGGCCGAGCACCTCGCGATGGCGGAGCACGCGGAGCCCGAGGTGCGGCGCGTCGATCTCGCCGAAACCGTGTTGCATCTCCTTGCCTGGGGCACGCGGGACCTCGTGGGCTTCGGCTGGCTCACGCCGCCCGAGCCGGCGGCGCTGGAACGAGCGGTCCGGCTGCTCGCGGGGCTGGGCGCGACCGAAGGCGATCCTCCGCGGCTGACCGCGACCGGTCGCGCGCTGATCCGCCATCCGGTGCATCCGCGGTACGGCCGGGTCCTGGTCGAGGCCGGGAGGCGGCGCTGCTTCCCGGAGGCGGCGCGGGTGGTGGCGGTGCTCTCCGAGCGGGGCGTGCGGCTCGAGGGTCGGGCCTTCGGGCCGGCGGCGCGCGCGTCGGCGTCGAGCGCGCCGTCGGACGCGGTGGCGCTGGCCGAGCAGGTGGAGGAGGCGCGGCGGCGGCGGTTCGCGCCCGAGGCGCTCGCGGCGCTCGGGCTCGACGAGCGGGCGGCGCGGCGCGCGGCGCGCGTGGCGGAGCAGCTCGGGGCGGCGGGACCGGGCGAGCGGGGCGGCGGCGAGGAGGCGCTGCTCCGCTCGATCGCGGCGGGGCATCCGGACCGCGTGGTGCGGCGCCGCGAGGAGCGCTCGAGCGAGGGGGTGATGGTGGGCGGGATGGGTGCGCGGCTGGACGCGTCCTCGTTGGTGCACGAGGGGGAGCTGTTCGTGGCGCTGGACGCGGTGGACGCGAGCGACGCGCGGGGGCGGCACGTGCGGGTGCGGCAGGCGAGCCTGGTCCGCCGCGAGTGGCTGGAGGAGCTCTTTCCCGGCGCGCTCCGGACCATCGATCGCGCGGTCTTCGACGAGGCGGCGGAGCGGGTGGCCGGACGGCGGGTGACGACGTTCCACGACCTCGTGCTGGACGAGCGCGAGACCGGGAGCGTGGACGAAGACGAAGCGGCGCGGCTCCTGGGCGAGGCGGCGTGCGCGCAGCTCGAACGCGCGGTCGAGCGGACGCGCGACCTCGACGACCTCCTGGCGCGGATCGGATCGCTGGGCCGGTGGATGCCCGAGCTGGGCCTGCCGGCGCCGGAGGCGCTCGTCGGGGAGGCGGTGCGGCTCCTGAGCGTGGGGCGTCGGAGCTTCGCGGAGCTCCGGCGGGCGCCGGTGGCGGAGACCGCGCTGGGCCTGCTCGCGTCCGACCTCCGCCGGAAGCTGGACGCGCTGGCGCCGGCGCGGCTCGCGCTCCCCTCGGGCCGCTCCGCGCGGCTCGAGTACCGGCCGGGCGAGGCGCCGGTGCTGGCGTCGCGGCTCCAGGACTTCTTCGGCCTGACGCGCACGCCCGCGGTGGCGGGCGGGCGGGTGCCGGTGGTGCTCCACCTGCTCGCGCCGAACCGGCGCCCGGTGCAGATCACGCAGGACCTCGAGAGCTTCTGGCGCACGATCTATCCCAAGGTGCGCACCGAGCTCTCCCGCCGCTACCCGCGCCATGCCTGGCCGGAGAATCCGCTACAGTAGGAGCCGCAAGGAGGCGCCATGCCCATCAAGAGCGGCTCGCCACGCGTTCAGGCCTGGGTGCACGAAGTGCTCAACCGCCTCATCGATGCCCTCCCGTTGGAGATCCAGTTTCTTGAGGCGAAGAACGTCACTTGGCGACACCACAACCTGCAACCTGAGTACATCAAGCGTCTTGAGTTCTATCTGCCTCCGAATGCTCGACACATCTACCGTGACTTCCGGAAGGCGGACAAGGAGTTCCTCGTCTCAACGGGCAAGCACGATAACCAGTATCTTCCGGAGCTAACTCAGGCTTGCAGTACTGCACACGCCCGACTATTGGACAACGACGGCTTCCGCGAGCTAGTGAGTCAACGTGTTCGCGAATTCACCGAAGAGTCTTCAGCAGGCACGCACGCAGCGTTCTTCGCTTCCGACGAGTTCCCACGGCTCGTGGGTGAGCACGTCGTAAACCAGATCGAGAGGCTGGCCACCCACTTCCTAGATCATGTCTTTTGGGCAGATTACGGCAGTGAGTTCCGAGCGCTGGCGGATGAGAAGAGAATGCTGAGGACCGTGAACAGCCTCAGGACGAGGCTCCTCGAATACGACCGAAAACTCCAAGCTAGCCTTGAAGAGAAGAGCGAGCGGCTCTGCGAGGAGTACGACCTACCGGCGGCACCGCCGACCCGATAGGCCGACGTAGCTTGAGGAGGCAAGTCTTCCTTCTCGACACAGGGCCCCTGCAGGAGTACTTGGCGCTTCAGTTCGAGAAGGAACTCGCAAAGGACTGGATCTGCCGTCAGGTGAAGTTCGTCTCGTTGACCTCCAATAGTCAAACAGAGAGGAACTTCTTGCTGGGCCGTTTCGAGAACTTCTTTTCTCGTCATCAAGGGCGGCTCTGGACAACAGCCACTGTCCTGGTTGAGGTCCAGTGGCTCGCCCGCAGGGTGGAGGACGGTCTTGGTTTGGTTACGCCGATCGAAAGTTCTTCCGCAGGGAGTTCTGGAGTCTCCTTGTTGCTGATTTCCGCCGGTACCGCATTCATGAGGTAGCTACCAGGATTGCCCGAGTAGACGAAGACTTGCTCAAGGAGCACGGCTTGGCCGATACCAGTTTGGTCTACCTCGCCCAAAGGTGCTTTAGACGGGGGATAGATGCGGTGCTGGTCTGCAACGATTCGCGTCTGATCGAACGTTGTCGTCACCTGGAAGTTAGCGCCGAGTTCACTCGCGACTGCCTCGTGCCCCCTCGTGGCATGTAAGCACCGTGAGATCGGCACCATGACCCTGACTCCCGACGGCTGCGCGGCGCGGCGACGCCGGCTGCTCGAGGCGTGGGCCGGGTCCGAAGACGCACTCGTCGTCGCGACGCCGCGCAACGTCTTCCATCTGAGCGGCCTCCTCACGCGGGCCACGCTGCTCTCGGGGGACGGGACTCCCTTCCTCGTGCTCGAGCGCGACGGGCGCGCGACCGTCGTGGCCGACAACTGGCTCGAGGCCGAGGCGGGCGCGGCGCACGCCGACGAGGCCGCGGTCTGGAACTGGTACGACCTCAGGCGACCCGCCGCCGAGCGACACGCGACGGCGTGCGCGGAGCTCGCCCGCATGCTCGAGGGGCGCGGAGTCCGCAGCGTCGCCTTCGAGCATGGCGTGCTCGCGCGCCCGGCGCTCCCCCGCGGCTGCGAGCCGGGCGGCGACCTCGCGCCCGCGCTCGCGCGGCTCCGCGAGACCAAGGACCCGGACGAGCTGGCGCTCATCCGCCGCGCGATCCGCGCCACCGAGGCCGGCCACGACGCCGCGCGCCGCGTGCTCCGGCCCGGGATGCGCGAAATCGACCTCCACGCCGAGATCGAGTCCGCGATCGCCCGCGCCGCCGGCGAGCCCGTGCTCCTCCTCTGCGACCTCGTCGCCGGCGCCCGCACCGGGGACCGCGGCGGCACGCCCGGCACGAACGTGATCCGCGAGGGCGACCCGGTGCTCGTCGACCTGTTCCCGATCGTCGGGGGCTACCGCGCGGACCTCACCGCGACGCTCGTGGCCGGCGAGCCGACCCGCGCGCAGGCCGAACGCCGCGAGCGCCTCCACGAGGCGCTCGCCGCCGCCGAGGCGCGCGTCCGCCCGGGCGCGCGCGCGGCCGAAGTCTACGAGGCCATGCGCGGCGTGCTCGGCGCGCTCCCGACGCACGCGGGCCACGGGCTCGGGCTCGACCACCCCGAGCCGCCCTTCCTGGTGCCGGGGAGCGAGGAGACTCTGAGGGCCGGTCAGGTGATCGCGCTCGAGCCCGGCCTCTACGAGCCCGGGCGCTCCGGCGCGCGGATCGAGCACGACTACCTCGTGACCGAGGGCGGCTTCGAGCGCCTGAGCGCGCACGCGACGTGAGCGGCGACGACCCGTTCGGCGCGGCGGATCCCTCGATCTACGAGGTCCGCACCCACGCGCCCGGGCCGGAGGGGAGCCTCCCGCTCACGCCGGAGCGGCTCCGCGATGCGCCGTCGGGCGACCTGTTCGGCTGGACGCAGGACGTCGGCATGGGGTGGCGGCCCGAGGAGCTGGGCCGCGACGAGTTCCTGATCCTGAGCACACAGGGCGGGCTCCGCGCCGCGGACGGCGCGCCGGTCGCGCTCGGCTTCCACACGGGCCACTGGGAGCTCGGGCTCCTCGTCGAGGCCGCGGCGCGCGAGCTGCGCGCGCTCGGCGCGGTGCCCTTCGCGGGGGCGGTGAGCGACCCGTGCGACGGCCGCACGCAGGGGACCACGGGCATGATGGACAGCCTGCCCTGGCGGAACGACGCGGCGATCGTCTTCCGCCGGCTGGCGCGCTCGCTCCCGACGCGCCGCGGCGTGCTCGGGATCGCAACCTGCGACAAGGGGCTCCCCGCGATGATGATGGCCGTAGCCGGGATGCCCGCGCTCCCCGCGGTGATCGTGCCCGGCGGGGTCACGCTCCCGCCGACGGCCGGCGAGGACGCGGGCAAGGTGCAGACGATCGGGGTGCGCTTCGCGCGCGGGTTGCTCGAGCTGGACGAGGCGGCGGCGCTCGGCTGCCGTGCCTGCGCGACGCCGGGCGGCGGGTGCCAGTTCCTGGGCACGGCGGCGACGTCGCAGGTCGTGTGCGAGGCGCTCGGGCTCGCGGTGCCGCACAGCGCGCTCGCGCCGTCCGGGTCGGCGGTCTGGCTCGAGGGCGCGCGGCGGTCGGCGCGGGCGCTCGCGGGGCTCCGGGCGCGGGGCGTGGCGACCCGCGATGTCGTGACGGCCGCGTCGCTCCGGAACGCGATGGTCGTGCACGCGGCGTTCGGCGGCTCGACGAACCTGCTGCTCCACGTCCCCGCGATCGCGCACGCGGCCGGGCTGCCGCGGCCGGGCGCGGCCGACTGGCTCGACGTGAACCGGCGCACGCCGCGGCTCGTGGACGCGCTCCCGAACGGGCCCATCGGGCACCCGACCGTGCGCCTGTTCCTGGCGGGTGGCGTGCCCGAGGTCCTGCTGCACCTGCGCGCGCTCGGATTGCTGCAGCTCGGCGCGCTCGCGGCGACCGGGCAGCCGCTCGGCGAGGTGCTGGACGCGTGGCAGGGGAGCGAGCGGCGGACGCGCTTCCGCGAGGCGCTCCGGGTGCGGGACGGGGTCGATCCGGACGACGTGATCTCGCCGCCGGAGCGGGCGGCGGCGCGCGGGATGACGGCGACCGCGGCGTTCCCACGTGGGAACCTGGCGCCCGAGGGGGCGCTGGTGAAGGCGACGGCGATCGACCCGTCGGTGGTGGGCGCGGACGGCGTGTACCGGCATCGGGGGCCGGCGCGGGTGTTCACGCGGGAGCGGGACGCGGTGCAGGCGATCAAGGCGGGCGGGGTGCGCGCCGGCGACGTCGTGGTCCTCTGCGGCCGCGGGCCGCTCGGCGCGGGGATGGAGGAGGTGGCGCAGGTGACGTCGGCGCTGCGGCATCTCGAGTTCGGAAAGCACGTGGCGGTGGTGACGGACGCGCGCTTCTCGGGCCTGTCGGCGGGGGCGTGCGTCGGGCACGTGGCGCCCGAGGCGCTGGCGGGCGGGCCGATCGGGAAGGTGCTCGAGGGGGACGTGATCGAGGTCGTGATCGACCGGCGGAGCCTCGAGGGTCGGGTGGACCTGGTCGGTCACGGCGCGCGCGTCTTCGGCGCGGAGAAGGGCGCGCGGCTGCTCGACTCGCGGCCGACGCGGCCGGACGTGCGGCCGGACGAGGCGCTCCCCGAGGACACGCGTCTCTGGGCCGCGCTGGTCGCGGCCGGCGGCGGCGCGTGGGGCGGCTGCGTCTACGACGCGTCCGCGATCATCCGCCGGCTGGGCGGAGGATAGGGGTGCG
>Ga0187892_10011178_pt1 | contig 11104 bp, 14 predicted proteins | sample MA1701073metaG_FD_139345 | JGI IMG/M metagenome (GOLD analysis project Ga0187892, IMG submission 139345) | Bio-ooze microbial communities from a basaltic lava cave in the Kipuka Kanohina Cave System on the Island of Hawaii, USA - MA170107-3 metaG ... | reverse complement strand
GCGCTCTGGCGCGCCGGCGTCCAGGACCGCGACCTCGCGGAGCGCTGCCTCAGGTACGTGCGCCGCTGCACGGACGGCCACCGCTGGACCTACCAGGCGCTCCCGAAGATCGAGTCGAGCCTCAAGCGAGGATGGACGGGCGACAACTCCAACGCGCAGTACGGCTGGCTCGGCATCCGCGCGGCGTCGCTCATGGGCGTGAAGCTCGACGACGACGCGTTCGTGCTGGGCGAGATCGAGCGCATGGTCTCGACGATGCAGAAGGGGACGGAGACGACGGTCGCGCTCGCGGGCGACGCGATGTTCGGCGGCCTGCCCGCCAAGGCGACGGTACCCGCCGGCGGCTGGTCGTACGGCGGCGGCGGGACGCTGCCGACGATGACGACCGGCGTGGTGTCCGCGCTCATCTACGCGTGGCAGGAGGCGGAGGAGCGGAAGATCATGACCGACGCGCTCCGCGAGAAGGCGCGCGGCGCGATCGCGTCCGGCATCGCCGGGCTCACCGGCACCACGCGCGAGCACATCTGCGCGGGCTGACTTCCGGTCTGCCGCGGCAGTGTGGCCGCGGACCGGAAGGGGGCGGAGTTCGGCCTGGGGCCGGTGCCGTACTACACGTTCGGCCTCGGCCGGACGATGGCGCTGGCGGGCGTGAAGACGGTGAACGGGAAGGACTGGTACCGGATCGGCGCGGACGTCATCCTCGCGTCGCAGCAGAAGGACGGGTCCTGGTACCGCGGGCCCGCGGGCGCGGCCGACGTGCTCGAGTCGTGCTGGCACCTGCTCTTCCTGACGCGGGCGACCGTCCGCTGATTCTCTCCTGAAACCCGCGAACGATCGGCGCACAATATCGTAGAGAGGGACGATGACGCAGTTCGGATTCGCGTGGGACCTGACCCTCCAGGCCGTCGAGGTCTGCAGCGGTTTCGGCGACGACCCGGGCCTGCTGCTCTGCGCCGTGGATGCCGCGCGCGAGTGGCTGGCGGCGACCTTCGACGTCTCCAGCGCGGCGCTCGACGACATCTCGCTTCTGCGCCGGCTGTCTTAGACGCGCCTCGCCAGCGAGAGCTGGACTTCGCGGTACCCCAGCGCCCGGTATGCCGCGCGCGCGGTCGGATTGCGGGCCAGCACGTTGAGCCGCACCTGCCGCACGCGACGCGCCCGCGCCCACCGTTCCGCCTCCCGCATCAGCGCCCGCCCGATCCCGCGCCGCCGGTCGGCCGCGCCCACGATCAGGTCCGAGACGTAGACGTAGCGCACCGGCCGCGAGTCGAGGTCCTCGTACGTGTCGTCGAGCCACATCGACACGAACCCGACGACGCGCCCCCCTCGCTCGGCGACGAACGCGGCCTCCATCCGTCTCCGCACCGACGCGAAGTACCGCGCCGCGATCCCCGCTCCGCGCGCGATCGACGGGTCAAGCGCGTGCTCGTGCCGCTGCAGCTCCGCGATGAGCCCGCGGACGGCAGGCGCGTCGGCGGCCCGGAAGGCCCGGATCAGCATTTCGCCGCCGCCCGCTCCTTCGCCTGCTCCAGCGACGTCTGCATGTCCTTCCACAGCCCCGCCCGCGCCACCCCGACATCCAGCACGTCCCACGACAGCGGCTCGTCTCCCGGGATGTCGCGGCGCGCGTGGAAGTCCGGATCGACCCCCGCCGCCGCGAACGACTCCATCCACCGCTCGAAGTTGAAGAACTCCCGCCACTCGTCGAACCTCGCCCCCCGCTTGTGCGCCTCGACGATCGCCTTCGCCACCGGCCGACCGCCCCGCGCCAGCACCGCCTCGACGTAGCTCCCCCGCGGATCGTGCATCTTGAGATGGATCCGCGTCCCGCGCGACCACCCCGCCAGCCGCCTCTCCACGTCCTGCACGTACGCGAAGTCGCGCTGCCCCCAGAACTGGAACGGCGTGTGCGGCTTCGGGATGAACGGGCTGATCGTCACGTTCACGTCCGCCCAGTGCCCGCGCGTCTCCTTCCCGATCGCGCTGATCCGCTTCGACGTCTCGATGATCCCGCGCAGATCCTCCTCCGTCTCCGCCGGCAGCCCCACCATGAAGTAGAGCTTCAGATGGTTCCACCCCTCCGTGAACGCCGCCCGCGCGGTCGCATAGAGGTCCTCGTCGCGGATCGGCTTGCGGATGATCTTCCGCAGCGCCTCCGTCCCCGCCTCGGGCGCCACCGTGAAGCCGCTCTTGCGCACCGTCTTCATCAGCGCCGGCAGCGTCGCGAGCTGCTCGTCCACCCGCAGGCTCGGGAGCGACACGCTCACGCGCCGCGCCTTGAACCGCGCGTTCAGCCGCGCCATCAGCTCGTGGATCTGCGGATAGTCGCCGCTCGAGAGCGACGTCAGCGCGATCTCGTCGTACCCGGTGCTCTCGTAGCACGCCTCCGCCTGCTGCACGAGCTGGTCGACCGGCCGGAACCGCAGCTTGTTCTTGAAGCTCACCGCGTGGCAGAACTTGCAGCGGTGCGGGCAGCCCCGCATGATCTCGACGTTGATCCTATCGTGCACGACCTCCGCGAACGGCACGATCGGGCGCGTCGGGTAGTACGCCTCCGAGAGCGACGGCACGACCGCCTTCTTGACCACCGCGGGTGCCCCGTCGCGCGGCGTCACGCGAACGAGCCTGCCGCCCGACCACTCCTGCTCGTAGTACGACGGCACGTACGCCCCCGGCACGCGCGTGAGGCACTCCTTCAGGAACGCGCGGCGGTCGCGCCCCACCTCCTTGCGCAGCTCGATGAGCGCCGGCATCGCCTCCTCGCCGTCGCCGAGGATCAGCACGTCGAAGAACTCCTCGACCGGGCCGGGGTACGACGCGTTGACGCCGCCGCCGACGACGATCGGGTCGCGCTCGGTCCGCTCCGCCGCCCAGAGCGGGATCCCCGCCAGCTCCAGCATGTTCACGAGGTTCGTGTAGCCGAGCTCGCTCTGCAGGCTGATGCCGAGGATGTCGAAGTCGCGCACCGGCCGGTGGCTGTCGACCGTGAAGAGCGGGATGCCGTCCTTCCGCATCCGCTCCTCGAGGTCCGGCCACGGGGCGAACGTCCGCTCGCAGAGCGCGTCCGGCCGCGCGTTGATGAGGCCGTAGAAGATCTGGATGCCGAGGTGCGCCATGCCGATCTTGTAGCAGTCGTGGAAGGCGATCGCGACGCGCACCGCCGCGTCGTTCCACGGCTTGCGCACCGCGTTCCACTCGCCGCCGACGTACTGGCTCGGCGACTGCACGAGCGGCAGGTGGGGCTCGATACGATCCCAGAGGGTCATGGCTTTCTTCGCGGAACTTGGGCGCGGCGGATTAAGACCGCGGCACTGAGCCTGCGTGCACGATACCGGCACGCGAACGCGCGGTTCCGTTGCGCGCAATCCTAGCCTCTGGAACAGAATCGTTCAAGGGGGGTTCATGCTATGATCCGCCCGATGCGCTGGCTTCCCCTCCTTCTCATCGCCGGCTGCGCGTCCCCCTCCCCCGCCCCGACGCCCGGTTGGAAGCTCGTCGTCCTCGGCATCGCGCAGGACGGCGGCATGCCGCACCTCGGCTGCACGAAGCCCCCCTGCGCGGACGTCCGCGCCGGCAAGCGCCGCGCCGAGAAGGTCTCGTGCCTCGGCCTCGTCGACCGCGCCTCCGGCGCCGCGTACCTCTTCGACGCCACTCCCGACCTCCCCGCCCAGGTCCACGCGCTCACGGGCGGCAAGCCGCCCGCCGGCATCTTCCTCACGCACGCGCACATCGGCCACTACACCGGCCTCCAGTACCTCGGGAAGGAGACGATGGCCGCGAAGGAGGTGCCGGTCTACGCGACGACGCGCATGGGCGAGTTTCTCGCGAAGAACGGCCCCTGGAGCCTCCTCGTCGCCGACAAGCACATCGACGTCCGCACGATCGCGCCCGACGCGGCCGTCGAGCTTCCCGGCGGCCTCCGCGTCACCCCGTTCGTCGTGCCGCACCGCGACGAGTTCACCGACACCGTCGGCTACCTCATCGAAGGCCCGCGCGCGAAGGCCGTCTTCGTCCCCGACATCGACAAGTGGGAAAAGTGGGACCGCTCGATCCGCGCGCTCTGCGACCGCGTGGACTACGCCTTCCTCGACGGCACGTTCGCGACGATCGACGAGCTGCCGCACCGCGACATCACGAAGGTCCGCCACCCGCTCATGACGGAGACGCGGGCGCTCCTGAAGGGCGCGCGCGCGAAGCTCTGGTTCATCCACCTCAACCACACGAACCCCGCGCTCCTCGAAGGCGCCGACGCGGCGCGCGAGGGGATGGAGTTCGATCTGTGAGCGAGGACGCCGCGATCGTCACGGCGCGCCACTTCGCCTACGTCGCCGAGCGGACGCAGCGCGAGGACGCGTTCTGCCGCCGCCTGAAGGCCGCCGCGCGGAAGGCCGGCATCCCCGCCATCTGGATCGGGCCGGCCCAGGCCAGCTTCCTGCAGATCCTCCTCAAGCTCGTCCGCGCGCGCGAGGTCGTCGACGTCGGCACGCTCGCCGGCTACTCCGCGATCATGATGGCGCGGAGCGGCGCGCGCGTGCGCACGATCGAGATCAACCCGCGCTTCGCCGACTTCGCCGAGGCGTGGATCGCGAAGTCCGACGTCGCCCGCCGCGTCAAGGTCCTGCGCGGCGACGCGGACGCCGTGCTGGCGACGATCCGCTCGGCCGACGCGGTCTTCCTCGACGCCGACAAGTCGGGCTACCCGAAGTACCTCCGGCACGCGAAGCGCATCCTCCGGCCGGGCGGCCTCCTCCTGGTCGACAACGCGTTCGCCTTCGGCCAGCTCTTCGACGAGCCGGCGGCGGACCCCGAGACGCCCGCCGTGCGCCGCTTCAACGAGATCATGGCGCGCGAGCGCGCCTTCCACAGCGTGATCGTCCCGATCGGCGACGGGCTGTGGGTGGGGGTGCGCCGCTAGCGCGCGAGACCAAAGACCAAATTCCGGCGGCGCTAGTTCATGCCGGGCTCGGGCAGTTTCCGCTTGCCCGAGAACGGCATCGCCGAGACCGGCGACTTGCGCAGCAGCTCCACCACCCGCTCCACCCGCGCCGCCACGTCCAGCTCCTCGAGCACCGCCTGCTTGTCCCGCACGTCCCCCTCCGCGAACATCGCCAGCACGTCGCAGAGCGCCCCGAGCGGGATGTCGACCTCGGGCGCCATCGCCGGGTCCCGGATCACGTTGCGCACCAGCGCGGTGTACACCGCCAGCAGCCCCAGCCGCTTCTGGTTCAGCGACGCGTCCTGCGCGTCGAACCTGTCCCTCAACACCTCCACCCGCGCCGTCCGGTACGGGTGCTCGCTCACCGTCTCCACCACGCGCGCGCGCGCCACGCCGTAGAGCAGGAACGTGTACCGCCCGTCGTCCGTCCGGCGCTCGTGCATGATGCGGCCGATCCCCACCACGTCGTGCACCTCCGGGTTGCCGTAGTACTCCGGCTCCCATCCCGCCTTCAGCAGCGCCATCCCGATCAGCCGCTCCCCCTCCAGCGCGCGCTCCGTCATCTCCTTGTACCGCGGCTCGAAGACGTGCAGCGGAAGCACCGTCTGCGGGAAGAGCACCGTGTTCGGCAGCGGGAAGAGCGGCACCCGCCCGGAAAAACCGCTGAGATCGTGCGGATCCACCACACCATTCTAACGCGCCGCGGCCTTCAGCGGATCGACCAGCTTCGACGCCGCGTCTCGGATCGCCCCCCGCACGTCCCGGCCCGCCCCCTTCGCGTCCCTGATCAGCACGACCTCCGTCGTGTCGGTGCGCATCATCCGCACGCTCAGAGACGCCGTCCAGCCCCCCGGCCCCTCGCCCGCCGACTCCACCGTCCCCACCACGATCCACCCCGCAGGACGGACCGCCCGCCCCAGCGCCGCCTGCAGCTCCTCCGCCGCGATGCCCCCGCCACCCTCGACGCCCGACCGGTCGTCGAACTCCCGCACGACGATGGGCGTCGACGCGCATCCGGCCGCGGCGAGCGCGAGCGCCGCGAGCGTCCGACTCACCGCACCGCCCCCGCCAGCGCGTCCGCAAGCTCCGCCACGTCCCGGCCCGTCCGCGCGAACAGGACGTTCGCCGTCGCGACCTCCACCAGCTTGAGCTCCACGTCCCCCTCGGCCCCCGGCGTCCCCCAGGCGACGTACTCCGCCCCCACGAGCCGCCCGACTTCCGCCGGCCCGAGCCGGCTCCGCCCGTCCTTCGACGCCCGCGCCACCTCCGCGCGGTCGACCATCGCGAAGCCCCTCGCCGTCAGCCGCAGATGGATGACGTCGGCGGTCGCCGCCTCGAGGCCGTAGACCGCGATCTTCCTCCCCTCGACGGGCGCCGACGCGCATCCCGCGGCGAGGACGAAAAAAAGAGCCCCGGCGGCAAGACCGCCGGGGCCCCTCATTGATTTCCGCACTACCAGTTGCGCCACATCCAGATGTCGAACATCAGGCCCGCGGCCGCGCCGACCAGCGCCCCCTGCGTCCGGTGGCCGGACTGGTGGCCGATGATCGCGCCGATCCCGGCGCCGAGCAGCACGTTGTGGCTGACCAGCGGCATGTACGAGAACTGCGGCCCGTAGAGCCGCACCGCGTACGCCGGCTCCGGATCCGGCCGCCGCTGCCCCGCCGTCTGCTTGCCGACCGAGTGCAGGATCATGACCGTCGATCCCGCGCCGTCCTGGATGGTCAGCGTCATCACGTCGAGGTACTCCATCTCGGCTCCGCGCACCAGCAGCGTCGCCGGCAGCTTCGCGACGTGCCGCGAAGGCGCCCCCTCGACCGTGATCTTGTACTCCGCGCCGGCGACCTTGAACTCGAGCTGCCCGCCGCGCGAGACGTCGGTCCCGCTGCTCCAGCTGAAGTCCACGATGCCGTCCTTCTCGTTCACCGCCACCTTGATGGCGCGGTGCGACGTGTTGCGGACCGTGAGGTTGCCGCTCGAGCCCGCCGGCTGCGCCGGAGCGGGCTTCGGGGGCGCCTTCCCGAGCATCGCCTGAAGCACGCGATCGCTGACGCCGTCCCCCTTGAGGAGCGCGATGTCGTCCGCCGACAGCTTGAACGTCGCCTTCTCCTGCTCGATCTTCGACAGGATGACGTCGTCCGAAACGCCCGCCTTCGCCAGCTTGGCCACGTCCTCCTTCGACATCCCGCCCGTCTGGGCGAAGGCCGGGGAGGCCAGGACCACCAGGGCCGCGATCGTCGCCAGTGTTCTCATGTCTCACGCTCCTCCACTGGGGATGAAGCGCTCGAATGGCCTATGGGTTCGGAAAATCGGCTACGGGGCCGCCGCGATCAGCTTGTTGATGAAGCTGACGATCGCCGCCCGCAGGCCGTCGCCCGCCAGCGACTCGTCGTAGCCCGCGCTGCTGCCGGCGCCGAGGACCATCGTGGACGACGAGAGCGCCGTGCCCCGCCCCGAGTCCATCCAGATCACCTCGCTCGTCTCGACGTCGAACAGCTTCACGTCGACCTCGCAGTTCACCACGTACCGCTTGGTGCTGCCGACGATGAAGTTGTCGCGGGACGGCTTGATGCCGAAGTTCGTCACGGCGCCGTAGACCACGTACTTCACGCCCTTGATCTTGCCGACCGCCGCGGCGGTCGACGGATCGACCAGGCCCGTGCCGCCCAGCTTCTGCTCGTCGATCGCGTGCTTCAGCTGCTGGCGCTCGAAGATGCGGAACTGCTGGCTCGCGAACAGCTCCTTCTGGAGCACGTCCGACATCTGCGTGCCGAGCCGTCCCTTGCCGTAGCCCGACTTGTCCTCGAAGTCGCACACGGCGATCCACTTCCGCGACTCCATCGGCTTCGGCGGCGGATAGTTGATCTCGACCTTCTGCCTCTCCTCGGCCTTCACGGTGTTGCTCATGCAACCCGGGGCCGCGATCAGCGCCAGGACCGGAAGCGCAAGCAGGGCACGCATCTCTTTCTCCTTCTCTGGGTTTCCTATTTCTTCTCCGGCGCCGGCTTGGCGCTCGGATCGAATCCGCAGTGAGGCAGCGACCGGCAGCAGTCCGAGACCGCGGGCGGGAGCATGTGCTCCATGGACGCGAACAGCCCGCCCACCGTCTGCGCGATCATCTGCCGCGGGGTGATGCCGGCCGACGTGTCGGTCTCCTCCCCCTCGCCCTGCCAGAGCGGCACCCCCGCCTTGTCCTTGAGCGTGGCGGAGACGCCGACCTTCAGCTTCGTGTAGATGATGACCGTCGTCCGGTCCCACACGTCCATCTGCGGGTAGAAGACGAAGTCCGCCTTGAACGCCTGCGCCAGCTCCTCGCAGGTGTGCTGGTTCAGCTCCGCCGGGATGGTGTACTTGCGCGAGGCCATGAACTCCCGGACCGCGGCCTGGCTCACGACCGCATACCCGCGCACGGCCACCTCGCGCTCGAAGACGGGCCACGCCTTCTCCCACGCCTCCAGATTCGCGTTCGTGTTGTCCTGCGGCGGCAGGACCGCTACCACCGACCCCTCGCGGTTGAGGTAGATCGGCTTCGCGCATCCGACCGCGGCCACCACGGCCAGAAGAGCGAGGACCGTCTTCATTGCGTTCATCAGCTCCTCCCCAGAGTCCGGATCACAATCATAGCTTCAGGCGCCCGGACTTCGAGAAGAACTCGACGGGGGTGTCCCACACGACCTTCTGGATCTCCCTGTCCTTCACGCCGCGCGACCGCAGCTCGTGGATCGTGTGCGGGACCATGAGCGGATCGCTCGGGCCCCAGTCGGCGGCGCTGTTGATCGTCATCCGGTCGAACCCGTTTTCCTGGAGGATGTTAGCGCCCCGCTCGGGCGAAAGTTTTGTGATCGGATAAATCGTGTGGCCGGCGTACGCGCCCGACTTGAGCGTCATCGGCGTCGTATCCTCCACGTTGTGGTCGATGAGCACCCGGTCCATAGGGAAGTCCATCCCCTGGATGACCTCGATGATGCGGCCGATGCCGTCGAACTTGCTGAGGTGCGGCGAATGGACCAGAACCGGCAGCTCGAACTCCCGCGCGAGCTCCACCTGCTTGATCATGAACTCCTCCTCCGTCGCGTTGATCCGGTCGAACCCGACCTCGCCGACGCAGACGACGCGCTCGTTCTCGAGGTACTTCGGCAGCTCCTCGACGACCTCCGCCGCGAGCTCGAAGTCGTTCGCCTCCTTCGGGTTCATCGCGAGCCCGACGAACTGCTTGATCCCGTAGCGCGCCGCCCGCGAGTGCTCGTAGTTCATCAGATGGTCGAAGTAGTCGAGGAAGCTGCCCGCGTGCTTGCGCGTCTCGCCGAGCCAGAAGGCGAGCTCGACGACCGCCTCCACGCCCGCCTTCGCCATGACCTCGTAGTCCTGCGTCGTGCGGGCGTACATGTGGACGTGCGGCTCGAAGATGCGCATAAGCCCCGGAGAGTATACCGAAGGCCTTTGCCGGCGGGAACGTTCCTTCGACGGTGTGGATGTCGGATTTCGGATGTCAGATTTCCGCCGCTGGAATCCGAGATCCGAAATCTGAAATCTACCCCATCACCCGGTACAGGCTGTCGCGGCGCACCGGCGTCCGCCCCGCCTCACGGATGAGCGACTGCAGCTCCGCCTCGGTGACGCCGAGCGGACTCTCCGCCCCCGCCATGTGGACGATCCGCTCCTCGACGATCGTCCCGTCGATGTCGTCCACGCCGTACGAGAGCAGGAGCTGCGCCGTCTTGAGCCCCGTCATGATCCAGTACGCCTTGATGTGGTCGACGTTGTCGAGCAGCAGGCGCGCGACCGCGTGCACCTTGATGTCGGTCCGCACGGTCGCCTGACGGATGTGCGAGAGCTGCGTGTTCGCCGGATGGAACGCCAGCGGGATGAACGCCGTGAACCCGCCCGTCTCGTCCTGCAGGGCCCGCAGCCGCAGCATGTGGTCGACGCGCTCCTCGTCGCTCTCGATGTGCCCGTAGAGCATCGTCGACGTCGAGCGCAGGCCGAGACCGTGCGCCGCGCGGTGGATCTCGATCCAGCGGTCGGGCTTCGCCTTGCCGGAGCAGACCTGGTCCCACACGCGCGCGGCGAAGATCTCCGCGCCGCCGCCGGGGAGCGAGTCGAGCCCGGCCTCCGTCAGCTCGCGCAGCGTCTCGACGAGCGGCTTCTTCGCGATCTTCGCGAGGTGGTCGATCTCCGTCGCCGTGAACGCCTTGAGGTGGACGTGCGGATAGCGCTCCTTGAGACCGCGAAGCATCTCGACGTAGTACCGGAACGGCAGCTTGGGATGCACGCCGCCGACGATGTGGATCTCGTCGAGCTTCTCGAACTGCGTCTTCGCGGCGTAGGCGAAGATCGTGTCGAGGTCCATCTCCCACGCCCCCTCCTGCCCCTCCTTGCGGTAGAACGCGCAGAAGGTGCAGTCGAACACGCACACGTTCGAGTAGTTGAGGTGCATGTTCTTGACGTAGAACGCGCGGTCGCCGTTTCGCTTCTCGCGCACGTGGTTGGCGAGCCGCCCGAGCGTGAAGAGGTCGCCCGTCCGGAGGAGCCGCACGCCGTCGTCGAACGAGAGCCGTTCGCCGGCGAGGACCTTCGCTTCGATGTCCCTGAGGGAGGCGTCCACCGTCGCCGGATTGTACTGGCGGCAGATCCCGGATTCCAGATGCCGGATCCCCGGTAACGGGCGTTCTGCAGCGCCGTCCCACCTGCATGCGGGCCGTCAGCCTGGCGATCGCCCTTGCCGTGACCTGCGGCGCCGGCTGGAGCGGCCTCCGAAGCGTCGAAGCGTGGGAGCGCTGGGCGGGCGCGACTCCCGTCCAGGCGCGCCTCCTCGAAGAGCGCCCTGACACCCTCCGCTACGACTGCGCCGAAATCGGCGTTCTTCCCTGCGCCCTCTGCGCGGCAGCCGGAGGCCTCCTCTGCCAGCGCGAGTGGGTGGCCCGCTACGGGATCGCGCACCTGGCGCCGGTGGCGATCCTGCTCCTGCCGCTGGGAGCGATGGGAGCGCTCCTTGCGTCGACGCGCGTCCGCGGCACGCCGGACGAGGTGCGCGTCGCGCAATGGACGGTGCGCCGCGCCGAGATCCGCGGGCTCGAGCTCCGCGGCAGCGCCCTCGTCATCCGCGGCGAAGGCGGCAAGCGCCTCTGCCGCATCGAGCGCCACGCGCGCTGGGTCGCGGACGTGCTG
>Ga0187892_10011177_pt1 | contig 11105 bp, 8 predicted proteins | sample MA1701073metaG_FD_139345 | JGI IMG/M metagenome (GOLD analysis project Ga0187892, IMG submission 139345) | Bio-ooze microbial communities from a basaltic lava cave in the Kipuka Kanohina Cave System on the Island of Hawaii, USA - MA170107-3 metaG ... | reverse complement strand
CGTCGAGGATAATGGAGCCGCCGGCCCACAGTTTGATCAGGTCGGCGACGGTCACCGCGCCGCCGCCTTCGACCGATAGCTGAGCCGCGCCACCAAGTCCACCGACGGAAGATCCTAAGATCGGACTGCTGTAGGTGTCGAAGCCGCCAATGTGCAGCCGGCCGGTCGCGTCGACGGTGGGCATCGGCAGCGAGACGATCTCCAAGAGCGAACCACTGCCCGCGACGGTCATGGTTCCGCTACTGTCTGGGAGGAGCGCGGCGCCGACCCAGGGGCTGGTGACGTGTGCTCCATTTTCGACGCGAAAGGTACCGCTTGCGTGCCGCGCGCCGACGATGAGCGACAACGAACTGTTCCAACTCGAGTCCGCGCCGCTAACGGTCGCCTGGCCTTGGCCGACCGGCGCCAGCGGATCGACCGTGAAGCCCAGCGCGGTTTCGCCGCCGGTGACTTCGCCTCCGGCGATGACATTCAGCGTGCCGCTTCCACCGTCGAAACCGATGACCATGGCCTTGGAGTCGAGCCGTCCGCTCGAGGAAGCGACAACCGTGCCGGTGCCCGGTGTGTCGGTGCCGAACCGGCTGCCCACGATGACGATCGGGCTGGAGACAAGTGCACTGGCGGTAATGTCCAGGTCGCCGGTGCCCTTGTCGCCGACCTCGAGCGTGTTTTGGGGGTTGGTCGCTGCCAGAGTCCACGTCGAACCCGGGCCGTCGACCGTGACGCGACCGCCGGCCCCCGGTGGCAGGCCGTTGGCGGAGCGGATGTAGGCTGAGACGGGGAAGGTGGCGGTGTTGACGTGCGTCACGTCGCCGCCGTTTTGAATGTGCAGCTCGCCCGACCCGAGGTAGCCAACCGAGAAGATGGAGCCGCCGACGGTCCAGATCGAACCTTCGCCGTCGATCGTGGCGACGCCCGTAGCAGTGGTGCCGGTGCCGATGTCGACGATGCCGGTGGTGAGGCTGCCTTGGTTCTCGACCGTGAGCGAGCCTTGTCCGAAGAAGCCGACGGTGAATTCCGGGCCGGTGTTCGTCCAGCTTGATCCGCTGCCGCGGATCATGACGCTGCCGACGGAGGTGGTGGGGCTTGGTGCGTGATTGTAAGCGCCGATGTTTGCTCGTTCGCTCACCACGTCGCCACCGTTTTCGATCACGAGCGAGCCTGAGCCCGAGCGTCCCACGCGCAGCGTCTTCGGCAGATTCCACGTGGCGCCGGTGGAAACGACAACCTCGCCCATACTGCCGGGATCGACGGCGATGTCGGCATAGTTCGTGGCCTGAAGAGCACCGGAGAGGAGCGTCAGCCGCGCGTCGTCTCCGGCGCTGGTTCCGATCTCGGTGCCGCTGGGACCGAAGAGCGAATTGTTGAGCACGGAGTAGGTGCCGCCGCCGAGGTTGATCGTCACGTCATCATCGCGAACGACAAGCCGGTCGGTGGCAAAGCCGGCGGCCGGAAAGTTCGCCGTGTAGGTATGCGAAACGCCCAGCGGGGCGCCAAAGGTTACCGTGTCCGAGGCGCCGGGCACGGTCGCGGGAAGCCAGTTGCCGCCTGCGGCCACCGATCCGCCGGCGGGATTGTTCCAAAGGTGCTGGGCCGCTGCGGGCCGCGCGGCAAGCGTGATGGCGATCGGCAACAGGAATAGCCAGCCATGCCGCCTGTTGCGATGCGCGCCGATCATATTCGGTTTCCCAATAATGCGGCCGCGTGCGCGCCCTATGCTGCCGAATCCCACCGTGCACGATAGAATGCCGCTGGGCCGGGTGCAACGCTGCCCTTTTCGAGATGGGTTTAATTCGTGGTAGAATTGAGTCGACCATGTTCGACCGTATCACGTTTGATTCGCAGATTTTGGGTGGCCGTGCGGCGATCCGCGGCATGCGCATCGGAGTGTCGGTGATCGTCGGTCAGGTCGCCCACGGCGCGACCGTCGAGGACGTACTTGATGATTATCCCGACCTGGAATTAGAAGACATTCAACAGGCCTTGCAATACGCGGCGTGGCTGACGCAGGAAGAGATCCACCTCGCGTAAGGAATCGGCGGCGTGCGATTCTTGGCCGATATGGGAATCTCTCAGCGAGTCACGCGGTGGCTCCGTAACGCGGGGCACGACGTGACCCATTTGCGATAGCAAGGACTCCAGCGATTGCCAAACGGCGATATCTTTCGCAAAGCCATCGCCGAGCAGCGCGTGGTCCTCACATTCGACCTTAACTTCGGCGAAATCGTCGCAGCCAATCGAACGGGAAGTACGAGTGTGGTTCTCCTCCGTCTTCGTAATACATGCAGCGAGCACGTCATCCAGAGACGGGAAGCCGTACTGAGCGATTCTTCAAACCCTTTGACACAAGGCGTCGTCGTAGTTGTCGAGGAGTCTCGCCACCGTGTGAGACATCTGCCGTTTGGTCGCGGTTCGAATTGATTGGAGTAATCGACTCGCGCTACTCCACCTTCAAAACCACGCAACGGCCTCATTCGCTCCGCCCCGTCCGCCAGATTGCGAGCCTTCTCTTCTCGATTTTCCGACTGTAGTAGTATACCTATAGCCGATCGAATTCAGCCGCGTAGGATTGCTCCGGCAGCCATGGCCATGCCACGCCGATCTGTACGAGATTCGACGCGAAACTACCGCGGCGCGGCCCGTAATCGAGCACCCGCTTGGGTGGCGCTATCGGACGAAGAGCTGCTCGATGTGCGGATGTCGGAGCTGGAGCTGCGGATCGAGGGGACGTTGCTCGAAGAGCGCATCGAGCAGCTTTATGCCGAGCTGGCGAACCGTAAGCTGTCATTCCGGCCACACTGCTGGCTGAGCGACGAATGGTTCTCGCCCGACGGCGTGCCCGGCATCGCCATTCCGTTTTACCTGGCCCATCGGCGGCTGATGCGCCTGGAGCGGCGGCAGATGCTGGACGTGGAGGGAGGGCCGAAGGAGTGGTGCATGCGCATTCTGCGCCACGAGGCGGGGCACGCCATCGACACCGCCTACCAGTTGCACCGCCGCCATACGTGGCGAGAGGTCTTCGGCAAGTACTCGGAGCCCTATCCGAAATACTATCAGCCGAAGCCCTATAGCAAGAGCTACGTGCTGCACTTGGACCTGTGGTACGCGCAGAGCCACCCGGCTGAGGATTTCGCCGAAACGTTCGCCGTGTGGCTGCGGCCACGGTCTCGCTGGCGCGTGCGCTACCGCGACTGGCCGGTCATCCGCAAGCTGCGCTACGTTCAGCAACTGATGGTGGAGATTCGCGACAAGAAGCCGCTGGGATCGGTCCGAGCGCGGCCGCATTCGCTCCGCGAAATCCGCAAGACGCTGCGCGAGCACTACGAGGCGAAGCGGCGGCTTTACGCCGTGGACTACCCCCATTTCTATGATCGCGACCTGAGGCGGCTTTTTTCCGATGCGCCGCAATATGGCGGGAATGAATCGGCCGCCCGCTTTCTGCGCCGGATCCGCCCCGAATTGCGGCGCGTCGTGGCCCACTGGACGGGCGAGTATCGATATACGATCGACCAGGTGCTGGGCGAAATGATCGACCGCTGCCGCGAATTAAAGCTAAGGCTCGATCGCCACGAAGACCAGGCCAAGCACGATGCGCTGGTGATGTTGACGGTCCAGACGATGAACTATCTGCACAGCGGATATCATCGGCTCGCTCTATGAAAAAGCTGCGCGTGATCGTTCTGATGCACGAAGACCTCGTGCCGCCGAAGAGTATCGACGGCTTGACTGACGAGGCGATACAACCTTGGAAGAGCGAATACGACGTGCTCGCCGGGCTCGAGCACCTGGGGCACGACGTGCGCCCGCTGGGCGTCAGCAGCGACCTGGGCGTGATGCGCGACGCGATTGTCGAGTGGAAGCCGGATATCGCCTTTAATCTGCTGGAAGAGTTTCACGGCATCAGCGTTTACGACCAGCACGTGATCAGCTACCTGGAGCTGATGCGCCAGCCGTATACGGGCTGCAATCCGCGCGGCCTGATGCTGGCGCACGACAAGGCGCTCTCCAAGAAGATCATGGCGTACCATCGCATTCTGACGCCGAAGTTTGTTGTCGTTCCTTTAGGCAGCACGGTCAAGTTGCCACATCAACTGAGCTACCCGCTCGTCGTGAAGTCGCTCACCGAAGAAGCGTCGCTGGGGATCGCGCAGGCCTCGATCGTCACGAGCGAGGCGAGACTGAAGGAGCGAGTCGCCTTCGTCCACGAACAGTTGAAAACCGACGTGATTGTCGAGCAGTATATCGAGGGGCGCGAGCTGTACGTCAGCATCCTGGGCAGCCTCCGGCTGCAAACGCTTCCCATTTGGGAAATGCTGTTCACCAAGATGCCCGAACAGATCCCGCACATCGCGACCGCCAAGGTGAAATGGGATTTCAAGTACCAGAAGAAGCACGGCATCATCACGCAGGCCGCCAAAGACCTGCCGCCGGGGGCGGAAACCCAGATCGCCAGGCTGTGCAAGCGAGTCTATCGCGTCTTGAACCAGAGCGGCTATTCGCGGATCGACTTGCGGATGACGGCCGAAGGGCAGGTGTATGTGCTGGAGGCGAATCCGAACCCGAACCTGGCCTACGGAGAGGATTTCGCCGAGAGCGCCGAGGCCTGCGGCATCAAGTACGAACCGCTCTTGCAGCGGATATTGAACTTGGGGCTTGCGTACCCGGCGGCGTGGAAGGCGCAGTTGTGAAATCTGTAGGCGCCATTGCCAATGAGCAACGCTAGCGATCAGACGTAGGTCAGGCACTCTGTGCCTGACCTACGACTACGGCCGCGCGTGGCACTGCTGGACAAGCCAGCAGTGGCACCCCCGGATTCGAGCATTCAGCACCGGGGCTGCTTGACGCTGACGTGCCGGCTCGGATAGTCTCGAAACGGTCGGCGAAAGATCGTTGTCACATTTTCACCGAAGGAGTCGTTCCATGATGCGCCGCATTTCCGCGATATCGCTGCGACTGGGGCTATTTGGATTGGTCGTCGTTGCGCCGGCGCACGTATGGGCCCAGGCCACCGCCACCAAAGCGCCCGACGCCGCCACCAAGGTGGAGCTGCGACACGATTACTTCGACTCGAACGGCGTCAAGATTCATTACGCGACTGCCGGAGAAGGCGAGCCTGTCGTATTGATCCATGGCTTCTCGGCCAATCTGCAGATGAACTGGCAAAGCCCAAAGGTGATCGACGAACTGGCCGAGGATTATCAAGTGATTGCGATCGACAACCGCGGGCATGGCCGCAGCGACAAGCCGCATGAGCCGGAAAAGTATGGATTGGAGATGGTCGAGGACATCGTGCGGCTCTTGGATCATCTGAAGCTCGACAAGGCGCACGTCGTGGGCTATTCGATGGGCGGCTTCATCACGAGCCGGCTCTTGGCGACTCATGCCGATCGGCTGTTGTCGGCCACGCTGGGCGGCGCCGGCTGGTCGCGCGAAGGAGACAGCCGCATGGAGTTTCTCAAGGAGTTGGCCGAATCGCTCGAGGCGGGCAAGGGGATCACGCCCCTCATTCTACGCCTGGTGCCCGAGGGTCAGCCCAAGCCGAGCGAGGAGGAATTGCAGACGATGAACCAACTTGTCATGGCGCTTAATGATCCGTTGGCGCTGGCCGCGGTGATCCGCGGCATGAAGGGCCTCACCGTGACCGAGCAGGAGCTGCGCGCCAACAAGGTGCCGACGCTGGCGCTCATCGGCGCGCTGGATCCGTTGAAGGCGGGCGTGGACGAGATGCAGAAGGTGATGGGCAAGCTGGACGTGGTGGTCATCGACGACGCCGACCACATGAGCGCGTTCCGCAGCCCAGTGTTTGTTGAGTCGCTGAAGGCTTTTTTGGCTGAGCACAGCCGAGAGCCGGCGGCCGCCACGGCCAATTGAACAGGCGACGTCGCATTACCGGCGGGTGGCTGGGGCTAAGGCCGATGGGCCGTGCCCCAGTTGATGCGCGTCTTCAGTGTGAACTCAAATGGTGCGCCGCTGGGGGCGAGGTTTGCTGCGCAACATTCGCTCGTAATCCTTGCGATTGACCATCTTGACCCGGTGATCGGCGCGAACACTGGCCGCGTGCCTCCAGCGGCTCGAGTGTCGTCCTATGCGGATTGGCTGGCCGCAAACTGCGCAAACGTACGGAGACTTCATTTCGCGTCGAAGCTCGGCGAACTTGTCCTTAGGCCGATCCGCGAATTACCTGCAGGCCGCGATTTTTTGCAGTCTAACACGCTTCGCTTAGGCCCGGCCACTCAAGCCTACTTCAAATGCTCGCGCAAGAACATCGCCTGCACGGCCGCGAGGTAGTCGCGGTTGTCTTTTTTGGCGAAGCCGTGACCTTCGTTGTTGGCATAGACGGTCCAGACGTCGCGGCCGGTCTCTTGTGGCTTGCCGGGCAAGCGACTTGCCAGCCCGCTGCGGACGCGCTCGGCAATCTGCTGGGCCTCGAAAAATGGGACTCGCGGATCGTTCGTTCCATGCGCCACGAGCAGTGCCGAGCGGATCTTCTCGGCATTTGTGGCCGGGTTGATCCGCTCGAAGACGGCTCGCATCTTCGCGTCGCGCTCGTCGCCGTATTCGGCGCGGCGCAGGTCCTGCCGGTAGGGACTCGTGCGTTCCAAAAATGTGATGAAGTTGGCGATCCCCACGATGTCGATCCCCGCACGCAGCCGATCGCCAAAGTGCACGAGCGACGCCAGCACCATGTAGCCGCCGTATGAGCCGCCGATGACGGCGACGCGCTTTGCATCGAGCTCGGGCTGCTCGGCGATCCAGTCCAACAGGGCGCCGATGTCCTTGACGCTCTCCTCGCGGCGCTCGGCGTTGTCCAACTGCAAGTACGTCTTGCCGTAGCCTGACGAGCCGCGCACGTTGGGGCAAATGACGGCAATCCCCAATTCGGCCAGATAGAACTGGCTGGTGCCGGAGAAAATGGGGCGATATTGCGATTCCGGTCCGCCGTGAATCTGAATCAGCACCGGGGCCGGCGTCTCCTTGGTCGCGCTGGCGGGGCGAAAGTAATAGGCCGGGATCAGTCGCCCATCGAAGCTCTTGAACTGGATGCGGCTGGGGCTGACAAAGCCGCGCGGGTCGAGGCCGCCGACTTCGCTGTAGGTCCACCGCGTCAATCGGCCGTCGGCGATCGCGAGCGAATAGGCGTCGGCCGGAGCATCGGGGCGAGCCAGTGTGAAGCCAAGCTGCTGTCCGTCAGGCGAGAACTCAAGCCCGGCGACCACGCCCAGCGGCGTATCGAGCCTTCGCCGCTGGCCGTCTTCCCACAGGTACAGGGCGCTTGCGCCATCTTCGTTCACGGTGAAGGCCAGCCGACCGCTCTCATGGTCCACTTCCAGCTCCTCGACATCCCAAGGAAGATCGTCGACCAGCCACCCAAATTGGCGGTTGGCGAAATCGAAGCTGGCCAGTTGCAGAAACTCGCCGCGCGCGTCGCTCGTCAAGTAAGCACTCTTCCCGTCGGCGGCGAAGGCGAGCGACCCGTACGACACCTTGCCCTCGGCAGCCGCGGGCAACGGCTCCAGCGAGCGCGAATCGACCTGGAAGAGCGCCGGATACGACTCGTTGATCGACACGTAGCGGTTCATCAATAGCCGCGTGCCATCCGCCGACCAATCCTCCACCGACCAGTATTGCCCGTCGACCTGGTAGATCATCTCCATCGACTCGGCGCGGCGCGGATTGGCCAAATAGATATCCGTGTCGCGGCCGTTGCGTCGGTTGCTCTCGACGATCATTTGCAAGCCGTCGTCGCGAACCGGGCCCAACAGGTTCCGAGACTTGCCATCGGTGAGCAGCGTGACCTCGGCCTGATCGCGATCGAGCAGGTAAAGCTGAAAGTTCTCGTCGCCGCCGCGGCTCATGGAAACGAGCATGGCGCCGTCGGTCGCCTTGGAAATGAACCGACCACTGACGGGCTCCTCGAAGAAGGTGATCTGTTCGCGGCGCCCGCCCGGCTCGTACACGCGGTGCAATTGCGTGGAATTGCCAAAACGCGTGGCCACGAGCATGCCCTGACCATCGGGCGCCCAGCCGCTGAAGGTGGCGGTGCGCACGTTCTCATAGCGGTTCAACTGGTCGAACAGCTCCGGCGGGACCGGCGGAACATTTTCGGTGGCAATCGCCGCGGGACGCCGCGGATCGACTTCGGCGGCATGTGCGAGGTCGCCCGTCCACCCATATGCCACTAGCATTGCCCAGATGGCGAACCACAGGCTGGAGTGTCTATTAGTGGCGCGCATCGTAACGCGGGTGGGCGTAGGCATTGTTCCCTCTCTGTGGCGTGGCGTGCGTGATTGTTGTGTCGCGAGCCGGGGGCTTACGCCCCCGGCTCGCCATTCTCTGCAAGTGTGGCCAGCGGCTGCCAGTTTCGCGCCGGAAGAGTGGCGAGTCAAGATTCTGCTGCGCGCTCTTGCTGCCGGTGGGTAGATGCTCGAACTACAATGGTAAGAGAAGTCGGATTGTGGCGCGGTTGTCCGGCAAGCCTCAACACCGCTGTTTTCTCCAGCCCAGGTACTCGGAACATGCAACATCGTCGAATTACCCCATTGAGCTCAGGTGTGGCCTTGGTCGTGGTTTTTGCTTGCGGGATATTTGGTCCGTCGCGCGCGCTGCGCGCGGCCACGTGGGCCGAACGGCTCGGCTACCCGGCGGACAAGCCGGTGGTCATCTTGCACGGCTCGTCAATGGGTGAGTGCTACGAGGCCAATATTGCGGGTCAGCAAAGTTTGCTCGCGGGACAGCTCCACTCGGCGTCGCTCTTGGCGCCGGCGCCTTGGTTCGGCGAGTTCGCCCAGTGGCATGCCCAGCACGCGGAATTTGACGTGGGGCTGGACCTGACGCTCAACAGCGAAGGAGAGACCTACCGCTGGGGGCCGGTCTTGTCACGCGGCGACGTGGCAAGCCTGGTTGACGACGAGGGCCAGCTTTGGCGCTCGGTCGTGCAGGTGCACGCCAACGTCAAGGCCGTCGACGTCGAACGCGAGCTGCGAGCACAAATCGAGCGTGCACTCAAGGCGGGTATCCGCCCCGGCCATTTCACGACGCACCTGGGGGCACTTGTGAGCCGCGACGACCTGTCGGCCATCTACTTGAAGCTGGCGCGACACTATTGGGTGCCGGCGGTGGTCGTGGAATTGACCCCGCAATTGATCGAGCGGTTTGCTGAGCTGGGCTTTCCATTGGGCGATAGCCTGGTGCAGCTAATCGCCGAGTACCCGCTGCCGAAGATCGACGATTTGCGGTTCCTGGCGCCGGCCGAGAGCTACGAGAGCCTGCGCGACGACCTGCTTGGGCAGCTTGCGTCCTTGGCGCCGTGCATCACCCAGATCAACTTGCAACCGGCGGTGCAGTCGGGCGCCTTGCAAAAAATCAGCGACGACTGGCAACAGCGAGTCTGGGAGGCCCAATTGCTGGCCGACCCCCAATTGCAAGAGAAGTTCGAGTCCGGGGAGATCATCGCCACCAACTGGAAAGAGATCATGCGGCGGTTCGAGGAAGGGGCGGCCGGTGAGGAGGGTCCGGCCGGTGAGGAAGGTCCGGCCGGTGAGGAAGGTCCGGCAAACGAACCAGGGGAGAAGTAGGATGCTGTGTGGCATGGCCTCGGTCGTTTGGTATTTGCTAACGGCATTTCTACGCTGCGACGGTCGCGCGCTGGGGCGAGCCGCGGCGGCGGCAGTTGTCGTCGTGGTGATGCTCGAACCGGCCGAGGCCCAATCGAGCCGTCCGCAGTCGTATGCCGACCTGTATTCGCAGCGAGCTCGAGAGACACAGCGGCCGCGCGCGAGCGCCAGGGCGTATACCTACGACCGGTATTTTAAGGACCGGCCGACGCTGAGCCCCTATCTCCAGTTGTTGCGCAGGTCGTCGGCCGGCGAAACTGCCTATCAGTCCCATGTGCGTCCCGAGCTGCAGCGCCGCGCAGCGCAGCGGCAACCGCCGCGCACCTCGCGTCAAAAAAAGTCCACCGCGGCGCGGGTTCCCGATCGTACCGGCGCGGCCATCACGTTGTATCATAGCCACTACTATTCGCGACCGAATCAATCTCGCTGACGCAAGCGGTGCGTCTGCGCTGCGCTTGACGGCACGCTACATCGACCGTGGTACCGCGAAGTGGTGGAGGACGATCCCCGCGGCAACGGCGACATTGAGCGAGTCGATTCCTTCGGCCATGGGAATGGTCGCTTGGCAATCGCAAAGCTCAAGCCATTTCGGATCGAGCCCCCATCCTTCATTGCCGAATACCACGGCTAATCGCTCACTGCGCGGGCAGCGCGCGAGTGGCTGGGCGTTGGGATCGAGCACCGTCGCGACCAGCTCCACTTGCCACCGGCGGCGTAGGCGAGCTAGATCGCCGGCGAGGTCGGCGGACGTGACGATGGGCAAACTGAGGCTTGCGCCCATCGACACGCGCAGCACGCGCCGCGAAAAGGGATCGGCCGAGCGGCCTCCCAGGATCATGCCGGCCACGCCGAGCGCCCTGGCCGTGCGGATCATCGCGCCGAGATTCTCGGGATCTTGAATGTCGATGCCGACCACGAGCGTGCATCGCTGGGGCAGCCGCGCGATCAGCGCGTCGAGTTGGGGCGCGTCGCCGCGACGGCCACAGGCCAGCACGCCACGGTGAAAGTTGAAGCCGACGATTCGCTCGAGCCACGCATCGGGCGCGATCAACAGCGGCACCTCGTGCGGAACCGGCAGCGAGAATTCGTCCAGGCGTCGCCGGCCGATCAACATCGAGAGCGTCGTATGTTCGCTTGCGAGCAGCCGCCGCGCGAGCTTCTCGCCTTCAACGACAAACGAGTCGCGACGGCGCGTTTCGTTGGTCGCCTTCAGGTCGCGATATGGCTCGAGCCGTGAGTCGTCGAGAGATTCAATGTGGATTTGAGGCATGACTCGCCGCCGCAGAAAAACTTGGCCGACGGGAGCAAGCCGAATCGGCCGGCCGTGAAAAGCGTAGGTCAGGCACCCTGTGCCTGACATAGCGCCGCCGAAAACGTTGGCCATCGCGCGCGTGACAATTCGCTCGGATCGGCTGACCCCTACGGCGGGGCTGAGTCAGGCACAGGGTGCCTGACCTACAACTCCTCGGCGTATAATCGATCGGCGGTTCG
>Ga0187892_10011176_pt1 | contig 11105 bp, 4 predicted proteins | sample MA1701073metaG_FD_139345 | JGI IMG/M metagenome (GOLD analysis project Ga0187892, IMG submission 139345) | Bio-ooze microbial communities from a basaltic lava cave in the Kipuka Kanohina Cave System on the Island of Hawaii, USA - MA170107-3 metaG ... | reverse complement strand
GTGAACGGCTGTACTTGCAAAAGGCGCTTCCCCGTGGTATAATGGCATGTTTGTGTTTCGACACGCATAGTGCAGGTCCGGTAATGCCAAGCGCGCGCGTGAATCTCGGGGTAGTTTGCCTGCTTTTCGGCACCATCGGAGCGAGCGCGCCGGGCCAAATTGCTTCCTCTGAGTTCTTCTTCGATCCAGTTACGGAAGGCTGGGAGTTGGCAGTCTCGTATTGCGAGCCAGAAAGTTGGAACGACCAAGGCTGGTACTATCAACAACTTAGTCTGGAAGCATGTCCGCCAGGTCCCGGAGGGGGGCGCGAATCCTACCGCCGCTCGCTTCAATCTCTGAACGGTACGACGCAGTTCTTCGCGGAGTTTCGGCTCCAGACGGACGGCGACAGCTCGGAGATTCCCGGCGGCGCACCCGCCGTCGTCGCCATCGGCAACTTCTTCGGAGTTGGCTACAACGTCACGATCGCAAAGGATTTGGTGAAGTTCCTTCGGGATGTCGACCTTCCGATCTGGTTCATTGAGATCGAGCCAAATGCTCCGCACACCTATCGCATTGAGCTGTATCCGGGGCGGTACGCCTTCTACATCGACGCCTACCTGATCGATGAGGGCGTTCCGGAGGGCCCATTTCCAGCGCACGATTCTTTGATTACGTGGCGCGGGAGATCGTGGTACCTCCCCTGCCACAATGCCTGGGACTACATCCGCTACGGCGTGATTCCGGCTGACGGCAGCGGGGACTACGACAGCGACGGCGCGGTCACGTTCGATGACTTTTATTATTTCCACGAATGCCTCACCAACGACCGCCCCGGCATCAACGGCGGGCCAGAAAACGACGCCGGGCCCGGCTGCCGCTTCGCCGATTTCGACTCCGACGGCGACGTTGATCTCCGTGACATCGCCGAATTCCAAGAACGCTTTGAAGCGCCGCAGTGATGGAATCAGGTGGAAAAGACTGACGGTTCTATCTGACGAGGTGGTCGCCATCGTAGGCAACCCCGCGACGCCCCACTCTCTTCGACTGGCTTTCATGGTCTGCCGTCCGCAAGAGGATTCCCAAGCAATCCTTCAACGCTAGCAGAAGAAGCACGCTTGTCAACGGTCCATTGGACGAACCTTTCCAGTCCTAAAAAGCGGATTGCCGTCCACGCTTGACCATTCAATTCTGGGGGAGTACGATCCTTCCGATCCGCCGGGGTCAAGGGAATGGCAAGGCGTGATCGGTCACCCATGATCGTCGACTGCTACACGCATACGTGGGAATCGGTCGCACAACTGGGGCGTTGTGCGCCGCCGACCAGAAGCAGACCCCTGCGGTCGCCCGATCCATCCACGGCTCAGCACTCGGCCGGTGTTTCTCGGCACTTGGCGGCCTCCGAACCGGTTGACCGCACCATCGTCCTGGGTTTCAAGAGCCGATACCTGGATGCCGAAATCCCCAACGATCAAGTGGCCGCGTACGTCAAAAGCCACCCACATCGGCTGGTCGGCTTTGCGGGGATTGACCCCAGCGATCCCAAGGAAGCCGTCGCCGAACTGCACCGCGCCTCGGATCTGCTCTCCATGCCCGGTCTCGCCATCGCCCCCGCGGCCCAGGACTTTCACCCCAGCGACAGCCGGGCGATGCGGGTCTACGCCGAAGCAGAGAAATACAAAATGCCGATCCTCTTCCATACCGGCGTCCATCTCTCCCCGGCAACCAAGCTGCAATACGCACAACCTGCGCTGCTCGATGAAATCGCCCGGGAGTTTCCGGATCTATGTATGGTCATCGCCCACATGGGTTATCCCTGGGTGCATGAAACCATCGTCCTGTTGGGCAAGCATGCCAATGTTTACGCGGAGATCAGCGGCCTGCTTCACCAACCGTGGCAGGGATACCAGGCGCTGCTTAGCGCCTACCAGTGCGGAGTGATGGACAAATTGCTTTTCGGGAGCGGCTTCCCCACGACGCCGGCTTCCGGTTGCATCGAGGCCTTATACAGTATCAACCACTTCTGCCACGGCACCAGCCTCCCCACGATTCCCCGTGAGCAGCTTCGCGGGATCGTGGAGCGCGACGCTCTGGCCCTTCTGGGGATTGCCGACGACCGCACGCCCGCCGCCCGACCCGCCCCCGCTTGGGAACCGGAAGACGAGCACGAGGTAACCTGAGGCCGGACGCAGGTTGCCTCGCTCGATGCCGACGAATCGTTGTACATAGCACACGCCCATTCGGGCAGATGTTGTTAAGGAACGACTCGCCGCCGTTGGCACATAACAGGTGCTAACGATGAATAGGATTAGACAAACCTTTTCCCAGCATTCTAATGAAGCGAGTGCGAATTGCGGGCCGCCGAATCCGATCGACCCGTGAGCGCATACAATCGGTGAAGTGCTTGATCGATTCCGAAAAGAATGTATTCATGGCATCGCCCTGTCCGTGAGAGCCAATCGCGCGCTCCTTCGAAATGGGATTCGGCTTCCGCAAATCGCTCTTGCTCCAACAGGTCTTCGCCGATCGCGACCATCGTCCGCGCGACGTCGCATTCAAGCGTGAGCGGGCATCCCACTTCTGTCGGTTCGGCCAGCAAGTCCTGTTGCAATTCCAGGCATTCACGCAACTGAAGTTCCGCTTCGGCGTGCTTGCCGTGCCTCGAAAGAATGGTCCCGAGATCGAAAAGCGTGACCGCAACGTCTTGTTGATTTGATGGCGACTGCGTCCGTCGAGCGTTGAGCGTATCACGGTATACCTGTTCCGCGCCTTCCGGATCGCCAGCCCTTTCGAGAAATCCCGCAAGAAGAGACTCGTAATCACTTCGTTCGGTCGAGTATTCAAGCGGTGACGCAGCAAGTGCCAGGCGTGCAAACTCAATGGCCCTCTCAAGATGCCCGTTTGCCTCATAGGCCATCGCCAGCGTATAGCGATTGAAGTGGTATTCGTCGCTGCTCCGCTCGAATGCGCGCTCCGCGATCCGCATGGCTTCCGATGGATCGCTTAAGTCCTCGGGCATGACCATGAGCAGGTCGTACGCGTAGCAGTTCAGCGCGTAGGCGTCGGCGTCGGGCAACAGGGCCGGCGCACGCCGCAGCTCAAGTAATTTCTTGCCAAAAGGCCGTGCCTCCTCCGCTCGACCCTGTTCCGCAAGGGAACGAATCAATTGACGCAGGCACCAGGCGTCGCTGTTTCCCTCCGACTCCTGGCGTGCGAGGTCAGCCCGTCGGAATCCCTCCTCGGCTTGGGCGGGGCGGCCCAGATTGAGCAGGGCAAGCGAATAGATTTCCAGGGCGTGCGCCGTCTTGATGGATTGGTCGCCTTGGGTACGTCGGTAGGCTTCCCAGGAACTTCGAACGACTTCCTCCGCTTCGCAGAAGCAACCGCCGCGAAACAGGCTCGTTCCGAGAAAATGCATGGCCTCCAGAGTCATCGTATTGTCTTCCCCTACCGTTTGACGAGTGATGGACACCGCCCGTCGGCTCAACGCGACGGCCTCCTGAACCTGGTTTTTTTCTCGATACAGTAGAATCAGATTTCGCATGGCGAAAAGCAGGCGAGGGTTCGTTTCGCCCAGCACGCGCCGCAGCCCTTCATAGCCTTGGCGGACAAAGGGCTCGGCTTCCTTGAAACGGCGCTGCGAAAAAAGTATGTAACCCAGGTTGGTCATGGCATGAAACGTCTCGGGGTGGTCGTCGCCCAGCGAGTCACGGGCGCTTTGCATGGCAACTCGGAGCATGGGCTCCAACTCTGGACGTCGTCCCGGCAGGTCCAGCGTCAACTGTGTCCATTCATTGTAAAGGCGAATGGCCAGAGAGTGACTCTCCCCCAAGGCCCGCCTCGTCCTCTCCAGCGCGACTTCCAGAGTCTGAAGCGCCTCCGTGTTGCGCCCCATTATGAGCAACGCCGTCGAGTAATTCGCCAGAGCCTTCAGGGTAAGCTCGTGTCCTTCTCCGAGAGCCCCTTCGCAATCTAGCAGGAACTCCTTGCTTTTTTCCAAGCCCCGCCAATCGGGTCCGCACATGAGTCCCACCGAAATCCAGACATGGCGTACATTCAGAGTCTCAAGGTCAAAGGGACCTCGCGTATCCTCAAGGAGCTTGGTCGCCGCAAGAAACTGTGCCTCCGCATTCTGGTACTTGCCCAGGCTCCAATACACTTGTCCGAGTGTCGATCGAATGGACGCCTCGATCTCGGGTTGATCTTCAAAGGCGGCCTCGATTCGCTCCGCCGATCGGGCAAGGACATCCTCGATCGTGATTTCTCGTCCGAGCGCAACCTCTGGTTTCGCCGACGACAATAGGTCTTGAACCAGGAACTCCTTGATCGCCCTGGAAGCGCCGGCTTCTTGTTCTGCCTTGACGCGGCGCTGCTCCGCGAGCGACTCCGCGAGCTGCGCTCGGTCGCGGGACGCCGCCGCCCGGCCATACGAAATGCTCATGGCCACCGCAAAACCAATAATCGTCAGCGACAATGTCGTCAGAAGCGCCGCCGGGAGCTTGTGTCGGTGGATGAGCTTACGAAAACGGTAGATCGTACTTGGCGCCCGGGCAACGATTGGTTCGTGACGCAGGAATCGTCGCAGGTCTTCCTTAAGCGACGCGGCGCTCTGATATCGTCGTTCCGGATCTTTTTCCAGACAGGTCAGGATTATTACTTGAAGATCCGCGTCGATGTCCGGCCGCAGCGTGCGAGGACGTGCCGGTTCAACTTCCGCAATGTTGCTCAATACTTGATGCATCGGCCCGATCACCGAGTAGGGGAATTGGCCGGTCAGTAATTGAAAGAGCATGATGCCGAGCGAATAAATGTCGGATCGAAGGTCCACGAGATCAGGCGCGCCGGTCGCTTGTTCTGGGCTGGCCCAGGGCAACGATCCCACGAACTCGCCGGTCATGGTCACCTGCTGATTCAGGGAAGCCTCTTGGGAGGACATCTTGGCAAGCCCAAAGTCCAGTATGTACGGCACGCCATGGGGATCCACCCGGATGTTGCTGGGCTTGAGATCGCGGTGAATCACCCCGCGAACATGCGCCGCGTGAACCGCTTCGCAAATCTTCAGAAAGAGCTGGACTATTCCGACGCTCGTTTGGAGGTGCGTCGCGACGTAGCAGTCCAACGGCTCCCCAACGACGAAATCCATAACGAAGTAGCGGCATTCACCGACCACGCCGCCGTCGTGAATGGGCACAATGTTGGGGTGCTTCAGCCGACCGAGAATCTGAATTTCCCGGCGAAAGCGCACGTCGTCGTTTCGGCCCGGAAAGGCGCCGCCGCGGACGACCTTGATGGCCACATCGCGCCCAGTCGTGCTTTGTGTCGCACGGTATACGGCTCCCTGCCCGCCGCGATAGGATTCGCCCGCGATTGTGTAGCCGGAAAGGGACTCCGACAGCCACGAGGGCATGGAGCCGGGCATAGAGTCCGAATCGCTTCCGCCGCCCGCGGACTTCGCCCTGCATTCCGCCTGCTCTATTCGTCGAAGAATCATGAGACGCATGGCGAGCTCATGTCTGAGGCCTGGATGCGCACTGAGGACTGCGGTATCTGGTAACTCTTCGCCGCTTTGCCTTCGCCGGATGACCTCCTCGAGAACGACATTAATGTGTGGATCGGCGCCGATCAATTTCATTCTCACTTGCCGGAATTCATGGTCAGAACTTCGCCTTGGCAATTGCCGGGGCTGCGCGTTGATCCCTATTTTATTGAAGCCCGTTTTAGCCCGCGCGCGCCCGTTCCAGCAAGATCGTCTCCAACCCTATTCGCGCGGACCAGCGATCCGAAAAGGTTCCTCCAAGTGGACGGCCAAGAGTTTCAATCCTCGCCGACAGAGACCATGAACCGCCCGTTCCGTGCAACCAAGTCGCATGGCCGCCTCCCTAACCGACGATCCCTCGAGGTAAACTGATCGAATGGCATCGCGATGCCGGTCTGGCAGCCCATTTACCGCGGCCTGAACCACGCTTACCGCCTCGCGGCGAACGGCCGAGCGACTCGGCGTCTTGCTTGTTGCCGCTGCCAGATCCAATAAGGCAACCGATGAATCCTCTATTGTCCAATGGTTAGGCTTGGCGCCTTTGTCAACGCCTCCGCGCTTCACGGCCCGGTGATGCCGCAGGAGACTACGAACGCGGTTAGTCGCGATGGTCGCCGCCCAGCGGAAGAACGAGTCGCCTTCGCCCGGAACAAATGCCCCGATCCTTCGAAACACTTCAATATGCGTATCTTGAATGACGTCTTCAGGATCGATCAGGGAGCCAAAGTTCGGTGGAATCTTCTGGCTTACCAGTCCACGCAATCGTCCATAGGTCTCGGTGAGAAGTACCTTCAAGGCCACCGAATCACCGGACTTGGCCCGTTCCACCAGGGCTTGATTATCAATGCTCATGGCGGCTCGCGCACTTCAATGTAACGCCCTCCCGGCGATTCCATTCCTGCTGAATGTCTGGAAAGCTTCTCAGGATACCTGTTTTCAGACTCCGAATCAAGGCGACGCTCGCCACTAGGTTTGACCAGGGCCTCGCTGCTCTGTTAGTCCGAAAAGACCTGACTTTCGGAATGATGGCTTGGGCGCGCAGGGGATGGAACTGCGTTCTCCTCCCTAAGAGCAGCGACCTGGCTCCCGACGCGACTTGATCGTGGGACTGGTTCGAGAAGGGTCGCGCAAGTGCCTCGCTGCAACTAGACGAGACTTGGTACTCGGCGGAGGAACGATGTCCATCGTGTTAATAGACCCCGTTTTTCAGGGACCCGATTGGCAAAACAATGGAGCCTCGGGACCAATACGACCGCTTCTTCCCGATGTGTTCACCGAGGCCGATTGGGCGTGGCTACAGGGCCGCTTCGGAATGTCTCAGCGACAGATCCAGACCGCTCGCTTGATCTGCCGCGGCGGTACCAACGAAGCGATTGCGAATCGACTTCGCCTCTCCGAGGCCACCGTCCGTATGCACACCGATGCGGTCTACAAGAGGGTCGGCGTGCGAAGCCGCCTCGGCCTGTTGGTTCGACTGATCGAGGCTCGACGCAACGGAACGGCACCAAACAACGAACCCTAGAAGAACTTCCGTATTGCATTGGAGAATTTGGTTTTGGTACGTTAGGACGAGTTCCTTTTCACAGGCGGTGGGGCTCTGCAACGAGCCAAGAGCAATCGACTTGAGTTTAGAAGGAGGATTCTTCCATGAGCAGCAACTGGAGCTTGTTGTCGAGAAAAAATGGCGTGGTTTTCACCGCGCTGTTGATTTGTGCCTGCATCGCTAATGCCCTGCGTGCCGGCAACGAAGTTGCGAAAGAAGCCAGGCTCGGGAGTGGAGCGGGTGCGCCGGCTTTGCTGACGGGCGACGCCGTTCAGGTCAATTCGGTTGTGGCCGGTACGCCTCCGACGGCCGTATTAAGAGTTGTGCCGGTGCCCGCAAAGGTCGGATCTTATCCGGCAGGCACAACGATCGTTGACAATGTGCTGTCAGCGCCCCATGGTGGATTTCGAGCCTGGTTTGAATTCAGGCTCAGCGATTGGGACCCGAACGGCGATGACATCCCGCCTTTGCGTACTTGGCAGATCGAGATTGATTCCAACGGCCTATTGGGCTCGAACGCTGTTCCGCCCAACCCCGGAGTTGATCTTACTCAACCGGCTATTTCCTGCGGCAGCCCTTCGCCTTGTGTCACAGCTTATGGTGAAGCGTGGGCCAAATGCCAAAACAGCGTTTGTACGGCGGCGTATCTGGACCAGACGGGAACGGGGCCTGCCGATTCGTGGTGCGCCAGCACGGGTTCCGGTCCTTGTGTTGCCGCCCAATGCAGCCAAGTCCCGATACGATGCGCTGGTGTCTATTCGTTCGGGCCGGCTCGGCCGGACGAGGGGATTGAGTATTACGGGGCAACGCTTGTTCTCGACATTCCCGCTGGGGCGCAGGGTACGTATGCCGTCAACTTATCTCCCATCGGGACGTTCCTGGCCGACTCCGTCTCGGCTGACATTCCCACGTTGGCTGAAATTGGATTTGTAGTCGACATCCCGGTCTTGGGAAGCTGCTGCGCGGCTGACGGTTCCTGCGCCGATGGTGTCGCGGAATTGGATTGTGTGGAGGGCTCATACTCCTCTGACGCCTGCGACGCAAGGACGTGCGTCGGCGACACCGGCGCGGACAATTGCGAAACTGCAACGACTGTCACCGTGCCCGTCGGCCCGCGGGGCAGCCCGGAAACGGTCACCATTCTGGGAGACAACAGCCTGGCGTCGGGCACGGACTGCCTGCCAAACCTGAGCGATCTCGGCTGGTGGGAGTCTTTCAGGATCACAGAAGCCGCGGACGTGACCATTGATACCTGCGGAACCGATCCAGTGCTGCGGCCGAGTTGGGCCATCCTCTACAGCAATTGCAGTTGCGCAGGCTACATACCGAACGATTCCGCCGACCGCACGACCTGCGGCGACTTCAACATCACTTTGACCTACCTGAGTCTGGCTGCCGGTACATACTATTTTCCAGTCTTCACGAACACCGACGACAAGCGATGTGGAAACACGGGGGATTCTTGCAGCGACGATTCCGAATGTGATCCCGGTGTTCCTTGCACCAACAATCTGCACCCGTACCAAATTCATATCTCCGCCCAACAAGCGTTGGGAAGCTGTTGCACTGTCGAAGGGCCCTGCACCGACGGCGTAACAATGAGCGAGTGCGCTGGCTCGTTCGCCAACGTGGACTGTGCCTATCGCGCCTGTATCGCGGGCAGCGGTGGCGATGACTGTGGTGTCGCAACCGTTGTCAACATGCCGGTAGGCTCGCGCCATGAGCCGGAAAGGGTCACAATTCTGGGCGACAACAGCCTGGCGACTGGCACGAACTGTACGCCGCCTCCGGGCGATCTCGGATGGTGGGAGGCCTTCGCAATAACCTCGGCCGCCGAAGTAACGATTGACTACTGTGGAACCGTTCCGGTGAATCGGCCCAGTTTCGCCGCTCTTTATCATGACTGCGCCTGCGCAGCCTTCACCTTGAACGATTTCTTCGATCGCGGCACGACTTGCGGAGATTCCAACATCTCCATGACTTTCCTGGAGCTTGCTCCCGGCACCTACTATCTTCCCGTCTACACGATTCCAGGGGACAAACGATGCGGCGATACGGGAGATAGTTGCAGCGTCGATGAAGAATGCGGCGAAGGGATTCCTTGCAGCGACAATCTGCACCCCTATCAAATTCACGTTTCTGCCAGGGCGCCGTACGATCCACTGCTCAACGACGACTGTACGGATGCCGTCGACCTGACCGGCGCCGCATTCCCCGTTGGATTCGATACGGAAGGCGCGACCACTGACGGGCCGCCGATCATCCATACCGATTTTCATCCCTTGGGAACCCCCGCTTACAACGACATCTGGTACACGTACACTTCGCCGTCCGCCTGCCCATTGACGGTGAGTCTTTGCGAGGAACCGTTTTACACAGACTTGATGGTCAGCGTGTACGAAGGCCTGACGTGCCCCCCTGGCGCCGAGCTGATGAGTGACGATGAAAGCTGTGAAACTTGTGAGATCATCTCTTGCACCGGGGGTCCTGGGGAAGTCACCATCCGTGCCGATGAAGATGCCGAATACATGATCCGTGTCTCGGGCTTTGGTCCCACAACGGAGGGACCCGGCGTAATCAACGTCTATTGTGAGACGGACGACGATGGGGACGGTGTCGTCGCCGATGTGGACCCCGATGACGGAGTCGCATCGGGCGAATTCGCGGACGACGCCGCGACATTCGGCGTTGTAACGGGAACCCCGGACACTTTCTTGATCCGCGATGTCTATCGCCCCGCTCTGGGTGTTCTCTTGATCGTCTACGGGCCCGAGAACGCCACTATTCAGGCCTGTGGCAGTACCGGCGAATTCGTCTTCGCACCCGCACCATTCGGACCCGGGCGGCACGTGATTACCTGTCCATCCGGGGGAGGAGCTGCGCAGGCCGCTGGAGGTTCCAGCATCGTTCGGCTCAAAATCGGGCAGGGCGACGCTAACGCCCTCTTTACTTTTCCGGGTAACGTTACGCAGTCAATCGGAGTATCTGCCGGCGGCGACGCCACCTTCGTCGAAACCCCCGGAGGCCTGGAAGTCACGGTCGATTTCGACTCTCTTCCCGGCGCGGTTTCCGTGAATGGCAACCCCATTTCGATGGGTACGCCGGTCAACATCACTCCTCCGGCAATTACGGATTTCAACGCTTCGTCGCTTTCATTTCCGATTGGCGAAGAGGTCGACTTTGAGGTGTCGTTTGAAGACAACATCGGCGATATCGACGTCGTTACCTTCGATTTCGGCGACGATTCACCGGATGTGATTGTCGATCCCGCAACCAGCCCGACCCTGCGGTCACATGCGTATGCCGCGGCGGGCAGTTATGTCGTGACCGTGACGGTCACGGATGTGCTCGGCAACCAGGCATCCGAGCAATTGAACGTCGACGTTCAAGGTCTAGCGGGAACCGTCGTCTGGGATCCTGCGACGATTCCCATGCCGTGGCCAAACAACAACTCCGATTCGACCACCCGGTCTTTGAGGCTCAAGGTGGATGCGCCACAGGCGGCGACTGGTACGGCCGGCCAGGACGCCATCAAGGTGACCATGATTACCTTGCAGAATCCTAATCCGCCGAATCTGCCCCAGTTCCCGCCGCCGGATTTCTCCGCATATGAAGCGGGAGGGACGTGTACTGATCCTTCCGGCTGTGCCCGTTGGGTGGGCAGGCCAAGTACGTTCTTTGAGACCCAGGGTCCACCCCTGACCGGACCCTACCGTGCGGCCCGGTTGCAGTGTACGCCGTTCTATTGGGATTGGGTTACGGAGACCGCCACCGATCCGATCGTGGTGATTGGTGCGGAAATCGTTCCCAGCTCGGAATACAGCGTGCAGACGTACGCCTCGTCGTGCAAGGGTGTGGAAGGCAGTTGCACCAATGTGTCCGCGGCGGTGACGATGTACACGCGCCGTTCCGGCGACGTGGATGCGGAGTACAACCCCCCGTCGGCCACCAATCAGCCCAACGCCATCGACGTGGCCCAGTTGGTCAACAAGTTCAAGAACGCGGCGGGTTCTCCGAACCACTTTAGAGCGCAGCTTCAACCGAACC
>Ga0187892_10011175_pt1 | contig 11106 bp, 16 predicted proteins | sample MA1701073metaG_FD_139345 | JGI IMG/M metagenome (GOLD analysis project Ga0187892, IMG submission 139345) | Bio-ooze microbial communities from a basaltic lava cave in the Kipuka Kanohina Cave System on the Island of Hawaii, USA - MA170107-3 metaG ... | reverse complement strand
CTCCTCCGTCCTAAGGGCGTAGGCGATGTTCTGCCTCGCGGCTTCAAGTATATCTTCCCCGAAAGCCTTGTTCCTCATCCATTCCACGTATTCGAGCCAGTAATTGCCTATGTCCCTCGGATTTCTCAGCGTTCTTACAGCTTCGAATATTGTTATACCAGGCACACTTAACTACCCCTGCCACAAAGAACCTTGCAGCGGATATAAACCCCAAATCTTTATATACTATTATTCACTAAATAGTAGTAACATTACTATGGTAATGTGTGGAGTGTGGTTTGGTATGCACTATCGGACAGAAGTTGATGAACTGGAAAATGATGCCTTAGGGATGAAAACCTTGCAGGTGCTGGGCGGTGGTGCAGCTGTCAAGTCTAGCGACACGGGCGCACTATACGTAGCGTTTCCGAACGGTGAAGGAAAAGAGGTCTACATACGCCTGAAAGACTAGGCCATAGATTTTTAATCGTATTCGTGGGGTGTGAGAAAAATGGACGCAAAAGGTTACGAAAAGCTTGCTGAATGCATGCCTAGAGTAAAGAGGGTGGGACATGCATTTCCAAAGGGTGTGGACGGAGTCTCTTCTATTGAAAGGAACGGCAAGGACGGCGTTTATCTGGTGATGGGAACCAGCGGCCGCCCTGTTTTTAAGGTAACGTACACCGAAGACGGCAGATACAAGTTCGTAGATAATACAACGGGTGCCGAATACATTCACCCGCCCGGACAGCCCGCAGGTCTTCCACAAACGCAGCCTGCGAGAACGTCTGACCTGCCTCGTTTGACATGCGAGCTCGATGGGCTGGGTTTAAGATTTAATCCTGCAGGTTAAGTGGTAAAAATGGTCAATTCATTTAGTGTCGGCGGAGACGTGCAGCCTTATTTGATGAGGCAGGAACGTGCAGATAGGAACGTTTATAGATGTGTAAGAACAGCTTTATGGACTGCTGTCACGCTGTACTGCCTTGGAGTAAGTTACGCTTTGCTAGACGGTATACGAGCCGCTGGCGCTATAGAAAGTTCTCCCACCGTCATGCGCGTTCCTCGGAATAGCGGCGATGCAATAGAAATCGCCGACGAAGCCGCGAGGTGCGAGGGGCTTAATTCTGTCCACGGTATAGACAGGCATCTTTATCAAATACATTTCCTTAGGGACAACGAAATGCCGAACACTCAGATCCAAGCAGGCAGTGCGTACAGGTTCAGGGACGTGAACGGAATCCCGACGTGCACGGAGCAGTGATTTTCATGGTCATCATAGTTTCTCTTGACAGGACAGAACTCATGCCGCCTGATGACCCAGAAAAGATGATTATCATGCCTAACGCTCGGGGGCTTGCTGCTTACATTAGCGCTCCTGACAGTCCGGAAGCTGAGAGATACGTCGCCGAACTGCTGACGGCACAAAAAGAGTCCTACGGGTTCAAAGGTGTAACACTTGCTATGGTTGTCGAAGATACAGGCTACGTAAAGGAAGCCCGCGATATGGCAAGCACTTTAGCTTCTATCAATGCGCTTCGTGCAGAACCCTGGGCCGGTGCCGGCACTTTATACTGGCGCAACGGGGGTCCTGTAGCATACTTCCACGAAAAAGACGACGCCAAGCGGCCACCGCTGACCGTGTACGGCAGATCGGAGCCGGAACTGATACTGCACGCGCAGATGCTCGGCATTCCAGACGGCGAGATAGAAACAGGTCATGATTGATAAGGTGAGTAACAATGAATCCTATAAAACCCGTCAGAAGCGAGAGGGATCTACCGCGGTACGCAGGCCAGAGCGTAACTCTTGATAGGGAATTACTTGCTGCATTTGACAGGGAAGAACGTGTTTCAGAAGCTACACGTCTCCGCACCGCCCGCGTGTCGTATGGTTTCTATGGCATCATGTTTTATACCGAGATTTCAGACCAGATTACTATCAAAAGCGCCTATAAACGTGCGCTATGCATAGGGCTCGTCGGAGGTCTTGTCAGGGAGAAGACCCCAAAGGGTGACGAGGTTTTTAGAATAAACGATGCGGTGCCTAATGGTACCCCTGTTGCTTATTTCATGAAGGGGAGTACCCCAAGACCTCTGGAACTTTATCCCGACAATATGCTCAGAATATACGGCCGTACGGAAGACGAGGTCAGGGGGAATGCGTTTATTCTTGACGTGCCTGAAAGTATGATCGGCGATAACGGCAAGAATACACGATCGTGATAGGCGTGTAAAACTGCAGGCTGCTGATTGTTCTCTAGAAAGGCAGCGCGGTCCAGATGTAGGGCGCGACAAAGATCGAGAGCAGGATATATACGACAAACGCGACTATCACGACCTTCAGCTTTGTCGTTGCGCCTTCTCCCCTGAGCAGGACTTCTCCAAGGATAATCCAGACGATCAGCGGCAATATGTAAGCACCGAAGAACGGAATGGGCAGGGCTATGAACGCGCCTATGATGGGGACTATGAACAATGCGATTATCGACATCACCAGGCCGCGCTTGGCGTCGACGTTGTGCGCTATGACCTTGTTCGAGATCATTATGGCGATCCACGCGACCAGCGCGCTCAGGAGAGTAGAAACAACATAACCAACATTAAGGAACTGTTCGCCTACCATGAGCTAACTATGCTTTCAGGCAATATATAAAAATTGGGGTAAAGGCGTAACACAAGCCGCTGGCGCGTGTTCTGTCCACACGCTAGAGAAATCCTCTTTTCGCTTTCTGCCTGTTTAGAGCATCTCCCTCAGGATCTTTGATATTTTTTCGCCGGAGGCTTTTCCCCTTACCTCCTTCATTATAATGCCCATCAAGGCTGATTCCTTCTGGCCCTTGTTTTTTTCCACTACTTTCTTTATTATTCTCCTGAGCTCCGCGTCTGTGAGCGTGCGGTACTTGCTGATTGCGTTACCAAGGGTCTGTCCTGTAAGGTGGTCGACGAGGATGAATAACACAGAATCAGGCGGTATGGTGCCTTTGTTCAGCTCGTTCAGGATTGTTGTCTGGGTTTCTCTTGTTATCGTTGACGGGTCCAGCTTGAAGCGCGTCTTTATCTCCTTGGGCATCTCGATTATCATCTTCGCTACAACATTAGGGTCCACGTTCCTGTACTTCTTTGAGAATTCTTCTATGGTTTTTACCTCGTCGCCCCTCAGGTTTTTGTAGGCTGTCACAGCTTTCGCTACGGACTCCTTCATGCCCCTTCCTGTCAGAGTTTTTATGTGCTCGTCCTGCTTTTCCATCAGCGTTTTCGGCGTTTCCACGCTGCGAAGCTCTTTTGTTATCCTTATCGGCGGGACGTCTGATTCAGGGTAAAGGCGGCCGGATCCAGGCAGCGGCCGGGCGTATTTAGATCCTTCGCCGTCAGCTGATCTTGTTTCCTCTGGTACTCCTGCTGTGCACTGGTTGCAGCGGTTTATGATAAGGGATAGGGCGTTCTCCATGTTTGCCTTGCTGTAGCCTGCTGTGATAAGGATGAGGTCTTCCTGCCCCTGCTTCCGCTCTTTCTTCAGGGCGTTGAACTCCCAGCCAAGGCCGTATTTCCCCGTCTCTTCGTCGCTGTGTATTATTCCGAGACCGTAAGCAGCTGCGTAGTTTGATAGCTCCTTGCCGAATGTCCTGTCTCCGCACTGCTTTTTCAGCAGGCCCGCAAACTTCGGCAGGAGCAACGCAAAAACAAGGCCGTGATTGTCTATAGCTTTTCTCATGGAGTTGGACTTTGTGTTGGCAAAGATCTTTGTAACATCGACAGGAGCGGTTTTTACTGCCCTGAAGCCCCTCTTCTTCAGCTCTTCCTTTATCTCCAGGAGTCCCAACTGCCTGTTCACCTCGTTTTCCACGACGCGCGGTATCTTGTCCAGCTCCTGGAAGCCCTTTATTTCTATGCGTGCGCCGTTTTCTATAGAAATATTGACGTCTTGTCTGATCGTACCTATTCCCCTCATGACATCCGTACTTCTCAGCAGAAGCCCTATATGCTCAGCGACTTCTTTTGCCATCTGCGGCGACGAGATGGAAGAATCAGTGGCTATCTCTATCAGCGGTATGCCCAGCCTGTCCAGCCTGTATTCTACATGGCCGTCGCCCTTTGCAATCGGCGTGGCAGAATCTTCCTCTATGGTCACTGTCTTTATCTCTATCTTGCCGAATGCTCCTTCAACGTAGCCGCCTATGCCTATCAGAGCAGTGCGCTGGAAGCCTGAGACAGCAGAACCGTCTACTACCGTCTTCCTCATCACGTGGACTTCGTCCAATATATGGCAATGAAGGAGCTTGCACATCTGTATCGCTGTGCGCAGCGCTTTTTCGTTCAGCTCTTTGGGCGGGTCCTCGTCTGTTTCCACGAGGCACGAGGATTCTGTGCTTGCTTTGTAGATAAAAACCTTGTTCTTGAGAAATTCCTGGAGCGCGGCAGGGTCGACGTCGCCCAGTTCTCCAGGCACTGCCCTCTGCTTTCTGCGAATTTCTATCGGAAATTCCTCCGACTTCTTTATCGGGCAGCGGCAGAAGAGCTTTGTTCCGCTGCTTATCTGCTGGTGGATCTCCAGCCCTACCCTTAATCCTAATTTGCCATAATCCATAGAGAGATATTAAGAACAAATCTTAAAAGAGAATCAGTCACCTAATACTTTTTTGCGCGCTTCTCTCGAAGAAGCAGAAGTCGTATAGAAAACGGCGTCTGCTAAAAGTTTTCCAAGTACGACACCAAGCCAGTTAGGGTCTATTCTGTTAGCTCTGTAGAAATGCTCAACAAAAGCAGCAGCGTAGACCTGTTCATCTCGCCGATGAACAGGTCAGCTAGAGGTATTGTCGAGGAGGATGACGTGCACAGCACGTCCACAGGTAGACAATACCTCTCACGCTGCTGCTTTTCACTAGGTTTTCTACAGAGCTATTCTGTTGATACCTATACCCATCGTCAGGGGGCGTGTAAAGATGGAATCGGCTGTCTCCGCAGGTCCGAATTCTATGAATAGATTTCTTGCTGTTCTGAACATATCCCTCAGCGTATACGATCCGTGGTCTTCTATTGCCGACCTCCTGTCGCTCGAGAATTCCCTAGCAAACATTGTCCCGTAAAAACCTATATTCTCGCCCAATGTTGCTGCATAGGCCGCTGCGACGTCGCTGTCGGCCATAGCCTTGCTGATGTAAGCCGCGGCTATCGCTGTTCCTGTGCCTGCTATTTCTGACGGCAAGTATCTTCTTGCATACTCTGCGAATTTTGACATGAAAATCAGAAAGAGTAAAATGGCAGTCTTTTAAATCGATGATTTTCACTCATACGCAGGTATCTCAACCCTGTCCAGTATTTCTCCTGCGACGTTCGTGAGGAACAGCTTCTTTGCGTCTTCAATGTTCTTAGTGTGGCCGAGCGACCAGCCCAGCTTGACCAGCGCTGTCTCCGGAGTCATCCTTGCCTCCACTACGCCTGATTCCCTCATTATTCTTTGGGGCGCGTATACGTTCATATTCACTTTTCCATAAACGCACTGGGAGGTCATGGCTATTATCATCGTCCTGCTGAGCCGCTGGATCGTGCTCAGCAGCAGCTCGTGGTGCTTTGTGTAGTCGTCCGTGACATTTATCGGCGCGTGACCCAGGCCAGTGCCCTCGATGATAATTCCCCTTATCCCCTGGCCTTCGTAGAATTCCAGTATTTTGTGATTAAAACCAGGGTGCATCTTTATCAATGCTATTTTATTGTCGAACCTGTCTACTATGTGCGCTTTTCTTTTCTTGTCGCTTCTTTTGTAGTCTGTACGGAGCCAATTTATGGTGCCGTCCTGTTCCACCTTGGCGTATGGCAGGACGTCGATAGATCGGAACGTGTCTCTTCGGGTCGTGTGCATCTTCCTGGCGTGCAGCCCGTCGTGGATATGGCAGAAAGAATCCTCTGTCGAGCCGTGCATGCATATAGCCACTCCTGCAAAGTCGCTTTTTGCTATGAACTGTGCAGCGCATATCAGGTTCATGGCTGCGTCGTTGCTTCCCCTGTCGGTGCTCCTCTGCGACCCGACCAATAAAACAGGGATAGGCGGGTGCTGGACCATCAGCGACAGGGCTGCTGCTGTGTAGTGCATGGTGTCTGTGCCGTGCGTAATGATTATGCCGTCTGCCCCCGAAGCTATTTCATCTTCTATCTTCTTTGCCAGCGTTATCCAGTGATACGGTTCCATGTCCTCGGACATCATCTGAAAAACTAAACGCGGCTTGATGTTGACTATGTTCGCCAGCTCGGGTATAGCTCTCACCAGGTCTTCTGCAGTGAACGTCGCAGAAACAGCGCCAGTTTTGTAGTCTATTTTACTTGCTACGGTTCCGCCTGTCGAGAGTATTGCTACCGTCTTCTTGCTGGGATCGGGCTTGTACTTGTGCAGGGCTGCTTTTTTCTTCGTCTCTTTTTTTCCAGAGGCAGGATTGACCTTTGTGTCTTTTGTCCAGTCAACGCCTGCGTTGTAGCCGTTCGCCAGCTTGACTATCAATGAATCTGTCCTGCCTTGACTCTTTGGCATCAGTATGCCTTCAAAAGTATGGACGTCCTTCTTTACGACGACGTGGTCGCCGACCTTGATGTGCTTCTTCTTCAGTTCTGCTTTTATCTGGTCTGAGTAGTCCATGAATATTAATTTGATAAAGAGCATATAAAAACTGAAATTAAGAAAAATGACATGGCTAGCTTTATCTTTGGAATAGACGTAAGCGGAAATCCTTATCAGACAACATACGTAAGCTTGGCAAGTTTCAATGTAAATAATTATGGTAGAATAATGAAAGACCTACGACATAATTTTCCTAACACAAGAAAAGGCTCTGACTTGAATGATCAACGATTAAAAAATATAATAAAATTTCTAGATAAAAACGGCATAAAGATGGTTTCGATCTGCTTTTCTAATGCCGATTGGAATTATTATAAAGAGAAATATGGACAGCATGGGAATTTCAAAGAAAATATATTTGGTGTGATATACTTTGTCCTGCTTCAAGAAGTATCAAATCAAAAATATAGATATAGGGTAACGGTCGATAAAGAAAATTTTATGAATATAGAAAAGGTAATAGAAACTTGCAGAAAGCTTGCAAAATCCAACGATTATTTCTTTGACTTAAGCATAGGACATTCCAGAACTGACGAACTAATAAAGATCGCGGATTACATAGCATCTTCTCATAGAAAAATAAATCACGAAGACTTGAAATTCTTCAGAAATCTCAAAATAATAAGCAGCGAACTACCAGGAAAATACCTGACAAAGGTTTTTAGGTAATACCTATTCTCTACTATATACATAATCATATATATTTGTCTATATACTTTTGTTACTATCACGTGGTGAAAATAGTGCCTTTTATATAGTTGCTGTGCTAAATATATCTAGAGTTAAATTGAAGTCATTCATATCAACTCTAAATGGACTCTATAGGATGCATATCTGCGCAAGCAGGTCGCTTATAGGGGATGAGGGGCATTGCCCATATTTTTATTTTTCCTAGTAGATTTCTACCTCTATTTCTTTTATATCCTTGAAACCGCGGTCGCCTGTGACGAACTTCCTGCAGCCCGCGGACAGGGCGGTAGCTATATGTATGCAGTCGAAGTAGGTGAATTTCTTTTGCAGTTTCATGTGCCTGTATCGTGCGCGCAGGATGCCTGCTGTCTTGGCTATCTCTGCGTCGACAGGAACGATTTCAAGGCCTGGCAGGGACTGAACGTAGAAAAGTATTTCTTCTGTCCTTTCTCTGGTCTTCCTTCTCCTGATGTGGAAGGCCAGCTCGGCGAACATTATGGCAGAAATGGCAGAGCCGGATTTCTTCGATACTTCTATGAAAGAATCGGCCTTTTCAGCCAGCCCTGCATCGCCGGAGAGGATGTCCATGAAGACGAAGGTGTCGAGGTATATCTTTTCTGTCGTTTTGATCACCAAGAAATAAACAGGACAAAAAACGGCGGGTTCGCTTTCGTCGTGCCTTTTTTCATTTCTACTCCTCTTTGATTTCACGCCTGATGTTTCTCAGCCCCATGTCCTTGCCCGAATCTATCAGCGCCTGTTTTGCGTCGTGCGGTTTCTTCATTATCATGATCTTGTTATCCATCTTCGTGACTAGCACCGTGTCTCCTTCTTTCAGTCCGATAGAGTCGCGGAGATACTTTGGTATCACTAACTGGCCTTTAGACGATATTGTGGCTTCCTCGATGAAAATCACCAGTACCAAGACAAAACGCCGGCTTCCTCCGGTTTCTCAAGAAATAATTGTTGCTCCGGCATTCGTTTTCCCTTCTGCTTTTGGGTTTGGGGGGTGTGGTCGGCGGCTCATCAATAACAAACCCCAGGCAGACCGACGCAAGCGTCCATCCGCCGTGTAGCTCACCATTTGTTTTTCAGAACCGCCTTCTTCTTTCCATCTATTTTCTTACTTTATAAAGATTTATCTTACTTAAACTACAGATTATAGGAAATATGTAGTATATTTTCTTACTTCTATTTCCTATTTCTTCAGTTATTACGGCTTTTGATGGTAGTGAATCTTATTTTCCAGCCTCTCGCAATGCTTATATCCTAGATATTACAAATCACGGTACTCAATAACGCAAAGGAATTGATGATCATTATGTCAAAGCATATAGACCACGAGAAGATGAAGATGACAAGGAGAATGACGCATGGAATGCGTCTGGCTGTTGACAAGACGCTCGTCACGGTAATGATACTCAAGCAGGTCACCTACGTCATAGACTGGCTTGCAGGGATCCACACGAACTAGCGGAGAAGATGCTATGCAAATTGCGGAACGCAGGGAAAGAATCACGGAAATAGAAGGCGGATTTATATGTCATACCAACGCGAACAGCTCATCGACTGGATTACAGGCAGAAAGCAGACCTTCAAGAGCTACTTATCAGATGAGTTTCCTGCCTTCGATCCTCGGATGTCCGACGACGCTCTGAACCTGTACGCTGTAATGGTTTACAATAAGGTAAAAGAGGGCCAGAGCAGAGGAGATGGATCTAACGGAAACGGCAATGGAAAATACTATCTCGTACCGCAGGTCGCACATGACGGTTCTGTTACTTACACAGACAGGCTGACCGGCAGAGTTATCGCAACGATGTCCTCCACGTCAGACGGCCTGGCGGTTTACTTTGGGGATGTAGACATGATAGAGAAGTTCTTCGGGCGTTCTGCGCTTGACAGGCTAAACGACCGCTACAAAGACAGGAACTTCGTCCACGACGCCGAAACTACAAGAAGGAAGGCGGCGTAAAGACGTTACCTTTAAGTAGTGAAAATCTTTATATACTAACCTACACATAGGTATAGTAGGTGTATTGAAGATGACTATGATAAGAGGACCAAAAACGCCTTACGGCATAACGCCAGGTTCAAAAAGGCAGCTCGTAGATACGGTTGACGAACTGAGGAGTGACACGGAACCTCCTATAGTCCTAAAACTGCCTTTCAAATTGCCCTGGAGAAAGGAGATAGACAAGCCGCCTCTCATAGATAAAGGCGGCAAGAAAGAGGGGACTTACAGGACGGGCGTCGTGCCGATAGAAATATACAGCCCCGAAAACGTCGATCATGCCGTATACGAAATGCTGAGCGACATGGCCAGGGACGGATTCAACGTCAGATACGTGCCAAGGCGGCAGCTCGAGGCAAGGCACGGAAAAGGCGTGCTGGCCTACGAGGACGGCAGAAACATCGCTTACATAGTTGACACCAAAGACGTCAAGGACAGCGAGAGGCGCGAACGCGCAGAGGCGATAGCTCATGAATACTCTGCTTTGCGAAGGCGCAGATTAGTGGACCCTGGCATGGATCATATGGAGCCCTCAACGCACGAACAGATATACAGAGACGGCAGAACTTTACTGAGAGAATATCTTTCCAGAACTGCTATGGAGAGAAGATCAGAAAAAAATGCGGCAGGAAAAGACAGTATAGATCGTCTTCCTGTAGCAGACGCTTTCAGACGCGTTGCCTAGCAAGAACCAATTTTCTCCTTTCTAATCCCACTATCTTTTTATGCCGCTTTCTGGCATAGTTCCTGTATGGCAGAGGAAATTGGATATATATTATTCGTACAGCTGCTCGGAATGACTCAATACCCCGGTTCTCCTTTCACAGGCAACATAATGCGGGACTTGATCATGTTCTTCATAGTCCCAAGCATATTCATCATCCTTGTGGTCTACATGGCGGTTGGCAGGATCCTGATAGACCAGCCGCGGCTCAGGATCATGCTCGGCCTTGGAATGTACCTGTTCATAATAGCCGGCGGCTACTACCCGGCTTTTGCCCTCCTTGCAGGGCCTTACTTCGTGTTCCTGATATTCATAATAGGCCTGCTCTACTTCCTGCTCGGTCATTTCGGTATCCGCGGCAGGGGGGGCACTTACAGGCCGCACAGAGGTGGCGGAACGTACAGGTCAGAAGCAGGGTCTGGCAGCGATCATTTTGAGGGGATGACGTGGTTCGAACTTAACGAGGATGAGGAGCGCGTGAAAGAGGAAATCAGGATCTATAACCAAGAGATCACGAGGGCTGAAAAAAATCATGACCCGAGGGTCGAATCACTGCGAATGAAGCTGGCGGATAAGCAGTCAGAGCTGTTTCACATAAAGCGCCAGAAAAGCCTTGCGCACAGGCTAAAGAAGGCGGCCTAGCAGATGGTGCCTATGGCGTCTATACCGTTTGTCGATCCAGGGCAGATATCCCTTATCTCGACTTTCCTCCTTGTGTTTGCCATCGTCTTCGGCCTGATGAGCTACTCCAAGATCGCAAATTTCGACAAGAGGGTAAACGCCATAATCGCAATTGCATTCGCGCTTTTCTCGGTGCTATACGAGCCGCTCGTCCTGGGACTGCAGCAGTACATGCCGCTCGCAGTCGTTGTCATGATAATCCTGTTCCTGGGGCTGTTCCTGAAGAAGATATTCGGCGACGGGAAGAAAGAGGACGCTTTTCCCCTTGCGGCTGCCCTGGGCGTGCTCATGCTGATATTCATGATACTAGGCGACCGCATACTCGGCGCGCTGCCCGTACCGGTAGATACAACAGCTGCGCTGTGGATAGGCGGCATATTTATAGTCATGCTGTTCTTCTGGGCGATAT
>Ga0187892_10011173_pt1 | contig 11106 bp, 12 predicted proteins | sample MA1701073metaG_FD_139345 | JGI IMG/M metagenome (GOLD analysis project Ga0187892, IMG submission 139345) | Bio-ooze microbial communities from a basaltic lava cave in the Kipuka Kanohina Cave System on the Island of Hawaii, USA - MA170107-3 metaG ... | reverse complement strand
GCAGATCCCACTGCCGCCCGTGAGGCCCAACCCCGCTCCGTGCCACCAACACGCTCACTCGTCACGGAACACTGAAATAAACGGAAAATATAAAAGTCAAACAGCTTTGCCGGAAGGGTACGCAAGAACGGGATCCCACGGTATTCCTGCTCGACGAGTGCGCTCAGCTCTCGATAGGGCATCCCATCACAGGCGTGCAGAAACTTGGCGCGGAAGGCGGATCCCCGCCGCGCGGCAGCGTTCGCGAAGGACTGGGTTAACGTGAGAGTGCGGGCATCCACAGACTCCCCCTTTCTGGTGCGGACTCTTGGCTCTGGCCGACGGGTGGACGGAGGGCAGCTTGTCCGGAGCTGCGGGAGGGGGAGGTGGTCGGATCAGGGACAGTGCGCACATATGCACCCACATCTACCTAACATATGTGAACGGCAGAAGAAAATTCTATGAACTTTATGTTGCAGGGCGAACGCAGCTTAAGTGAACAGCACCGTGGTGAGATAGGCATTGTCCTACTCGACGGTGAGGCGCTTAAGGTTCTGATCCTTGTATCCCGCCAAACGACTCTTTCTCCTGCGTGCGTGAGCGAGTCGGCACCAGAGAAGGGTTAGGCCAGTACGTGTGCAGAATAATAAACGTGAGGTAGTGCGTCACCAACAAGGCCGGAACCCAAAACGCCGGTATCCAGTAGGCTGGACCCATATACAGCGAAGCTCCGTAGACTGTAGCCAAGGCTATAGCTGCGACGAGATCTACTGTTCCTTCAACATTAAAAATCCACACGAGAAGTCGCGCCCCTCTCATGTCTTTCGCCACCATTGGAATCGCGGCGACTGCGAATAGAGCAGCCACCAGGTCGCCCAGTGCCGCGGGATAGGCAAATTGTGGTGGGAGGCCAGGGTAGGTGGCTCCTGGCGTCAGAAACATCAGTCCGAGGTGGCGGAACGCATGCAGCAGAAGAATCGGCAGCAGCACGGTTTGAGGGCTCAGTTCGGGGAGTTTCGGGAGAAGGTAGAGCTTGGCGGCAATCCCAAACACCAGGGTGCTAAACAAGAGATTGACCGTGAGCATATTCATGGAGGTGTTGGCCGAACGCACCAGCCCCCGGGTCCAAACCCCTGTGTGCCCGTAGAGACGCCAGCTCGCACCGGGATCACTGCCACAGTGGTTCTGATGGTCTTGCCCACCATCGTCATACGATTCTCTTTGACCACTAATTGTCGCTTGTTGAGCGCTTACTCATTACGCTGCCTCATGGTGCTCTGGAGCGTCAGGGATTGCCACTTCAAGCGACCGCATCTGGGGCTGAGACCAGTGGTGTTGCAGTACCAGGACCGCAATCAGCCCCGCCGACAGCCACACCAGGCTCACCAGACCCGCAATCAGTAGAGAGAGACTATCGGTGAAATCAACGCCTGCACTGGCGAGTCCCGACCGGACAATGCCGTACCACATAGGTACCCCCTTACAGAGAGTGAGCGTGCAACGCCCTTTCCCGAGAGGTGCAAACGGCAGGCCAACGTGGGCGTTCTCTCTTCACCCCAAAAACTGCGTTGTTTTGTGCAATCCTGAGGCTCTCCGCCAAATTACTCTGTGTTATTTCTCCTGGCGAGTCCGTCTTCTTTCACGACTGAGCAGGATGTGGTGGCATGATAGCGGAGAACAAGCAAAAGGGACTGCATATGAAGCAGAACGAGGACGAAAAAGCTCTACCCCCGATGGTCGGAGTACTGGAAGCGATCCGCAGAGGGAGGCTGCTATATCGGGGGGTGTTTAGACGGGCGGAGGATTTTGCGCATGTCAGCCGTTATGTGGCAGTATTGATTCTGAGCCCGATCATGGGTAGTGCTATCCCGGTAAGGCTCTGACCCGAGCAAACCACATACAAGCTTTATTCTCTACCAGATAACAGATGCGCGTTTGCGTACCAGCATTCCTTACACACCACTACCTAACTGGTGGTACTTAAGCCGTAATTGCACCTCATTGCCTTGTAGTATCCTTGAGCAAGTAGTTGAAAACATAGCGTGAGAAACTCCTGAAAATCGCGCGGCACGCCCTGTATGGACGGCTCTGTTAGTTTTCACATCAAGCCAGCCTCGGTGAGAATGTTTCATTGTTCACCTCTTCACCGAAGCCGGCTCTTCCCTTGCACCTATTCTTGCACCGAAACCTGTTTACCGCTGCCAGAGGATCTGCGGTGCTTCTAGCGGAACCACCGCATCCGTATGTTGGGGAATGATGCGCGGCGTGTAATCTTCCACCGGGCGTGTCGCCGGCACTTGCGCCTTATAGACGTAGCCGTTCATGGAGCCCACAAGATGGTGATCACGCTGCATCTCGTGGCGCAGCGGACCTTCACCGTTGCTCGCGTCAGCGTAGAGTTCTACGCGCACGGCCTCGGGAGGGATTTCACCGAGATAGACGGGCAGCTGCAACGTGTAGTGGCTGTCGTAAGCTTCCACGTGTAGGTTTCCCAAGTGCATCGCGCTCCAATGATGTGCCAGGTTGTGCTGCCACTGCCGCACTTGTCTGCCCCAAGCCCCATGCTCCGCTGCGCGCTTCCGGTATGCGGCCGCTCTGGGCAGATAATACTGCTCGGTGTACTCACGCACCGTGCGGTTGGCAGAAAAGCGCGGTGTGAGCCGTGCCATGCTCTCCCGCATCCGTGTCACCCATTGGGTCGGAATCCCGTTGCTGTCGCGCGTGTAAAATGCCGGGACTACTTCATGTTCTAAAATGTTATAGAGCGCCTCGGCTTCGACGGCGTCCCACGCCTGTTGGTCGTCGTGCTCCTGTCCGTCGCCAATCGCCCAACCCACTTCGGGCGTAAAGGCCTCCGCCCACCAGCCGTCGAGTTCTGACACATTGAGACCGCCATTAACCAACACTTTCATCCCACTGGTGCCACTCGCTTCCCAGGGGCGCCGCGGCGTATTGAGCCACACATCCACACCGCGTACCAAATGCTCGGTCAGCAGCATATCGTAGTCACTGAGAAACACCACGTGTGGTCGCCCGGGCGACCGAGGAATTGGGTCCACGCCTGAATCATCGCTTGCCCGGCGCCGTCTTGCGGATGGGCCTTACCGGCGAGGATCAGTTGTACCGGGTAGTGGGGATTCGTCAGCAAACGCACTAACCGCTCGGGATCACGGAGTAAGAGATTCGGTCGCTTGTACGGTGCAAAGCGACGCGCAAAACCAAGGGTGAGGGAGTTGGGGTCGAAGATGTACCGGGCTTGTTCCACCAGGGCGGGTGATGCTCCTGTAGTGGCGAGCTGTCGGGTCAGGCGTTCGCGCGTGTAGCAAATAAGTTGATGCCGGGCGGTGACACGGAACTCCCACAGTTCTTCGTCAGTCACCTGACGAAAATCTTTCTCCACCGTTTCCATCGTTCCTCGCCAGCGGTCCGGGCCGCAAACTTGCGTCCACAGCTCGTCCGCCTCCTGCGAATCCCACGAGGGCACGTGAACGCCGTTCGTCACATGCCCTACCGGCACCTCTGCCTCCGGCCAGCGGGCAAAGAACGGCTGGAACATCTTCCGGCTCACTTCCCCGTGTAGGCGGCTGACACCGTTGATGGCGGCGCTGCCACGGATCGCGAGATAGGCCATGTTGAAGGGTTCGGCGCTATTGTTCGGCTCCAGCCGCCCCAAGGCCAGAAGCTCCTGGAATGACAGACCAAGTGCTGCCTGCGCATAGCGGCCGAGGTATTGTTCCAGCAAATCGGGAGCGAAGCGATCGAAGCCGGCCGCCACAGGGGTGTGAGTGGTGAACAAGTTTCCTGCGCGGGTTGTTGCGAGCGCGACATCGAAAGATTGGCCGCTTTCTTCCATAAAGCTGCGCGCTCGTTCAAGCACGGCAAAGGCGGCATGTCCCTCGTTCAGATGACATACCTCAGGTTCGAGACTAAGCGTGCGTAGCAGACGCCACCCGCCGATTCCCAAGGCGATCTCTTGCGCCAGCCGCAGTTCCGGCCCGCCGCCGTAGAGTTCGCTGGTGATGCCGCGCTCCGCTGGCATATTGGCTGGGTCGTTGCTGTCCAAGAGATACAGCGTCACCCTCCCGATTTGCGCTTGCCAGGTGCGCAACCACATCTTGTAGCCGGCGAACATGACCTCTACTCGTACCCACTGGCCATCGTCATCCCGCACCGGCGTGATAGGTAACTGCATCGGGTCGTTATGCGGGTAGAGCGCGCGCTGGGCCCCCTGCGCATCTAGCACCTGCCGAAAGTATCCCTGTTGGTACAACAAACCAACGCCGACGACTGGGATACCGAGGTCGCTCGCCGCTTTGAGCTGATCACCAGCCACGTTTCCGAGCCCCCCCGAGTATATAGGTAGGGCCTCGCTGAGCATGAATTCCATACTAAAGTATGCTACGCACGAGAGCGGGGGAGTAGGGTGAGTTTGCTGAAACCACGCAGCGGATTCCGCATATTGATGCTGCTTTTGGAGCATGGTTTCCACCTTTTGACGGAAGACCGGATCAGCCGAGAGGGTGCGGAGTCGGTTGCGCGACGCCGTCTGTAACACCACCCAAGGGTTGTGGGTCATTGCCCACACATCCGGATCGATCTGGCCCCAGAGTTCATCCGCCGAATGGTTCCATGACCAGCGCAGATCCAGCGCCAGCTCGAAAAGTTGTTCAATACCGTCAATATCACGGGGAAGATAGTAATGTCGCTTCTGTGTCGTCATACCTTATTTCTCCTTTGCAAAGGCGTTAGTGAGGAGTTGCTGCGCCTCCTCCTGGATGCGTTGCAGATGGTCTCTGCCGAGAAAACTCTCAGCATAGAGTTTGTAGATGTCTTCCGTGCCGGACGGACGGGCGGCAAACCATCCGTGCTCCGTCACGACTTTGACGCCGCCGATCGGGCTGCCATTTCCAGGTACACTCGTCAGCATGGTCTGAACTGGCGCTCCGGCGAGTTCGGTGACGTGCAACTGCTCTGGTGAAAGCTGTAGCAGCACGTTTCGCTGTTCCAGTGTCGCCGGCGCATCGATACGCTCATAGATCGGATCGCCGAACTCCCGTGTCAGCTCGCGGTACAGCTCACCAGGGTCGCGTCCAGTCACAGCCATAATCTCTGCGGCGAGCAATCCTAGCGCTATGCCATCTTTGTCTGTCGTCCATACCGTACCATCGCGGCGCAGGAACGACGCTCCTGCGCTTTCCTCACCGCCAAAACCCAGCGAGCCAGTGAGCATGCCCTCAACGAACCATTTGAACCCAACCGGCATCTCCACCAGTTTGCGCTCGAGACTCGCCGCAACACGGTCGATCATCGTGCTGCTGACCACCGTTTTGCCGATGGCAACGTCCGAACGCCACTTTGAGCGGCGACGGAAGAGATAGGCGATCGCCACCGCCAGGTAGTGATTAGGATTGAGGAGTCCAGCACTGCGAGTGACAATTCCATGACGATCATGGTCAGCGTCGTTCGCCCACGCCACATCGAAGCAGTCTTTTAGCGCGACCAAACTTTCCATCACAAACGATGATGAACAGTCCATCCGAATCTTTCCGTCCCAGTCCAACGTCATGAAGCGAAACGTCGGATCGACAGTGTCGTGCATGACGGTGAGGTCAAGCCCATACCGTTCGGCGATGGCGCCCCAATACGCTGCGCCTGCGCCGCCCAACGGATCAACTCCAAACTTCAGTCCAGCGCCACGAGTAGCATCCATGTCTATGACAGATCTCAGGTCAGCGACGTACGCGCTACGATAGTCGTGACGATGTGTGGTCGGGGCAGTGCGAGCCCGCTCATAGGGAATGCGTAGAACCCCACGGAGATTGTCGGCGAGCAGCTTATTCGCCTGCTCTTCAATCCACTCCGTTACCTGCGTGTCGGCTGGCCCACCGTGTGGCGGGTTGTACTTGAAGCCTCCATCTTCTGGCGGGTTGTGTGAGGGAGTAATGACAATACCATCGGCAAACCCCGCGGTACGACCGCGGTTGTAGGTCAAGATGGCATGCGAAACCGCCGGTGTTGGCGTGTATCCGCCCTCGCGGTCAATATAGGTTTCAATCTCGTTTGCTGCGAGCACTTCAAGCACCGTGGCAAAACACGGTTCGGACAGCGCATGAGTGTCGATGCCAATGAACAATGGGCCGGTAATGTTGTGCTGATGCCGGTACCAGCAGACTGCATGGGTGAGCGCCAGAATGTGCGCTTCATTAAACGACCGACGCAACGACGAGCCACGATGGCCAGAGGTGCCGAACGCCACCCGATGTTCGGGCACTGCGGGATCGGGGCGTTCAGTATAATAGGCGGTGATCAGCCGCGGAACATTGACAAGCATCGCCGGTTCGGCGGGGACGCCGGCATGAGGACTGATATGCGTCATGGCATTTGCTCCTCTACAAGAATGACAAGCGATCGTTCTGTAACCCTAACTCTCTCTGAGTGATCCACTCGTGGACCACTCCCAGGTTCGTAGATATCGGCGGGCGGTGGTGCGGCAGTATCGACCGCCCCTCGCCAGATTGTTCCTACACGTGGGGCAGGTAGCTGGAACTCGATGACCTCGAATCCGGCATTGAACAGGAGACAGAGGCCCTGTCCACCCTCACCATGCGCGTGAATGCGCCAGCCGAGAGTTCGGTCAATGTTATGCCAGTCTGGTGCGAAGCCTGTGGGAGTGAACCAGTCTACGTCCTGCGACTCATAAAACTGCTCGCGGGACAGCACGGGATGACGAGCGCGAAAGGCGATCATGCCTTGGACAAAACGGCAGAGGTCCCGGTAACGTTCCAAGAAGGTCCAGTCGTACCACGAGACGTCATTGTCCTGGCAGTATGCATTGTTGTTACCGCGCTGCGTACGACGAAACTCGTCGCCGCCAAGGATCATTGGCACGCCTCGGGACACCAGAAGCGTGGCCAGCATATTCTTGATCTGTCGCGTCCGGAGTGTGTCTATGGCAGGGTCGTCGGTCGGCCCTTCGACGCCGTAATTGAAGCTGTAATTGTCAGTCGTACCGTCTCGATTGTCCTCACCGTTGGCGGCGTTGTGCTTAGTGTTGTAGCTCACCAAATCGTTCAGGGTGAAACCGTCATGGCAGGTGATGAAATTGACACTGTTCACTGGCGTCTCGCCAGTGTGCAGATACAAATCCGCGCTGCCGCAGAGGCGAGTGGCTAAGGCCCGCGTCATCTCTGGATCACCGCGCCAGAAGCGACGGATATCATCACGATAATGTCCGTTCCACTCTGACCAACGCGTACCGGGAAATGAGCCAACCTGATAGGCGCCGCCGGCGTCCCACGCTTCGGCAATGAGCTTGACATGGCGCAAGACGGGATCTTCGGAGATGCTTTCCAGTAGCGGCGGATTAGCGTGCAGATTGCCTTGTGTGTCCCGACCCAGAATCGAAGCTAAATCGAAGCGAAAGCCGTCAACATGCATGTCTATTACCCAGTAGCGCAAACAGTCGCGGATGAATGAGCGCACGACGGGATGATTACAGTTCACCGTATTTCCGCAGCCTGAGTAATTGTGGTAGCGTCGTCGATCGCTCTCCAGCAGATAGTAGATGCCGTTTTCCAAACCACGAAAGTGTAGGGTCGGACCGGTTTCATCGCCCTCAGCCGTGTGATTGAAGACAACGTCAAGAATGACCTCGATGCCGGCCCGGTGCAGTTCTCTAACCATTGTTTTGAACTCAGTCACTTGACAGTCGGGACTGCGCTGGGTGCCATACCACTCACAGGGCGCGTAGAAAGCGATAGTATTGTAGCCCCAGAAATTGCGTAACCGTTCGCCGGTTTTCGGGTTCTCGCGCGTCAATTCATAGGGATTGAACTCTTGCACCGGCATCAATTCCACTGCCGTGATGCCCAATGCTTTTAAGTAAGGAATTTTCTCAATCAGTCCGAGGAAGGAGCCGGGATGGGTGACAGAAGAAGATGGGTGAATAGTCAGGCTGCGTACGTGCGTTTCATAGATCACCATCTCGGTCCAGGGGCGCTTAAGGGGACGGTCGCCTTGCCAATCAAAGGCGGACTCATTTACTAAGCACTTCGCTGTGGTGCGTTGAGCATCCGACCCCTGTGAGTCAAGCGCCCACGACCATCCATTCAGCGCGCCATGCATGACAGCAGTAGCCCGCGGGTCGAGCAGCAAGTGTTGAGGTTGGAAGCGGTGACCCAGGTCGGGTTGGTCGGGGCCGTCAGCAGAAAAGGTGTATGCCCACCCGGGGCGGACCCCTTTCACCCACACGTGCCAGACATCTCCAGTACGGTGGGTCAGCGGATCAAGCGTGATGGTTGTTCCTGATGAGTCCTTGTGAGGGTCGGGAAAGAGCCGCAACCAGACCTGAGTTGCGTGACGGCTAAAGACCGCGAAGTTCACTCCACCTTCACGGAGATGCGCGCCTAGAGGAAGGGGAACACCACTTGTGATTGTTACCGACGTGTTCATGGGTTTCTTGTTTCGCAGACTCTTGTAAAAACGACGAAGGAAGGAAACATAGGAAGGCACGTCCGCTCTCACCAAAAGCTGCCGTTTCTCACAGCCCAATTGCTTTAGAATTATTTGCTTGCGGTTGCACATCCACAGTTCTGAATGGATGGCGTCCAATGCCGTGTGCTTGTACCCTTTCAAGATGTCAGGAGCGTGTTCGCATGATGACAATTCAGTGAAAGGAAAGAGAATTGTCACTTCCACATGAGTAAACAAACAAGGGCCTCACCAGCTCGGCTCTCCCGCGCTGGTGATATAGGCGAAGCATCGAAAAGTGGAAAACTATTTAATTTTTCACAGTCGCCGCACTTCACGCTCTTGTTCTATTCACCAAAAGTGAGGGAGAGACGACTTCGTGATGCGCTCCGATATGGGGAGATGAAGTAATGCATCCTGGGAGACACTATTTATGAGGGTGAACGAACTTCTTTTCATCCTAAGACTATTCGAATGTTACCTGATTGTTTCAGGTTCATTACTTTTCCTTGACAAAACCTTCCGAGAGGGCGTAGAGAGAAAGGTACAGGGCTATCGGAGGGATAACGACGCCCTGTACCAGGCAACCGGGAAGGGGAAGGAGGGGTCACCCCTTCCCGTGCGCACCACATGCTAAAGAAAGGCTGCCTTGCTTGCAATCCTGCTGCTTTTTGCAAGCGCCCCGCCTCTCGGTCTACGTCGGCTACAGAACGGACATCTGTGGAGAGGCTTAAGCTGAGCGTCTTAGGAAGTAGACTCCAGGTGTTCGACCTGCCAGATCGCCTGTTGGAAATCCGTCACTGAAGCCTGAAATCGATGCAGGAGTCGGCGCACATCGATGAGGTCATAGGGATAATGTAACAGATGAAAGGCGAGCTGCTGGGCAGGCGTGCTTAATTCTTGGTCAATTCCCAATTGGGATTGTAAATCGTCCATGATGAGACCTCTACTACGCTAAAGTTATCTATCCGTCTGGGAAAGCAAGCTGAGTGATATTGGATAAGGAGCAAATAGTATTTAACCGGCTTTGTGCTGTCTAGCCCCCTGATGGAGCGAGTGACGAGGCATAAAGAGTCGTGCTATTCGAAGAAATGCTCGACTGCTTACTGTGGTGGATACTGCTGTGTCGTCCAAACCAGCAATAGCCCTCCAAGCAGTACGGTCGAAAGGTCATTGCCATCTAACTCCGGCAGCCTGAGCTCCGGGAAGAGAACCCATGGAGTACTCAGCACCAAGAGCAAAAACACCACATACAAAGCATGTTGCATAGGAGAGTATCCCCCTACTCTGGACACCACCTTTCCCTGGGGACCCTAGTCTGTCTGTGTGACCGAAAGATAACAACATGATGACAATTTGATGACATACAGCACATTTTCGCGCCGTATTCTTGTATACAATACAAGGACTCGTTAACACCTCAATGAATCCAATACTGCTGTCGTCTCACTGCTCTCGATTTCGCAGTTTCCTTTTGATCTCAGCGATGAGAGGCTCGACCAGCGGCTCCGGTAATCCATTTTGCTCACTCACGCGTACATAGGAGCCTGATGGTTCAGCGTAGAAAACGCCGTTCAGGGCTTTTTTATCGCTGCCAGGCTCGATCGGGTCGAGACGAAAAAACGTGCCCTGTACACCGCGTGTACTATACTCCTCACCGGTGCTTACTACCTCCCATCCCTCGTGTGGGGCGATCGTTATCAGACACGCTACCGCTTCAGGAGGAGTCACCGGAAAATGTTGTCGCCCAGCGTAGGTTTCATCTGTTGGTGTTTCCCCAGTCACGATTGCTTCCACCGACGACTGAACCGAGCTACAACTCGTGCTCAGCGAGAGACAGCCAAGGAGAAACACGCCCAGGGATGGCCACACAAGAGATGAGCAGAAATGCGCCGACGCAAACCGCTCGCGTGTTTTACTGTCTGCCGTTCGTGCGTCCAGCAACCAGGCAAAATGTCGAGTCATTAGAACACTCCCATGAGGAGTGAAAAGTCCACGAGGCTACGATCTTTCTCCTTTGCCTGCCGGACTTCTACCGGCGACTTGTTTCTGTGATTTCGCATGGAGGTCTCTATATATGATCTCCAACTCTTCGTCTAAGTCATTGTGTGAAATTGGTACCAGGGACTCCAATCGCGCGTTCTTCAAAATTTAACGAAACCGTAACAATGGGGTGATTCTGTCGGTACTATGCTAGGCGCTTGCCTGTAGGATGCGGCTTTATCGACTGAAAAGAAAACAGCATGAGACGCTGAGAGAGACGACACGTCTGCTGTCATCCAAATGCCGGGCGGAGGAGGCTACACCGTGGCTGAAAGCCAGTTTTTCAACCGTGAGTTGTCATGGCTGGAGCTTAACGACCGGGTGCTCGGAGAAGCACTGGACGAGAGTGTCCCGCTCCTGGAGCGGATCAAATTCCTCTCCATCTTTAGCTCCAACCTCGACGAATTCTTCATGGTTCGCGTGGCGCGGCTCAAGGGGCGGCTTGTGACGGGCGACGGTCAGACTGGACGTGACGGACTGACGCCGGCGCAGACACTGGCAGCCATCTCGCTCCGCGTCCATCAGCTTGTCGAAGAGCAACACCATCTCTTTTTGCATGACCTTCAACCTCGACTTGCAGCGGAAGGCATTCGCGTCTGGACGAGTTTGGACCCG
>Ga0187892_10011171_pt1 | contig 11108 bp, 4 predicted proteins | sample MA1701073metaG_FD_139345 | JGI IMG/M metagenome (GOLD analysis project Ga0187892, IMG submission 139345) | Bio-ooze microbial communities from a basaltic lava cave in the Kipuka Kanohina Cave System on the Island of Hawaii, USA - MA170107-3 metaG ... | reverse complement strand
CCCTCTTTTCGGGTCCTCCCCGGGGCAACGTCATTTCCGCCAACGAAAACGGCGGCGTTTGGATCATGGGGAGCGCAGCTACCGGCAACGTCGTGGTCGCCAACTTCATCGGCACGGACTTTAGCGGCCGGCACGCCCTCGGCAACCACGGCAACGGGATTACGGTGTCATCACACGCCCATGGCACCCAAATCGGCAAGCTCCTCACGCTTGGTCTTGCGGACATTCCCCCCTGCGCCAACGTCATTGGCGCCAACGACGGGAACGGCATTTCGATTGGTGACTCGACCGTCATCCAGGGCACCACCATCGATTTCAACTCGATCGGCACCGACCTTTCCCGGTCTGTCGATCTCGGTAACGCCGGCCACGGGGTGGTTCTTCTCGGCGCGCGCGATACGCGCATTCAGCTCAACACCGTCTGGCTCAATGACCTCATCGGTGTCGCAGTAGGCGGGAGCGCCTCGAGCACGAACAACGTCCTAACGGAAAACAGTATCGCCTTCAACGGCGGCCTGGGCATTGATCTCGCCTTCATCGGCGTGTTCGACGGCGTGACGACCAACGACAATTGCGACGCCGATGTCAGTTCGGTAAATCGGATGCAGAATTTCCCTGTCCTTACGTCGGCGATGATTGACCCCACGAACAATACATTTACAATCAATGGCTTCCTCAACAGCACCCCCAACACCGAGTTCATTCTCGAGTTCTATAGGAACACCGAGTGCGATCCCTCGGGGCACGGTGAGGGACGAATCTTCCTCGATTACACCAACGTCACCACCAGCGCCGACTGCACCAACTTTTTCAGTATTACGTTTCCGAAATTGTTCTCGGGCTGCAGCTTCATCACCGCCACCGCCACCGACCCCGACTTTAACACCTCCGAGTTCTCCCAGTGTATCGGTGTCGGCTCGGAGGGATTATGCGTCCTGCCGCCGCCGGGCCTGGTCAGTTGGTGGCCGGGTGACGGAAGCACGACCAACCTGGTCGAAGGGGGCAGCAACGGCGTGCTCAGCAACGGCACGACGTTTGCCGAAGGCAAGGTCGAGGAGGCGTTTTCGTTCGACGGGGTGAACGATTTCGTCCTCGTCACCAATTCCCCCGCATTGCAGCCCAGCAGTTTCACGTTGGACGCCTGGGTCAACTTCGCTTCGGTCAGCGGCTTCGGACGCAAGACGCTGATCAGCAAACCGGTCGGAGCCGGATTCAACGCCTCCTACGCGCTGTACTTGGAAGGTGGCAGGTTGCGCGGCGCCATCGGCACGCTCAGCGGGTTCACCTCCACGCTGATTTCCGATTTCAGTCCCGCCACCGGTATGTGGTATTTCGTGGCCTACACGTTCGATGCGGCGACCACCAACCACGCCATCTACGTCAATGGCGTCTTGCAGAAATCGGCCAAGGCAACCGTCGCGTCGCCCACCTACGATGGCAGCCCGTTGTTCATCGGCGCCGACCGCAACGTGGGCGTAGTGGGTGAGTTCCTTTCGGGCCGGCTGGACGAGGTGGAGATCTTCGACCGCGCGCTATCGTCCGAGGAACTCCAGGCGCTCTTCTGTGCCGGCAGCAGCGGCAAGTGCCGAGCAACCGATCCGTGCAGCATCATGTGCCCGGACAACGTGGTCGAAACCGATGAAACCGACCAGTGCGGCGCCGTGGTGGATTACGACTTGCCGATCGTCGAGGACGAGTGCCCGGCAGTGGAGTGCATACCGCCGCCCGGCACGTTCTTTTCCCACGGTACCACCCCCGTGACCTGCACCACCAATGGTTCGACGGTTTGCACCATACAGATCACCGTCCAAGACCCTATCGGCCCTACCATCACTTGCCTGGGCGACGTCACTGCGGACAACGAGTTGGGCGAATGTTTCCGTGAGGTCATCTTTGCCGATCCGTTTGTGGACGACAACTGCCCCGGGGTGACTCTGGCCTGCGATCCCCCGAGCGGCTCGCAATTCCCAGTCGGCATGACGACGGTGATTTGCACGGCGACCGACGCGGCCGGCAACATCGACATGTGTTCGTTCAATGTCACCGTCGAGGACAATCCGCCCGAGATCACCTGTCCGGCTGACATCAGCGTGGATACCACCCCGGGCGCGTGTACCAGATTGGTCACGTATCCAGATCCGACGGCCACGGACAACTGCCCGGGCGTGATCGTCGATTGCAACCCGCCGAGCGGTTTTCTGTTTCCCAAGGGCGCAACGACGGTCGATTGCACCGCGACCGACTCCGAAGGCAACACAGACATGTGTTCGTTCAATGTCACTGTCAACGATAACGAGGCACCGGACGTCACCTGTCCGGCCGACATCACCGTTTCCACCTTGCCGGGTTCCTGCAATCGAGTCGTCAACTTCGGCGACCCGACGACCACGGACAACTGCCCGGGGGCGTTGCCAGTCGTGTGCACTCCGCCGAGCGGCGCGGCGTTCCCGATCGGTGTCAACAACGTGAATTGCTCGGCGACCGACACCTCGGGCAACATCGGAACGTGCTCGTTCCATGTCGTCGTCGAGGACACCGAACCGCCCGTTATCACCTGCCCGGCCGACATCACCGTGGCCGCAGCTCAGGACCAGTGCAGTTCCAACGTCGTCTTCAACGCGACCGCGACCGACAACTGTCCGGGCGTCAGCGTCGTGTGCGTCCCGCCGAGCGGCGCGCCGTTCCCATCGGGCGTCACCACGGTGGACTGCACCGCCACCGACGCCTCGGGCAATACCGACCTGTGTTCGTTCAACGTCACCGTCACCGGCGGCATCAACGACACGCAACCGCCCGTCATCACCTGCCCGGCCAATATTACGGTGCCGGCGGCGACCGACCTGTGTGAGTCGAACGTCACGTTCCTCGCGACCGCAACCGACAACTGTCCCGGCGTCGCCATCGAGTGCGTGCCGCCGAGCGGCTTTGCCTTCCAGGTCGGGACCATCCCGGTCATTTGCATCGCCACGGATGTCGCCAACAACACCGACATGTGCGAGTTCAACGTCACCGTCAACGACACGGAGGATCCGTCCATCATCTGCCCCGCGGACGTGGTGGCTACCGCACCGCCCGGCCAGGACAGCGCGGTGGTCAACTTTCCCGCTCCCGTCGTCAGCGACAACTGCCCCGGGGTCAACGCCGTCTGCGCCCCGCCATCGGGGTCGGCATTCCCCGTCGGCGTCACGCCGGTGACCTGCACGGCGACCGACGCCGCCGGCAACACGGCGATGTGCACGTTCAACGTGACGGTCAATCCATCCACGGGCGAGGACGTGAATTGCTCACTGCTGCCCGTTTCCGCGACCAATGAAGTCAACACCAGCCACATTCTGACCGCGACGGTGTTGAGCAACAACGTTCCCGTTGCGGGTGCGATGCTGGACTTCCGTGTCGTCAGCGGTCCCAACCAGGGCAAGTTCGGCAAGGGCGAAACGGATGCCGACGGGCGCATTTTCATGAGCTACACCGGCAACCGCGGCGTCGGCGTGGACCAGATCAGCGCCACCGGCACTGTCAGTGGCGTCAGCATCTCGTGTACGTGCCTCAAGGAATGGGTGGCCCAGCCGTAGCCGGCATCCCCGTCATCGAGGAGCAAAGAAAAGCGGCGACCTCCGTCCTGGCAGCAAAAACAATGGGGTGCATTTTCAGCTTCTTGAATTAAATAGCCGCTTCGCTGAAGAACAGTCCCCCGGTCGGCGCGTGGAGGCCCCTCCCACATTCGGTTGCTCTGGATGAACACGGTTTCAGACCGGTGGGCCGCAACTGGAAGGCGCCTCGGATGTCGGACCGTCGAATGTGGGAGGCGCCTTTGCGCGCCGACCGGCTGTAGTGCTGCCGGGTCGGGTGCCTTTGCATTCACCGACCAGCGCGCGAGGGGTGCATGCTCAAAAACTGGTATGCACCCGACCTCAAATTTGCTCAAAATCAATGGTTGACCCGGTATCCGCGCTTCTGTTATACGCGATTCGTTGTCGGAGACTCTTGAGGGAGCGGTGGCGAATTGCAGTTCCAACCCGGAACTTCCCGCAGGGAGGCCGGAAGCCTGTCTCGTAGGCTCGGTGGCAATCGCGTCGTGCGTCGGAATCGGCACCGGCCCCACATGAACATTCCAAATCTCGGTGAACCTGAAAGGAAGCGGAAGCCATGAAAATCTTGAAGCAAGTATTCGGTAGCATTCGTCGCTCGCAAAAGTCCGTTGGTCGAGAGAGCTCGCAAACACGAGCCGGAAATGGTGGCCGGCCAACCGTGAGCGATCGCATCGGCCGCAACACCTGTTTCGCTCTGATTGGCGGAATCATGCTTTCTTTCTTCACGAGTGCTTCTGCCAGCACCCTCATGTTCACGATCGATCCCGCACAGAGTTCCGTCACCGGGTCGGGAACATTCGGAGGTGCGGCCATCACCGAACAGGGACCCGGGAGCCTGACCACTTCGTTCAGCGGCACGATGGATGTAACCCTGGATGACGATCTCAACCCGACCACCCTCAGCATCGACGCCATGTCCCTCGATGCTTTGGTGAACGGGATGTGGGGACCTCTGCCGGGCGGTGGAACAGGGGTTGCCGACGCCGACATGGCCGCTCAGGCGGCATCGGCACTGTTCACGGGCAACGTCGCGCTTCGCGAACTGATAGTCAGCGGGGTGATGTCCCCGGCGGTGCCCGTGGTCAGTGGTGCGTTTGATTCCATGAGCCTCGGATTCACGGTGACCAGCGGAAACCTCGACTACAACGGCACTGCCTTCGGATTTCCCGTGATGGGAAGCACCTCGATTGCGCCGCACAACACCAATAACATCGCCGATCCCAGCTCGATCACCTACTCGAACAGCACGGCGATCCTGACCATCCCGATCAATTTTACCGTGCTCAAGAACGTTTCCGGCCTCGAGTTGATTTTCAATTGCACGGGGGCCTTGGTCGCCACCGCCCAGGCCGGCGGCGATACCAATGCGCCGGCGGTGCTTTGTTCGCTTGCTCCGACCGACGTTACCAACCTCGTGGGAGAAGTGCACACGGTCACGGCCAACGTCACCAGCAATGGCGCACCGGTTTCCGGTGTTACGGTGGATTTCGAGGTCCTCTCCGGCCCCAATGTGGGCGGCACGGGTTCCGACACCACGGCGGCCAACGGCGACGCCGGCTTCGCCTACACCGGCGGCGGTGGCGTGGGCACGGACATCATTCAGGCTACCGGCATGGTTGACGGACAGTCCTTCACCTGCACGGCCACGAAGGTGTGGGTCGAGGCGATAATCGGCTGCAGCCTGACGCCTTCGGATGCGACGAACGTGGTCAACACCATTCATTCCGTCACGGCCAACGTCACCAGTGACGGCGTGCCCGCCCCGGGCGTGACCGTTGATTTCGAGGTCCTCTCCGGCCCCAATGTGGGCGGCACGGGTTCCGACACCACGGCGGCCAACGGCGACGCCGGCTTCGCGTACACCGGTGGCGGTGGCGTGGGCACGGACATCATTCAGGCTACCGGCATGGTCGGCGGACAGTCGTTTACTTGCACGGCCACGAAAGTGTGGGTGGACGCGATGATCGGTTGCAGCCTGTCGCCTTCGGATGCGACGAACGTGGTCAACACCATTCATTCCGTCACGGCCAACGTCACCAGTGAGGGTGTGCCCGCCCCGGGCGTGACCGTTGATTTCGAGGTCATCTCCGGCCCGAACGTGGGCAGCACCGGCTCCAACCCCACGGACGCAAACGGCGACGCCGGCTTCGCGTACACCGGCGCCAGCGGCGTGGGCACGGACATCATTCAGGCCACCGGCATAATCGACGGGCATTCGTTTACCTGCACGGCGACGAAAGTCTGGCTGGACATCATGGTCGGTTGCAGCCTGTCGCCTTCGGATGCCACCAACCTGGTGGGCACCCTGCATTCCGTCACCGCCAACGTCACAGTCAACGGCACGCCGGCGCCCGGAGTGACGGTGGACTTTGCCATCCTCAGCGGTCCGAACACGGCGATTGCGGGTGCGGACATCACGGATGCCAACGGTGACGCCGGCTTTGATTACAGCGGCGACGGGGGCGCGGGCACGGACATCATCCAGGCCATCGGCTCGGTTGCCGGCCACTCGTTTACCTGCACGGCCACGAAAGTGTGGCTGCCGTTGACCCCGACCTGCACGTTGACTCCGCCCGTGGCGACCAACCAGGTGGGAAGCGCGCACGGCGTGGGCGTGATCGTGGCAGTCAACAGCATCCCTGCGCCGGGCGTCTCGGTGGGCTTTGCAGTTGTGTCGGGCCCGAACGCGGGGGCCTCGGGTCTGGAAGTGACCGACGTCAACGGACAAGCGGCGTTCACCTACTCGAGCAACGGTTCCGCCGGCACGGATACGATCGAGGCGAGCGGCTCGGTCGGCGGGGTCGATTTCTCCTGCAGCGCCACCAAAGTGTGGGTGACCGGCCCGTGCCCGAACCTGAACGGCCTGTGGAGCAGCGTAAAGAACAAGTGCAAGCCCAAGTCCGGCGTGACGGAGTGCAAGCTCGGCGGAAAATTGACGGTTACGAACAATGGCACCGTGGACGCCGCTGAAACGATCGCGCGGTTCTTCCTGTCCGACGACAACGTCTTGGACGGCGGAGACACGCAGATCGCGGAAAGCATCGTCAAGGCGCTCCAAGCCGGCAAGAGCACGAAAGCGAAGCTGAAAGCGACGCTGAGCGGGGTTGACACTGTTGGGAAGTTCGTGATCGCCGTGCTCGACGCAGGGAATGCCGTCACCGAGTGCGACGAGGGGGACAATACCGCGGCGACGGGGCCGTTGCCGTAGCAATCAGACGATAACCGGGGTCGCATTCAGCCCGCGTCGGTTCGTGGTAGCGCAATTCATTGCGCGGTTGGCAGTCAAGCCGCGCAATGAATTGCGCTACTACGCACGGCAGTGCCGTTGCCCAGTCACAATCGGAACGGAAGGAAACCAGAAACCACAAGGAACCAAAAGCCATGAAACCTGCAACCAGGCCATTTCAATCATCTCTAATGCGGGCGGCAATCGCCGGCGCGCTCCTGACACTGGGGCAGTTCCATGCCGGCAACGCCTTCGCCGAAACCGTCGGCGACGATTTCAACGACGGCGTCGTGGACCCCAGCAAGTGGGGCCCCGACATCGTCGTCGGCAACAGTGTGGTGAATGAGTTCGGGATTCTCCAACGTCTGGAGTATCATCCCTCGGAGGGCGGTCCCAGCGGCGTGATTCGCCCCTGGATCTTGAACGGTGTGCCTTGCGATTCCGACTGGGAAATCCAGATGGACACGTTCAACCCCGCTGCTGTGTTCTTCCCCGGGGAGTTCGTCGTGTTTGGCATCTTCATCCAGAACCCCAACGACACCAACGATGCCGTGGGAATCGGGACCTATGCCCTGCGGGAACCGGCAACCGGACGACCAAAGGGAACTTGAACATGAACACAACCATCCGATCTTTCACAAAGCGGCTGCTCCTGGCCACCCTGGGTGTCGCCCTGTTGCCAGCGCCCACCGCCCAGGCGCTCGATCCCAGCGCGCGCGACCAGCACCTGCTCGAACTGGTCAACCGCATGCGCCTCGATCCGCAGTCGGAGCTGCCGTTGTTGACCAACTCCCCCGACCCCGACGTCCAGAACGCGCTGGATTTCTTCAACGTGGACCTCGAGCTCCTGGCCCAGCAGTGGTCCACACTCGTTCCCGTGCCGCCGCTGGCCTGGGACGAATCGCTCATCAACGCCGCGACCGACCACAGCCAGTTGATGCTGGACTTCGACGAACAGAGCCATCAATTGCCGGGAGAACTCGATCTGGGCGACCGCGTGGAGGCGGCCGGGTACAACTTCTCCTTCGTCGGCGAAAACATCTTCGCCTTCGCAGAGAGCGCTTTCCACTGCCATGCCGCCCTGGCGATTGACTGGGGCTTTGACGCAGGTGGAATCCAGGACCCGCCCGGCCATCGCATCAACATCATGAGCATTGACTTTCGCGAGCTCGGCATCGGCATCATCGAAGGCACGGGTATGGGGACGAATGACCCGCACGTCGGCCCGCTGTCGATCACCCAGGACTTTGGCGACCGGCAGAACTTCGGGGACCCGTGGCTGCTGGGCGTCGTGTTCAAAGACCTGGATGGGGATGGGTTCTACAGCGAAGGCGAGGGCATCGCCGGCGTCAACGTCTCCATCGACGGCGCCGGCATGTTCGAGACCAACACCATGTCCGCGGGCGGCTACCAGATTCAATTGCCCGCCGGCATGTACGACGTAACGTTCTCCGGCGGCGACATCGTTGCCCCGGTCGTCACGTCCGTCACCATCAGCAACGACAACGTCAAACTCGATCTCGATCTCGCCGCGCTGCCCTCCGCCGACCTGTTGGTGACCAAGACCGACGGGCCCGATCCGGTCATCGTCGGCGGTGACGTGACCTACACCATCGTCGTCACCAACCGAGGTCCTGACGCGGCCACGGATTTGGTCCTGGCCGACGCGTTGCCCGGCAGCGTTGTTTTCGTTTCCGCTTCGCCCGGCTGCACCAACGCCGGCGGCGTAATTACCTGCGGACTCGTCGGATTGGCCAGCGGCGCCAGTACCAGCATCGTCATCGTCGTCACCACCACGGTCGAAGGAACCATCACGAACCAAGTCGGCGTAGCCGGCAAGGAAGGCGACCCCGACCTGGCGAACAACGCTGCAGAGGCCATCACGACCGTCAACCCGGTGCCGCCGCCGGTCGTGACCTGCGCCCTCGCTCCTCCGACCGCGACCAACCTGATCAACACGGCCCACGGCGTCACCTCCACCGTCACGAGCAATGCCATGCCCGTCGCGGGCGTGACCGTCGATTTCGAAGTGGTTTCCGGGCCTAACTTGGGCGAGACGGGGTCGGAGGCCACCGATGGCAGCGGCGAAGCGACCTTCCAATACACCGGCGACGGCGGCGTTGGCACCGATATCATCCAGGCCACGGGCATGGTCGGCGGCCAGGCGTTCACGTGCACCGCGACGAAGGTATGGTTCGACATCGTGGTCGGCTGCGACCTGTCGCCCTCAACGGACACCAACCTGCTGGACACGGTCCACATCGTCACGGCGAACGTCACCATTGATGGCGTGGCAACGCCGGGGGTCCTGGTGGACTTCGAGGTCGTCGCCGGTCCCAACACCGGCGATTCGGGAATGGACACCACCGACGCCAATGGCAACGCGACGTTCCAGTACACGGGCGACGGCGGGGCCGGCACCGACTTCATCCGCGCGACCGGCACGTTTGGCGGCCATTCGTTCACCTGTACCGCCGCCAAAGTCTGGGTGCCGCTGAGCGCGGTTTGCAGCCTCGCGCCTGTTGCGGACACCAACCAGGTCGGCACCGCCCACAGCGTCGTTTCCACTGTCTTGACCAACAACAACCCGGCCACGGGCGTCACGGTCCACTTCGAGGTCGTCTCCGGCCCGAACGCCGGCGCCACGGCCAGCACCCTCACCGATGGCGGCGGCCAGGCCACGTTCATGTACAACAGCAACGGCACGCCCGGCACCGACGCGCTCATGGCGACCGGCATCGTCAGCGGCGTCAGCTTCTCATGCAGCGCGACGAAGGTGTGGATCCAAGGCCCGTGCGCCGACCTCAGCGGCACGTGGGGCAAGGTCAAATCGAAGTGCAAGGTGAAGGACGACGTCGAGACCTGCAAGCTCAGCGGCAGCCTGGCCGTTCCCAACACCGGCGACGCGGGTGCCGGCGAAACCGTCGTGCGCTACTTCCTGTCCGACGACAACGTCTTGGACGGTGGCGACACGCAGATTGGCGAAGGGCTGGTCAAGGCGCTCACAGTGGGCAAGAGCGGGAAGGGGAAACTGAAAGCGACTCTGATCGACAACAGCCCGGTCGGTCGCTTCCTTCTGGCCGTGATCGACGCGGGCGGCGCCGTGTCCGAGTGCAACGAAAACAACAATGTCACTGCGTTCGGGCCGTTGCCGTAAAGTTCTTTGCGTGTGTCCGGCAGGACCAATCGGCATTGACGGCGCGGATTGGTCAGGACACGCAAACAGCCATTCTCCGTCAGCGGGCACGATGCCCAGCCGGTCGCGAGATTCTGCGCCAGCCACGCATGCGCGCGCGTGTGCGCAACATGCTGGCGATCCAGCAACGCCACCAGCACGTTGACATCCAGCAAGGCGCGCATCAGATGCCTTCGTCACGGCAAAGCTGCTGGACGGCTTCGACGGTCGCCTTCGGGCCGGTCCGCTCCGGGAACGCGTCAAACCCGTTGCGCCGTTCCAGTTCCGCCGCCGCCATGTCCTCCGGTTCCGTGCTCAATCCGAGCGCCCGCCGGAGCAACTCCGACACGACTTGGCCGAGATTCTTCTTCTGCGACCGGGCCAATCGTTCTGCCGCCGCGTAAAGTTCCGGTTCGAGGTCCAAAGTTGTCTTCATGGGCGCATCATACCCTGAGTCTGTTCCCACGGCAACACTTGCGAACGTTGTCGGCTGACTCGCTCAACCCGCCTCCGCCTTCACTGCCGAAAACGACTCGAACAGAAGATCGCCAAGCTCGCCAAGAATTCATGCTCCGTCCTTGCCTTCGCGTTCTTCTGTGAATCGACGGCTCATTCCAGATTGTTGAGCGTTGAGAGTTGAACGTTGCATGTTGGACGTTGACGCCGTTCACCCACTTCACCACGCCACTACCCATTACTCCCATACTCCATCACTCCAGATTCGTTCCCTCAGTCCTCAGTCCTCAGCACTCAGTCCTTGTCCCTGAAGTCATGCACGAACGGATTGAACCCCGAAAGCATTCGGGGCAGAGCGGACAGTCCGAGAACAAACGCGGCTCGTCCCAGGCCTCGGCCGGAAGGCCCAGACACGGGGATTGATCGGGCGACAGTTGGGGGATTGAGTTCGGAACCAGCCACAGATTCAACCTCCCAATGGCTCACCCACTCGGTTCCAGTTTGAACCCGGCCTGGATGAAATGCTCATCGAACCCGTCAGGGCTTTTGGGTTCTGTCACGGGAAGGACTTCCGGGAGAGCAGATGCAAGCCGTGACTGACGCGCGCACTGACCCGTTCGAACACCTCCGGGACCGTGCCCCAGCCGCTGCGTAGGACGGG
>Ga0187892_10011170_pt1 | contig 11109 bp, 7 predicted proteins | sample MA1701073metaG_FD_139345 | JGI IMG/M metagenome (GOLD analysis project Ga0187892, IMG submission 139345) | Bio-ooze microbial communities from a basaltic lava cave in the Kipuka Kanohina Cave System on the Island of Hawaii, USA - MA170107-3 metaG ... | reverse complement strand
TACGGGATCACGGGATAGTCCTTCCCTCCGCCGCCGCATCGCCGTAAATCCCTAGGTCGCCGCGGTCCAGTTCGATCCGGCCGCCCGCCATCCCCTCGAGAGGCGCCCGGGATGCACGACGCCCACGAGTTCCTGAAATCGCTGACCATCGTCCTCGCCGTCGCCGCCCTCACGACGGTGCTCTTTCAGCGTCTGCGCCAGCCCGTCGTCCTCGGCTACGTGCTCGCCGGCATCATCGTCGGCCCGCACGTGCCGATCCCGCTCGTCGCCGATCCCGTCATCGTGCAGACGCTGTCCGAGCTGGGCGTGATCCTCCTGATGTTCTCGCTCGGCCTCGAATTCAACCTGCGCAAGCTCGCCACGCTCGGTCCCACCGCGGGCCTCACCGTGCTGGTCCAATGCAGCCTCATGCTCTGGCTCGGATTCACGATCGGGCGGCTGTTCGGCTGGACCGGCCTCGAGAGTCTGTTCACCGGCGCGATCATCGCCTTTGCGAGCACGACCATCATCGTCAAAGTGTTCGCCGAGCAGGGGATCACGGGCAAGCTGCGCGAGCTCGTGGTCGGCATCCTCATCGTCGAGGACCTGATCGCCATTCTGCTCATGGCCATCCTCACCGCGGTCGCCACCGGGAGCGGCCTCGCGCCGGGTCCGCTCGCCGCCACCATCGGCCGGCTGGCGGCGTTTCTCGTGGGGCTGGTGATCATCGGCCTGCTCGTCGTGCCGCCGGTGATGCGCGCCATCCTCCGGCTCAATCGCCGCGAGACGACGCTGGTGGCGAGCATCGGGATCTGCTTCGGCGTCGCGCTGCTCGCCCAGTCCTTCGGCTACTCGGTGGCCCTGGGGGCGTTTATCGCGGGATCGCTGGTCGCCGAATCGGGCGTCGGCCAGCAGGTGGAACACCTGGTCGAGCCGGTGCGCGACATGTTCGCGGCGATCTTCTTCGTCTCGGTGGGGATGCTCATCGACCCCGCGCCGATTCTCGACCACTGGCCGGCGGTGGTGGCGCTCACGGCGGCCGTCGTCGTCGGCAACGTGGCCGGCATCTCGGTGGGCGCGTTCCTCACCGGCAATGGGCTGCGCACCTCGGTCCAGGCGGGGTTGAGCCTGACCCAGATCGGCGAGTTCTCGTTCATCATCGCGGGCCTCGGGCTGGCGCTGAACGCGACCGGGGCGTTCCTCTATCCCGTGGCCGTCGCGGTGTCCGCGCTGACGACGTTGCTGACCCCCTGGCTGATTCGCGCCGCGGGTCCGGCCGCGAGCTGGATCGACCGGCGCCTGCCCAGGCCGCTGCAGACGTTCACCGTGTTGTACGGCAGCTGGGTCGAACGCCTGCGGTCCGCGCCCCGGCGCGCCACCGCCGCCGCCGATATCCGGCGGCTGCTCCGCCTGCTGGTGCTCGATGCGGCCCTCATCGCGGCCCTCATCGTCGGCGCCGCGGCGTCCATCGACAACATCGCCGAGTTCGCCCGCGCGCGACTCGGAGTATCCACCGTCGTGGCGCGCATCCTCGTCATCGCGGGCGCGGCGGTGCTCGGGACGCCGTTCGCGATCGGCGTCGTGCGCGTGAGCCAGCGGCTCGGCGTGCGCCTCGCGCGCCTCGCGCTCCCGGTGGAGGGCGGTCGGGTCGGACTGGGCGCCGCCCCGCGCCGCATGCTGCTGGTCACGCTGCAGCTGGCCGGGGTGTTGCTCGTCGGGGCGCCGCTCCTGGCCCTGACCCGGCCGTTCCTGCCCGCGCTGCCCGGGATCGCCGCACTCACGGCGGTCGTGCTGGCCCTGTCGGTGACGTTCTGGCGCAGCGCGACGAACCTCGAGGGTCACGTCCGCGCCGGCGCGCAGGTCCTCCTCGAGAGTCTCACCGCGCACTCGAGCCGCGCCACCGCGACGCGACCGGACAGCGAGACGCTCGCGCGCGTCCACCAGCTGCTGCCCGGGTTGGGTGCGCTCGCCGCGGTGCGGCTCGAGGCGGGGAGCCCCGCCATCGGCAAGACGCTCCGGCAGCTGAACCTGCGGGGTCGCACCGGCGCTACCGTACTGGCCGTCACCCGCGCCGACGGCGGCGTGATCGTGCCCACCGCCAAGGAGCAGCTGCGCGAGGGAGACATGCTCGCGCTCGCCGGCACCCATGACGCGATCACCGCCGCCACCCAAACCTTGGCGCGGACCCCCGCCGACATCCGACCCGACGCGGTGTGACATCGCTCACGCGCCGTATTCTGCAACGCGGGCGGTGAGCGGCGAGACCCGGGCGCCACGCGCGGCGATGCCGGTTCTCGTAAGCCGTAGTCGGATCGGCGCTAACGCCGGGAGCGGCAGGCGGCACAGCGTTTGCCGGAAACACTGCGGCGCTCTCCCTACAGGATGACCATGGTCTCGCTCAAGCAGCTCCTCGGACACGACGTCAAGCTCGAAGCGCTTCCCGCCGAACTTCGGACCGTGCTCGGCCAGCTCCGTCAGGAGCGCGGCGCGCTCGATGCCGCCACCACCCGCGCGAAGGAATCCACGCAACAGCTCGCCCAGTTCACCCAACCGATCGCCGAGGCGCAGCGGGTCGTGAGCGACGTCCAGACTCGGGTCAAGGCGCTGGAGCGGCTCGTGCCGGTGCTGGCTACGCTGGATGAGCAGACCGAAGTCGTGTCGCGGACGCAGCGGCGTACCGAAACCCAGCTCGAGCACATGGCCCAGGACGCCAAACAGCTGCGGGCCGAGGTCCAGCAGCTGCGTGGCGCGCTGGATGGAGCGCTGGCCCTGAAAGGGGAAGTGAACAGCCTGGTCACGATGAGCAGCGCCTTCCCGGCGCTGCGCAGCGACGCCGATGCGCTCACCGGACAGTTGCGGGACCTGGGCCAGGCGCTGGACCGCGCGCGGGTGCGGGCGGACGAGCTGCAGCGCGCCGGCGACGCGTCGCACGCCAGGCTGCAGTCGTTCGAAGAGCGGCAGCAGCAGGTGGCGAGTGCCGTTGGCGGCGCGCAAACGCGGGTCGCCGGCCTCGAGCAGGCGTTCGCGCACCTGGACGACGCGGCGGCCGGGGCGGCCGAAACCCGGCACCAGCTGGGCACCCTCAAGGCGCTCGCCGACTACGTGACCCAGAAGGTCTCCGCCCTCGAATCCCAGCGCGAAGTCGTGGACCGCGCGCTCGCCGGCGCGACCCGGTTGGACGAGGTGCTGCGCGACATCGACGCGAAAACCCGGCGGCACGAGGAGCACGCCGCGCGTCTGGTCGAGCTGGAGACCCGGGTGGCCGAGCTCCAGGCCGTCCACGGCGACCTGCAGGCGCGGACCCGCGACATCACGGCGGGACACGACGAGATCGCGCGCGCCGATCAGGATCTGCGCGGCCGCCTGGCGGCGCTGCGGGAGGACGTGCTGCGCGCGGTCAAGCATTTCGAGCTCGAGCAGGAGGGATTCGTCGCGGTCGAACAGCGCATCATCGGCCTGCGCGGCGCGCTGTCGGAAATGGAGACCCGGTTCAAGGCGCTCGAGGCTTCGGGCCGCGCCGTGGGCGACATGCAGGCCCGGGCGGACCGGCTGTCCGCGCAGCTCGGCAGTATGGTCGAACGAGTGGCCGAGATCGAGCCGGAGGCCGCCCGCGTCGACGGCCTGCAGGGAGAGGCCCAACGGCTCGCCGAATCGGTCGAGGCGATGACCCAGCGCGTCGCGCGCCTCGAGAAGGCCCAGCCGGCGGTCGACCAGGCCCTGCACGACTTCGCGGGCCTCAAGGGCGCGCACGAGGCGGTCAAGGAATCCGCCGAGCGAATGCTGGTCACGGAGGCGGAGATGGCGCGCGTGCGGGATGCGCAGACCGCGACGAAGGCGTGGCTTGCCGAGACGACCGACTCGCTGGCGATGTTGCGGACCGAGCTCGCCGCCGTGGACGAGATGAAACCGACCGTCGCGTCGGTACGCGGCGAGGCCGATCGGCTCTCGCAGTCGCTGGCGCACATCGAGGCGCGTCGCCAGCTCGTGGACCAGATGGCCGCGCAGCTGGGCGACCTCACCGCCACGGGGTCGCAGCTGGAAGAGCGCAGCCGCGGCCTGGCGTCCCGGATGGATGCGACCGACGAGCGCTTCCAGGCGCTGGCGGCGCACGCCGACGAAGCGGGGCGGATCGGGAAGCTGGTCCCGGCCGTGGTGGGCACGGTCGAGCGCGCCGAGCGGCGCATGGCGGAGCTGGATGCGTCGGTCGGTTCGCTGGAGAAACGCGCCCAGAATCTCGACGGGCTCGCCGAGCAGACCCGGGCGCTGGGCCAGGAGCTGGAGCTGCGGCAAGCCTCGCTCGCGTCCGCGACCGAGCATCTCGAGCGAGCGTCGGAGCTGCGGGCGGAGGCCGCAAACATCGCGCAGCAGTTGGAGGAGCGTGCCGGCCAGCTCAACGGGGCGCTCGCCACGGCTGCCGATCGCACCGCGTCGCTCACCGAGACCCTCGACGATCTCGAAGGCCGCGCCGGCAACCTGCGCTTCGTGCAGAAACGGATGGCGCAGTTCGAGGACCAGTTCGCCAAGTGGCACGGGACCGAAGCCCAGCTGTCCCGCGCCCTCGAACAGGCCGCCCAGCGGCAGGCGAGTGTCGACGCGCTCCAGGCCGACTTGTACCGCCTGTTCGAGGTGGCCGAGCGGACCGTCGATCACGTGCGCGCCATTGCCGGGGCGAAGGAACAGGTCACCCAGACGCGGGCGATGCTCGAGAACGTCCTCGAGCTGGTGGGCCACGCCAGAGAGGCGGCGAGCGGGCTGGACCAGCGCAAGCGGCAGATCGAGCAGGCCGAGGGCCGGCTGGCGCGCGTCGAGGCGCTGCTCGCCGATACGGAGTCGAGTCTCCAGGCCCTCCACGGTCAAAAGGCGTTCCTCGATCAGGTGATCGAGAAGGCGGGGACGCTCGAGTTCTACGCGAAGCAGGCGGAGGGGCTCATCGCCATGCTGCGGGAGAGCGCGCCCCGACTGGAGCCGGCGCTCGCGAAACGGGCCTGACGCCGGCGCCCCCGGACGTCGGGTTTCTACCAACTCGGGGTCGCGCTCGTACAAGACGTCGGCCTGCGGCTCCCCTATCCTGGAGCCTCCATCCCCTCCAGGAGCCCGCATGCCGTCCATTCGTCGTCTGCTTGGCGTCGCTGCCGCCTTCGCGCTCACCGCCTGCGATCAGAATCGCCCGCTTCCCAGCGGTCCCACGCTCACCGCGGATCATCGCAGTGACTCCGAACGAGAAGCCGGTGAGCGATCCGTCGAGGGCGAGGGCCAGTATGACATCCTCGGCCTCGCTGTGCTGTTCAGCTATGAGGCCGAGCAAGCAGGGAGCAAGAAGGCCAAAGGGAGGTTCCGCGTCTTCACCGACCAGGGAGACGGGTTGATCGTGGACTTCTCCGGCAAGGTCACTTGCCTGGCGGTCGATCCCGACAATCACCGGGCCTGGATTGGCGGCGTGGTCAAGCGCAACCGCTCCACCGATCCGGCGTTCCTCACGGACATCCATGAACACGGGGACGACATCTGGTTCCGCGTGCTGGATGTCGGGGGCGCGCCCGGGCTGGTCGATCGGTCGAGCTTTATCGGATTCCAGGGCGCGGCCGGGATTCAGACCTCGGCCGAGTACTGTGCCGCGCGTATCTGGCCGGACGACAACGCGCGCACCTGGCCCGTGACGCAGGGAGGGATCACGGTGAGCCCATAGCGGAGGCGGAACCGCCGTGTGGTCGTGGGGTTGCAGTCGATCCCCGACCGGAACAGTCAACCCGGCGCACGCGCGTGGATGCCGGGTTGCCTGTTTTTCCGCCACGGGGTAGGAATCGGGATGCCGCGCATCGCGACTGTGCCCATCACGATGGGGGCGTCCGGAGCCGCGACGCTTGCCCTCGACGATTTTCTGGTCACCGCCGCGGGCTTCCCGGCATCCGAGCGCCTCCCGCCGCACGTGCACGAACGGGCTTCGCTGGCCGTCATGCTCGAAGGGTCCTTCGATCTCACCATGCTCCACCGCGTGTTCGCCTGCGAGCCGGGGAGCTGCGTCACCGAGCCCGCGCAGGAGCGTCACGGCAACAACCTCGGCACCGGGGGCGCCCAGGTGGTGGTGATCCAGCCCGATCCCGTCGCCGTGTCTGGAGGCGGGCTCGGCTCGTGCGGCCGGTTGTTCGAGGAGGTTTACCACGTGCCGCACAGTCCCGGGGCGGGCGTGGCCCGGCGCATCGCCCGCGAGCTGCGCGCCCCCGACGCCGTCACCCCGCTCGCGGTCGAAGGCCTGGTGTTGGAGCTGCTGGCGCTGTGCGCGCGGCAGGACCGGCTCGACGCCGTGCCGCGTCGCACCCCGCGCTGGCTGACGCACGCCCGCGAAGAGCTGAATGCGCGCTTCCGCGATCCGCCGCGCGTCCATGAGCTGGCGCGGGCGGCTGGAGTCCACCCCGATCATCTGGCCCGCGCATTCCGCGCCCGCTTCGGGATCCCCATCGGCGCGTACGTGCGCCGCCTCCGGCTCGATTGGGCGACCAGGCTGCTGGAATCCGCCGAGCACGCGATCGCGTGGGTCGCGCTGGAGGCGGGGTTCGCCGACCAGAGCCACTTCACCCGAGCGTTCAAGCGACACACCGGGCTCACCCCGGCCGAGTATCGGGCGATGTTCGGGGACGGGACGCGCACGCCGTCGAATTGACGTCGCTCCCGGCCCCCGCTTGACGGGGGCCATTGGGGTCTCTACGTTATGCTGAAATTTCAGCATTGACGGAGCCGGCCCATGCCCGACACGAGACAACTCCTTAGCCGTCGCGAGCGCGAGGTGATGGATGTGTTGTACCGCTGCGGCGAAGCGACGGTGACGGAGGTGATGGAAGATCTCAAGGAACCGCCCACCTATTCGGCGGTGCGATCGATCCTCCGCATCCTGAAGGACAAAGGCCAGATCATCCACCGCGCCGACGGCCCGCGATATGTGTACGCCCCGGCCGTGGGACTGGACCGCGCGCGCAAAGCCGCGCTCGACCACGTGGTCAACACCTTCTTCGACGGCTCGGCAGAGCAGGTCCTGGCAGCCTTGCTCGACCGCTCCGACCTCGATCTCAACGACGCCCAAATCCGCCGGCTGACCAAGGCCATCCGCCAGGCTGGGGAGGAGGGACGATGAACGCTCCGTTCTGGATGCTGGCGACACTGGTCAAAGGCACCGTGTTGCTGCTCGGTGCCGTCGTCGTCGCCGCGCTGTTGCGTCGTGGATCGGCGGCGCTGCGGCACCTGGTCTGGGGACTCGGCATCGTGACCCTGCTGGTGCTCCCCCTCGTGTCGCTCGCGCTTCCCTGGCAGCTGGCCATCGTACCACTCGAGCACACCGGGATCGCGGTTTCGCATGCTCCCGCTCCCGCGGAGCCGGTCCCCACCCCATCGGGCGTCGGCCGGGACACGCCGATTGAGCCCTCCCAGGTGACGCCGCAGCCTAGCCCGTCGGGCACGATGGCGGAGACCGCTCAGAGCGGCGGGGTCTCGCTCACGTTTCCCGCCACGATCGTCACACTCTTACTCCTGATATGGGGCGTGGGGACGGCGTATCTGCTCGCGCGCTTGGGGCTTGGAGCGCTCGTGTTGCGCCGCGTGGTGCGTCGCGGCACGCCGCTCGACACACCCGATTGGCGGCGTCCGCTGCTCGAAGCGGCCGACCGGCTCGCCCTGCCGGAGCTGCCCCGGCTCGTGATGAGCGACCGGTTCCCGATGCCGTTCGCGTGCGGCATCCTGCACCCGGCCATCGTGTTGCCGAGCGGGGCCGCGGAGTGGGACGATCGCCGGCGCCGCACGGTGTTGGTGCACGAGCTGGCGCACCTGGCGCGCCGCGACCTGGTCCTCAATGCCGTCGGGCAAGCGGCGTGCGCGCTCTACTGGTTCCACCCGCTCGTCTGGATGGCTGCGCGCAAGCTGCGCATCGAAAGCGAGCGGGCGTGTGACGATCTCGTGCTCGGCGTCGGGACGCGGCCCTCCGAGTATGCCGATCACTTGCTGCAGATCGTGTGCCGCGCCTCGCGCTCTCGCACTCCAGCGGTGGCCCTGCCGATGGCGCAGCGCCACGAGTTCGAGGGCCGCATGCTGGCGATCCTCGAGCGGGTGGCGCGGCGCGAGCCCGCCTCCGGTCGACGCGCGCTGGTGCTCGGCGCGCTGGCGCTCGGTCTCGTCATTCCTATCGCGGCCCTGGCGCCGGCGCGGATCGCGGCCACACCGCCCGCGCCATCCACGGCGGCGACGTTGTCGGACAGAGATTCGACGACACCGTCGACATCTGAAACCAAGACGGCAGCCGTCCGCCAGTCCACTCGACCGCCCGACCGCCCGGCCGTCGCGACGACTCCCCTCCCCGTCACGAACGCCGACACGAACGCGGTCGCGGCCGCCTTGATCCGCGCGCTCGAGGACTCCGTGGCGGCGGTACGCGAGGACGCGGCCTATGCGTTAGGGCAGCTGGAAGCGGCGAGCGCCATCCAGCCGCTGATCGCCCGTCTCGGGCGTGACCCCGCGCCGAAGGTGCGCGAGATGATCGCGTGGGCGCTGGGCCAGATCGAGAGTCCGTCCGCCACCGACGCGCTCGCCGCTGCGGCCCAGCGTGATGCGTCCGAGGAGGTACGGGCGATGGCGGTATGGGCGCTGGCGCAGGTCCAGGATCCGGCAGCCGTGTCGGCCCTGACCGCGCTGCTGCGCGATCGATCGGCGGAGGTCCGCGGGCGCGCCGCCTGGGCGATCGGCACGATCGAACCGTCCGCGGCCCCCCCCGGACTTCTGGAAGCGTTGGACGACGCCGCGGCGGACGTCCGGCTGCGGGCCGCCTGGGCGCTGGGTCAGATCGCCGACCCGGGCGCGGTGCCCCGTCTCAGCGCGAAGCTGCGCGATGCCTCGACCGACGTGCGGCGGGCCGCCATGTGGGCCCTGGGTCAGATCGGCGGGGAAGCGGCCCAGGACGCGTTGGTGATGGCCCTGGAAGATCCCGATCCGGAGGTCCGGGCGCGGGCTGCCCGGGCGCTGGCCGGCAGTCACGGCGATCCGTGGCCCTGGCCCTGGGCGATGCCGATCATTCGCTGATCCTACCCGGGCGGCCTCCACGGCGCCCGGCTTGGTAGTTCCCCTTGACATGATCTCCCCGAGTGCTGATTATTCAGCATAGTGCTGAAAAATCAGCATACGATCCTTGAGGGAGGGTTTGTCACATGCGCGATCAGCACCGGAACCTACGCATCGGCCTCATCTTGCCCGCCACGCTGTTGGTGCTCTGCACGGCGAGCAACGCGGGAACGGGCCTGCCCGACGGCATCCGGCCATCCGCGGATGAAGCCGCGTTGGCGCGCGAGGTGCTGGAAGCAGCTCGCGGGGCGACCGGCATCGTGTGCGGTCTTGCCGCTCGCGCCATCGAAATGCACTGGGGGTTTGGGCCGTGGCGACCGCCCGTCGCCATGGCGGACAGCTCGGGCGCGCTCCACTGGGCCTTCAGCCGGGAGCGCGGTGCCGGCGCGATTCCAGTCTTGCTGGACGGGTTGCGTGCCCCGGACGCGTGTGTCCGCGCCGTGGCCGCGCGTCTGCTGGCGCGCGCGCGCGCGGCGGCGGCCGGGACGGGCCTGGTGCGCGCGCTCGCGTCCGAGGCGGCCGGCACGCGCGCCGCGGCGGCTGTCGCCCTCGGTCTCGGAGACTTCCCGGCGGCGGCGACTCCCTTAATCGCGCGGCTGGTCGACGACGACGCCGGCGTGCGGGCCGCGAGCGCCTGGGCTCTGGGCGGCATGGAGGAGCCGCGTGCGGTCGCTCCGTTGCGGCGAGCGCTGGGCGACCAGGCGGCGGCGGTTCGCTTCGAGGCGGCGCAGGCGCTCGGACGCCTGGAGGATACGACGGCGGTGGCGGCGCTCGCGAACCTGGTGCGCCGCGATCCGGACGAGCGCGTGCGCGCCGCGGCGGCCGAAGCCCTGGGGCGGATCGGCGCGCGCTCGGCCATCCCGGCGCTCACCGAGGCCCTGGGGGATGCCGGGCCCAAGGTACGCAGGATCGCCGCGTGGGCGTTGGGACAGATGGAAGTGAGCGAGGCCGTCTCGGGCCTCACCCGCGCCATCGGCGACTCCGATCGCTCCGTGCGAGAAATGGCGACCTGGGCACTCGGCAATATCGAAAGTCGAGCGGCGGTGTCGGCACTCGCCGGCCGGCTCCAGAGTGATGCCGATCAGGATGTCCGGGTCCGCGCGGCATGGGCGCTGGGGCAGATCGAGGACCGCGCTGCGGTGGAGCCGCTCGCGGCCGCGCTGCGCGCCGACCGCGATCCGGACGTTCGTTCCACGGCAGCCTGGGGGCTGGGGCAGATCAGCGACCGGGCCGCCGTCCCGGCACTGGTCGCGGCGCTGAAAGACAGCAGCGCAGACGTGCGCGGGGCGGCCGTCTGGGCGCTGGGCCAGATCGGCGTCGATCAGGCTCCAGCCGAGCTGGTGAATGCGTTGCAGGACCGGTCGGCCGATGTGCGTCAGCGGGCGGCTTGGGCGCTGGGACAGATTTCCGACGCGAGTGCCGTCCCGGCGCTTCGGGAAGCGCTGAAGGATCCCGACCATGACGTGGTGCGGACCGCCTTGTGGGCGGTGTCACAGATGGACGACGACGCGGCGCGCGCGGCGTTCGTGGAGATCCTGAAGAGCAGCGACCCGGAGTTGCGCGCCTCCGCCGCTCGCGCGCTGGGCGGCGGTCATGTGAACCCGTGGCCGTGGCCGGAGCCTCGTCCGGAGCCGCGCCCCTTTCCATGAGCCCGACCCGTCCCGGAGCGCTCGCGTGCGCGGCGCTCCTCGCGGGGTCGACGCTTGCGGCGCAACGAGTGGACCTGCCGTTCGGGTTGCGGGCGGGTCGCCGGGATGTCGGGGTGCGCGTGCTCTCCGGTGCGGACCGGGCGGTGGCCGTCTGGCATCCGGCAGCCTGCGGTCGCCCCCGAGCCGCTTCGGCCCCGCCGTGTGCCGACGCGCCACCTGACTCGGGACGGTTCCCGCTGCTCCTGCTCGGCACTGAGGGTCGAGCGCCTGAAGACACCGCGCGCGCCGCGTATTTCGCCAGCCACGCCTACACGGTTGTGTTCGTCGACGGCGCTGGCGCGGAGGCCGCGTTGCGCGCGGTGCGGGGGCTCGCCTTCGTGGACAC
>Ga0187892_10011169_pt1 | contig 11111 bp, 5 predicted proteins | sample MA1701073metaG_FD_139345 | JGI IMG/M metagenome (GOLD analysis project Ga0187892, IMG submission 139345) | Bio-ooze microbial communities from a basaltic lava cave in the Kipuka Kanohina Cave System on the Island of Hawaii, USA - MA170107-3 metaG ... | reverse complement strand
CGCGTAGCCTGCAGGGCCGACTCGAGCGCCTCGTCGTAGCGGCCTGCGCGGAGCAGCGTGCTGGGCAGATCGGAGCGGTGCGCGAGCGGATCGAGTTCCTGCGCGCGGCGTGTCATGGCGATCGCCTCGTCGTAGCGGCCGACGGCGGACAGCATCTGCCCGAACAGGTCCCAGGTGTCCGCATTGCCGGGGTTGAGTTCGAGCGAGCGGCGGAACGCCTGCTCGGCGCCGGCCCAGTCGTAATCGTGGACGAACCGGAGCAGTCCGAGGATGCAGTGCGCTTCACCGAGCGCGGGATCGATCGCGAGCGCCTTGCTGACGGCGTCGATTGCCCGGCGATAATGCTCGTGCGGGATTCCGCCACCGAGTCCGCGCTGCAGCTCCGCGCAGGCCATGGCCAGTCCCGTGTACGCCAGCGCGTACTCGGGATCGCGGGCGATCGCCTGTTCGAAATAGGCGATGCTTTGCCGGACGCCTTCTTCGGTGAACCGGAAGAAGCAGTACCGTCCCTGCAGGTAGAGCTGATACGCTTCCACGCTGCGTGTTGGCTGCTTGCGCATGCGCTGCCGTTCATCGGCGCCCAGCTCCGTCTCGAGCGCGGCCGCGATGTGCAGTGCGACATCGGTCTGGATGGCGAAGATGTCGGTGAGCTGTCGGTCGTAGGTTTCTGCCCAGAGGTGCTCATCGGTTTCCGCATCGATCAGCTGCGCGACAATGCGCACGCGATCGCCGGCCCGGCGCACACTGCCTTCGAGCAGCGCGGCCGCATTCAGCTGCGCACCGATCTCGCGCAGGCTTTGCACGCGATTCTTGAACGCCATCACGGACGTGCGCGAGATGACCTTGAGGCTGCCGGCCTTCGAGAGGTGTGCAATCACATCTTCGGTGATGCCGTCCGCGAAGTACTCGTTCTGCGGGTCAGCGCTCAGGTTGACGAAAGGCAGAACCGCGACGGACCCTGTGCGCGTCCGCTCACCGGCCGGCGCCGCGAGCGCTGCCGCGAACTGGGCCGCGGAAGCGAAGCGGTCCGCGGGCAGCGGCGCCAGTCCACGCGCGAGCGCGCGACCCAGGGGCACGGACACCTCGCTGCGAAGCGCCCGCACGGAGGGCACCGGCTGCGCCAGCCGGCGGGCGATCATCGCCAGGGCTGTGCTTCCCGGATACGGCGGCTGACCGGCCAGCATCTCGAAGAGCACGCAGCTCAGGCTGTACACGTCGCTTCGCGCATCCAGCGTTCCGCCGGTCGCCTGCTCCGGGCTCATGTACGCGAGCGTGCCGACCACCATACCCGTCTGTGTCAGCCCCTCCTTTGCGCGTTGCGATAGCGGCAATGCAATGCCGAAGTCCGCGACCAGGGCCACGCCCTCATGCAGCAGGATGTTCTCCGGCTTGATGTCGCGGTGCAGCACGCCCTGCCCGTGCGCGTACTCGAGCGCCGACGCGACCTGCCGTGCGATCTCGAGAGCCTGCTCGATCGGCAGCCGGCTTTCCCGCCGCATGCGGTCCCGTAGCGTCTCGCCCTTGACGTATGGCATGACGTAGAACAGGAACCCGTCCGCCTCGCCCGAGTCGTACAAGGCGAGGATGTGCGGGTGATTCAGCTGTGCCGCGATCCGGATCTCGCGGAGGAACCGGTCCGGCCCGAGCACGTCGGCCAGCTCCGGTCGCAGGATCTTTAGCGCAACCTTCCGGCCGTGCTTCAGATCACGCGCCAGGTACACCACGGCCATGCCGCCACTCCCGAGCATCCGCTCGATGGTGTAGCGGCCCGCCATGGTAGCGTTGAGGCGATCCGTCTGATCCGTCGACAATCCGGCGCGCATGACCCCCCGCGAGGCGCGTATTGTGCGCGGCGCTGGACGATGAGCGCCAGCCCTGAAAGCCACGGGCAGAGTTTCGGGGATTCGTCAGTTGGCGTTGATCAGCGAAAGCTACTGGCCAGCCGCGCGTGGTCGAAAACCTGCTCTTCCGTGCCCGGCCATCGGACGCGGTGGCACTCGTTGCCAACATCGGCGTAATTCTCGCGGTCGCCTCGCAGGCCAGCCACAACCCTGCTCGCCGGGCCTGTCCCGTCGACCCGGTACGGCCGCTGAGAGCCGCGTGAGTAACCGTCGTCAACTTGACGTAAAGTTAAGTGGCGCATTGACCTACGGCTTGGCGCCCCAGAACCACGAATCCTTACGACGAGGCTCAGATTCGGCGCAGCCTTGCCACGATTTCGACCAGTCGGCATTCTTTCACCCTGTCCTCCGGATTCGCCTCACGGCACACGACAGGTTTCATGCCGCGGATCGACCGTCGGTAGTGCAACAATATTGTTAACGATTGGCTACTCGGCCACTGCGACACCGGATCTCGACCCGATGACTACATAAGCACTCCCAAGTTCTCGTCAGGCGCATGCTAAACTGGTGTGAGCGAACGACCGTCAGCGCCCTCCTTGGGCGCGCAGCGAAGGCTGAACTGTCTACACGCTTGTTCCGCGCCAAGCGCCTGTGCCGGGATTCCGCCACGCGGACAGATTGGTCGATATCGAGGTCGCGGCACCCAGTCGTCCCTCTTGATGACGGCTTATCGCAACGTGACAACGGCTGGTGCCCTGCGTTCACTTGTGGGATACGGCATGCCCGAATTGCTTGACGCCCTCAATCACAACAACCCTGGCGCTATCGTACAGCTTGCCAGCGAGCTTCGATTTCAGCCAGCACTCTGCCGAATGCAATCATGAACATGCATCCGCTGCTGCTCAGCGCTCTGCAGTTGCTACCTATTCAGCAAGCACAAGCTGACGGCGCAACTACAGCCAGCGACTCCACCGTATCTCTTCTGGCATCTGCGACGCGGATTTGGAAGGATGATAGAATCGCAGTCTATGTGACGCTAGCGATGATTCTTGTGCAACTTGCCGTTTTCTTTTTGACGTTGTTGCGCACGCTCTGGCCGCTCGCGCAGAGCAGCAAAAGACTTTCACGTTACGGCAAGCAGCAGGACTCCGAGAACGAGCTGGAGCCGGAGTTGCGCGGAATCAAAGTCGCGATTCAGAACGCAAGGGACGGTGAACCCGTTGACGTTGATTATCTTCTCGAACCATCCCGGCTGCTGCCTGACGCCTACAACGCCAGGCTCGACAGCGCAGCTCCGGGCCTCTTCACGGCACTCGGGATTCTAGGAACATTTGTCGGCCTCATCCTCGCCTTTCTACGAGTCGATCCAACGAGAGCTGCTGCAACAAACACGATCAGTCCGCTGATGGGTGGTATGGTGGTCGCGTTTGTGAACTCCCTGATTGGCGTGTTCTTGTCCATCGTTTGGTCCTACCGCTCTCGCGTTGCGCGGCATCGCTTCGACATCGAATGCCGTCATCTCGCCAAGGCTCTGCGCGATCAAGGCAACCTTCTTACACCCGAGGTCTTGGCTGTTCGCGGCCTGACGTCCATCGCGCAGCTGATTGAGGGGCAATCGAGCCATTTCCAGAATATCGAACGCGCGCTCGCAGAATATGCATTCGAGACAAAGGACTCTTCCCATCGACTGCTCGAAGAACTGGTGCCGCGACTGGAGGATGCATTCCGGTCCATCACTGCGATGCCTTTCGAAAAGCTGGACAAGATCGTCACGAGCTTCGAGGCGGCGGTTGAGAAGGCATCAGAACGGCAGCTCAACGTTGGAGTGCGTCTCAGCCATGTAGCCGACGAGTTGCGATCAGCGGAAGAGGTGCTTGTTCGCACCGTGGATCAGGCCGGAGTGATCGCGGACCGTTTCACCTCGGCTGTTTCCTCTTCAAAGGATTCGTTGGACGCGGCCTCGTCGATCGTGGCTGCCGCTCGACTCACCGCGGGTGCGATTACCGAGTCGTCGCAGGAACTGCAGGCAATCGTGACCGCACTATTTTCCGCGACAAAGGGACTTGGCGACGCCAGTGCCGCGATCGGCGATCAGGCTGCGGCGCTGAGAACGGCTGTCTCGGCGCTGCAGCAGGCCAGCGCAGCGATGGAAGCTGGTTTGGGAGATACGGTCACGCGGACGGTCGATCTTGTTCGAGGCGACCTGAACACGAGTACTGAAACTCTCGTTCAGGGATATCGGAGGGCGACGGAGGAGCTAATCGATCAGATCGATGAACGAGTGACGGACTTGACCGATCGGCTGTCGGCGGAGCTCACAACGCTCGCCAACAGATTGCCGGCCGAAGTGCAGACTCTCAACGAGGCCGCCGACCGTGTTCGCCGCCAGATTACCCTTGCAATTGCCAAGCTCGAGGAAGCCACCGTTCGCTTTGCGGAGAATACGCCGGAGAAACTCAAAGCCATCCTTGTTCAGTTCGACCAGGCATTGGCAGAGGCCGTCAACCATTTCGCGGGCACCTTGGCAACCTGGGATGGCCACGTCGCCACCATCGCTGATGTAGCAGAGCGACTCCAGCAATTCGTTGACCTTCGCTCACGTGGGCAGCCGGCCCCGTCAGCGGTGATCAACCAGGAGTCCTAGCATGTGGCGGCGTTCGAACAATTCGACACCGGGGGCTCAGGATGAGGTTCCCGAGTACTGGATAACGTACAGCGATCTGATCGTAAGCCTGTTGATGATGTTCGCTTTGCTACTATTCCTTGTGCTCGCAAAGTCGCAGGCAGACATCGCTCGGGTCGCCGATATCCGGGACCGAGTCGAGGATGCGGTCGAGGACGCTGCGGCACAAGCCTCCAACGCCGGTCTGGCCATCACGGTGTCGAATGGTGCGCTGATCATTGATGAAGACGTGCTATTTGGCTTCGGGTCGAGCGTTCTGAGTGCCGACGGACGCGGAGTCGTCGAGCAGCTTGCCGCGGGGTTCTTCCCGACATATCTGGCATCATCACGGTTGGATGTCAATTCTATGGTGGAAGCAATCGAGATTGAGGGCCATACTGATACCATAGGTTCGTACATGTACAACCTGTCATTGTCACAGCGGCGTGCCAATGCGGTGATGGCTGGACTTCTGGATCTGAGTGCTCCAACGACACGCGACCGCCTACGTCAGCTCCTTGTCGCAAGTGGCAGGTCCGAAACGCAGCCAGTCCGCGCTAGCGACGGCCGAATTGATCTAGATCGTTCGCGCCGAATCGAGATTCACTTTCGCCTGCGCAATGACCTTCTGCTCGACAGCCTCAAGACGCTGATCGGGCATACCCGTAGCCGATGATCGAGTTTGCACCGACCTGTTTGCGCGCCAGCGTAGCTGCAGCCAAAGTGCAGCATCCGTACCCGGGCCACGGCGAAATCCCTCGCGGGGATCGGGCGAACGTCGACGCGGGACGCCTTTGGACACTGCTGTTCGGATTACGTGGCCAAGACCTGGACATCAGGGTCGCGCGGTTGACGGCGCACGAAGTGAGGCTCGCATCCTACGGTGCTCGCGGACGACTCAAGGACGGCGAAGTACTGCGGGTGCTGGCCAGGCTGTTTGATCTGGGTCAAGGCAGGTCACAGGCAGCTTTGGCGTTCGACGCGTTCATCATGTCCGGCGGTCTCAGAGAATTCCATCACGGCGCCGAGCAGCACGTGGGAACGTGCGGCCCCTCATCGGGCCTGGAGGCAGTGTTGGCTGCGAGTAGGCCGATCAAGGGACTGGCCACTGCTTTCAAGAAGACCGGCGAGAGACTGGTTGAATGGTTGAAGCGTCCCACGGCCGCTCGACTTGGGACAGAGGTTCGTGAGGCACTAACAATTGTCCTCCTGTCTGACGGCGAGCTCCCCACAACAGTGCAACGTGAAGGACCGGCCGCCGTACTGCTGATGGTCCGCACGTATCTCGACAGTAACGCGCAGGCCGCCTGGTTTCGCGCCTACCTTTCGCATGGCGGCGCTGTTGGCTGGGCTCTGGGCGATCCGGTGCTGACGGAGATTGTCCAGGAATTCCAACAACCGAACGATCAGTCCTCATTCTGGAAGTTGGTGGATCCGGCGGCGCGCGATGCCGTCAGCGACTGGCTGAAGGAAACGGACCTTCATCTGCTGCTCGGCGATGCCGAACGCGTAAAGTTCTGGAAACGGTTCCTGAGAGAGCTGGACCACACGGAAGTCAGCCAGGACCGGAACGCAGTGTTCATCGTTTTCCCGAAATGGTACGCCTGTCAATTCAAGCAGAGCGGGGTTGCCACCTATTGCTTCCCCATTTCCGACCTGAGGGAGATGAAGAGGCTCAGTGGCACATCGCTCGTCCAAGCAGCCCGAACTTGGAATCCACTCGGCCGATATGAGCATCGAGGGTTTCTGTGGAGATCTAGGGCTGAGTGGGAAGTGCGGCGTGTAATGCGCGAGTCTTCGCGATGAGTATCGCCGATCGACTGCGGTCCGTGACGTCACCGGAAGAACTGGACCAGCTCCTCCGTGAGATCGCGGCCAACCCGCAGAATCGCTGGAAGCGCACAGCCATCCTCAGCTATCTCCCCGACGAATTCAAGCGGCTGGCCGCTACGTATTTTCAGGGCGAAAACCTCCAGCCACCACCGGATCGCGACAGCGCTTTTGTTCGCGTGTTGACCGCAGTTCCGATCGCGGATGCCCTTGAGAAGCTCAGCCGGCTCAACGCCCAGGAAGGAGGCGGCAACGACGGGAGTCCTCAGGCCAGCGAACGGTTTGCACCGCCGTCACTCGACGGCGTGGATTGCGACGGAAGCAGGATCGGCAGGATCCTGTGCGCGTTGGCCGAAGAGCACAAGGCTGCGGAACGAGAAGCCGCACACCGATTTCGCCTGTCGAACGGTCGATGCATCCGAACGCAGGCTCACGAAGTGGTCTACATGTTCAAATGGTCCTCGGACCCGGACCTTTTTACCCCGGGAACGCTGACATTTGGCCGGAGGGATTATCCTGCACGTGTTGGTCGGCAGGGCGATGGCGAGAAGATGTTCGAGCTCTGTGTAACTGATGACCTTGGCGACGAGATCCCGTCGGCCGTGTTCCGGCTCGATCCGACGTTCCTTCTGCGCGCGCTATTTACCCAGCTCAAAGAGGCGGACGCGATCAGTGACGTGCCGGAGGCTGCAGCCGGTGAACTGGGCCGATCACCCGACTCTTCTGTACCCATTGGTGCCTCGGCCCTTGACAACCTTCCTCTGAATGAGCTGCAGCGGCGCGCGATCGGCGTCGTCGAGCTAAGTGAGCGCGCTTACGTGTGGGGACCTCCTGGTACCGGCAAGACACTCACGCTCGGCCATCTGATTGCCAAGCTGACGTCCAAAGGGAAACGCGTCCTGGTCGTCTCCCCGTACAACATCGCTGTCGATGAGGCAGCGTTGGCTTCCGCCGCCGCAGGCGATTGGCACGAAGGTGAGATCGTGCGATTCGGACGAATCTCTGAGCGGGTGCGTAAGACGCGGCTCGATCTTGACAGCCTGCTGGAGGCGGCGGCGACGAGGTCGGGACTCCTCGAAGCGGCGCAACACGTCCTGGTGGCGTTGAAAGCCGAGCGCGGAGATGCGACGCTCCTGGCACCGTCCACTGTGCGCGGCGTGCTCGAGGAGCTTGGCGGCCTCCGAATCGGTCTGCGACGTAAAGGCAATCCGGACCTCGCCCGCCAGGTCGGCCGGTGTGTGAGAGTTATACACACCGTCTTTCGCAGTCCTGAGGCGAGCATCCTCAGCAATGCACGCTTGGTGGCGACGACATTTTCGCTGTTTACGATATCGCCTCTGATTCGACAGACTGCGTTCGATCACGTTCTCGTCGATGAGGCGTCCGTTATGCGGACGCCTGAGGCGGTGTTCCTGATGGCGCTGAACAAATGCCCCGTATCCTTCTTCGGTGACCCGAGGCAGCTTCCGCCAATTGTTCATGCGAAGTCCAGGAGAGTGGACGAGTGGTTCCGGCCGAATCCGTTCAACCTTGCGCACATTAGTGACCCGAAGGACGCTGTCGGCGCCTGCGTCATGCTGAAAGAGCAGTTCCGTATGGCCCCGCCGATACGAAAGCTGGTGTCCCACTTCTTTTATTCAGACCAATTGGTTGACGGAGCGTGTCCAGAGACGGGTGTGCTTGCGTTGCTTGACACTTCGGAAACCGCTGCGGCGATGACGACGAGATACGTCAGAATGCGGCCGTCAAAGGTGAATCTCGTTCATCGGTCGATCGTGATGCAGATCGTTGACGAGATTGTTGGCCGCCATCGTGAACTCCGGGTACTCGTGCTTTCACCGTTTCTTGCACAACGTCGAGACTACAGCGCCGAATCCGCGGCACGAAGTGGCTGGCAGAAGGTCCGCTTCGGCACGGTGCACGCGAGTCAGGGCACTGAAAGCGATATTGTAATCCTGGATACGGTGATCGCGCCGGGAAGGGCACGGCCGCGGTTCCTTGACGAAACGAAAACGCCGGAGCTCCCCAATCTCCTGAATGTCGGACTGTCGCGGGCGAGACTTGCGCTTCTTGTTGTCGCTCACCGGCAAGCGATCTCCATGCTGCTTCCTGATCGCATGCTGGAGCGGATCGTGGAGTGGATTGCGGACACCGCCGAGCATCACACGGTCCCGCAAGATCTTCGATTCGGCCGACAGGCGTCAACAATTGCGGGCGTGCTGATGGCGTCTGCGAGGAACAAATGATCGGGCTGAGCCCTACGCTAGACATTGCGAGGCGGACGTCAGCAAACCAGCTGCGGCGGTGGCGCATCTGCCGTGGATGACACTCTATCGTTGTTTTCTTATGTCGAACACGAGTTCGCATTCAATCGATGGTTCGCCTGAATTTCACTGCCGCGGGATCTGGAGTCTCGGACCGCCGTTGGTGCCAAACCCGGCTGGCTCTCGCTTCCGCGATTGATGGGATCTCAACTTGCCAGATCCTCGAGAAACTCGGAGGCGGGCTCGGTTGCCGTCACCAGGAGATGATTGCGCGCGCGCGTGAGGGCAACGTAGAGCAGATGCCTTTCTGTGTTGTAAACCTCTTCCAGGTCCGAGTCCTCGGCGGCTGAACGCATCCGCGCCTCCAGTGGGATAACACCGTCATCGCAGGCCATGACCGCCACAGCTCGGAACTCCAAACCCTTGGCGTAATGCATGGTACTGATTGGAATCCGTCCGCTGATGACTTCGACCCGGTCATCGAGAATCGAAGCTTGGAGGCCCGCCCGCTCCACGGCGGCGCGAGCACGAGGGGTTTGCGATTCGGACCGGACAAACACTGCCATCTCGGCCGGCGGAACGCCCTCGGCCGTTCGCTCGCGCAACCATGCGGCGACGCGCCCGATCTCCGTCTCCTCGCCCTCCAACACCTCAATGGCGGGTTCAGGACCACTGAAAGCCGAGATCGTGCCGCGCCGAGATTCCACGTTTCCGTCGATGTCGACCAGTTCGGGCCCGAGCAGGCGATCCGCGTGGGCACGGATTTGTTGAGAAGTCCGGTAGTTCACGCGAAGAGTGCGTGAGCGGCCTGTGATGTTTACGCCCAGCGACTTCCAGGAGAATGGAATCTGGAAGATTCGCTGGCCCAAATCGCCGGTGAAGAAGAGTGCATTCGGTCGGTCCCCGCCAAGTGCAGCCAGAAAGCGCAGTTGTGCGACCCCGACGTCCTGGGCTTCATCTACGATAACATGCTCGAACGGTTTTCGCGTTGAGTTCGCGAAATGCTTGGCTAGGTGGGTGTACATTTCGGCCTCTGTGATCAGCCCCCTGGATTCCAGAGCCGATCGAACAGTGGCGAAGAGCGTCCAGAGCGCCTCACGCTGTTTCTCGGGAAGACGGATCTTCCTGCCGAGTCTTGCCACGTCTCTGTAGCCGTCCCAGCTCTCGATCTGCCATTCATCGATGACCTCGTGCCATTCGTTGAAAAGAAACGGAATGCTGAACCTGGACCCGGTTTGCTCCGCCGACGCTTGCAGAATCAGTTCGCGAATGGTGTCCCTCGCCGCGAGTTTCAGCTTGCCAAGATTCAACTGGAAGAGGCGCCGCGCGATGGCATCAATCGCCGCCACATCAAGCTGCTCGGCAAGGCGCGGCTGGTGTGCGACGAGTCGGCGTAGCTGTGTTCGGAGGGCGTTGGCGAGCGGGTCGGAAAACGTAGTGAGCAGGATTCTGGCCTCGGGATTCGAACGCGCGAGATGTGCTGCGCGGTGGAGAGCGACAATGGTTTTGCCGGTACCTGCCGTTCCGGAAATGCGCGCGGGTCCGCTGTAGTCCCGCTCGACCGCTTCACGTTGCGAGGGGTGGAGAAATACCGCCCACTTGTCCCACGGATATTCTAGCGCTGCTGCCAGCTCATCAGCGTCCACGACTGTGAGGAAACGGCGCTTGGCATCGGGATGAGCGAACGCGTCTGCCGCAGTGCCGGACCAGATCCGCTTCTCCGGTTTGCCTCCCGTGGCCAGCTGAAGCACTGCCTCCGCAGCTTCCGCCGGCAGATGCGCGGCGACGTCGAGCAACGTGTCTTCCGACGCAGCACGCACCTGGGACAACCAGTCGGCCGGCACGCCGAACTCGAGCAGCTCGTTGTCCGGAATGTGCGCCAGCACCGGGGCAGCAGGCACAGGCGCCGCAGGTGCATCGACATAGCGTGGGACAATGACCTCACGGACCATCTCCTGAAGCTCGACGAGCTGCGCCGCGCCTGTGGTCGCGTGCGTTTCCAGCTTGCGGCGCTCGGCCCAGCGGTAAGCGTCGTCGTGATGGCCAACGTAGCAAAGCAGCAGGCTGCCTTCCGTGCGGTGCACGATGAGTCGGATGTCACGATCCACACGGACCGACCAGAAGTTCTTGTCACGGGCACGATCGAGCTTGTGGAACTGCATACCGGGACTGGCAGGATCGAGCTGCATATCGAACGCTGTGGTTTTGGCCGCCTTCTGCTCGTCGCGCGTCAGTCGCGCAAGGCTGTCGGTAAACGTGTCAGCGATGCGGAAGTCCATGCTCATACCTGTATGCAGATTCGATCGTCGATCGGATCAGCAGTCCGCAATGGCCGAAGTGAACGACCTTCTGCTTCGAACCACCTCGTTTGCGGCATGTTCCGCGTGCAGGCAAGGCGGGCACGGCTTCACACCGGCGGCAGAGGCGCGACACGCAGACGCTGTCGAATCTCGTCATAGACAGCAATCGCCGTTTCGGTTTCGATGGTCACGGCGATCGCGTACCGCGTCG
>Ga0187892_10011168_pt1 | contig 11113 bp, 6 predicted proteins | sample MA1701073metaG_FD_139345 | JGI IMG/M metagenome (GOLD analysis project Ga0187892, IMG submission 139345) | Bio-ooze microbial communities from a basaltic lava cave in the Kipuka Kanohina Cave System on the Island of Hawaii, USA - MA170107-3 metaG ... | reverse complement strand
GAATCGAGCGTCCCCACATCAGGCCGTAAGGCTGCTGAGGAAAATCAAAAAGCGGCCCCGGCGAGCGGTGTATAGTTTCCTTGACATGACCAGCGCCGCGGCCGGGAAAGGTGACGACACGACGCTCGGAGGATGGGCCCGCCGATTCCCCCACACCACGACCGGGTTCCTCGACCGCGCGACCGGGAAATTCGGCACGGAGCACCGCGAAGGACTCGAGGAGCTCTGCCGGCGGTACTGGAAGCCCGTGTACTTCTTCATCCGCCTCGGATGGGCCAAGACCAACGAGGACGCCAAGGACCTCACGCAGGGCTTCTTCGCGTGGCTCTTTCAGGGCGACGTCCTGGCGCGCTACCGGAGCGAGCGCGCGTCCTTCCGCACGTTCCTCAAGACGCTCGTCCGCCGGTTCGTCGCCCACGAGCACGAGTCCGCGGGGCGCCTGAAGCGCGGGGGCGGCACGACGCGCGTGGACTTCGACGAGGAGGCGCCGCGGCTCGAGGAGATCGTCGCGGACCCCCGGGGCGCGAACCCGGAAAGCGTGTTCGACCAGGCGTGGGCGCTCGCCGTCGTCAAGCACGCGATCGCGACCGTGCGGGAGCGCCTTGTCGCCGACGGCCGCGAGCTCCACTTCCGTCTCTTCGAGGAGGTCGACCTCCGGGGAGGCCCGACGCCCCCGTCGAGCGACGAACTGGGCGCGCGTCACGGGCTGACGGGACGCCAGGTGCGGAACACCCTGGCGGCCGTCCGGCGCGCCGTCCAGGAGGAGATCCGCGACGAGCTGGCGCGCCAGACCCGTGACCCCGATCAGTTCCGGGAGGAATGGGATGGCCTTCTCGGAACTTGACTGGCTGCGGCACGTCCTGGGCCGGACCTGCCGCGACGACGCCGTCGAGGCGGAGCCGCCCGTGCCCGCGCGCTACGAGATCCGCGGCCGGCTGGGCGAGGGCGCCACGGCCGTCGTGGTCCGCGCCTGGGACCGGGAGCTCAAGCGGCCCGTAGCCGTCAAAATCCTCCGCGACACGGCGCTGCTGCGGGACGTCGCGCGCGAGCGGTTCCGGCGCGAGGCGCAGGCCGCCGCCAGCCTGGTTCACCCGAACGTAGTCGCGCTCTACGACGCGGGCGAGGAAGGGGGACATCTCCACCTCGTCATGGAGCTCGTGGAAGGGCGACCTCTCCACGAAATTATCACGGAGCGCGGGAGGGACGGCCGGAAGGTCGTGGCGATCGTCGAGAAGGCGGCGCGCGGCGTGGCGGCGGCGCACGAGAAGGGGATCGTTCACCGCGACCTCAAACCCGGGAACATCCTCGTGACGGCGGCCGGGGAGCCAAAGGTCAGCGACTTCGGTCTGGCCCTCTTGGCCGACACGGACTCGCAGCTGACGCGGACCGGGACTCCGCTGGGGACGCCGCTTTACATGTCTCCCGAGCAGGCCAAAGGCCGCGTGGCGGACCTGTCACCCCGGACGGACGTCTACGCGCTGGGGGTCGTCCTTTACGAAGGGCTTTCGGGACGCCTGCCTCACGCGGGGGAGACGCCCCTGGACATCTACGCGAAGATTGTGAACGAGGAGCCGGTCCCGCTGAGAACCCTGAATGCCGGGATTCCGCGCGACCTGGAAACGATCGTCGCCAAGGCCATGGAGAAGGATCCGGCGCGAAGGTACGCCGATGCCGGCGAACTGGCCGACGAGCTCCGCCGGTTTCTCGACCGGGAGCCCGTCCTCGCGCGGCCTCTGTCCGCTCCGGCCCGGCTCTGGCGCAAGGCGGTCAAGCACCGCGCGGTGGTCCTGCCGAGCGCCGCGGCCCTCCTCCTGGCGGTGGCCTGGGCCTGCTGGGCGATCGCGGGCCCGTCGGGGATCGCCCCGGCCGGTCCGGCCTCGGGCGCAAGCGTCGCCCCGCGGCCGAAGGACCCGGCCGAGGAGCGGCCTCCCGTCGGCGACGTCCTCCTCCGCGAGGACTTCGAACGGTACGATCCCAAGCGATGGGAGGAGAAGGCAGGCGGACCGGAACCGATCAAGACCGTGGACGGGGGGGTCAAGGGAGGCAAGTGTTTGCAGCTCGCGGCACGCCCGGCCGGCCTGCAGAAGGGCGCCTATATCTACAAGAGGCTTCCCGTGGGCGTCGAGACCTGCCACCTGCGCTTCTACGTGAAAGTCGACGACAAGATGATGGGCGACTTCCGTGTGGACGCGCAGCTCATCGGCGACAACCCTCCTTCGCCGTGGTACCGGCCGCAGGAATCCGAGCCGCACGCCGGAAACCGGCGACTGACGCTGGTCGTTGGACCCCGCGAGCAGAAACGGGCGCTGGCGGGGACGAGCGCGTGGCAGCTCGGCGGCCATTGGTGCGAAACGGATTCGGGGGACAAGAGCCAGAAGCGGGGGATCACCTTCGCCCCTCCGACGCCCGTCCTCGTCGAGCCCAACCGCTGGGTGTGCGTCGAAGTGATGCTCCGGTGCAACTCCGCGCCGGAGCTTTCCGATGGCGAGCAGGCGCTCTGGGTCGACGGCAAAGAGGCAGGCCGCTGGCGAAACCTCCGGTGCCGCACCGACCCCGCCCTCAAAATCAGTGCCGTCGCCCTGATGGCCTACTACAACCCGACGATGGTCACCGGCGCCGACTCCGCCGCCAAGGTCGCCCGCGCCTGGTTCGACGAAGTCGTCGTGTCCAAGGCCTACGTGGGGCCCTGACAGTCCAATCCTGCGTCCTGAGGGGCTACGACACCGTGGTGGGCTTTTCCTGAAAGGGCCGCGGTTCTGCCCGTCGTGCTGCGGGCGGCGGATGGCGGAGACGGCGGCCAACTTGGTCGACCGCGTCCTCCCTCCGGAGGCGCCGGTAAGGCAGTGGGTCCTGTCCGTTCCCCGGCAGGTCCGGTACTGCCTTGCGCGGGACTCGAAGCTCTTTTCCGGGACGCTGGGGATCTGGATGGGCGAGGTCTTCCGCCACCTTTCGCGCCAGTATGCAGATCATTCTTTCGCGGGTGATCCGTCGCGTGACGAGGTATCTGGCGAAGAAAGGGTGTTTCGTGGAGGAGTCCGAGGGGTTGGGCTCCGGGCCGGCGGTGCTGGAGCTTCTTCAGGCGGCCTCGATCGGGGGTCGGGAGGGGCTCTCCAACGTCGCGCGGGAGGTGCCGGTCGTGGGGAAGCGGTTGTTTTTGCGCTCCCGCGCGAAAGGCAATCAAACAAAAGAAACCGCCGGGGGATCCCTCTCGAATCCCCCGGCGATCGAGTCGCTCCGGATTACCGGCGCCGACGGAACATCGCAAGACCGAGCAGGAGCAGAACTTCAGCCCCCGTCGCGCCGCATCCGCCTTCTTTCCCCTCCCCTGCGCTCCCGGCGTCGCCGATAGCGGCGGAAGCCGCTTTCGACAGGCGGTCGTTCGGATCGGTCCCGGCCTGGAGCTCCTCCCAATCCCCGACCCCGTCTCCGTCCCGGTCGCCGTCCTCCTGGTCCGGGGTGCCGTCGTTGTCGTCGTCGGGATCGGTCCCGTTGGGGAGGCCGTCCCCGTCGTTGTCCCTCAGGTCCTGAGGCGAGGAGGACTTGTCGTCGGGATCGGTGCCCGCGTGCGCTTCCTCCTCGTCCGTCGCGCCGTCCCCGTCCCGATCCGGGTCGTCCGCGTTCGGGATCCCGTCCTCGTCGATGTCCGGATCCACGGCGTCGGACACGCCGTCCTGGTCGTTGTCGAAGAACGAGGCCGCGTCCACGGGGTCGCTCCCTCGACGGGATTCCTCCAGGTCTGACACGCCGTCCCCGTCCGTGTCCGCTTCCTCGAAGGAGGAGGCGACCGCTCCGGAGCCGGCGTAGATATCGAATTCGCGCACCGCCGCGGGCCTCCCCGTGGTTCCGGCCCCGGTCACGGTCAGGCGGACGAAGCGGCAGGTACGGCTAAACGAGTGCGTGGAGTTCCCGGCGAGCGCGGTACGGGAGGTTTGATCCACCACCGTGGTGAACGTGACCCCGTCCGTACTCACCCCGATCTTGTACTGGTAGGGCGTCGACAGGCCGAGGTACCAGTCGATGTAGACCTTCGTCACGGACCGGCTGGAGCCGAGGTCCACTTGCAGCCACTGTGGGTAGCTGCTCGTCGCCGCCTTCCACAGAGTCGAGGCGTTATTGTCGATGGCCATGCTCGCCCCGAAGCCGCTCGCGGCTGAGCTCGCCCTGGCCGTGACCGCCGTGCCGTCGTTGTCCGCGTTCGTCACCGTCGCCGAAGAGGGCGAGCCGACGTTGTAGGCCGCCGTGTCGGTGAGCGTCAGGACGACCGACTCGTTCAATTCGTCGGCCGAATCGTCGACGGGCGAGACCGTCTTCGTGACCGAGGAAGAGCCCGCGGGGATCGTGACCGACGTCCCCAGCGACGCGTAGTCGCCGCCCGAGGCGCTGCCGCCGACGGCGTACTGTACCGTGAGGCTGCTGGCGGTGCTTCCCGTCCGGGAGATCGTAAACCTCCCCGGGTTCCCGGCCGTCTCCGACGCGCTCGAATCCGTGGCCGACACGGTCACCGTGGGAACCGTCGATCCTCCCGGCGGGTTGTCCAGGATGTGGCCGATGTCGATCACGTACATCTGCCGGCCTCTCCCCTCGTGGCTCGCGTCGATGCAGAGCTTCCTTCCGTTCCGCGAGGTCCGGCCCTGGAGGTCGATCCGAAACAGTCCTCCGAAGGACGTATCTCGGAGTTTGGCCAGCGGGACGTAGCGCCGGCTGGGAATGTGGAACAGGAAGAGATAGTTGTAGCCGTTGATCGCGTACGTGTCCGCGGTAATCCACGCGCCGTTCTGGCCGGGAATGTAGCTCGGATGGCTGTCGTGCCGGGCGTCGGCGAGCCTTGAAACGACGTTGCCCGTCCCGTCATCCCGCTTCAGGGACAATTGGTAAGAATACGTGAGATGGCTGTCGTTGTGCCAGGCCGTGTGACTCGGGCCCGGCGCAAAGCCGAAAGAGCGCAGGGCCGTCCCGTCCCCCGCCAGAGAATACCCGGGGAGAGCCTGTTCCCCTTTCAGCGCGATGCTGAAGCGGGTCCCCGACGGGTTCCAGAGATACTTGAAGAACGCCAGGCGTCCCGAGCTGCCGGTGAGTGACTGCATTCTCTGAAGGCTCATGATGAGCTGTGAGCTTCCCGTATCGAGATCCATCTTCCAGATGCCGGTCCCCGCCGGGGCGTCCTGCCCGGCGTAGGGATCGGGAATGCCGACGTAGTCGGTCCCCGGGTGCGCCGGCCGCTCGAAGTCGCGGCAGAGCGCGGTGCGGCCGTCCGGCGACGGCGTGTAGATCGCCCGCGGCAGGGTCCGGCGCGCGCCGGTCCTGAAGTTGTAAACGCGCGTCACGTAACGCGTCCGGTCGTCCGACCGGTCGTTCCAGAGGATCTCGTCCGAATGCGGCCGCCACTGGAGCCGGTTGCCCTGCTGCCAGTTCCACGCCGTCGACTCCCCGATCTTGGTCCACCGGTTTCCGTTCTGAAGGTCGATGTATCCGATGTCCGCGCGATCGGTGGGCCGGACTTCGCGACCGTCAAAATAGACCCTCATGCCCAGCGCGTAGCGGCCCGTGGCGTCGAACTGCTCCTGCAGGTACCAGAAGAATCCGGTGTACACGGGATTCGCCGTCGTTCCAGGGTCCGTGATCCGCCGGAGGGGCTGATAGATCGCCCCGTTCCCCGCCAGCACTTCATCCCAAGTCCGATAGGTCGTATACTCCTGGGCGTGAACGGCCGTCGCGGCCCCCAGAACGAGGACGCCGAACGCCAGGCACACCCGCTTCGCCGCTCCGTGTCTCATGGTTCTCCTCCCTAAGCACAGACTTTGAGCTGAGTTTCGGCTTCAAGAATTTGCCGAGAATTTGGCTCGCCCGGGCTTACGGCCTTTCCGGAAGTGTCTCGCCCCTCGTCACTTCACTTCGCGCTCACGGGCTGTTTTTCCGCGGCCCAGTGGACCGCCGCGTCGAAGAGGGCCCAGCCCTCCCTCGTCAGGCTCGCCGCGGACTCATTCGCCATGAAGAATCCCACCCGCCGCTCCGGCGCGGGCTTCCCCGTCGCCAGGGCCGCCCCCGCCTCGTATCCGAAGATCACGGCCTTCTGGGGATCGTCCTCCGGAACGGCGATTGTGACGGCCGTCGGCGGGACTTTCCCCCACTTCAGGCCCTGCGGCCGGGCCGTCACCGGAACGGCGCCCGAGAGACCCGCCGCCAGAACATGAGTCGGGTTCGTGATTCTGACGCGGGTCAGTTCGATGTCCGCGCCGAAGTCCCCCTTTTTTGACCCCGTCATCCCGAGAACGGGGAAGAGGTTGAACTCCCAGGTGAGGACGGGCACGGCGAGAGAGTTTAGCTCTCTGGCGGGGATTTCTTTCGAGGGCGAAATGGTCGACGAGAGAATCACCACCGCCTTTCCCTGGGCGTCCTCCCGCAGGAGAAGCTTGCTCGCTTCCTTGAGCGTGACCCTGAACCCCAAGCGGTCCAGCCGCTTCAGGACCGCCTGGTCGCTGGCGTTGAGGGACATGCTATCCGTCACGAAAAGAGCGTCCCGCAGGATCCGCCTGGCCGCAAGTTCCACGCCCGTGGCGGCGACGGCGAAGTGGCCGCTCTCAACCAGGGCCGTCTTCCCGGCCAGGGTCTTGAGCTGAACCTTCCCTTTCTCCACCTCGAGGCGCGTCCCCTTCTTCGGGTCCGACTCGACGACGATCCGCAGGGTGGTGCCCAGCACCGTCGCCTCCCCGTGCGGCGTCGCAAACACCATCGGCTGGCCTGCCGGCTGCTTGGCCACCTCCGCCCGCACCGCGCCTTTGGCCACGTAGATCCGCTTTCCCCCGTCTGCCCTCAGCTCCCGAAGGTCCGTGTCCCCGCCCACTTCTATCCGCGTCCCGTCCGGGTAGACCAGTACGGCCCAACTCTCCGCCCCCGAGGTCTCCAGCCCCTGGCCGGGAAGAAGGATTTCGCCTCCCTTCGCCGCAACCTTTCCGGTCGGTGCGAGGACATACGCCTCTCCCTCCACCCGCTCCACTTTCGCCACCCCCACGCGCGTTCCTTCCGCGGGCGTCTTTGCCTCGGGCCTGACCTCCCCCGGGTCCTGGGGTCCCCGGGGCTTCTCTCCTTGGGGCGGTGCCCCGACTTTCCTGGCGAGTTCGACGGCCTCCCTCATCTCCCGCTCGATCCGCTCCTTCTCGCTTCGGAGCTCCTCGATTTCCTTCCGCCGCCTGTCTTCGTCACCGGGGTTCGCGTCGGGGAGGGCCGGCCGCCGCGAGAGTTCCTCCCGCTTTCGCTCGATTTGCTGAAGTCGATCCTCCGCCGCCCGTCGTTGGGCCTCGGCCTGAGCCTGCTTGCGCTCCTCGGCCTCCGACGCGGCCTGCGGTTCCGCCCGAGGCGCTTCCGAAGGACGGGGGCGCTCGGCCTTGGCCGCGTGTGTCCGATCGTCGCCGGACGGAAGCAGGACCCCCAGGGTGACGAGACCGATCAGGAATCCCGCGGCGGTAACCGCGAACTTCCAAGGACTCGGCCTTCCCTCGAGGGCGCGCCGCCGGCGCGTCGAGCGGCGGGATTTTCGGGCGGAGTCGGTCCGTCCGGATTCTTCGCCCCCGGCCTGCGCCTCCGACGGCGAGGCCGCGGCGGATTCCGTCGCGCACGCCTTGCGGATCATCTGCGCGTGGAGACAGTGCTGGACGAAGAGCTCCCGGCAGCCGGCGTCCTGACGCAGCCGCTCGTTCATCCTCCGCTCCTCGTCCGGGCTGAGGCCGGCGTCGAAGCGGCGGGCCAGGAGCTCCAGAAAATCCTCCGGCGTCCCGGGCGGGGGCATCGGCTCAGGCATGCTCCACCCCCAGCCGCCGCTTGGCCAGGCACTCCGCCAGGATCTTGTGGATCCGGGTCAGGCTGACGTAGACGCTGTGCACCTTGGTCTGGAGGATCCGGGCGATGTGCGCGCCGTCCGTCGCCTGAACGTACTTCAACCTCAGGATTTCGCGCGCCTTGGGACTCAGCTTTTCCATGCACCCCTTGAGAAGTTCGGTTTCCCGGCTCAGGTCGATCGAGTCCGCGCGGAGCCAGCTGGCTTCCAACAGGTCCAGAACGTCCTCGTCGAGCCCGACCCCGGCCCGGCGTCGATCCCGGAGCAGCTTGAGGCCCTCCAGCCGGCCCACCCGTCGCGACCAGAGCAGGAGGTGGGAAACGTCCGTGATCTCCTCATGCTTCTGCATGGCCAGAACGACGACTTCCTGAAAGAGATCTTCCGCCAGGGAGCTCTCCCGAACGATGGCATAGAGGTACGCCAGGAGCTTCGCCTGCTCCCGGATGAGCACCCTGACGACTTCCTCCTTGTTCATGGCGGTCGGTTGTCCTCCACAAGCTCACTCCCGAAGGGTCCAAAAAGTATACATGCAATTTCGGACCGACCGGGGGCGGGCGGGGGCGGCGGGGAGTCGGCCGCCATCCAACCCCAACATCGAAAGGTGCAAGGCGAACGGGGTCAACTCCTTTCTATATCTCAAGGATGGATCCGTTCGCAGCCGATCTTCGGCGGACTGCCCGTCGTGGTCCTTTCGGGATCGGATGCGGACGGCGACCTGCTGACCGGGCGGGAGCTGGGCGCCGACGGGTACCTGATCAAGCCTTCCGACCCGGAGGGTCTGGCGTACGTGGCGAAAAGCCTGCTGGACTGGACCGTCCTGGGACAACCCCCCGGTTTCCCGGTGCGGTCCGAGGATCGAGGGTGATCAGGCGAACAGGCCCGGGAGGACCGACCCTTCGCGCACGATCATGACGGGCCGCCCGGTGGGGGTGTGGTACTCCTTTTTGAAGTCGATGCCCAGGCTGTGGTAGAAGGAGGCGGCCACCTGCTCGGGCGTGATCGCCGGGCCGTCCGGCTCCATCGCCTTGGCGTCGCTGGCGCCCAGGACCTGACCGCCCTTCATGCCGGCGCCCGCCAGGAGAACGAACATCGCGCGCGGCCAGTGGTCGCGGCCCGCGCGCTCGTTGATCTTGGGCGTCCGGCCGAACTCACCGGTGACGAGCACGGCCGTCGACTCGAGAAGCCCTTTCGCGGCCAGGGTCGTAAAGAGGCCTGACAAGCCCTGATCGAGGTTCGGCAGCAGCGTCTCTTTCGATTGCTTGAAGTTGTTGGCGTGAGTATCCCAGCCTCCGAAGGTCACCGTTACGAACCGGACGCCGGCCTCGATGAGCCGGGCTGCCAGCAGGCAGCTCATCCCGAAGCGGCTTTGGCCGAAGAGGGAGGCCACCTTGGGGTCTTCCAGGCTTACGTCGAACGCCTTGCGCGCCCGCGGCGAGGTGATCATGTCGAACGCCTGCTGGCCGAACTTGTCGAGGCCTTCGACGAGCTTGCTCTGCGTCTCGGCCCCCGCGAAGGCCGTGTCGAGCTGAGACAGCAGCTTCTGGCGCTTCTCGAACTGCTCCACGGTCAGGCCTTCGGCCAGGGCGACACCGCGCACGCTGAAGGGCTTCCCGGGCTCGGGGGCGGATTCGGTCTTGAGCGGGGCATGGCGCACGCCCAAGTACCCGGCCTTCTGAGGCGAGTTGGGCACCGCCACGAAGTGCGGCAGGTCGGCGGCGCCCCGCAGCTCCTTGCTGACGACGGCGCCGTATCCCGGGTAGATCAAGGAGGGCACCGGCCGGCTGCCCGTGCTGAGATACTCGGTCCCCAGCTCGTGGCCGGCCAACGTGTGGCTCACGCCCCGCAGGATCGCAAACTTGTCGGCGCAGCGGGCGAGGGTCGGCAGGTGCTCGGAGATCTGGATGCCCGGCACGTTGGTGGCGATCGGCTTGAACTCGCCGCGGATCTCGGCCGGCGAATCGGGCTTCATGTCGAACGTGTCCACGTGCGAGGGCCCGCCGGCGAGGAAGATAACGATCGCGGCCTGCCCCTTCGCGGGACGGACTTCGCCGGCGTGGGCCTTCCTGAGGTAGCCGGCCAGATCCAGTCCCAGCGCGCCGAACGCCCCGGCCTTCACGAAATCGCGCCGGCTCATTCCGTCCATCAGCAGCCTCATCAATGGTTGACGATGAATTCCTTCGTATTGATCAGCGCCCAGAGCAGGTCCCGCAGGCCCGCCGCGACGCCTTCGGCCTCTTTCAGATGCTTGAGCGCGATCCCTCGCTCGCGGTCGTCCGGCAGGCGCGAAAGCGTTCGGAGGTAGGCCTCGCGGACCAGCTTCTCGGAGTCGACCGCCTTGCCGCGCGACACCTGCTGGACCCAGCCGTCCTTGCGGTCGAGCAGCTTGAGCACTTCGGCGTCGTTCCGCAGGTAGACCGTCTGGAGCAGGCTGGGCTCGTTCGACCGCTCGCAGTCGCAGTTGATCGACCGGGGCGGTTTGCCGAAGAGGCTCAACGAGTAGGCGGCGCCGTCTCGCCGGTCGGAGGCGTTGGCGAGCATCCCGATTGACCTCGCCGCGACGGGGTCCTGGTCCATCGCCTTGCGGGCGTCGTCCGACGCGGTGGCGAGCGTGACCGCGTCGCAGGCCGCTTCGGCGGGGAGCCGGCGGATCACCGCCCGGCTGTAGTTGCGCTCGTCGAGGGCGTTGGTCTCGTTCGGGTGGCGGCTCAGCTGGTAGGTGCGGCTGGAGGCGATCTCGCGGTGGAGCCACTTCATGTCGTAGCCGCTCCGGACGAAGCCGTCGGACAAGTAATCGAGGAGGGCCGGGTTGCTCGGCGGGTTGGCCAGGTTCAAGTCGTCCGTCGGCTCGACGAGGCCGGCGTTGAAGTAAGTCGCCCAGACGCGGTTGACGAACGACGTGGCGAAGTACGGGTTGTCCGCCTGGCGCATCCAGTCCAGGACGGGCCGGCGGGGGTCGTCGTAGTTCGTCGCGACCACCTCCTCGCCGCCCAGGAGCTTGGGGGTGATGACGCGGCCGAGTTTCGGGTTCGAGCCTCCCGCTTTCTTGAGCGGCAGTTTGGGGCGCGTGGGGACGTTGAGCTCCTTGAACGGGAGGGTCTTGCCCGCCTGGAGAAGCTCGGCGAACTTCCGCTTGAATGCGCCGGAGTCCTCGTCGCCTTCGAGGCCCACCGCTTTCTTCATCTCCTGGACGCGGTCGCGCGGGGCGTTTCCGTAGCGGACGCCGTTGAAGAAGGCCGTGAACTGGTCGAAGTCCTGCTTGGTCCACTGGTCGTACGGGTGCTT
>Ga0187892_10011167_pt1 | contig 11114 bp, 9 predicted proteins | sample MA1701073metaG_FD_139345 | JGI IMG/M metagenome (GOLD analysis project Ga0187892, IMG submission 139345) | Bio-ooze microbial communities from a basaltic lava cave in the Kipuka Kanohina Cave System on the Island of Hawaii, USA - MA170107-3 metaG ... | reverse complement strand
GCACGCGCCGCTCGACGCTGAGCGCGCCGCTTGGGACGGCGTGATCTAGGCTGCGCCGCGCGGTCGCGCGCGAGCGAACGCCGCGGCGGCGAAGCCCACGAGCTCCGCGGCGAACAGCGCGTTGCCGAACGCGTCGCCCGGGCCGTCGAGCGCGAAGCCGACCACGCGCCCGGCCGCGAGCCCGCCGAAACCGGCGAGCGCGAGCCACAGCCCGAAGTCGACGCGCGCCGCGTCGCGCGCGCACCACCAGAGCAGCGCCGCGATGCCGCACTCGAGCCCGCCGAACACGGCGCGCGCGTCGGTCAGCGCGGTCGGGGACGTGAGCTCGATCCCGACCAGCGGCGCGAGCCGGGCCGGCGCGAACAGCCACGCGGCGCCGATCGCGCCGAACGCGAGCGCCGACGCGCGCAGCACGAGCGGGCCGAGACTCATCGCGCCGCGCCGCCACTCGGCCCGGCGAGGGGTACGCGTGCGTGCACCACGCCCTCCGGATTCTCGACGATCGCCACGCTCTCGAAGCGCGCCTGGATCGGCAGCGTCACGTCCAGGCACACGCGCAGGGTGGCCGCGACCTGCCCCGGGTCGAGCGCGGTCGTCAGCGTGCAGTGGGGCACCCAGCGGCCGGGCCGGTAGTAGTCGCGCGGCTCGCGCGCGTCGGCCGCGAACAGCGCGTCGAAACGCGCGTGGAGCGCGAGCAGCTCGGGCGTGTTGATCAGGCCCAGGAACACGGCGCCCTCGCGGTTCGCGAACGTGCCCAGCGACACCAGCGTCGCGTGCAGCGGCGGCTCGCTCGCCGCGAAGGCCGCGAGCTTCGGCGCGAACGCGCGCCAGTCGAGCTCCGCGCACACGCCGAGCGACACGTGCGGCGTGTGACCGAACTCGAGCAGGCGCGACGGCAGGCCCGCCTGCTCGATCCGCTCCCAGATCTCGCGCACGCGCGCGTCGGCCTGCTCGTCGAAGCACAGCTCGACCGCGAAGTTCATCGCGCGAAGGATCGCGCGCGATCGTGCCTCAGCCCAGGCGTCTCCGCAGGATTCCGCCGCCCAGCGCGAGTGCGCCGAGCGCGCCGACCAGCGCCAGCCCGGCTGAGCCGGGGAACACGGGCACCGGCGGCGGCGGCGCCGTCACGACGTACGTGCTGAGGTCGTTGGCGGTGAAGGTCGCGGCTCCCGGCGTGAGCGCGTATTGCGCCGCGTTGTTGCTCGGCACCGTGGCGCAGGCCGGCGTGAACTGCAGCGCCTCCACCCCGCTCGACGGCAGTGGGCCGGCGAACGGCGGATTCATCGTGCCATCGGGATCGTTGCCCGTCGGGGGCGTGGCGACCGTTCCAGGGCCCGTGTACGAGACGCCGCCCCAGCTCAGCCGCCAGTAGATCGCGGTGCCCGCGGTGTTCTCGAACGTGAGCGAGCCCGCCGCGAGATAGGAAGCCGGGATCGCCGCCGTCATCGTGTAGTCGGCCGCTGCGGCATCGACCGGCGGCGTGCTCGTGAACTCGAAGCCCGGCGTCGCCACCAGAACCCTGCGACACGCCAGGCCGGACGCCGGGTTGGCGCCGCTGAACGCCAGCAGGACGACCGGGTTCGCTCCACCCGCGTCCCAGGCCCGCAGCCGAACGGCTCCGTTGAGCAGGTTCTGACCCGCCGCGCGGAAGCGCAGCTGAACGGCCTGCGCGGTGGTGTCGCCATTCACCCCGCCGATCACCTGCTCGATCTCTACCAGATGGAAGGCCGCCAGCGCCCGGTCCGGCAGCGCGAGCAAAGCGAGAGCCAGAACGGCAAACGACCGCACGAATCTACGCGACACCATCGAGCGTCCCTTCTCGCACTCTGGTTCCGCGGCAGTCTACACGGGGCGGGGGGGAAATAGGGACAGATTCACCACGCCGTTGCTGGAAATTCCCGGCAATCGACCCCACGTGCAGGCAGCTTGCGCTCTGGCAGACGGGCCCGAATTTCACTGGCTGGAGCCGAAGCTCACCTGCACGGTTGCGCCATAGAAACTGGCTGAGAAGTCGCGGTCCTGGTGGCCCAGGTACACCCGGCGCCCGGTCTCGGTGGGCAGTCCGGTCTGGTGGTAGTCCTCGACGTCGGAGCGCCAGTAGCGGTAGTACAGCTTCAAACCCAGCGACTTGCGCAGGGCGATGCGCAGGCTGGTCTCGAGCGCGTGGTCGCGGCTGCGCAGCTCGGGGAAGTGTCCGGGCGGAGGCGTGACGAAGTCGGGATTGGCGAGCGCGCCGAGGTCCGCGAACCCGATCCGATCGTCCTCGCGTACGACCAGGAACGTGTAGCGGGTGTCGAGCTGGAGCCAGTGCAGCGGCGAGAGCGTGAGCGAGCCGCCCCAGCCGATCGCGTCCCCGCTCGCGTTGGTCGACCACTGGAGCGCGTAGGGGTAGTTCGGCCCGCCGGCGTCGCCGTTCGCGGAGGTCGCGAAACCGCGAATGCTGCCCATCCGGCGCGAGTGCGCCTCGAGCGAGACGAACGCGCTCGCCGCCATGGTCGGCGACGGCTGCACGCTCCACTCGGCGTCGAAGCCGCGCAGGCGGTCGCTGCGCAGGCCGTACTGCGAACTCGTGCCGTACACGTTCGAGCGCAGCCGTGCGGTGAGCGACAGGTCGGAGCGGTCGCCCACCGCGAAGATCAGCCGGCCGCTCCAGATCTGGCTCTGCAGATCGGCGAGCGACGGACGCACCATCTGGTTCAGGTTCGCCGCCGGCTCGCCGTCCGGAAACTGCGGGATGAAGCCCGGCAGACTCTGCGTCTCGTACGCGGCGTAGACACCGTAGTCGACGTCGCTGCCGTCGCGGGTCAGGTACTTGTACGAGAGGCGCGCGGTCGCGAACGAGAGCGCGCGCGAGTTCGCCGACAGCGTCACGCTGCGCTCGGTGGTCTCGTCGACCTCGCTGACGTCGCGATCGACGTGGTCGTGGCGCAGCAGCACGTCGAACGAGCTCGAGCGCGGCAGCGCGAGCGTCGCGCCCGCGTCGACGACGAGCTGTGTGCCGCCGAACGGCTGATTGCGGTAGCGCCAGTTGCTGCCGGCCACGGCCGGCTGGTAGACGCCGACGTACTCGGGGGTCAGGCTCGCCCCGAAGCCGCCGTCCTCGACGATGTAGCCGTACTCGCCGGTGCTGGGGTTGAACGCCTGGTAGTTCGTGTGCGTGTCTCGGTCGGTGTAACGCAGGCCCCCGCGCAGCCGCAGCGGCCGCCACGGCGCGGTGTAGAGGTCGAAGTCGAGCAGCAGCTGGTCGAAGCGCGCGTGCGCGCTCTTGCTCGAGAGCGCGGGGGGCGTGTTCCAGTTGGCGAGGTCGATCGTGCCGATCGTCCCGCTCGAGATCGTCGGCGGCAGGAGGTCCTGGTCCTGCGTGCTGCGCGACCACGAGACCACGCCGGTCAGGCGCGAGCGCAGCGGCAGGTTCACGGCCGCGTCCGCGCGCAGGTTGTTCCACTCGTTGTCGGGCGCGAGCGCGAGCCGCGCGTCCGTGATCGGAATCAGACCGAACTGCTCGTAGGGCTGTTGCAACGCGAGCGACGAGTCGCGGTTGCGGTAGAACGAGCCGTTGTAGGCGAGGTTCAGCTGCGCGATCTCGCCGCCCCAGGAAAGCGCCGCGCGTGCGGTCTGCGTGTGGTCGTCGACCGGCGAGGTCACCTCGAGCGTCTGGCCGAGGCTCGTGCTGAACTCGGGGAAGGCGAAGCCCACGCTGCTCGGCAGCTCGCCGTTGCGCGACTCCAAGCCGTAGCTGGCGTCGAGGTAGAGCTCCGGCAGCGCGCGCAGCCGCAGCGCGAGCCGGGTCTGGTCGCGCTGCACGGCGACGTCGTGGTCGGAACGGGCGGCGAGGGCCGCGGCGACGTCGGCCTCGGTGCTGCCGCCCGGCAAGAGCCCCGCGGGCAGCGTCAGCACGTCGCCGCCCACGCCGTTGAACAGGGGAACCGCGTCGGAGGCGTAGTTGTGCGGCACGCCGCTGAACGAGCCGCGGAAGCGCAGCCAGCCCGCGCGGGTCGCCTCGAGGTCGTAGAACTGGTCGTGCCGGCCTAGGCTGCCGGAGCGCAGCATCAGGTGGTCGCCGCTCGCGGGCTTCCACAGCTCCAGATCGAGCAGGTCGAGCAGGAGGCCGTTCTTGCGTTCCACGTAGCGCGTGAAGCGTGTCTCGCGCGTGTCGCCGCTGATCCAGAAGTAGCCCGCCTCGAGCGCGCCGCGCCCGAGCCAGCCGTCGCCGAGGTCGGACATCGGGTAGGGCGCCGCGGGGTACGGATAGAGCAGGCCGCTCGGGCTACGCCGGCGCGTGTCGGTGAGCAGCGACAGGCCGTTCGGATCCGGCAGCTCGAAGACCTCGGCGTTGCCGGTGTGGAGCGAGTCGCGCGGCGGCTCGGCCGCGGCGGGCAGCGCGCCGAGCAGCGCGGCGAGCAGGACCTTGTGCGGGCGAAGCGCCATCCGTTCCCCCTAGCGATGGAAACGCGGACCCGACGGGTGGTTCGAGCCGTGGATCTGACTGTGGCAGTTCACGCAGCCGCGGTTCATCAGCCGATCGTCGGGCGCGCTGCCGGTCGGCATGTTCTGCGCCGTGGTCAGACCGCCCGGGTGCGAGAAGTTCGGGTAGTCGATCGGCGAGTGACACTCCTGGCAGAGCAGCGGGAGTGTCGTCACCAACAGCTTCTCGTGGTTCGAGCCGTGCGGCTTGTGGCAGTTCAGGCAGCTCTCGCGCACTGGCGCGTGCTCCCACAGGAACGGCCCGCGCTTCTCCGCGTGGCAGCTCGTGCAGAGCGAGTTCACGTCGTCGCCGTGCAGCAGCGGGTCGGTCGACGAGCCGTGCGGGTTGTGGCAGTCGACGCACGAGATCTTGCCCTCGAGCAGCGGCATGTGGGAGCGCTTGCCGAACTCCGCGCGCTGCGCCGGGTGGCAGCTGAAGCAGGTCTGGTTCGCGTTCTCGAGCCGCAGCAGCGACTGGTCCGACGTCTGGGCCATCGGGTTGTGGCAGTCGCTGCAGGCGAGGCCGCGCAGCTCGTGCGTCGAGCCGGTCCAGAAGATCAGGGCGCCCGCGCGGTGGCACTGCGTGCACATCGCGTTCATCTGTTCGGGCTCCTGCGCCGAGCCGCGCGTGAACGAGACGATCGTAGCCGTCGTGGGCTGCTTCAGGTGCTCGCCGCCCGGCCCGTGACAGCTCTCGCAGGTGCGCCGCTCGAGCGCGCTGCGCGGGTTGGCGAGGAACGCGCGCGCGTGGCTAGTGCGGTCCCAGTGCGAGGCCTCGACGCTGTGGCAGCTCCGGCACTGCGCGTCGCCCACGTACTCGGCGGCGGGCGCGGTCGGATCCGGCTCGGCGAACGGCAGCGCGCAGGCGATCGAGAGCGCAACTCCCGCGCCCAGCGCAAAGCCGAGACCCCGCGTAGACCCCATCCCGAAGGCGATGCTACGCCGGCGCGCGTGCGCGCTGGCGTACATCTGCGTTTGCGCGCCTCCTCTGCGGCCGGCTAGGAAGCGACCTCGACGTCGAACACGCCGGTCTGCACGCCCCCGTCGGGGCCGGTGCGAACCTGCACCCAGATCCGGTACGCGCCGGGACGCGGAAATGCGTACGGGAATTGGACTTCCAGCGCCTGCTCGGGTGCGGGCTGGGCGGCCGGCTGCGCCGTGCCTGCGCGCGCGGCCAGCAGCTCGGCGGCCGCCATCGAGAACGTGCCGACCGGGTGCAGGTGGGTGAAGACGCCGCCGTCGCGGTGGCGCACCACCGCGTGGCCGGTCATGCCCATGTACGGGGCGAGCGGCTGCGGCGCGCCGTCCGGCCCGTGGACCGCGAAGCGCAGCGCGGTCTCGCGGTCGGCGACCAGCCCCTGCGCGTTTTCGAACACCATGCGTCCGCCGTCCATGAGCCGGCTCTCGCCCGGCGCCGACACGCGGCCGAGGTGCCAGGCGTCGTCGTAGTCGAGTGACTCCGGGGCCGCGGCGTTGACTGGCAATGCGACGCCCGAGCGGCACCAGATGTCCGCGTCGCCGGTCGGCAGCGCGCCGTTCGCCGCGCCGACCGGTGGCGGCAGCGCGAGCTTCGCGACCAGCGTCTGGCTCGTGCCGCTCTCGTGCGTGAGCTCGGCGTAGAGCTCGTAGTCGCCGGCCGGCAGCGGCGGCAGCACGCCCTCGAACAGGGTGCCGTCGCGGCGCACCGGGTGCAGGTGCGCGAACACGTCGAGATCGCCGGACCGGATCAGGAACAGGTGCATGAGCTTGCCGTGATCGGTGACGAGCGTCTCCCAGGTCGATTCCGGCGCGCCGCCGTACGGCATCATGCGCAGCAGGTGGTGCTCCGCGCCGGGCTCGACCGCTGCCTGGACCGGCAGCGGACGCTCGAGCGCGTTGCCGAAGCTCGCGTCGAGCGTGCGCCAGCGCAGGTGGCCCGCGTACACGGCGCCGGCGAGCACGAGCGCGGCGGCGAAGCCGGCCGCGCGTGCGCGCGCGGTCGCTGCCACGAGCCAGGTCGCCCAGGCGAAGAGCACCGCGCCGAGTGCGAGCAGGAGCGCCGCGAGCGCCGGCGGCATCACCGGCCGCGCGAGCGCGGCGGCTTGCAGCGGCACCGACACGGTTCCGCTCCCGCCCGGGCCGTCGACGCTGATCTCGATCCCGTGCGGCCCGCGGCGCAGGAGCCAGACGCCCGCGCTCCAAAGAAGCGGATCGCCGGCGACCTGCGTAGCCTCGACCGCGGCGGGCGCGGCCTGCGCGCTCGCGTCCGCAAACAGCGCGCGCACGCGCACGCCCGTCGCGTCGGCCACGCGCACGTCGACCTGCGCGACACCTGGCAGTGTCGAGGGCGGGCGGATCACGACGCCGAGCGTGTGCGCGCCCGCGCTGCCTTCGAAGAACACGTTGGGGCTGCCGACGTGCGCGCGCGCCGTACCCGTGGGCGCGAGGGCGCCGAGGGCGAGAGCCAGCGCGACGAGCAGCGCGAGCGCGGTCCTCACGCGCGCACCCGCTTCATGCCCGCCGCGAGCGCGAGCCCGGCGAGCGCCGCGAGCACCGCGTAGAGCGCGGCAAGCGCGGCCCGGGTCGCGTCGAGCGCGTCGCCGGGCGCGTGCCAGAACGCCACCCGCGCGCTCGGCTCGATGCGCAGGAAGAACGGCCAGTGCCGCCCGCCGCCCGCGAACAGCCACGAGTCCGCCGCGGGCGAGAGCAGGAAGCCCGCGAGCAGCCACTGCACCGACAGGAACAGCGCAGCGAACGCGACGCCCGTCTCGAGCGCGGCCAGCCCGAGCAGTGCGCCCGCGCGGCTCGATCGCGCGCGCAGCAGCACGTCCAGCGCCAGCGCCGGCACCACGAGCAGGAGCGGGAACGGCGGCGGTAAGAGGGTCGTGCGCGGGTTGTAGATCGGCCCGACCTCGGGCGCGCCCGGCACGAGCGGCAGGATCCAGACCAGCGCGAGCTGCAGCGCGAACGCGAACAGCGCCGCGGCGGTCGCCGTGAAGCGCAGCCGGCCCGACACCGCGAGCGCCGCCAGCACGACCGGATAGGTCGCGCAGCAAAGCGCATAGAAGAACGCCCCGCGCTGCAGGTTCGCGAAGCTCGACGCGAGCGTGACGACCGAGATCAGCGACAAGAGCGCCCCGCCCGCGAGCGCGAACGCGAGCGCCCCGCCCGGCTGCTCCTGCCGCGGCAGCCAGACCAGCCCGACTCCGGTCGCGAGCGCGAAGAACGACACCGCCTTCAGGATCTGCGGCGGGTGCCAGATGCCGGCGGCGAGCCCGTAGCCGGTCTGCCACCAGCGGTCGAAGACGAGCGCCGTCGCGAACGCGAGCGCGGCCCAGAGCACGAGCCACGCCCCGAGCGGCGCGCGCGCGCGGCCCAGCGCAACGGCCTGCGGATCGCCCGCCCGCGTGCTCGCGCGCAGCAGCCCGAACGCGCCCGCGGCCGCGAGCAGAACCGCGAGATCGGTCGCCACGTGCGGCGCGGCGAAGAAGCGGTCGACGCCGATCGTGGACTCGAACGAGAAATCCCAGAACAGGGTGGCGGGCAGCGCGGCGGAGCCGAGCAGCATCAGCCACGCACTGCGCCCCGCGCCTGCCATCGACGGCCCTATACTAGCCCCGGCCAGCGCAGGGAGGCGAAGGGTCCGGGTTTTGAGTCCACTCGTCTTCGGCTGCGCGAGCGCCGCGCTGCTCGGCTCGGCCGCGCTGATCGCGCTGCTGCGCCCGGCCTGGATCGTCGATCACCCGCGCGTGGTGCTGGGCGCGATCGCCGCGCTCACGCTCGGCATGGCCGCGGCGCTGGTGCAGCTCGATCCGCTCGGGTTGCGCATCGGCATCGACGCCTCGAGCGAGCCGCTCCTGCCCGAGAACGACCCCGGCGAGCCCGTGTACCAGCGCGCGGTGCTCGAGTTCGGCGACGACGACCTGTTCGTGATCGCGATGGAGACCGGCGACGCGTTCGCGCGCGAGAACCTCGAGACGCTGCGGAGCGTGAGCGACGAGATCGCTAATCTCCCCGGCGTGCGCGGCACCGAGAGCCTGGTCGACGTCTACACCTACCGCTGGGACGCCGACGAGGAGCTGGTCGAGCTCGGCCGCTTCATCGACGACATCCCGAGTGATCCCACCGCGCTCGCCGACCTGCGCCGGCGCGCGCTCGCCGACCCGCTCTACACCAAGGCGATCGTCTCGCGCGACGGGCGCACGGCGGCGATCAACGTCTCGTTCAGGCCGATGAGCGACGACGAGTTCATGGAGCTCGGGCTCGACCACCGGATCGAGGCGATCCTCGACGCAGCCACGCGCGAAGGCGTCGCGTTCCACGTCACCGGCCGCCCGCACGTGCGCGCGCGCGCGCACGAGCTCTTGATCCACGACATGCTGCGCCTGATCCCGATCGCGGTGCTGGTGGCGGTGACCGCGCTCTGGCTGATGACGGGCTCGGTGCGCGGCACGCTCGTGCCACTGATCGCGAACCTCGTCGCGACCTTCTGGTCGTACGGCGCGATGGCGCTGGTCGGCTCGGAAATGAACCTGATCACGCTCGTGCTCGGCCCGTGCATGATCACGATCGGCGGCGTGTACGGCGTACACGTGTTCGCGCGCTACCAGATCGTGGCCTCGAGCTCGCCCGACGCGCGCACGGCCGCGTTCGAGAGCCTGCAGCACACGCTCGCGCCCGTGCTGATCTCGGGCACGACCACCATGGTCGGCTTCGCCGCGCTGCTCCTGAACGAGATCCCCGCGACCAACGACCTCGGCGGCTTCTGCGTGTTCGGCGTGGCGTCGATCACCGTGATCTCGCTGACCGGCGTGCCGGCCGCGCTCGCGCTCCTGCCGCTGCGCGCCTCGGACGGCAGCGGGCGCGCGCTGTACGCCGCGCAGACGCGCCTCGCCGGCTGGGTGCGCCGCACGATGGAGTCCGCACTCGCGGCGCTCGGGCGCTTCCAGGTCCGGCACGCGCGCTACGTGCTGGCGTTCTGGGCCTCGACCGCCGTGGTCGCGTGCCTGCTCATGCCGCGCATCGTGATCGACACGGACTTCATCAACTACTTCCTGCCCCACTCCGACGTGCGCGTGGACTTCGCGTCCGTGAACCGGCTGCTCACGGGCGCGGTGCCGATCTACGTCGTGCTGCAGGGCGAGCGGGAGGGCACGTTCCGCGAGCCCGACACGCTGCGCGCGCTCGAGCGCATCCAGGCGCGCATCGAGCGGGTCCCGGGCGTGACCACCGTGACCTCGGCCGTGGACCTGTTGAAGGCCGCGCGCCAGGCGCTCGAGCAGGGCGACCCGGCCGCGGCGCGCATCCCCGACACGCGCGGCGAGGCGGCCGAGCTCGTGTTCATGATCCCGAAGGAGAAGCTGCGCGCGTTCCTGACCTCGAACCACTCTAGCGCGAACCTGCTCGTGCGCACCGACCAGCTCGGCTCGGCCGCGCTGCGCGAGCTCGAGACCGCGATCCACGCCGAGCTCGCCGCCGAGCCGCTGCCGGCCGGGCTACACAGCGACGTGACGGGCAACTCGATCCTGATCAACCGCGGCGCCGACGGCATCGCCGGCAACCAGGTCGCGCAGCTCCTGCTCACGATCAGCGCCATCTTCGGGATCGTGTGGCTGGTGTTCGGGCGCGTCGGGCTCGGCTTGCTCGCCATGCCCACGAACGTCGCGCCGGTGCTGAACTTCTTCGGCATGCTCGGCGCCGGCGTCGCGACGCTCTCCGTGCCGACGAGCCTGATCGGCTGCGTCGCGCTCGGCATCGCGGTCGACGACACCTGCCACTTCCTGCAGGTCTTCCGCGAGGAGCGCGCGCGCGGCAAGAGCGCAGAGGACGCCGCGCTGCACTGCATCGTCGAGGTCGGCCGCCCGATGGTCGTGACCTCGATCATGCTCGTCGCCGGGTTCCTGGTGATGCTCTTCTCGAGCTTCGCCACCCTGCGCGAGTTCGGCCTGCTCACGGCGATCACGATGGGGCTTTGCCTCGCGACCGACGTCGGCATGCTGCCGGCGCTCTTGGTGGCGTTTCCGCGGCTGTCGGAGCCGAAGCGACCGTCGGAGTCCGCGTGAGAGTGCCTGAGTCGGGCAAACGGTGTGAAGTCGGCGATGCCACCGCTTGAGCTCAGGCAACCTGACGACGTCAGTCCTCGCGATCGGGCGCGCGGGCACGTCGTAGCTGTAGAGCTGCAAGCGTGCAGGCGACGTGCCCGGGTGCGTTCTCTCCCCGTGGATGGTGATCCTGTATTCGAGCTGCGCGACGCACCAGCAGTTTGGCTACCTGACCGCGATCACGATGGGGCTGTGCCTGGCGACCGACTCGATGACGCTCCCTGCCCTCGTGGTCGCGCTCATAAGGCTGTCGGAGCTGCGGCGGCTGACAGCCTATTGAGGGTGCTTCTCGCCTAAGGAAAGTTGAACGTCCGAGAGGTAGGTCTCCGATGTCTCTCTCCAGTACTCGTCGTTCATCGACTCAATCGCTGCTCGTACCGTAGACAAAGCACGCTCATCCGTGCGGACATCGTAGTAGCCAAGTTTCTGCATTCGAGTCAACAAGTAGACTAGAAGCGGTCCCAAAATCGGTGTTGCGCTACGGTGTAGCTGACGCGAGTTCGCGCAGCGAGGGCTGATGCTGGGCTCGTCTCCCCCTTCGAGGGGGTGGTGCGTGGTGCTCACGGATCG
>Ga0187892_10011166_pt1 | contig 11116 bp, 12 predicted proteins | sample MA1701073metaG_FD_139345 | JGI IMG/M metagenome (GOLD analysis project Ga0187892, IMG submission 139345) | Bio-ooze microbial communities from a basaltic lava cave in the Kipuka Kanohina Cave System on the Island of Hawaii, USA - MA170107-3 metaG ... | reverse complement strand
CTGAACGCCAATGACGGACGGGTATGGCTGGAGCGGTTTGTCTCATTGCCGAAGTATGTAGAGCATATCCTGAAGCGAGAGGCCGAGATTGTGGCCATCGCCAAGCGCTACCACACCAAGCGGAACTTCCTGTATCTGGGGCGAGGCATCAACTACCCCATCGCATTGGAAGGGGCCCTCAAGCTGAAGGAGATTTCCTATGTCCATGCGGAGGGCTATGCGGCCGGGGAAATGAAGCACGGACCGATTGCGCTGATTGATAAGGACATGCCGGTCGTGGTCCTGGTGCCGCGCGATCGGTTGTACGAAAAAACCGTCAGCAATCTGATGGAGGTCAAGGCCAGGAACGCGCCGGTGATCGCCTTTGTCAGCGAAGGGGAACGGGATCTCGGAAAGGTGGCTGATGCAGTGTTTACGGTCCCGGACGTGCCGGCCCTGCTGTCGCCTATCCTGTTCAGCGTGGCGCTGCAACTGCTGGCCTATCACATCGCCGTACTCCGCGGTACCGATGTGGATCAGCCGAGGAACTTGGCAAAGAGCGTGACAGTAGAGTGAGGGAACTGGAGGGCACAGGCTGTCCCTGTGCTCCCGGAGCGTGCACGATCAGAATGGGAGGCGCGGGGTAGTGGGGATGATTCCCGTGCTCCCGCAACGCGCACGATCGGAATGTGCTCGTTGGACGGCCGCAGTAGGAATCATCCCCACTACCCCGCACAGAGAATGGATGGGATCAGGTTGATCGGTGTGCTCGCTCGATGGCCGCAGGTGGTCCAGCCTGCACCTTCCAGAGGAGTGGACGAGTGAAGATCAGTAGAGAAGAAGTTGAGCATGTCGCGAAGCTGGCGAGGCTGGAAATCACGGAGGCCGAGAAGGAGGTCTTCAGCAAGCACTTGAGCAGCATCCTGACTTACATGGACAAGCTGAAGACGCTCAATACGGAAGGAGTAGAGCCCACCGCCACCGTGCTGGAGCAGACCAACGTGTTTCGTGAAGACAAGGCGCGTCCGTCCCTGCCGGCTGAGAAGGCGCTGGCCAATGCGCCGCAGCAGAGCGACAGATTTTTCGTCGTACCGAAAATTTTAGATGAGCGTTAGACATGAGGCGTGAAGCGTGAGGAGATCGGACAAGCTGAAACCGTTACCCCTTACCCCTTACGCCTAACCTTTCACGAGGTTCAGGAATGTTTCGACAAATGCTGCGGGCCAAGATTCATCGCGCGACGGTGACTGATGCCTGCCTCGACTACGAGGGCAGTCTGACCGTGGACGAGGATCTGCTGGATGCGGCCGGGATTCTGCCCTATGAAGCCGTCGTCATTTCCAATCTCAACAATGGGGAGCGGTTCACCACCTATGCGATGGCTGGAAAACGGGGAAGCGGCGAGATCGTGTTGAACGGACCGACAGCGCGCAAGGGTGCAATCGGCGACCAGATCATCATCTTCTGCTATGAGTTTTACGCTGAGGATGAGATCAAGAGGCATGCGCCCAGGATCATCAAGGTTGATGAACGGAACCGGATTGTGAGCAAGACCTGACGTTATGGCCCTGCATAAGCTCACGCTGTACGAGCTGCAGCAGAAATTTGCCAACGGGGAAGTGACCGCGCGCGAGATCGTGCAGGCCTACTCTCTGCGGATCAGCCAGGTCGAGCCGAAGGTCAAGGCCTACATCACCTTAGCCAAGGAGTCGGCTCTGGCTCAGGCTGATGTGCTGGATCGGAAGCTGAAGGGCTGGCGTCGGACGATGCCGCTCATGGGCATGCCGCTGGCGGTCAAGGACAACATCTGCACCGAAGGCGTCCTGACCACCTGCGCGTCGCGGATCCTGGGCAACTTCGTGCCGCCCTACGACGCCACTGTGATCGCGCGGCTGCGGGGCCAGGGGTACCTGTTGCTGGGAAAGACCAATCTGGATGAATTCGCGATGGGCTCTTCGACAGAAAACTCGGCCTTTGGCCCGAGTCGCAATCCCTGGAACCTGGGCTTTGTTCCGGGCGGGTCGAGCGGCGGTTCGGCCGCCGCAGTGGCGGCGGACGAATGTGTGGCTGCTCTGGGCTCGGATACAGGTGGGTCTATCAGGCAGCCCGCGGCCTGCTGCGGAGTCGTCGGGCTGAAGCCGACCTATGGCCGTGTGTCGCGATTCGGGTTGGTGGCCTTTGCTTCGTCGCTGGACCAGATCGGCCCGATTACTAAGGATGTGACCGATGCGGCAGTGCTGCTGAATGTGATTGCGGGACACGACCCCTTGGATTCGACCTCCGCCAACCTACCGGTGCCGAATTACACCAAGGCCTTCAAGAAGAAAGATCTCAAGAAACTGAGAATCGGTATTCCCCAGGAGTATTTTGCGGAAGGGCTTGATCCGGAAGTGGACCAGGCAGTGCGGGAGGCGATCGAGGAGCTGAAGCGGCTGGGCGGGGGCATCAAGGATGTCAAGTTGCCCACCACTGATGTCGCGATCGCGACCTATTATCTGGTGGCCACGGCAGAGGCCAGCTCGAACCTGGCGCGCTATGACGGTGTGAAATACGGCCTGCGCTCTAAGCAGACCAAGGATCTGCTGGAGATGTACATGATGACCCGACAGGAGGGATTCGGGCCGGAGGTCAAGCGACGGATCATGCTGGGCACCTATGCCCTCAGTGCCGGCTACTACGACGCCTATTATGGCAAGGCCCAGGCTGTCCGCACCCTCATCCGTCGGGATTTTGAAGCGGCATTTCAGGAGGTGGATTTGATCGTCACCCCTGTGATGCCGACCCCTGCCTTCAAGCTGGGCGAGAAGGTCGCGGATCCACTCCAGATGTATCTCTCGGACATCTACACGATCTCAGTGAATCTGGCGGGTATCCCGGCCATCTCGTTACCCTGTGGGTTCAGCCGGGCTGGCCTGCCGATCGGATTGCAAATCATTGGGCGAGCGTTCGAGGAGGAGACGGTTCTCCGCGCCGCCCACGCGTACGAGCAGGCGACGGGATGGAGGGCAAAACGGCCGACGATACGCTAATGAGGGAGAAACCATGATTGTCGAAATCGCCGCCTTGCTGATCGCGACGGCCTTTGCTGTGTTGGTCGGGTATCTAGTGTCGGCGCTCATTCAGCTCAGGAAGACCATTGCGGAATCGGAACAACTGCTTGCGCGCATGAGCAGCGAGCTGCCAGCCCTTGTGCGTGAGATGCGGGCGATGACGGAGAATGTGAACACACTGGTAGACCAGACGCGCGACGGGGTGGATCATGCTGCGGTGTTCCTGCATGCGGTGGGTGAGATTGGCGACACGGTCCAACAGGTTCACGAAACCGTCCGAGGCAAGAGTGGCTCCCTGCTTGTGAACGTGGCGAGCATGGTGGCGGGGTTCAAGGCTGCCTCGACGATAGTCAAGGAGCGGATGAACAAGAATGGAGGTGATTCACATGGCGGATGAGCGAGGGGTATCAACGGCCACTGTGCTGCTGGCTTTTCTCAGCGGCGCGGCGCTAGGAGCCATCGCGGCGCTGCTCCTGACGCCACAGACCGGTCGGGAAACACAGGAGCAATTGCGTGGCTATGCTCGGCGGACCGAAGAGAATCTACGCGAGCTGGCAGGCCAGGCAGGCGAGGCTTTCGAGGAGGTAGTAGACAAGGGGCGCGAATTCGTGCAGACGAACAAGTCCGTCCTCGCCGAGGCCTTCGATGCCGGCCGTGAGGCCATGCGGCGTGAGCGCGAGCGACTCTCGGGCGAGAAGAAGGCGTGACCGTCTCCTACGAGCCTGTCATCGGGCTGGAGGTCCATGCCCAACTGCTGACGCAGTCCAAGATGTTCTGCGCCTGCGGGACGACCTTCGGTCTGCCCGCGAATACGCAGACATGCCCGATTTGTCTGGGGATGCCTGGCACACTCCCGGTCGTGAACCGGAGGGCGGTGGAGATGGCGATACGGACCGGGCTTGCGCTGAACTGTACGATCCGATCCACAAACCGATTTGCCCGGAAGAACTACTTCTATCCGGACCTCCCGAAAGGCTATCAGATCTCCCAGTACGAAGCGCCGATTTGTGAAAACGGGTGGGTGGAAGTAAGTGTCGGCGGTACGTCGAAGCGCGTCAAGATCCGCCGCGCGCATTTGGAAGAGGATGCGGGAAAGAACATCCATGACGCCGGAACCAGCGGGAGCCGGGTGGATCTGAATCGCGCAGGGACCCCGCTGTTGGAGATCGTGACTGAGCCCGATATGCGCTCGGCTGACGAAGTCGTCGCCTACCTCAAGATGCTGCGTGATGTGCTCATGTATCTGGGGGTCTGTGACGGCAACATGGAGGAGGGGAGTCTGCGATGTGAGCCGAATCTGTCGTTGCGACCGGTGGGACAGAAAGCGCTGGGCACCAAAGTCGAGCTCAAAAACATTAACTCCTTTAAGTTCGTGAAGGACGCGCTGGAGTACGAGATCAAACGGCAGACCAAGGTCCTGCACGAGGGCGGGAAGATCAGCCAGGAGACGAGGCTCTGGGATGTTGAGAAGGGTGTCACCGCTACGATGCGGAGCAAGGAGGAGGCGCACGATTACCGATATTTTCCCGATCCTGACCTGGTGCCACTGAGTATCTCCGAGGAATGGATTGAAGAGTTACGCCAGACTGTGCCGGAGTTGCCGGTCGTCCGTCAGAAACGCTTCGTGAGTGAATATGGGTTACCGGAGTATGACGCGAGCGTGCTTACGATTTCAAAGGGGTTGGCTGACTACTTCGAGGACTGCATGAAGTTGTTCGACCAGCCCAAGACCGTGAGCAACTGGGTGATGGGTGAACTGCTGCGGGAGTTGAACAATTCCGGGACGGTGGTGGAGCAGTCACCGGTCAGCCCGGAGCGGCTGGTGAGCTTGCTCAAGCTGGTGGACAACGGAACGGTCAGTCTAAAGGTGGCGCGAGAGATCTTTCCGGAGCTCTATGCCAGTAAGAAGTCTCCTGAGCAGATTGTCCAGGAGAAGGGGCTCACGCAGGTTTCGGACGAAGGAGCGCTGGGGAAAATTATCGCTGAGGTCATCGCGAAGAATCCAGCACAGGTCGCGCAGTACCGCGGTGGCAAGGAACAGGTGTTGGGATTTTTCGTTGGGCAGGTGATGAAGGCGTCGGGGGGGAAGGCGAATCCGGGGAAGGTGAATGAGTTGCTGAAGAAGAAGCTGGCAGGATGATGATACCGGAGGGAGCGGGCCGGGCTGGCCCTGTGCTCCCGGAGCGCGCACGCTAAGAAGGTGCTCGCTCGACGGCCGCAATTGGGCCAGCCCTGCCTTCCTCTTCAGTGTGGAGTGAGGGGGAGTAGGGGACGCGCGCAGTAGAGAGCAATCCGGCCACTCCGAGGCCGTTCGATTTCCTCAGCAGGAAAGTGGTGAAGGAATAGAGAGATGAGTGCGATTCGGGAGATGAAGGGGCGGCAGATTCTGGATTCGCGGGGGAATCCGACCGTCGAGGTGGATGTGGTGCTGGAGAGTGGCGCGCGAGGGCGGGCGGCTGTGCCATCTGGCGCGTCCACTGGTGAGAAGGAGGCCATCGAGCTGCGGGATGGAGACAAGAAGCGATGGATGGGAAAGGGTGTCTCCAAGGCGCTAGCCAACATCAGCAAGACGATTGCGCCACGCCTGCTTGGCATGGAAGCGTTCGACCAGGCGGCTGTGGATCGGGCGATGATCGAGCTGGATGGCACGAAGACCAAGAGCCGTCTTGGGGCGAATGCGATCCTGGGAGTCTCGCTCGCTGTAGCGCGAGCCGCGGCGGCGGAATCCGGACAGCCGCTGTACCGCTATCTGGGCGGCGCGAACGCTCGGGTGCTCCCCGTCCCGATGATGAACATCATTAACGGCGGAGCCCATGCCGACAATCGTCTCGACCTGCAAGAGTTCATGATCATGCCGGTCGGCGCCAAGCGGTTCAGTGAAGCCCTTCGGATGGCGACCGAGGTCTTCCATACACTGAAGGCCTTGCTGAAGCAACGGGGACTCAGCACGGCCGTGGGCGACGAGGGTGGGTTTGCGCCAGACCTGCAGTCGAACGAAGAGGCGCTGAGCCTCATTGTCGAGGCGATCGAAGGAGCCGGCTATCGGTCGGGGCGCGACATCGCGTTGGCCCTTGACGCGGCCGCCAGCGAGTTCTATGAGAAAGGACACTATCGGCTGGAAGCCGAGAAGCAATCGGATCGGTCGTCGGAGGACATGATCCGGTACTATGCGCGGTTGGTGGATCGCTACCCGATTGTTTCGATTGAGGATGGGCTGAGCGAGTTGGATTGGAAGGGCTGGCGGATGCTGACGGAGCGCCTGGGCGATCGGGTACAACTGGTCGGGGACGACATCTTCGTGACCAACGTGGAGATCTTCGCCCAGGGCATCCGGGAGGGTATTGCGAATTCGATCTTGATCAAGCTCAACCAGATCGGGACGCTCACCGAAACGCTGGAAGCGATCGAGCTGGCCAAACGTTCAGGGTACACGGCCGTGGTCTCGCATCGCTCCGGAGAGACCGAAGACACGACGATCGCCGATGTGGCAGTCGCGGTGAACACCGGGCTGATCAAGACTGGCTCCTTGTCGCGGACCGACCGTGTTGCGAAATACAACCAGCTGCTGAGGATTGAGGAAGAGTTAGGGGCCGAGGCTGTCTATCCAGGGCGGCATGCGGTCCGTGCCAGATGATGGGCAAGAGGCACGTGGCGAGAGGCGATAGATGACGAGACGAAACCGGAGCCGCAGTCCTCAGCATCGGAGGCTGGTCGCTCGAAGGATCTTGCTGATCGGATTAGTGTTCGGGATCGTCTTATTGGGCTCATTCTTCTTTGCTGAGATGGGCGTCCCCAAATATTTTGAGATGCGAAGACACGCCCAGCAGTTGGAACAGGACATCCGTGAACTTGAGCAGACGAACGGTGGGCTTCGAACCGAGATTCACCAGGTCCAACATGACCCAGCCCGAATTGAAGAGTTGGCCCGGGAGCGGCTTGGGTTTGTCCGAAAGGGGGAAACGGTCTATCAGCTTGTGCAGGAGCCTCGGGAAAAAGGGAAGAGCAAGTGAGGGGTCATGAAATCGGGGACTGTCGCGATCATAGGCCGGCCTAATGTAGGGAAGTCCACGCTCCTGAACGCCATTCTCAAGGAGAAGATTGCGATTGTCTCGGACAAGCCACAGACAACCCGTACGCGCATCCTCGGCGTGGCACATCTCTCAGGCGCGCAGGTGGTGTTTCTGGACACTCCAGGGCTGCATCGCCCGCAACACCTCCTCAACAAGCGCATGGTGCGAACCGCATTGGACACGATGCGGGATGCAGACCTCCTTTACGTTATGGTGGAGGCGACGGCCCCGCCTGGTCCTGGGGATCGCGCCGTTCTAGAACAGGTCCGCGAGGCGATTGGCCAGGGAGGCAAGCCCGCGTTTCTGCTGATCAACAAGGTGGACCTTGTGAACAAGGTCAGGGTCTTGCCACTCATCGAGTCGTACCGCAAGATGCTGGACTGGACGGAGGTCGTCCCCTTATCGGCTAAAACGGGTCTCAACGTGGATCGGTTGTTGGAGTTGACCGTGAAGGTCCTGCCGGAGGGCGAGGCGCTGTATGAGGAAGACGTGATGACGGATCAGCCGATGAGGACCTTGGCGGCCGAGATCATCCGCGAGAAGATCCTCCAGAAGACCCGCGAAGAGGTTCCCTACTCTGTGGCCGTGGAAATTGATCGGTTTGTTGAGGAAGGCAAATTGGCGCGGATTGCCGCGTCGGTGGTGGTGGATAAAGAATCCCAAAAAGCGATCGTGATCGGCAAACGCGGAGAACGACTCAAAGCGGTCGGAACCTATGCACGGATTGAGATGGAACAGCTGTTCGGGATGAAAGTGTTCTTGCAACTCTGGGTCAAGGTCCGTTCGGGCTGGCGCGAGGATGAGCAACTCCTGACCGAACTGGGATATTAAGGATAAGCTGGTGCAACCGACTGAGCGCGTGCGTCAAGCAGATAAGGATCTCGTGAAAGACTCCTCCAAGGAACCGATGGAGAAGGGGCAAACCAAGTTTGACCTTCTCCTGGCTTCGTTCCAACGCCTGCTCCGGCGTGGTGCAATTACAAACCTCGGCAAGATGCTGGCCCGGCTGCACCCGGCGGACATTGCCAAAGTGATCGCTCACCTCTCCTCGCCTAAGGAAAAACGGACTATCTTCGAGCTGGTGCGCGGAGAGGCCCAACGGGGACAGGTATTGAGCGAACTGGATGCCGGCAGCATCCAACAAGTGCTCGCTGATCTTCCTCCACCGGATGTGGCGTGGCTGTTGAAAGATCTCGGACCAGACGACGTTGCCGATATTCTGGGCGTGCTGCCGGAGGAGCAAGCGAAGGAGATCCTCACACTGATGAAGACGGAGGACTCCACGGAGATCGCCGACCTGCTGCAGTATCCGAAGGATACGGCCGGCAGCATCATGACCACGGAGTTCTTTTCGCTTTCGGAGGACACGACAGCCCAGGAGGCGATCCGTCGTCTGCAACGTGCGACCGATGCAGAGATGGTGTTTTATATTTATGTGACCGACAAGGAGGATCATCTCGTCGGGGTCTTGTCTCTGCGCCAGCTCCTGACCGTGCCGCCCGATACGCCGTTGAAGAACATCATGACGCGAGATGTCATGAGCGTCTCGGTGGATATGGATCAGGAGGAAGTAGCCCGGCAGGTGGCCCGCTACAATCTGCTGGCGATCCCTGTCGTGGAGAAAGACAACACCTTGGTGGGCATCATCACGGTGGATGACGTAGTGGACGTCATCCGTGAGGAGGCCACAGAGGACATGCTGAAGATGGCCGGCGCGACCGAAGAGGACGTGTTGATGAAGTCTTCCAGCCTGGATGCGGCCCGCCGTCGGCTGCCATGGCTGTTTACCAACTTAGCTGGCAGTCTCTTTTCCGGGGCAATCTTATGGTATTTCCGCTATACCATCCAGGAAGTAGTGGCCATCGTCAGTTTCATTCCAGTCATTGCTGCCATGGGGGGGAACGTGGGCCTGCAGTCCTCGACCCTCATCATTCGAGGACTCGCGACAGGACGGATCGAACTGACAGACGTGTGGAAGGTCTTCTTTCGCGAGGTCTGGATCGGGCTTCTCCTTGGACTTGCCTGCGGTGTGCTCCTGACACTCACCGGATTGCTGTGGCATGGGCAAGGGTTCCTGGGCATGGTGGTCGGCGCCGCGCTTATTATCGCCTTTCTGGTTTCGACCAGCATGGCTACAATCATGCCGATTGTGCTGAAACGAATGGGGGTTGATCCGGCCGTGGCGGCCGGTCCCTTTGTCACTACCGCGAACGACATCACAGGTATCACGATTTACCTCGCCCTGGCGACGGCGCTGCTGGAACACCTGAAGTAACCGTGAAACGTGAGGGGTGAGGCGTGAGGGGTATGGAAAGACCAGAAGTCCGGATATGCCCTTTACTCCTTACGCCTGACGCCTGACGCCTGACGGTTCATGCTGCTCAAAACGCCCGCTATCACCCTGAAAAGCCGCAAGTGGGGAGAGGCAGACCGGATCGTCACGTTCTTTACGCTCCGGCACGGCAAACTGCGCGGGGTCGCCCGTGGAGCGCGGCGGATCAAAAGCCGGTTCGGCAGCGCCCTGGAGCCGTTTGTGTACTGTGATCTCAATCTTTTCGAAAAGCGCAATGATCCGCTCTATCGCATCACGCAGGTGGACATCCGAGAGACGTTTCCCCAGCTTCGCGAGGACCTCGCCTTGATGTCTGCAGCAGCTCGCATGGTCAATCTCGTCAGCGCTGTGACCGCGGAAGGAGATCCAGGGCCACGTATTTTCGAGACCTTGGTGGGTGGCTTGCGTTCACTTCAAGGCACGAACGATCCCGCGCTGGCCACGCTGCTGTTCCAGACCCGGCTACTCGGCCAGACCGGCTTTCGGCCCCAGACTGACCATTGCGCGGCCTGTGGTGCGGCCCGAGGGGTTCGGTTGGCGCGGTTTTCACCGGTGTCCGGTGGGTTGGTCTGCGGTCCTTGCGCCAGCCGCCGTCCCGATCGCTGTCTGCCAATGTCGGCAGGGAGCCTCGCATTCTTGCAGCAAGCCCTGCATCTGCCTGCCTCTGTCCTCGCTCGTCTGAAGGCCACGGGGCAGGTGCGTGCCGAAGTGGAGGCGGCGATCGAGTCCTATGTGACGATCGTGGCAGGGAAGCGCCTTCCTCCTGTTGATTTCCTGGCAGCAGAGGGACAAGAGCCAGACTATGGGTTGACAAGATCGCCTCAGGTGTCATTATGAAGTCGTCACAGGTTGCGATATAGTGTGTGCCGTGAGTGCGCGGATTGACGCGCTGGGTGACTGGTGACCGTGTGGAAGCCAAACGTGATGGAGCGATGAGCGCGACGGTTCTCGAACCCAAAGATATGGACTGGATCGGCAAGGGGGTGCTCGGGATCGAGTGGACCGACGGGCACAAGGGCGTCTATCCGGTCCGCTATCTTCGGCAGCATTGTCCCTGCGCGGCCTGCACCGATGAGTGGACGGGCGAGCTTCGGATCAAGCCGGATGATATTCCGCTGTTGGTCATGCTCCAGGATGTTGAACCAGTGGGCCGGTATGCGCTGCAATTTAAATGGAGCGATGGCCACGACACCGGCATCTATTCCTACACATTGCTGCGTCGGCTGTGCCAGTGTGATATCTGTCAGCCGATCAAGCCTGATCAACCGAAAACTCGACGACTCCTATAGGCGGATGCTGAAAGAGTCTCCAATTTCCTCTCGCGTCCTTCTCGTTCATTCCGCGTCGAGACCTCGAAACAGACAGACCCATGGCGGCCGTGGTGAACAACTTCCCCGAGGCGCGGACCTATTTGCAAGGGGCCACTCCAAATGAGACATGGCTCCACATTGCCTGCCTGCTTAGCGTCAGTCCTGCCTGTCCTTATGATGCTTGTGAGTGCATGCGGAGCGTTTGTTCTGCCATCCCTGGAGGAGCAGAAAGCCCGCATCCAGCGCGATGAAATTCGGTTCCATACCCTGACCAGTGCGGCCTTTCTCGACACCTGGGGCATACCAACCTATGAGCACCAAGAGCAGATGCAGTTTTTTCCGGTTGAAAGCGGAAACTTCATCCCGCGGTTCCGG
>Ga0187892_10011165_pt1 | contig 11117 bp, 9 predicted proteins | sample MA1701073metaG_FD_139345 | JGI IMG/M metagenome (GOLD analysis project Ga0187892, IMG submission 139345) | Bio-ooze microbial communities from a basaltic lava cave in the Kipuka Kanohina Cave System on the Island of Hawaii, USA - MA170107-3 metaG ... | reverse complement strand
TGGCATATTCGGGAAACCCGCCAATTGCGATCACGCGCGTGCCATCCTGCGCTCGCTTTCCGGCACCACCCATCAGGTCATCACCGGCGTGACGCTGCTCAACGCGCGGACGCGGGCTCACTGGATCGGCCACGATGCCACGGCCGTCACCATGAGACCGCTGTCGGACGCACAGGTCGAGGCCTATCTGACCACGGACGCCTGGCGCGGCAAGGCCGGCGCCTATGGCATTCAAGACCGCGGCGACGCCTTCATCGAACGCATCGGCGGCAGCTTCACCAACGTCGTCGGCCTGCCCATGGAACTCGTCAACCGAATGCTCGCCGAATGGGGAGTTCCCCCAAAAACCGTTTAACAAAGCGAGCCGCGGGCTTCCAGCCCGCGCGGACGCTCGAGGGAGAGAACCTCGTTCTGTGCGATCATCTGAATCCGAGTCGCGACCGTGAGGAAGCGGCCGTCGGTCTTTCTCCAATGTCAAGTCCGCGGCTCGACGCCCACCTTTCTATTCGGTATGAACTGGCACAAGACCCCATTGCGCGTCGCCAGCTTGGCTAGGTTGTCGCGGTGGTCGTCGTCGATAGGACGATCGGTGCAACAGTGCAAGTGGCCGTATTTAGTGTCCGCCCTGTCGGGCTCATGCCGTGGCGGCAAAGGCGGCTTCACCGATTCGGTCAGGTCGTGGAATGTCAGTGCACAAATGCCCGGTAGATCGCCTGACGGGAGAGCCTTGTCGCGTTGATAGCGATCCAGACCGGCCGGGTCCTTGAGGACGGCATCCTGGAGCGTGAACGACAGCGTCGGATGCTTGTCCTGAAAGGCGCCGGCGCCTACCGCTCCGCGTTTGATCGACCCCGCCTTCGACACGCGACGAAGGAAGCGGTCGTCGGTGGTGAAGCTCACGACGCCCGCTTGATCACCCACTCAGCTAGCTCGCGCGGCGCTGCCGCGTGATCCGGAGAAATCGCTGCCTGATGCGCGGTCATGAATTCATCGATCCGGTGTATGACGATTGTCGTGCCGCTGGCGCCAACTCGACATGTCAAGCGACGGTCCGTTATCAAAGACTGAAGGACCAAAGTCACCCCCCCATCTTCCTCGGCAAACGCCGCATATTTCAACTGAGGAGCATAAACCACGTGTGGCGCAACACGCCTAGCCCATTGCACGCAGACCTGGCGGGCGCCGGGATTTGGCGCAACCTCGTTCGCGGCGACCGCGTCCTCCGTATCTTCATCGATGTCGGTCTCCACACGGTGTACGAACGCTTCCACGCCCGCACGCAGAAGGGAATCAACGTCCACGTGTGATTCCTCTGTGTTTCCCGCACAGGGCTCAAGATTAACGCGCCGCCAACCGGTGAACATCGTCGTGGGTTCGGGAAGCAAACTCGTTTGCGATCTAGGCATCTACCGGCTCACTCAGTTTCCATTCACTCTTAGCGTGATTGGAGATCAGCTCGCTGAAAAAGACTTGCAGGCGATCGTGGACGTCCTCCAGCGCATCTCGTGGTTCACTCGGGGCGGCTACCTGTAAGCCAGCGGCCGTTGTCAGCGAATAGCCGTCCACTGTTTCCGCGCCGATATTTAGCCGAACATGCTCCAAATTGAAACGGAGATCGACCAGATTCTGTTCTTGCCACGATACTTCCAGTTTATGAAGCTGTCTAGCGTTCTGGGTTGCGGCAACTTGTACAAGCTTCGAGAAGTACTTTGGTAAGACGCCGTCTCCGGTTACTCGGATAAAATTCAGATACGACATATTGACGACGATGATAGGGACACCTGTACTTACCGCATGGTACGCGTCCACTGCGTGCCAAAGCGTGTCGCGCAGAGCCGGGAATCGCGGATACTCCGGCCCGTCCGTCGCTAATTGCTTCACCCAGCCAACGTAAAGAAGCTGACTCTGGAGGGCGATCTGGATGCCCTGCCTGTTACCGGTGTAGACTACGCCCGGTATCTGTCCAGGACCAAACTCTATCGTGGGCTTTCCTATACCCGGAGGAATCTGAACATTCTGTGGTTCAGTAATCTGGGGAAAGTCCCCGCGAAGCTTAGCATGAAGCTCGTTGATGGCGTTGAAGGTCAACGGAGCCGGTGACTCGAAGCTCACGCGTACCGTCGCTTCCATGAGGGGTAAGTTAGCGAAATCGAGACGGGGACGATTCCTCGAAGTGCCAGCCATTTCTCAACAGCTTTCTTTGGAAGCCAGTCCAGTGCATTCAACCAAACGGGCCACACCACAACGAGCCGGTCGGGTGCCGGTCACTGCGTATCGGCCTCCGGCCCTTCTATGCGATAATAACGGAAACTACGACGCTCGCCAACGCCCGATCGCCCTCGCAGCAAACTCCTTCATTGCAGCAATGTCACAATGCGCTGTGAAATCCGGTGTTCATCGCAATACTCCATCAGCATCCGCACATACGACGCCTGCACATGCGGGACATCCGAGAGGCCGATGGCACGTTGAACCGCCGCGATCGCCGCCGCGTCAGGCCCTTCGATCTCCACGAACAGCCCGATGTGCGGCGGCTCATCCAGCTCGATCCGGCAACCTTGAAACGACCAGCTCTCTCGCCGCTTCTGAAACCGCAAAATGTGCACAAACCCCAATCGCCGCAGAATCTCAGCCACGGCATCGGCATCGCCAACGACGACTTCCAGTTCTTCCCGCGACTTGATAGGACCAGGAATCACCGGCCCCTTGTAGGTCAGCGTCGCCGTTGTGTCGCCGCCGTCCCGTATGCCACTGGCGGCTTGCCCGCCAGTGCCTGCGCCCTGTGTGCCACTGGCGGCTTGCCCGCCAGTGCCTGCGCCCTGTGTGCCACTGACGGCTTGCCCGCCAGTGCCTGCGCCCCGTGTGCCACTGACGGCTTGCCCGCCAGTGTTTTCGTGCCATCCGCCGGAGAGTTCGCCGCCATCCTCCGCCCTGCTCGATCGAACTCGCAACCCGCACCCCGCCCGCCGCAGCGATCCGTCCGGCCGATCGAAGGTCGTATTGGTCTCCATCACTCGGCCGATAAGGGCCGCGCCCTGTCCGCGCAAGGCAACTCGCACCGGCTCATGCGACGCAACACGAAACTTCGCCTCGATCTCAAGAGCCATCGCGTATCAGAGCCGCCGCTTTCCTACTCGATCTTCTTGGCGGTCTGATCTCTGCCGCCCTGATGAAGAATCAGACTCGTGACTTTCCCATCGGAGTCCTTCACGAATGTGATCTGCGCATCCACAACTTTATAGAAGAACTTCGTTTCGGATTCGGCGAACACCGGGAAGCGAGGTTGGCTGGCGAGCTTGATCTTGAGCTGCCCGCCTTCGAGGATCACATCAAACAACGCCCCCGGGGCCAACTCATACTTCCCAACATACCGCGCGAGAATGTCGGCATCGACGGAGACCTCGACTCGCGGCGCCGGCGGTCTGTAGTCCGGCCCAAGCTTGCGGGCCTTTTGATCGGTCCCGAACTGGTGCAAGGTGAGCGATTCAACCTTGCCGTCGGCCTCTCGGTTGAACGTCAATTGAGCCTTCTCCACGGTGAAGAAGAACTTCGTCTCGGACTCGGCGTAGACCGGATACCGCTCCTGCCCGGTCAGCTTCGCGAAAAGCTGGTTTCCCTCCCTTGTGATGTCAAAAATGAAGTTGGGAGCCAGCTCGTAATAACCGACGTAGCCGTCGAGGACCTCAGCGGGAACCTTCGTCCGCTTACGAATCCGCTGGAGTTCATAGCGAGGTTCGAGGATGTGCAGCCCGATTTCATCGATGTCATCCGTCGAGTTGGTGAGGACGACCGCCCCTATTTTCTTGGCCGGAACGAATCCGCTGAACGAATGAAATCCACCCGTGCCGCCGTTGTGCCAGATGATCTCCGTGTCGTGCGTGGTTCGCACGTGCCAGCCAAGTGCCACGGACTGATCCGGTTGACCCGTCGGGCGTCGGTTCTCGTGCGATCGCCGCAGCGCGGGGGACAACGGACTTTCGACCATTCCCAAGTTGGCGCTCAGAAATCGTAGCATGTCCTTGGCGGTCGACCGCAACGCCCCCGCGCCGGCCAAAGCGTTCAGGTTCCAAGGGTCGGTCTCTTTTGTTCCGTCGTGGCCTTGGGCGAACCGGCCGCGCTGTTCGGGCGACAGCGTGATCCGCGTATCGCCCAGGCCCAGCGGCCCGCAAATCCGCTCAATCACGAGTTGCTCATACGTCTTCCCGGCCGCTCGGGCCAGAAGGTGGCCCGCCAACCCCATGCCGAAGTTTGAATACTCATAGGTCTCGCCGATGTCTCGCTCCAGCGAGTAGCCTGACAAGAAAGCATAGAGCAGCTTCTGATCATAGGCCGCGTACGGGTCCCGCTCATTGGAAAGATCGATGTTTTCCGGAAGACGCGGCAGCCCCGAGCGATGGGTGGCCAGGTCCAGCAGGGTGATCTTTTTTCCGTTTCGTTCGGGGAGCTTCATTTCCGGCGGCAGAAACTTGTTGATAGGGTCGTCCAAGGATGCCTCCCCCCGCTCCGCAGCGTCCGCCAGGAGGATGCCGGTGAAGGCCTTTGTGATCGAGCCGATCTCGAAAACCGTGTTCTCATCCAAGCGCTGTTTCCGATCCCGATCCGCCCGACCGTAAGCAAAATAGGACGGCCCCTTGGCGTCGATGATTCCCACGACGATGCCCGCCGTGTAGTCACCGTCGACGCGATCTTCGATGTGCTTTCGTACATCGGCGGGAATGCGCTCGCCCGCCCGCGCCTCGCCGGCCGACATCGCCAGCCCCACAATGCCCATCGCGTACACCTTGTGCAGCATATCTTTCTCCAAAAGTCCAAAAGCACTGTCTTGAGCCGACGGCCATCATCATAGCGGGTGCGGCGGGAACTTCCTGCTCTCGACGAGCTCCTGCCTGATCGCGATTTCGTCCGGATGGTTCATGCTGAGCACGTAGACCGTGGTACGACCAATGGAGGTCAGTCCGATGGCATACGGCCCCTCCCATCGGAAATGGTCCGGCCAGCGGTCGGTCCGCGGATGAAAGAGGCGGGTCATTCGCCCGCTCAGGGGATCAACGCCGGCAATGTTTGGACCCTTATGCCGGTTGCAACGGCCGCAGGCAAGGGCAAGATTGTCGAGCGTGTCGCGGCCGCCATGCTGTATGGGGATAATGTGTTCGACGTGAAAGCGCAGGCATCGAACGGATTGCGGCAGGAGGCAGTACTCGCACCTCTCGCCCGATCGGGATCGAACCCTCAGGTCGAGAGCCTTATCAATCTGCGGCATTGGAGGCAGATCGCAACGAGCGTTCGCCTTTCACCCGCAGGATCGCGAGTAGACTATCGACGTGCAAGTAGGCGTCCAGTGTACCTGCCTCTTCGACGGTGAGCGTACCCTGTTGAGCCTTAGTCGAGAGCTGTTGGTACCGCTCGTGGTCCTCACCGCGGAAGTCAAGGTTCAGAACAAATCGAGCCAACTCCTGAGAGAAAGAACCCATATCGGAGTCGATCACACGTCGAAAGATCTGCGTACTTTCTGTCGATGCCGTGGGCGCCATAGAACGTCTGTATTATAGCATCCCGGGGACGAATGTCGAGGGAATGAACGCTACCCCGCCACGATATTCACCAGCCGCCCCTTGACCACGATCACCTTGCGCACCGTCTTGCCCGCAACAGCCTCCAGCACCTTCTGATCCGCCAACGCCGCGGCCTCGATTGCCTTCTCATTCGCATCGGCGGCCACCATGATCCGCGCCTTCATCTTTCCATTGATCTGCACGCCGACTTCCGTCTCCTCATCCCGCGCCAGGGCCTCGTCGTACTCCGGCCACGGCTCATAGGCGAGGCTGTCGGCATGTCCCAACCGCTGCCACAGCTCCTCCGCCAGATGCGGCGCAAACGGCGCGAGCAGCAGCACAAATGGCGCGATCACCGCCGTCGGCCGGCTCTCCCGCGGCGTCATCCAGTTCACAAAATCGAACAAGGCCGCGATGGCCGTATTGAGCTTGAGATGTTCCAACTCCTCGGACACCCGGGCAATGGTCTTGTGCAATACCCGCAGCGCCTCCGCGTCCGGAGCATCGTTCGCCAGCGCCGGCGACAAATGGCCGGTGTTCTCATCCACCACCAGCCGCCAGATTCGCTGACACAGGCGAAAGAGCCCCGGCACGTCCCGCGTATTCCACGGCTTGGACGCATCCAGCGGCCCCATGTACATCTCGTACAGGCGAAACGTGTCCGCCCCAAACTCCGCGATCACCTCGTCCGGGTTGACGACGTTCTTCAGGGCCTTGCTCATTTTCGCGATGATCCGCTCCGCCTCCTGGCCTGTTTTCTTCAGCACATAACGATCTTCCCCGACCTCCTCCACCTCCTGCGGCCCCACCACCATGCCGCGGGCGTCGCGAAATGCATAGCTCTGGATCATGCCCTGGTTGAACAGCTTCTGGAACGGCTCATCCGTGGAAACAAGGCCCAGGTCGTGGAGCACTTTGTGCCAGAATCTGGCATAAAGAAGGTGCAGTACCGCGTGCTCCGCGCCGCCGACGTACAGGTCGACGGGCATCCAATACCGCTCGGCCTCCGCCCCGCAGAAGCGGCGCGCGTTGTGCGGATCGATGAACCGCAGGTAATACCAGCATGAACCGGCCCAGTTGGGCATCGTGTTCAAATCGTGCAGGAAGCGTTTCCCATCGCGCGTGGCCGTCGACCACCCCTTCGCCCGGCCCAGCGGCGGCTCCGGCGGCCCCTTCGCATCGTCCGGCATCGGCGTCGGATGGAAGTCGGTCATCGGCGGAAGCTCCAGCGGCAACTCCGCCTCCGGTATGGGAGTCGTCTCGCCGTCTTCGCCGTGCAGCACGGGAAACGGCTCGCCCCAGTAGCGCTGCCGACTGAAGAGCCAGTCGCGAAGCTTGTAGTTCACCGCCGCCCGGCCCATCCCCGTTCGCGAAAGCCAGTCGATGATCTTCGTCTTGGCCTCCGCCGTCGGCAGCCCGTTCAAATCGCACACATGTGCGAAGGATCCGCCGGGCACGTGTGCCACTGGCGGCTCGTCCGCCAGTGCCTTCGCGGAGTGTGCCACTGGCGGCTCGTCCGCCAGTGCTTTAGCGCCATCCGCCGGCGAATTCACCGCCGTCCCACCACCGGTGAACGCCTCTCCCCACGCCTCCGGATGCCGCACGTAATGCTCGGCCAGTCGCTCAAGCCCCACCCTCCCCCGCAGCGTCTCGGCCGTCTTCTCGCTTAGGTCGGCGCTGTGTCTACGATGCTCGGCGATTGTCCCGCTCAGATCGGGGAACTCCCGCGACACACGTTCAAACCCGGCGCGGGCCGTCTCATTGATCGGACGGGTCAGGGCCGCCACCCGCTCCGCCATCCACTCCACCGGCGGCCTGACCACCGCTACAATCGGCAGGCCGAACCGGGAGGCAAACTCAAAATCCCGTGTGTCGCCCCCTGGCACCGCCATGATCGCGCCCGTGCCGTAACCCATCAGCACATAGTCGGCCGCCCAGATCGGAATGGGTCCTCCCGTAACCGGGTTAATCGCAAAGCCGCCGGTGAACACGCCCGTCTTTTCCTTGGTCTCCTCAGTGCGGTCGAGCTCCGATCGGTTTCGGGCCGCGGCCACGTATCGCGCCACCTCGTCGCGCCGCTCCGCCGTCGCGATCCGTTCCACGAGCGGATGTTCGGGCGCAAGCACCATATAGGTCGCGCCAAACAGCGTGTCCGGCCGCGTCGTATAGACGCGTACGCAATCGGGGAATTGATCGAACGATGCCGCGCCCGGCGCGCCCTGGCCGTTCCGGTGCCGCCACCGGCCGCCTTCGATCCGCCAGCAATCAGCCAGCGGAAAAACCACCTCCGCCCCAGTGCTCTTGCCGATCCAGTTGCGTTGCATGAGTTTGATCGGTTCAGGCCAGTCCAACCCCGCAAGTCCGGTCAGGAGGCTCTCGGCGTAGTCCGTGATGCGCAACATCCATTGCCGCAGCGGCCGCCGAAACACCGGATGTCCGCCGCGCTCGCTGCGACCCTCCTTGTCCACCTCCTCATTGGCCAGCACCGTCCCCAGCGCCGGACACCAGTTGACCTGCACATCCGCAAGATACGCCAGCCGATAGCTGTCAACGACCGCCCGCCGATTTTGGGTGCCACTGGCAGCTTGTCTGCCAGTGCTCTCGCCTAAATCAACCTCGGCGCCAGTGCTCTCGCTGGCCGGGTGGCCTACCTCGCCCGGGTGGCCCATCGCTTTAGCGGTGGGGGAGTCGAATCGGTCGCTGGTGCGAGGGGTGCGAGAAGGGATTCTCGCACCAGCGAAGGTTTGGGTGCCACTGGCAGCTTGTCTGCCAGTGCCCTCGCCTAAATCAACCTCGGCGCGAGCATGCTCAGCCGCGTCGGGGTTGATCTGCATCGCAATCTCCCCGGCATCCAGCGCCCGAACCAGCTCCGCAATCGGTCGGGCCTTCCCCACACGCTTGTCAAACCAGCTTTCCCACATCCGCACGAACATCCATTGCGTGAACTTGTAGTAGGCCGGGTCGGAGGTCGATAGCTCGCGGTTCCAATCGTAGCTGAAGCCGAACATCTTGAGCTGCCGCCGATACATTTCGATATTCTTCTGCGTGGTAATGGCCGGATGGACGTTGGTCTCGACCGCATACTGCTCCGCGGGCAGCCCGAACGAATCGAACCCCATTGGGTGCAACACATTGAAGCCGCGCATTCGCTTGTACCGGGCGATGATGTCCGTCGCGCAGTATCCGATCGGGTGCCCCACGTGCAGCCCCGCCCCGCTGGGATACGGAAACATGTCCAGAATGTAGTACTTCGGCCGCGCTGAGATCCCCTCTCCCTTCCAGGCTGAGGGACCGGTCAGGGGAGATTCTCCCTTTCCCTGTGATGGAGAGGGCGGGGTGAGGGTGCAAGGACCCTCGCCGGGATTCAACGTGCGAAAGGTGCCGTGCGCCTCCCAATACCGCTGCCACTTGGCTTCAATCGCCGCGAAGTCGTACCGACCCGGCCGCTCGGAATATCGCGATTCGGACATATTCACGTCCCGGACCGAGTTAAGCGCCGCGGGCTTCAGCCCGCGCGGACCGCCCGCGCGGACTCTCATAGCCTAGGAAGTGGCGGCAGTAAAGCGAGCCGCAGGTTTCAGCCCGCGCGGACTCTCATAGCCCAGGAAGGGGCGGCAGACCCACAAACTCCGCGAACCTATTCCTTCGAACGCCCTTTACGGCGCTGCCCGGGCGCCGTTGATCGGTTCTATGCGCGTGATATGGATCGGGTCGCAATAAACCGAACGCAGCGGCACGCCCTCCCTTCGCTGCGGCAGGGGCAATGTGCACCAGCGTAGCGGTCACCGTCATCATGTCCGGGTGGAGAACGTCTGCCCATCGGACAATTGGATGCGCAGCCCGGTAAAGGGCCGGCGGCGCGGTGCTGTTCACGCGAGGCGTGGTTCACACGTTCACGGCGCCGGTCGCCGACCTGACACTGCTTTCGTACCACGCACCTTTCTTCGAATTCGACGATACGCGGCAGTTTACGATTCCGCGTGCGTCGCGCCACGATCAATTCGCGTGGGCACCGGTTGGTGCTGAGCCAAACACCCGTGCCGACTACCGCCGCTAGCGTGGTTTGAAAGCCCTCGACGATTTCGCGCCGACGATGGGTAGCCTTGTTGCTCGCACCGATGTCGATACACTCTGGTGGTTGCCTGCGCTGCGTCGTTCTCAAGAGGACGCGAGTGGGATCGGCCTCAACTGCAGCAACGGCAAGTCCGTCCCCAGGCGGATTCGGGGTCGCTGACGTTGAACTCCATCGACAGGCACAAGGATATGAATGCAAGACCGCGAATTGACTCTTTTGATCTCCTGCGCGGCCTTGTGATGGTCGTCATGGCGCTAGACCACACGCGCGATTTTCTGGCCTCGGGTGGGGGCGACCCGCGCGACATCAGCCAGCCATGGATGTTTCTGACGCGTTGGATCACGCACTTCTGCGCGCCGGTGTTCGTTTTATTGGCCGGTGTTTCGGCGTTTCTCTACGCGAACCGCGGCAGGTCGATTCCGGAGGTCAGTCGCTTTCTCCTAACCCGCGGTCTCTGGCTCATCGTTCTTGAATTCACAATCATTCGCGTGGGTTGGACCTTCGGACTGTTCCCCGAGTTCATTGACGCCCAGGTGATTTGGATGATCGGATGGTGCATGATCGCGCTCTCGGCACTGGTCTTTCTTCCTCGACCGGCCATCGCCGTGATCGGACTGGCGATGATCCTCGGCCACAACCTTCTCGATGGGCTCGCAGCCAAAGACTTCGGCGATGCGAGATGGATCTGGATGATTCTGCATCAACCCGGGCCGCTACATCCACACGAAGGAATAGTCTTTTACGTTGCCTATCCGCTCATTCCCTGGATCGGGGTGATCGCAGTCGGCTACGCAATGGGTCCGATCGCGATCGGCAGCTCCCAATTGCGACGACGTTGGCTGCTGCGCATTGGCCTCGGGGCATGCCTTGGGTTCGCGGCGCTTCGCAGTTTCAATATCTACGGGAACCCGACGCCGTGGGCACTGCAGGACGGAGCTTTTTCCAGATTCCTGTCGTTCGTCAATTGCGAGAAATACCCGGCGTCGCTCCTTTTCCTGCTTATGACGCTGGGACCTGCGATCGCATTATTGCCGTTCCTGGAGGAGGTTAGGGGCGCGATTGCGCAATCCTTGATTACGATCGGTCGGGTTCCTCTCTTCTACTACGTCGTTCATATCCCGCTGATTCATCTCGTAGCCGTGGTCGTTGCACTTGCTACCGGTTTTGGTGCCACTTGGCTCTTTGGTGGATTTCCGATCGGTTCGAAACCCGTTGGCTATGGCATCGGCCTTCCGGTCGTCTACTTGCTCTGGTTCGTCGTCGTAGTCGCGCTCGTTCCACTATGTCGCTGGCTCAGCGGGGTCAAACAACGCCGAAGCGATTGGTGGTTGAGTTATCTATAGAATCCAACCAAAACGTTGCCATCGAAGCGCGTGCCGGACTACCGTTTGTGTACTGGTTCAGCGTGAAATGGAGTTCACGCCTTGCTGAGTTAGCTACTACCGGGAGACCGTCCCCCGGCTTTTTCTTTTCCGAAGACGCGGGGCTGC
>Ga0187892_10011163_pt1 | contig 11118 bp, 8 predicted proteins | sample MA1701073metaG_FD_139345 | JGI IMG/M metagenome (GOLD analysis project Ga0187892, IMG submission 139345) | Bio-ooze microbial communities from a basaltic lava cave in the Kipuka Kanohina Cave System on the Island of Hawaii, USA - MA170107-3 metaG ... | reverse complement strand
GTGCATCTCCTGGACGAGCGGCGCGATCGATAGCGCTGCGTGCGTCGCAGCGGCGCTCCGCCCGCACGGCTAACCGGCTCGATCCGCGGCGGTAAAGGCGGCGCGCCTGGCGCGCATCGTGCATGCCGGGCGGGCGATACAACCGTCACGCGCCGCCATGACCGTCGTCGTCGCCGTCATCGCCGCCGCCCTGACCGTCTGGGGCATCGTCGCCTACAACCTGCTGGTGCGAGACCGTGCGCGCGTGGCCGCGGCCTGGAGCGACGTGGACGTGCAGCTCAAGCGCCGCCACGACCTGATCCCAAAGCTGGTGGAAGTCGTCCAGCAGCACGCCGGCTACGAGCGCGGCGTGCTGGAGCGCCTGGTGCTGGCGCGCGCGCAGGCGCAGGAGGCGGCCAGTGGTCCCGCCGACAGGAGCCGCCCCGAAGCCGCGCTCGGACGCGATCTGCGCAACCTCATGGCGGTGGCCGAGGCGTATCCGGAGCTCAAGGCGAGCCAGGGCTTTCTCGATCTGCAGCGCGGAGTGTCGCAAGCCGAGGATCAGATCCAGTTCGCCCGGCGCTACTACAACGGCACGGTCAACAACCTCAACACTCGGGTGGACACGTTTCCCGATCTGCTGGTCGCGCGCCTGCTCGGGTTCCGGCCGGCGGAGTACTTCGAGCTGCAAGCCCCCGGCGAAGCGCAGCCCGCGGAGGTGCGATGATGCGATCCCTGCTGTGCGCTGTCCTGCTGCTTCTCGCCGGCGTCGCCGGTGCCGGCGAGCGCATCCTGTCCTACGACAGCCGCATCGAGATCAAACCGGATGGCAGTCTGCTGGTGACCGAGACGATCCGCGTCCGGGCCGAGGGCGATCGCATCCGGCGCGGGATCTTCCGCGAGTTTCCGACTCTCTACACCGACCGGCGCGGCAATCGCATCACGGTGAGCTTCGCTCCCGTGTCGGTGCGGCGCGACGGCGCGACCGAGTCGTATCACACCGCGCGGCGCAGCAACGGCATCGCGCTCTACATCGGGCACAAGGACCGGTTTCTTTCCCCGGGTGAGTACACCTACGAGATCAGCTATCGCACCGACCGCCAGCTCGGCTTCTTCCCGGAGCACGACGAGCTGTATTGGAACGTGACCGGGGTGGACTGGGATTTCCCGATCGATGTGGCGAGGGCGGAGGTTCTGCTGCCTCCGGGTGCGCCCGCCGAGTCCGTGCGCCTGGAAGGCTACACCGGACCGGTGGGCGCGAAGTGGCAGAACTATCGCGCGCAGTTGCTCGACGGCGCGGCGAGATTCGCGACCACGCGCCCGCTGGCGACGCACGAGGGGCTCACCATCGTGGCGACGTGGCCCAAGGGGCTGGTGAGCCCGCCGTCGGCGAGCGCCAGGCTGCGCCATTTCCTGCGCGACAACCGGCCGCTGACCTACGGCGCGCTGGGTCTGCTGTGCGTGCTCGGCTACTACCTGCTGATGTGGCGTCGCGTGGGCCGCGATCCGGCGGGCGACGTGGTCATCCCGCGCTACCAGCCGCCCGAAGGCGAGACGCCGGCGGCGATGCGCTATCTGCAGCGCATGGCCTACGACAACCGCTGCTTCGTGGCCGGGATCCTGGGGCTGGCGGTGAAGGGCTATCTCACGATCGAGCAGCAAGGCGGCGGCTTTTTGAAGAAAGGCAAGTACACGCTGCACCGCGCGCGCGGCTCTCAGACGCCGCTCGGGCCCGACGAGCACGCGCTGCTGCGCGAGGTGCTCGGTTCGCGCGATGCGCTGCTGCTCGACGATGAGAACCACGCGATCCTGCGCCAGGCCAAGAGCGCGCACGAGGCGGCGCTGAAGCGCAAGTACCTGAAGCGCTTTTTCCACGTCAACGGGAAGTGGCACACGCTCGGCATCTTGCTCACCGGCCTCGCCGTCGGGTTGGGCGTGGTGGCGCCGGCGATGGCGGGCGGCTACGGCCAGGACTGGTTCCTGCTCACGCCCGCGGGCTGGGCGACGATCGCGCTGGGCGCGGTCGCGTTGATCGCCAACGTGGCGTTCGGCAAGCTGCTCAAGGCGCCCACGCGCGAAGGCCGCAAGCGCCTGGACGAGATCGAAGGGTTCCGCCTGTACCTGGACGTCGCCGAGGGCGACGAGCTGAAGCTCACGGGGGCGCCGCGCAAGACCCCGGGCTTGTTCGAAACCTACCTGCCGTTCGCGCTGGCGCTCGGGGTGGAGCAGCGCTGGTCGGAGAAGTTCGCCGGCGTGTTCCTGACTCAGGGCGGCGCGCAATCGCCGGACTGGTATCACGGCGACCGCTGGGACCCGAACGACCTGGGCGGCTTCTCCTCGTCGCTTTCCAGTTCCTTCGACTCCGCGGTCTCGTCGGCTTCGAGCCCACCGGGCGACTCCTCGGGGGGCGGGGGTGGCGGCTCGTCGGGCGGCGGCGGGGGCGGGGGCGGCGGCGGAGGGTGGTAGCGCGCCGGCAGCCGCGCGCTTGAACTCGCTGGATTGCGCCCGCACCTTCCCTGCGGGAATCCACGAGGAGAACACCATGACCGCAGCCCTCGCCAGTGCACCCTGGCTCCACCTGGTGGAGGATCCGGCGCCGCCCGCATCGCCCGCATCGTCCGCTGTAGGCCCCGCCGACGACGGCGCGCGCTCTACCGGCGACGACGCGGATCTGCTCGATGCCTACTCGCGCGCGGTGGTGCAGGTGGCCGACGCCGCCAGCCCGGCCGTGGTGAAGATCGACGTGCACCGCCGCGTGCGCACGCGCGAGGGCCAGCGCGACCTCCAGGGCAGCGGTTCGGGTTTCATCTTCACCCCGGACGGCCTGATCCTCACCAACAGCCATGTCGCCGGCGGGGCCTCCAGATTGACGGTGGCATTCAACGACGGCCAGACGGCCGATGCCGACCTGGTCGGCGACGATCCGCACACCGACCTGGCGCTGATCCGCGTGTCGGGCAGCAAGCTGCCGACCGTGACGCTGGGCAGCTCGCGCGGACTGCGCGTGGGCCAGCTCGCGATCGCGATCGGCAACCCCTACGGCTTCGAGTGCACCGTGACCACCGGGGTGGTCAGCGCGCTGGGCCGTTCGCTGCGCGCGCAGTCCGGCCGCCTGATCGACGACGTGATCCAGACCGACGCCGCGCTCAACCCGGGCAACTCCGGCGGCCCGCTGATGAACTCGCGCAGCGAAGTGATCGGGGTAAACACCGCCATCATCGCGGCTGCGCAGGGCATCTGCTTCGCCACCGCCGTCGACACGGCCAAGGTCGTGGTCGGCCAGCTCCTGCGGCACGGACGCGTGCGCCGCGGATATCTCGGCATGGCGGGTCAGAACACGCCCCTGTCGCGGCGGATGGTGCGCTACTTCGATCTGGCGATCGAGTCCGGCGTGCGCGTTACGTCGGTGGAGGACGGCAGCCCGGCGCACCGCGCCGGGCTCGAGGCCGGCGACCTGATCGTGGCCTGGGACGGCAAGCCGGTGGCCGGCATCGACGATCTGCACCGGCTGCTGTCCGAGGAATACGTCGGCCGCAGCGCGCAGGTGACCGTGCTGCGCCGGGCGCAGAAGCTCACCAAGCACGTCACCCCCGGGGAGCTGGACTCGGGCCGCTGAAGCGGAGACGAAGGAAGGTCCTTACCTGTCTCGGCAACGGCCACTGCGCCGAGCGGCCTGCGGGTTCTTCAAGATCCCGCAGATGACCCGGCCGTCCACGGTGGCGGCCGGGGCGACCCCGAGGATCTCCATGATCGTCGGCGCCAGGTCGATGTTGTGCACCGTCTGCAACGCCTCGCCACGCTTCAGGCTCGGCCCCGCGGCATACAGGATGGCGCTCATCGATTGCGTGTTGGAGTCGTGACCGTGCGCGCCGTAGAAGTTGGGCACGGAGAAAACACGGGTGGCCTCCGGAGCATCGCCCAGCCGCGTCACCGGCGGCGCTTGCGTGCCGTCGAAGTTGTAGCCCTCTGCCATCAACGCCACCACATCGCCCGAGTCCTGGCCGACGCGATCGTCGGTACAGAAGCCTGGCTTGCCGCAGCCGCTCGGCCGCGTCCACACGTGCGAGAACAGCGCACCCGCCGCCGGGTTGTAGAAGCCGTTGGGATCCGCCGCGGCACGAAGAGCGGACGCGATGCGCTCGACCAGGGTCTGATAGTCGGCCGGCGCCACGGTGCCGGCCGATTCACGGCCCGCGAGGTTCACGTAGATGTTCGCCGCCGGCCCGGTGGTGCGCAGGGCGAGCGCGCTGGTGTCGATGCCGGCGTTCGCCAGCAGGTTGGCGAGCTGCACCGCGGTATGAAACGGCGCCATGCCGTGATCGGAAACCACGAACACATCGCTCAGGGGTGCGCCGTGCTGGTCCACTCCCACCTCCTGCACGATGCGCTGCACTGCCCGATCGGCCCGCTGATAGGCGAACGCCAGGTGCTCCGCGTAGCGTTTCACCTTCGCGGCGTCCTGCCCGCTGGCCCCGGGAGGATCGCCCGGCGTGCCGATGCTGGCCGGGTCCGCCGGGTCGGTGGGCTGCCGCGGATCGGTGAGCGTGAACTGGTGTCCCGAACCATCGGGCTGCTCCAGGTAGATCATCACCAGGTCGCCATCGGCGTTGCGCCGGATGGCGTGCAGCGCCAGGTCCGCCTGGTAGTCGGTGAAGGTGGTGACCTGGTCGCGATACACCGCCTCCAGCTCCGCGTCCGGGAAAGCGCCGAAGCCCGGGCTCAGGCGCTCGAGAATACGGTAGTCGGGCTGGGGCGGCCAGAAGCCGACCTTGCCGTTGACGTCATCGACCACGTCGATCACCGCTGCGTTGCGCGGGATGAAGCCGGCGGAATAACGCACCAGGCGCACCGCCGACAGGTCGGGCTCGAGACAGCTGACGAAGAACGCCGTGCCAATTCGATTTCCCGAGCCTTCGAAGAAAAACTTGCCGGACGGCCCGCCGCGTTGCACGTACGCCGGCCCCGTCGAGGGCAGCGCGAAAGGCCCGGGCGGCACGCCGGCGTTGGCGTCGAAGACCGCGAGGGTATCGTAATTGACCGTCGCATCGTCGCTCGTATCCAGCGCCGCCGCCTTGAGGTCGTAGCGCAGCGTCCGCCCGCCGGCATCCGTCGTACCGCAGTTGCTTCCCGCCATCGGTGCGCAGAACAGAGTCTGGATCGGGTTGATCGTCACCCGAACCGGACTGTACGAGTTGCGTCCGGCAGCGGCGAGCCGACTGACGAGCGGCCGCGTGGCGGGCTCGAAATCCGCCGCGGCCAGCACAAAGCCCTGTGCACCCAAGCCACCGAAAGCGCCGAACGGCACGCTGTAGTCGGTGATGCGCGCAGGCGCGGCCGCCTGCACCAGGGTGTTCGCGATGCGGATGTCGGCGCCGTCGCTGCCCGGCCAGGTGGCGGTCACCACTTTGAGCCCCACCTCGCGCACGCGAACCCACAGCGGCTGTGCCGTTGGAGCCGCCGCGGCGCCGAGCGGGTTGATTCGATAGCCGCCGATGGGTGCGCCGAAGCCGCTGATGCTCGTGCCGATGCTCGCCGCCACCGGATGAAAGATGTTTCCCGGGATATTGTTGCGGACCGCGGTCGAGCCGGTGGCGATGGCGATATGCGACACGGCGGTGACCGCAGGCGTCGCGGTGATGTTGCGGCGCGCGAAGACGCCGTGCGCGCGAAGACTGCCCAGTCCTCCTCGATGATCGAGCACGCCGTCGCGCAGATACCGCTCGACCAGCTCCGGCTTCGCGCCATCGAGGGAGATCAGCACCACGCTCGGTCGGGCATGTGCCACGGGAGCGACCGCCAGGCCAACGGCCATCGCCGCCGCGATCAGCGTGTCGGTGGATGCGGCGCGCATGGATCGTCGGACGCTCGGAACGATCGGCTCAGGCCTGCGCGCGGGGCCGGGCGAGCTGCGCCACCAGGACGACGGCGGCGAGGCCGAGCCCGATGAGATCGGTGATCCAGCCCGGCTTGATCAGCAGCAACGCGCCGGCGATGAGCAGCGCCCGCTGCCAGGGCGTGGCCGCGCGCGACAGGTAGCCGAACAGCCCGCCAGCGAGCAGGATCACGCCGACGGTGGCGGTGATCGTCGCGTGCAGGCTCACCGTCCAGTCGCCGACGAGCAACAGGCCGGGCTCGTAGACGAACATGAACGGCACGATGTAGGCCGGGGCCGCGGCACGCATCGCCGCCCAGCCCGCCGTCCACATGTTCGCCTTGGCCAGCCCCGCCGCCGCGAACACCGCCAGCGCCACCGGCGGCGTGATCGCCGACAGGATCGCGAAGTAGAACGCGAACATGTGCGCCGCCGGCGTCACCGCCCCGAGCTTGATCACCGCCGGTACCAGCAGCGCCACCATCACGATATAGGCGGGCGTGGTCGGCATGCCCATCCCCAGGATGATGCCGGCGAGCGCGGTCAGCACCAGCGCGAGCACCAGCGAGTTTTGCGCCAGCGCGATCACGAGCTGCGTGAACGTGATGCCCAGCCCGGTGATCGTGACACAGCCGATGACGATGCCGGCGCAGGCGCAGGCCATCGCCACCGCCAGCGTGTTGCGCGCGCCGTCCTCGAGCGCCTCGAACACCGTGCGCCAGGTGATGCCGGCGCGCGTGGCCGCGCGCACCAGCGCGATCGGCAGGCACGACAGCGCCCCCACCAGAGCGCACAGCGGTGCCGAGTAGCCGAGGAAAAGACCGGTCAGGATCACCAGGATCGGCGCGAACAGGTGGCCGCGCGCCGCCATCACGCCGGCGAAGCGCGGCAGCTGCTCCCGTGGCACGCCGGCGAGCCCGCAACGCTTCGCCTCGAAGTGCACCGCGAAGAACACCGCCACGTAGTACAGCAGCGCGGGAATCGCGGCCCACAGCGCGACCTGCACGTACGGCACCGCCAGGAACTCGGCCATCACGAACGCGGCCGCGCCCATGATCGGCGGCATCAGCTGGCCGCCGGTCGACGCCACCGCCTCGACCGCGGCCGCGAACGGCGGGCGGAACCCGGTGCGCTTCATCAGCGGGATCGTGATCGGGCCGTCGACCATGACGTTCGCCACGGCGCTGCCGGACACCGTGCCGAACAGCGAAGAGCTGACCACGGCGACCTTGCCGGGACCGCCGGCGGAGTGCCCGGTGATCGACATCGCGAAATCCATGAACAGCTGCCCGGTGCCGCCGCGCTCCATGAAGGCGCCGAACAGCACGAACAGCATCACATAAGAGGCCGACACGCCGAGCGTGGAGCCGAAGATCCCCTCGGTCGACAGGTAGAGCTGCTCCAGAAGCACCGGTGGGGCCACGTTGGTGAAGAACACTACGTAGGCGAGGAATGCGATCGCGGTGAGGGGCAGCGCCCAGCCGATCACGCGGCGCGTACCCTCCAGGACCACGAGCACCGCGACCACCGCGTAGAACCTGTCCCAGAAGGTCAGCTCGTCGATATAGATGATGCGATTGGTGTAGTACTCGTAGTTGAAGAAGATGTAGAGGACGCAGGCCCAGCCGCCGGCGAGCAGCAGGCTGTCGAACGCGCGCCAGGGCGCGCCGGGGCGCAGCGGGAACAGCAGGAACACCAGCGTCAGGGCGAACAGCAGGTGGGTGCCGCGGAAGATCATCGCCTCCGGCGGGCCGAATGCCGCGACGTACATGTGGTACAGCGACATCGTCACGGCGACGGCCGCCACCGTCCACCGCAGCCACCGCGTCACCGGCGTGGCGGCGGCCTTCTCGTCCGACATGCGCCCTCCCGACGCAGTGCGGCGCGGCCGAGCCGCCCCGCCGCCAACCCTGTGATGCGCGCCGCGCGCCTCAGAGCGCGCCGGCTTCCCTGTAGAACTTCGCCGCTCCCTTGTGGAACGGCACGCCGATGTCGAGCGCCATGTCCTTGGGGGTGAGGCCGGCGATCGACTTGACCACCGCCGCCATGCTGTCGACGTTGGCGGCCATCGTCCTCGCCATCCGGTAGACGGTGTCCTCGGGCAAGTCGCAGGCGACCACCACGTGCGTCGAGTAGCCGATCACCGGGACGTCCTTGTCTTGATTCGGATAGGTGCCGGCCTTGATCAGGCGCTTGATGTAACCGGGGTTGGCCTTCTGCATCGCGGCCATGGTCTTGTCGTCGACCGGGACCAGCTTCACGTCGCGCGCGCTGGCGAGGTCCATCACGGCCGAAGCCGGCGCGGTGGTGCCGAGCGTGAACACCTGCGCGTGCCCGTCCTTCATCATCGACACCGCGTCGGTGTATGCGGCCTGAAAGTTCACCTTCGCGAGCGAGCGGTAATCCATGCCATTGAGCTGCAGCAGCAGGGCGGTCACCGCCTCGGCGGTGTTGCCCTTGGGCTGGGTCACCAGCGTCTTGCCCTTGAGGTCGGCGATCGAGTTGATCCTCGCGTCCGCGCTGACGACGATCTGGAAGTACTGCGGGTAGAGGTTGGCGAGCTGGCAGACCTTGGTGGTCTTCCTCGGGTACGGCGCGCGGCCTTCGAGCCCGTCGACGGTGGTGCTCGAGTTCGCCATCCCGATGTGCGCCTTGCCTTCGTCGACCCCACGCACGTTGGCGATGCCGGCGCCGGGCGTCTGCTGGATCTGCAGGCCGGGAATCTCCTTTTCCCACATCCCCTTCAGCGCGCCGCCGAGCGGGATCCACGAGCCGCCCTGCGGGCCGGTCATGAAGGTGACCTGCTGGGCCGCGGCGGGAGCGACCAGGACCGCGGCGACCGCGGTTGCGGCGAGAGCGCGGGCGATGCGCATGACGTCCTCCTCGATGGTCGACGAGCCCGGTGGACCCGCGTCGATTCGGCCGTCAGTGTAGCGCAGGCGGCGCACCTAGCGTGCCGCGCAGCGAGCAGTGCCGTGCGCGGACGCTGCGGTGTTGCGCCCGTCCGTCAAGCGCGAAAGATCGCGTCGCCGACCCAGCAGCCGTCGCGATGTTCCGGCTTGAGCGTGCCGACGATCACGCCCACCCAGCCGAATCTCTCGTCGCTCACCGATTTGGCGATGTCCGGCACGTAGCGCACCGCCTTCCACGCCACCAGTTGCCCCGGCTCGAGCCATGGGCCTTTCGGACCGGCCGTGGTGGCGGCGACCACGAATCCGCCGTCGTTGGACGCGACGCACAGCAGGGCGGTCTGATTTCCCATGCGTTCGACCTTGGCGGCGTTCTGCCGCTCGAGCACCTCGCGGGGATCGAGCACGACCGCCGGCAGGAACACGCCCTCGTGCAGCGGACACTCCAGGAATCTGCAGGCGTAGCGCAGCGCGGCGATCCCGTCCTGGAAGGCCCGTGGAGGACGACCGACTTCGCCGTCGGAGGACGCCCTCGGATTCCTGCGCTTGAACTCGAACATTGCTCCGATCGTGGATGCCGGAATGCCGCACCAGAACGATGGCCCCGGATCGGTTCGAGCGGGGCAGGCCGGCGCGCCAGCGACACGGGCCGAGTACGCAGAACCGGTATCGCCGTTCTGTCACAAATACCGGTTGCCGGCTTGCAGGAACCACGCCAGCTTTGACCGATCCACCGCGCCCGGACAGGGCGGAACCCCTCTCCGGCAGGGAGAGGGTGCATCGTCTCACGCCTTCAGCTGATCCGCGATCGGCAGCTTGCGTAACGATACCGCTGCGCTCGCGCAGCCTCAAAGCAACGAGCGAATGCCAACGCGTCGAAGACTGCGCGGGTTCACCTCATGGGCGCGTTGGCCGCGGCGCCTCGCGGATCGGGCGGATCGGTCGCACCTCCACACTGCCCTCGCGCGCTGGCGGGACTTTCGCCGCGAGCTGCAGCGCCTCGTTCAGGTCCTGCGCCTCGAGCATGTAGAAGCCGGCGAGCTGCTCCTTGGTCTCGGCGAACGGGCCGTCGGTGATCGACACCTTGCCGTTGCGCACGCGCACGGTGGTGGCGGTCGCCACCGGCTCGAGGGCCTCGGAGGCAATGCAGTGCCCGCTGCGCCGCACCGCCGCGTCGTACGCCAGGCACTCCTCGTCGGGAACGGCATCGAGCCGCTTCTCGTCGATGTACACCAGGCATAGATACTTCATGGTCCACTCCTGCGGGTTTCGGTTTGGGTTCGAAGGTTCGACCGGTCGCACGGGGCGGCCGTTCACACCCTGTAGTCGTTCGGCGGCGCGCGGGATCGACGGCGGCTTTGGTCAATCCTGCAATCCGGCGAGTCGCCGCTCCAGGAAGCGGCGTTCCGGTTCCTGCCGGGTAAGGGCGAGCGCCCGCTCGTAGGACGCTCGGGCTTCCGCGCTCCTGCCCAGCCGCCGGCACAGATCCGCCCGGGCCGCGTGCGCCAGGCGGTAATCCGACAGGTCCCCGCGCGCCAGGATCGCGTCGATCAGCGCCAGCCCGGCCTGCGGGCCGTCGCGCATCGCGACCGCCACGGCGCGATTCAGCTCGACCACCGGCGAGGGTTCCACGCGCGCCAGCACGTCGTACAGACCGACGATCTGCGCCCAGTCCGTCGCCGCGGCCTCGGGCGCCTCGGCGTGCACCGCTGCGATCGCCGCCTGCAGCGCATAAGGGCCGACCCGCCGCGACGACAGCGCGCGCTCGACCAGCGCCAGGCCCTCCGCGATCTGTTCCCGGTTCCAGAGGGCGCGGTCCTGCTCTTCGAGCAGGATCAAGTCTCCGCTGGGGGAAGCGCGCGCCGTGCGCCGCGATTCGTGCAACGACATCAGCGCCAGCAGCCCCTGCGCCTCGGGCTCGGGCAGCAGCTCGACCAGCAGGCGCCCCAGGCGGATCGCTTCGCCCGACAGATCCGCCCGCGTCAGCGAGGCGCCGGATGACGCGGCGTAGCCTTCGTTGAACACCAGATAGATCACGCGCAGCACGGCGTCCAAGCGCTCGGGCAGCTCGGCGTGCTCGGGCACCTGATAGGGAATGCGCGCGTCGCGGATCTTCGCCTTGGCGCGCACGATGCGCTGCGCCAGCGTGGGCGCCGGCGTGAGGAAGGCATGCGCGATCTCCTCGGTGGTAAGGCCGCACACCTCGCGCAGCGTGAGAGCCACCTGCGCGTCCTGCGCCAGGGCCGGATGGCAGCAGGTGAAGATCAGCCGCAGCCGGTCGTCCTCGACACTGTCCGCCTCTTCCCACACCGCGGCATCGTCGATGGCGGCCTCGACCCGATCGAGGTCGACATCTTC
>Ga0187892_10011162_pt1 | contig 11119 bp, 10 predicted proteins | sample MA1701073metaG_FD_139345 | JGI IMG/M metagenome (GOLD analysis project Ga0187892, IMG submission 139345) | Bio-ooze microbial communities from a basaltic lava cave in the Kipuka Kanohina Cave System on the Island of Hawaii, USA - MA170107-3 metaG ... | reverse complement strand
GCGATGCCAACAGCGATTGCCACGAAGAGACGGAGGCGGCGCACGCCAAGATAGTGGCGCGTACAAGGAACTGCATTTACCGTGTCATGAAGCGTCAAGCGTGTCCCCTCTCTCTCCGGATTCTCGCGCCAGTGGCTCGGCGGGAATCGCGATACCGGACATTGTCAGATTCGCCTGCTCGATTACAGCATTCGCGCTCTCACGTTGGGTGGTTCCGTGTGGAGACTAAAAACAGACACATGCACCGCGCCTCGTGGGCGCGATGTTGATCACGTTGCTGACGACGGTCACGAACTGACTATCGCCTGGCTGGAGGGAAACAGCCGGCCGTCGCATTGTGCGCCTTCGGCGCCCGACGCTCACGCGCGGCGATGATAAGGCTGACAAGAAGGGTTCCGGGTGGCGTGCGCTTCATTCTGTCCCCAAAGGAGATTCTTCTCCTCATAGTTGAAGAGGCCATGCGCTGTCGACATCACTTCGCCTTTGTCATCGCCCCGATGAACGTGCCGTCTGCTGTCAACGACCCATCGTCGTGGATTGTAAGGATCATCACATCCTGATTCGGGCATGTTAGCAGCAGCTTCGCGCCATCCTTTTTGTAGGTACAATTCTGGTTATCGCCCATCGCGGAGAGTACGCCGCTGCCGCCGGACTTTAGTTCAAGCGTGGCCATGCCGTTCGCGTTTCGGTAGGTGCCTTCGAGGCTCGAGGAATCGCGGCAGCCCGAAGTAATGATCGCGGCAGTAAGCACGCAGCAGAATGCGGCGTGACGAATTATCGCGCTCCCCCTTGCGGAAAGCTGATCCTTCATAGAAGCCCCCTTTCACCTTTGTCGTCTCGGAAGAACCGACGGCTGCTTTCGCTCGACGCGTCGTGACGAAATGCATTGCCACACGATGCCAAATAGCGCTTTAGCAGCCCAATGACAAGCACTTAGAAGTCCGACACAATGCTTTTTAGGCATATTGCAGTGTGACGCGATGTAGTCGTCTGCCCCGTTCCATCGCATCTTTCCGTCGTCGCGGAAGGAGGCGGTGGATGGATGACCGAGTACCCCTGGGGAAGCGCATCAAGGAGCTGCGCCGGGCGCGCGGGCTTTCCCAAGAAACCCTGGCCGAAAGGATGGACGGACACCCGAAGTACCTGGGCTCCGTCGAGCGCGGGGAGCAGAATCCAACAATCGAGTTTCTGATGAAACTCGCCGCCGCATTGAAGGTCGATCTCGCCTCACTGTTCAGTTACCAGTGGCAGAGGCTGAGCGAGGCGGAGCTGAAGCGGAGGCTTCACGCTATGGTGGACAAGGCGGACCTCGACAGACTGCGCGAGATGCTGGCGCTGATGAAGGCGCGCGAGCTTTAGGCCCGTGGGGTTTTTCCCGGCGAGGGATGCAGCCAGTCCTTGTTGTCACCTACGATCCACGATCGGAGCAACGCGGTTGAAACCGTACAGTAGGAAAACCTCTTCTCCGCGCTAGTCTTTCGCCGCGCCTGGGGATGGTATCTTCTCTTCCGGCGCACCCTGCTCGTCGCAGAAACGGTTCCAGAGGTTTCGATAATGCTCGAACCGGGCGGGCTCGACGACGAGCCAATGAAGTTGGTCTTCAAGCTCGCCCACTAGCGTCAGGGTCAGCAGATCCTCGGCAGAGGCCGGGGCGCGGCCTGCGTCGGCCGCGTCCTGGCGCTCCCGGAATTCGAGCATGTTGATGAAGCGCCGGGGTATCTTCAGGCTCACGGTCACGTCATGATCGGCGGCCGACGTATCGTTGATCGCGTCGATGACTTTTTGGTGCTCGATCATGGCCGGTGTCTTGTAGAAGAGCTTGGTGAGCTTTTCGGCCCGCGTCGCTTCTCGGCCGCTCTTCTGGCCTTCGACCGACGCCTCATACTCGGCAAGAGCGGCGAGGTCCTCTTCGGTGAGATCATCATCGCTGTCGGGCATCGTGGTCCTCCTGTCTGTGAGCCTGTTTCTACTTGATCCTTGAAGTTCAAGAAATGATCTCGTGGACCATTGGGTGTTGGGCCTTGGCAAGGAACCGAGTTGCTGAAGCCGACGCCAGGGCACCGCTCAGGCGTTTGGCCAACAGCGGGCCTATTGGAGTTGGAATAAGAGCCCGCAGTCCTTGGACGACACAGCCTCGTTATAGGGATAGGGAGATGCGTTCGTGTTGACACAACCTTGGGTCGAGACATTGGCTGTATGCCCGTAGGCTTGAACGGCCCCAGTGAGAGGAGCCCCATCGTCCAGTTTCCGATCGATTTGTTCTGCCTGGTGGGGCGTCAGGAGATTTCGCCCAGCGGTGGTCGACAGGTCTACGAGTGGACTCGGCGCCAAAAGCAGAACGTTGCCCCGCAGCAGTGGATGGGACGGAGCAGTGGATAAGGGCTGATCCGTGCTTCCGTCGGCATAGCCCACGAGAAACCCGCCGCCGATGCGGGCGGAGGGATGCGTGTACTCAAAGGCGGCAGCGTTGATGGGTAGCGCGGAGCCGTCGTAGGTCACGCCGCGAATGAGTTGGGCCTGGGTCAGCTCTGCCCAGAAGAAAAGTGTTTCGTTCGAAGATCGTATCGAGGGAGCATCAACCGTGAAGAGAGCCCCTGCCGCCATGGATTTCTGTAGGTTCCAATGCCTCCGGCCGACGATGCCATCATCAGCGTCGCCCACATTCCAGGCGACATTGTCCCAGCCGCAACCTCCTGGCACATGAAGACCCGAACATGCATCGCAATTTGGACAGTTTGGTATTCTCGATGAACCATCCGACAGATCACCCGGCACTGCGTGATAGATGTCCTCGAAGGTGGTGACAGCGGCCTGAACTGCTTTGACTTGTCCGATCGTGGCCGTCACGCGGGAGTTGAGGATCAATTCCTGGCCTTTCAAGATCCCCCCCACGAGAAGACCGATGATCGTCAGGACAATTGCCAATTCTACCAACGTGAACCCGCTCATGGGAGGGCCTTCCTCATACCGCTACATGATGAGATTGCCATTCGTCACCCAGGTGTCGACATCGGAATTGGTCACACCCCGAGATCACATCGGCGCCGCTGGTGCCGAAAAGCCTGTCTTCCAGGTTTCCGCCGAGGATGGTTGCCACAATTTCCCCCCTACATTCGTTATGACAATCTCTGGTTGCAGATGGCTGCAGAGAATCGATTGGTACTTCTACTCCTTAAGTCTAAAGGAAGCTTGTTAGAAATTCATTAAAGAATACATTAGCAACTCGTTAAAGCATGAACGCGGTGCGCTGGGACTTGGCTGGCGGCGGTGAAGATCGCGCGAGTGGTCCTTCTAGGACGTTGAGCCAGCGCGCGATGTTGGCAGGAAACGCCACGCCGGCCGGATGCATGCGCGAGGACGTTCCCCGGCGGGAACGCGGAGCGAGGAAAGCATTCGTAGGAAGAACGGGCGGCGTGCCCATCGGTGTTAACTGGCTGTTAAGGTTTACGCGGTAAGCTGAACGTAAGGACGGGTCTTACATGACGTTCGCGGGCAGCCCTGGCGATGACAGGAAATACGAGCTGGTGCCGGATCTTCAGATCCGGGTCTGGGACTGGGCGCTGTACCGCATTCGGGCGCTGAAGGATTTCGGTCATGTGAAAGCGGGAACGCTCGGCGGGTTCGTGGCCTCTACGCGCAACTTGAGCCAATCCGGAAATTGCTGGGTCGCCGACGACGCGTGCGTCTACGAGGATGCGTTCGTCTCGGGCGACGCGCAGATCCGGGGGCTTGCCCGCGTCTACGACCGCGCAAAGATCTTCGACAAGGGGCAGGTTCTCGGGTGCGCTCATGTCTTCAACGATGCCTGGGTCTTCAAGAACGGCATCGTGTTCGACAGCGCGTTGGTCTTCGGGCATGCGCAGGTGCGCGACAACGGGCTGGTGTTCGGGCGGGCAAGAGTGAGCGGTTTCGTGCGCATCATCGGCTCAGGCGAGGTTGGCGGCGACTTGCGCCTCGACGGCAGGAAGGTGGTCGGGGGTGATGAAGAGGTGAAGCGCTCAGGGTCTGACCGTCCACCGCAGGGCGGGCGTCGGAGCCGTCCTCCGTCTCCGCGTGCGCCGCGTCCGTGAACGATGCAGAAACACCAGAATCAACCGGGGGCGCGAACTTGGTAAAGAGACGACCACAGCGTCACGCGAAGGCCCAGCGCGGAGGCCTGCCGGCGACATGGTTCCTTTTCATGGCAGTTCTTCCGATCATCCTGGCCGCGGTGATGATCCTGCTCCTTGTGATCCGCGCGATACTGCGCGGCGTCTGACGCCAGCGGAGACGCGCTTCCACTGTATAGGCGAACGACGACGGCCTACCAGTAACCCTCGTCCACAAACGAAACATACCGCCCGCGCCCGATGACGATGTGATCGAGGACCCGGACGCCGACAAGGTCGCCGACTTCGCGGAGGCGGCGGGTGATCTCCAGGTCTTCCTTGCTGGGCGTGGGATCGCCGGAGGGATGATTGTGCACGAAGATGACGGCGGCGGCGCTGTGGCGAATCACCTGAGCGTAAACGTCACGGGGGTGCACGATGCTGGATGAGAGCGAGCCCTTCGAGACGAGTACGTCACGGAGCTTGCGGTGCTTGTTGTCGAGGAGGACGGCGTAGAAGTATTCGACGGGTTCGCTCGCAAGGCGTTCGCGGAAATGCGCGTAGATGTCAGCCGAGCCGCGGAACGGGGTGCCCGGAACGAATTCCTGTTCGCCGAAGCGCTTCGCGAATTCCACCAAGGCGGTGAGGCGTTCGATGGCGGCGGAAGAGAAGCCGATGGCGTGGAGGTCTGCCGGGTGAACGGCGGCGAGGTCACGGAGGTCACTGTAGGCGCCGGTCAGGTTCTCGCACACGCGCCCGGTTGCGGGGCCGAGCAGCTTGGCGAGGATCTCGGTTGTGGATGCGGTGGTGGCGTCCCAGCTTGCGGCTTCGGTGGCGTACGTGCTGCCGCCTTCCCAGATCGTGAGCTGCGGGCCGCCGGTGATGCCTTGCGCCTTCAGTTTCTTCGTCGTCGTCATCTTCCTTTCTCCCTTTGTGAAAGTCGGTGTTCGCTCTCTCACCGGGACTGGAGAGCAACCCGATCTTTCAGGGAGAAAGGGCAGCGGGGGAGTGAGGCGGAGGCCGCCCAACGAGAGTGAGGCGGCGGAGCCGCCGGGGGGCGCCGATTCCAGGGGCGTGACCAGCATCATTTCAGCTGGCGCGGCCCTGGGGCGCCGGAGGACGGAACCGAAACGGGGGAGCGTTCAGGAACGACGATGAGGAAACACAGCGCGGCTAACCTTTACGGCTGTTCCCGCGTGTTCTGGCGAAGGTGGCGCACCTGGCCGTGGAAGCCACAGGCGGCGCAGCAGACCGACGAGTCCTCGTCCCATGCGTGGTCGCCGTTGTGTGAGAGCGTGACGTCGGTGCCGTCCGGACACAAGCGGACCCATACGGTGGCGGCAATGTCGATTGCATCGGCTCGGGCGCAATCGGGGCAGCGGAGATTCCATTCGTTGTCGGCGATCATGAGTTCGTTTCTTCCGTTTGAGGCTAGGTGTCGCCGGTGGTCGTGGGTGCTCCGCGCATTTCCGTGAGCGCGGCGCGGGCAGTTTCGACAGCGTCCCGGAGATAGCAACTCTCCGTGTCGCAGTTCCGCTCGAAGTGGTTCAGCTCCTGATCGAACTCCCCCGCGTCGATAAGCTCGGCCTTGAGCTGCGCGTCGGCGATGGATTGACACCCCAAGGGGCCCCAAGGGGGAGGGCAGCGATCCTGGCGAGGATGTCTAGTGATGGGGAAATAAACATCGATATCCCAGGGTATACCATTGGCCCATTGACATGGTTGGCATACTATGGAATATCACGGCCCATGAAGACGACTTACACGGCGCGAGCCTATCGGAACCCAGGGAGAAAGAGCTTTAGCATCAATTTCAGGCACCCACTCAAAATGGAGAACGGGCGCCCCGGCCGGAAGGTCTGCAAGGGCCTCGGAACGGATAGCGAGCCGGTCGCCAAAAGATTGGAGGGCGAGATGAACGAACTGCTTGAGCGCACGGATTTGCATTCGCTGGCGAGTCGACAGGAAGCTGCTCGCGTGTTTGACCCGCTCGTCGTCGATATCTTTTATGAGGACCTCGATCCGGCCAGCACGAACCATCGTGCGATCCGAGAGCGTCACATCAAGTTGCCGTCACAGGGAACCGGGTACATACGGAGCATTATTCTCGGCATTACCGGGGCCGGCAAGAGCACTCTACTCCAGCGCCTCATCGGCTGCGAAGGCGATCGCTTCCCTTCTACGTCCGTCAATCGCACTACGACATGCGAAATCGAAGTGATCACAGGCCATCAGGGTTACGCGGCCGTCGTGACATTCTTGACGCGGCATCAAACGCAGCAGGAAGTGATCGAATCATTATCTGCTGCGGTTCTCAAAGCTATCGAAGAAGGCTCCGACGACGCCGTCGCGACGGAATTCTTGGAACAGAGCGATCAGCGATTCCGGCTCAAATACTTGCTCGGCGCTTGGGAGCAGGACCGTGATGAAGAAGATATTTTTGCACTGGCTCCGGGTCCCCTGCAACTGGCCGAATCGGACTCTGGTGCACAGTATCAGTCGTTTCTCGGTCACGTACTCCGCGGAGTGCGAGGTGTCGCGACGCATGCGCGCGGTGAAGTGCAAGCAATCCTCGGATCACTGGATAGTCTACAAGGCGATGAGCACGACTATGCACTGGACGAAATGCAACAGGTTGCCGAGCGGTCGGATGAGTTCCTCGATCTTGTGAGCGAAGTGATGGACGAGATCGCCGAACGATTCCAGGGAGAAGGCTTTAGCAAATCGTCCACCGGCTGGCCCGAAACCTGGACGATTTCTCTGCCTGGCGAGCAACGCGAGGAATTCTTGAACGCCGTGCGGGGCTTCTGTGGAACTTCTAAAGCCCAGTGGGGGCAACTGCTCACGCCGCTGGTAACAGGGATTCGTGTCCACGGCCCGTTTCGTCCGGATTGGGTGCCGGCCAACGCCGACTACCATCACGTCTTCATCGACACCGAAGGGCTGTTGCATGCCAGAACGACTACGGAGGTTCCCGTTGAGGTCACTTCATTGTTCAAGGACGTTGACACAATCCTTCTCGTCGAGTCCGCAAAAAACGCGCTGCATTCACCGACCGCGGGCAAGGTCTTCGAGGCAGTAACGAGTACGGGATACACATCCAAATTCGGTGTCGCATTCACTCACATGGACATGGTCACCGGTGATAATCTGACTACGGCGGCATCCAAGCGAGCGCACGTCTTTGGCGGGGTTCGCAACGTTCTCGACAATCAGGTGGCCAGGAGCGTAAGCCGCGACGCTGCGCGCCAGCTTGCAACCCATCTGGAAAATAGCACCATCTACTTCGCGTACCTCGACCCAAAGCGATATCCGTCGGCGGACCAGGCGAGCATTGACAAGTTTGAATCACGGCTCGGCAACGAGCTCTGGGCACTGTGTGAACAACTCGTTGCGCGAGGCCGGCCGCAGGTGCTTCAGCCGGCGCTGCCGGTTTACAGTTTCGAGGCACTGGGACTCGCGGTCCAGGAGGTGAGTGTCGGTTTTTTAGAAATCTATGACGCCCGCCTTGGATACAAGCGTTCCGAAACAATCAATACAGCTCCATGGCAGAGCATCAAGGCGATGAGTCGCCGCTACGCAGAAGGTTGGTTCGACGGATTCTGGCTGAACCCGATCGATACCCTGATAAGTGTCACCCGAAACGTCCTGACACGCTTTCTCGAAGGACCGCTCAGTTGGGAAGGGAAGCAGACGACCGATGCGGAAAAATCCGTGATTGTCGACCGCCTCAAGCAAGTGGTGAATGACTCGCTCACCGAACTCAGCAAGACGCGGCTGTGGAAAGTGCCGCAGGCGAATTGGCAAAACGCGTACGGGGTCTCGGGGCCGGGAAGCACATACACTCGAAAGCAACGCGTCCGCGATATCTTTCAGCACCAAGTTCCTGTGCCTCAGTCAATCAGCGATCGATGGTCGCAGGCCTGGATCGAGGAAATCAAGAAGATCCTGAAGGACTCCATCGAGGTGGTGAGGGCGGAGCAGGACACTTCCAAGAAGGAAAGAAGCACCAGCGCTGAGGCCGACATGCAGAGTCACGTTTCCTGAAGACTGATTGTGGCGACAATTTGGCAATGCGCCTGAGCTTCGAATCGGACACCAGCGCCTTGAACTCTGCACCTTGCCAGTCGTCGGAGCATTGAGCGTATGGGTCCCACACTGATCCTCGATAAGTCTGCCCTTCAAGCGCTGTCGCAAAAGGAGGTCTGGCGGCTTCGAACGCACTTCTCATTGAACATTCCGCCGATCTTAATCTCTGAAATTCTCGGTGACCTGGCGAAGGAAAAGGATCACGATCAGGTCATTTTTCTGGCTAGAAAGCTGCCAGCGATAGAGCAATACGAAAACGAGCACTATCGGACACTGTGTCTGGGCTCTCTTTCAGGGCTCAGATTCGACATGAGAGGCGTCCCTGTGATCGCTGGCGGTATGCCAGTCACCACGAAGAGCGGCGAGCGAGGAGTGTTCTTCGACGCAACGCCAGAGCAAATTGCTTTACTCAGGTGGGGTAGCGGGGATTTCAGCGATTCTGAACGTCTGGAGGCTGAAACGTGGCGCGGGATGATTCCCAAGATCGACGTGGACTCATATGCCGACAGGCTCAGCAGGTATTACATCGTGGTCCCGCGCGCCGAGGACTTCCGAGAACTTGCGGTTTCGGTTGACCATCTATTGCGAGACGGTTCCTTGCAGGAGCCCCTGTTGAATTGTCTCCTCGACGAGTGCGGCGTCCCTGATTTGTTCAGGACGCTGGCACTGTTCACATGGACCTTGGCGGGCCGTCCTCCCCTCAGGAAATATGCTCCCTATGCGTTTCATTGCATGCGCGTGCTCACTACCTTTATCGGCGGAATTCGGAACGATCTGATCACCAATCGCGCCAGCAATCGCCTGGATCTTGAGTACTGCTACTATCTTCCGTTTTGCGTGGGCTTCGTCTCAAGAGACCTGCTTCACAAGGGTCTGTCGGAGGCGCTCCTGAATGAGGATCAGGATTTCATCGATGCGGACGAACTGAAGGCTGACCTGCGCCGGCTGGACGAAGAATGGGAGCAAATGTCGGACGAGCAACGGCGGGAGAGAAAGGCGCGTTTCGGCGACTATCCGCCGGACCGGCCGGATTCGATTGTTGCCCGGCTCTGGAAGAAGCACATGCCTCCTTGGCGTCCGGGTATGGGCGACCGAAGCATTGAACTGACCAAAGAACAGGAAGCCGGCCTCCTGGCCAAGATTGACGAAATGATGGAGGCAGTGGAGTCGGCAAAGTCAAAAAAGTCCGGGTGAGCCGGGATCGATTGGTGATGCCCCGACGTGCTGAGTTTAGCGCACGCGCACGATGTAACGGACACTTCTGCCGGCGACGACGACGGTCTGGCTGAGATCGGCTTCGAAGGCGATGCGATCTGGCAGCGCGATGTGCGCCTGCGGGTCGGACACAAAGGCAACGACCGTTTGGACATACGGGTGCTCTTGGTACGTCCGTTCATCGAGGAGGATCTCCTCGCGCACGCGCGTTGCGTCGTTCGCGCTCTTGAGGTGCTTGAGCTCGAAACCGATCTGAGTCGCCTTTGATGTGAAATCCAATCGTGTGGAGTGCCCTGCGACTTTCGGGGCGGGATCTTCGTCAACGATGTCCGGCACCAAAGGCTGGATCATCGCATGAAAGAGATCCTGGACATCGTACTCATCATCGACGACGAAGGGTCGACGCCCGCGCTTACGGGTGGCAAGCACCGCTGCCGCCTTGGGAAATGCATCGATCAGGCGAAGTACCTCGTGGACCACGCTCGTCCGCGCAATGCGGTCTTGGGGCGAGGCGCCTAGCGCGTCGAACAGCAAGGCGGCGTCGAGCGCGTTCAAGGAACTGCTGGCGAATGCCGCGAGCACGCGCCGGCCGCCGTCAGCGACGATATCGCCGAGCTGGCGGATCTCGGGGTCGGTTGGTTGCCAAGGTGCATCCAGCAGGCGCGTCGCCAGCCAGAAGGCTGCTATCCAGTCGTCGTCGGTTGTGGCGCGGCCGACAACGGGGACCGTCAGGCTTTGAAAGCCCTGCCGCGCGAGAGTTTCGGTGAGTGATCGGTTCCCGCTTGCGAGTGCTTCCGCCCAAATATCGAGGCACCTCTGCCGAAGCGGCGTCGTGTATTGGCGCTCGTGAAGCATTGCTGTGAGGTCCGGTGCAAGAACCGGCGCGGCGGCGCCAATACCTGCGGCGATGCCGAGCAACAGGCGTTCGTCGTCCCTGACGCAGGCTGCGGGTGGCAGCGGCTGACGGGCAAGCTCACGGCGGGCCAGTTCGGCGTATTCGACGGCGCGATCCTTATCGCCACCGAGCGCGAGGCGCGCCCCAAGGGTGGCAACATCGTGCGAGCGGGATAGAGGTGCCGCTGGCACGGAATTCGCGCCGAGCAAGCGAGTGGAGGCTGCCGCCCACGGGGAGCCGATGATGGAAGCCGCAGATGCCCGGAGTCCGGAGTCGAACACAAGGACGGCGAGGTGCCCCTCCAGGTCCATGCGCTCGATGGCGTCCTGCGCGAGCGTCCAGAGCGCAGCCGCGAGCTGCTGCAGCATGCTCTCTCCCCTGGCCATCTTGCCGTCACTCTGCTCCACGCTTCGCCTAAATGAACCAGAGTTTCCGACCAAGATATTGGTGAATCAGATCGACGGTCCATTGCTGAACCCCGCGAAGGTGGCCGGTCAGCTCCGCAAGTCTCTCGGCATAGATGATCGTCGCCGGTGCGACGCCAGGATTGAGGCTCCGCACGCTCATGAACGAGAGCAAGTACAGTTGCTGCGTCAGGTATTCGAGGTCCTTGAAAGTGCTTCGTTTGTCCAAGGTCAGCTTCAAGGGTGCCGGGCAGCCGTTGCCGCGGTACTGGTCGGCACCGATGAATGTCACCAGGCGCTCGCGCGGGCCGATGGAAACGGAATAGCCGCGCGCCGGGAGCAGAGCGGCCTCGGGCAGGGACCGGCCGCGGCGCGTTGTCGGATTCTGATTGGCGACATCGAAGAGCTGGAGGTGGTGATCATCGTTC
>Ga0187892_10011161_pt1 | contig 11120 bp, 6 predicted proteins | sample MA1701073metaG_FD_139345 | JGI IMG/M metagenome (GOLD analysis project Ga0187892, IMG submission 139345) | Bio-ooze microbial communities from a basaltic lava cave in the Kipuka Kanohina Cave System on the Island of Hawaii, USA - MA170107-3 metaG ... | reverse complement strand
CTGATGAGCTTGCGATCCCCCAACTCGACTAGCAAGGCGATGTAGGCTTTTCGGATCGCGCTGCGTATCTGGCCCTGGCGAGCCAAACCTTCTGCCTCCGCCAGCAGGTCGTGGGCTGAGGCTTCCGGTTGAAGCAGTTCTCCCAAAACGATCCGGGGCTCTGCCACCTTTTTCTTCTTGATGTTTCGGGAGCGCCGAAACCTGGGAATTAAGGATTTCAGCACAAAAGCAAGGACGATCAGGGCCAGGGTTACAACAAAAATTTGAGCAAGAGTGGTGAGTCGGGCAGCCCCTCCGGGATCGATATCTGCAGGTCTAAAATTGGGCATGAGGCTAGCGAGCCAGCGCAAGAATCTGATCCACAATCTCGCCAGAGCACTGGCTTCCGCTGGTCTCCTGGCATACTCAGGCCGGGAAAGTATTGACTTCAACTTGTCCCCGGCTTCAGCTTTGTTAATTGCCGGCTTCGCTTTCTTTTCAAGCTCAGCCAGGCGTTCCGTCAGGGCTTTCAGACGCTCCTGTATGCGAGCCAGGGTTGTTAGGTCAAATTGTGCCAGTTGTTGGTGGAGCCAGGTGTTGTCGACCTCGATGGTTTCGGTTTCCCATTCGACAGTTTGCTTGAGTGGCATTAGAGCTTTGACAGAAGTCAGCGTGGCTCTAACACGGGTCTGGTAATCCTCGGTGCTTTCCGTCTCCTCGGATAGCGTGAGCGAGTCGAGGGCAACCATCGCTTGTTCGATGCTTTTGCGATGTTCCGCCAGTGGTATGGCAGCCACACCACTATGCCAGGTCAACAATAGCGCGAAGGCAAAGGCCACCCTGTAGGTATGTCCCTCCGTGGGCGCCCCGTCGTGTCGGCGAGTTCGATCTTGGACATGAGGTGATGCGGGGCGTATCTTACAAGAAACCAGCGCCGCTGACAAAATGTAAGTTTTGGTTCGAGGAGACTTAAGACTCATACGCGAAGATGCTAAGTGAGAGATCCGAAAGATCTAACGCTTATCGTGAGGACACGATTGTGGTTTCCTTGAGACATCTACCGGCTGCCGCCAGCCAGTTCTTAAAGAAACCGCCTAGTATCGCCCTTCCACAATACTTGAGCGCTTTGTTTGATGTAATTTTCGTGTGACTTCGTGGATCGTTCTTTTGCCGACTAAACGAACGATCCACGAAAGTCACACGAAACGACCGAACAAATACCTGTGATGGTTACCTGGACGCCTCCTACTACTCAAGTCCCAGGATGCGGCCCGAGGCCATTGGGGGTGGCGGCAGCTTACTCCGGTTCAAGTCTGAGATGGCCGGTCCAAATGGAGATTCAACCTCCAATTTGGGCATCTCCCCGAGTTGCCGGGCGGCCATCAGTTCGATGTCATACCCCTCGTGCCTGACTCGCTCATCGACATAAAGCAACGAAAGGCCAAGCACCCAAACCGGCACCAGCATGATTGAACTAAGCGGCCAGAGGATACTGTAGCCAATTGAATACCACGTCGGCCAGGAAAATGAGCTAAAGGGGGAAACATCCACACCGTTCAAATGACCGTACAGACCCAAAGGAAATATGAGGATCCATAAGGCAGCGTAGGTTGCAAAGATAACGAAAAGGGTCATAGCCATTAGCCGCTTAACATTTCCCCGGGCCAGCGAAAAACTCCGAGTAACCGACTCGGCGACACTTTTTCCTTCAACCAGCATAACCTGGGGCACATAGGCAACGCGCGCAATCATCAGAAAGAACAACCAGATTGCGAACAGAGTGGATCCAATTACGCCAATGGCCATAATCAATCCGGTGAACCACGCCGGTGCGACCTGAGCCATGGTAAAAATGCCCAAAGCAGCAATCAGAAAAACGACATACCAACCCACAATGGCAACTAATGCCGAAAGGAAGGCCCACACAAGCATTATGCAGGTGGCACCAACCAGACCCCAGAATCGGGAGCGAACTGCCGCGTAAGTTGTTTTGACCGATACCGGCTCATCTTTCAGGAGGTGGGCCACAAGATTCCTGGTGGCCCCACCCATCACCAGCAGGATAAAAGTGTGTCCCGCGATAATCAAAAACCCGGCAGCAGCTGTCAGGAATAAGTAAAAGGCCAGGTTGGAACTGTCCGGTGTTTCGAAAATCTCGCGGAAGGCCAGAGACCAAAGGATGGAACCCAGAGTGGCAATAATAATTGGTGGGGTTGCAATCCGGATAAAGGTCCAGAGGTGGCGGCGGTAAAGCCTTATCGCTCGATCGATTAAATCACCGGCACCCAGGGGAGCGAGAGGAAGTTGTGTGGAAATATATTTTGACACTAGCCGAAGTCCCGTTCGCTTGCCCGACTAAGGAAAGATCCATCTAGTTTATCTGTCCGTTACGAACTCTTTCAGTTCGATTGGATAGTCGAACGTAAACCTGGTCAGATTAAATGTCCAATCAAGCAGCAAAGGATCATTTAGCCTGAAGACTGAAAACTGAAGGTTATAGGTGTGAGGCAGGGTTAGGGAAGCTTCTGTCCGGAAGTCTGAGAAGGTTTCAATTAGTTTGTACCGAATTTCCCTTTGGCTGATGGACTGTGCTGGCGTCGCACCGATCGGAGCGGCAATGTTGCGTTCGTACTCAGTCCGAACATGATGAAAATTCTCGGCGTCGAGAAAGATTTTGATTTTGAGGTCGGAGCTCTCGTGCGGGATGTATTTAAGCTTATAAGTTCGTCGGCCGGCTATTTTTTCAGTACCGCTGTATTCCAATTTGGCTCGACGACCTGAGAGATCTAATAAAGGCCAGGCTGAGGAAAGGGTCCCACCGATCAGGCCTTCACTAAAGGTTGCGGGGTGGCTGAGCAGAAATCCTGCCAGCGGAGAACGAGCGCCCGGCGCATAGGGCCGCGCATAAAGTTGCTTGCCATCGAAACCGAGCTTCTCGAGAGGGTAGGCAGCGGAATCAAACTCAGCGTTAACCAGGACTCTAAATCCCTGTGAGGCTATCAAGGCAGCTCCATTACCCTGACCGCGTCCTCCGGTGCGGATAATCATTGTCGAGCTTCCGCCAGCGATGCGACTACGGTTTGGGCTACGGGTCTCAGCGGGACCCAGGGCCTCCAAATGGCGGGAAACTATTGCCTCAGCACTCAAGTTTTGGCCTGTCGCGCATACAGGTCCAGCGATGAGATTGGCGAGAAGGCCGGCGGCGATCAGGAATTTACAGCTGACAGCATGAAAACTGCGACTTTTCAGGACAATCCTCCAGAGTTTTAATATTTCTTATTACTCGGTTGCGCTCAAAAGCCTGAAAGTGATCGTGGAGACGAAATTTGGCGCCGACCCGTTCAGGCCAGCGCCAAATAGTCTAACAAAGTCTGTGGCGGTGGAACCTCATTGCGTCCCCAACTTAAAAGTTGAGTTTGACCGCGAATTGCAGAATGCGCGGGTCAAATGTCTGGGTTATCTGGCCGAAGGTGGAACTATTGATGTTCTGGGTCAGGGCGGTGCTGCCAATGAAGAAATTCGTCTTGTTAAAGATATTGAAGGCCTCCGCCCGGAATTCCAGATTAACAGTTTCAGTGATTGACGTCCGCTTGATAAACCCCATGTCGAGATTCCAAAGGCCAGGTCCACTGACCGGTGTTAACTGAAGACTCCCAACCGTCCCGGGCTGCGGGTTGGCAAAAAACGGATTCTGATCGCGGAGTGGTGAAGTGTCATTTAGCAGGGCTTGAACCACTGCGGGATCAAACATCAACGGTTGGCCCGTTGTGGGATGAAAGAATAGGCCGGTGATGTTCTGGAGCTCTGAGGTTGAGAGATTCGTGTTTACAGAATTTATTCCTGAGCGTCCGACGCGGTTCAAAGTTCCACGAGCTGAAACGATAGAGATTGGCCGACCTGATTGGGCGACGAAAATACCTGTCAGTTTCATTCCTCCTAATACTTTAGACATAACTCCGCTGTTGACCCAACGTTTTCCTGAGCCGAAAGGAAGTTCGTATCCTGCGTTGGCCTTGAAGACGTGTGTCAGGTCGTTAATGCCACGACGCTTCTCAACCTCGTGCCCCAGCGTTAGGTCTAGCAGCGCAACGAAGTTCGACTGCGATCCTTCGAAGTCGGTAAAGCCTTTTGACCAGGTGTAGTTTGCCTGAAAGTCCAATCCACCCCGAAAGCGGCGCCGAATTTCCGCCTGTAGGCCGTGGTAATCAGAGTAGGAGCCGTTACCTACATAATCGGACACATAGGCATTTGGGTTGGGAAGGTAAGTACTGAGGTTTTGGGTAGAGCCGAAAGCGCCACCACCGTAGTCAGCGAAGAAAAACGACTTGTTAACGATGTAGAAATCGAGAACACGAGTCGGTTCGCCCTGTCGCAGAGCAGTAAAAAAGGTCGCCTGGTTTAGGGCAAAGGCTCCGAAAGACGGTAGTAGTTGAAGCGGCTGGCGAATTGGGCATTGCGCAGCCGAAGGATTAACGCGTACCGACTGGGGTAATGTTTGCGGACAATTTAAAAAGTTGTGGCGGGCTCGCAGGAAATCTTGAAAGAACCCGTTGTTGAAGACTCGCTGTTGATTTACATCTATGGCACGACTGAGCTTTGTCCCGCGATTGCCCACATAGCGGACCTCAGCAACCGTATCCCTCAAGATCTCATGCTGAAAGCCGGCATTCCACTGCTGGACATACGGAACCCGCAAATCGGGATCGATCGTAAATATCGCAAACCCGGACTCATTAACGAAAAGCTGCCGGGCCGTCGTCGGCAGAGTGAGACTCGGAATCTGAATTGACGGCACACCAGTGCTTATTGTTCCGGTCGGACTGTTCAAAGTTAAGCTACGAGTAAAGTTACCCCGGTTTGTCGCGTTATCAATTGTCGTGATGTTGTTGTCTATCACATACGAAATACCGTAACCGGCACGTACGGACGTCTTGCCCTTGCCAAAAGGATCCCAGGCAAAGCTTGCCGAGGGAGCGAAGTTATTCCAGTCATTATTAAACAGTGGACGACCCCCTCCTGAGACGCTATCCAAAGTGGCGTTGGTGAGCAGAGCGTCGAGGCCGCCGACCGGTAATGTGAGCAGTCCATTAAGTTCTCGGGGTACTGAGACAAACTCGTATCTTAGACCCCAATTAATGGTCAGGTTGTCTCGCACTCGCCAGGTGTCACCAATGTACGGACCAACACTAAAATAGCGATAGTTTTGTCGACTAGTTTGTCCCCGTAGCAAGCCCGAGCTCTTACTAGTGGCATTAAACGTCTCAGCTACAGTCCCAATCGACCCGGTGAGGATGGCCAGGATGCTGGTGGCATTGCCAAAATCTGTGGTTCCAATACCCCCGGGAAATAGATCAACTGACAGGGGATTGATTGTACCGATATCATTGAAACCAAGAGTAACCAGCGGAATCGTTCCCCCAGCGTTAAAGGGATCAATTCGAACCATTCTGTAATTACCGCCAAATCTAAGGAAATGCCTGCCCCAGGCTTTGCCCGCGTTGTCAATAAGCTCAACAGTGGCAACGTCGCGACCTTGCTCCAGGAAATTCTGTTCGGGATTACTAACCAAAGGGAATGTCACTCGAAAGCCTCTGTCATGGGTAACATCGGTGAAGAACTTTGATTTTTGAAAAAAAGCGCCACCTCTTAACTCATTAGTCAAGCTTGGTGTTGGGTTCCAGTTCCAGGCGGCAGCGATGCGCGTTCGCTTGGGGCTCTGACCACCGCCGGGGAGACCCGGAAAGGGTTCACCGATATCGTTGAATGTGTCGTTGGGAAAGACCAAGACATCGCGGCTGAAGGAAACGTCAAACCTGTGACGTTCGTTGGCATCTACATCGACCCTGAAGCCCCAAAGATCATCATCGCTGCCCGACGGGCTGTTAAATCTGAATCTGGCGAAATTACGAGTATCGCCACCAGTGAAATCATTTGGCAGGGGGGTCAAGGCGACCAGGGAATTGGATAAAGGATCAGCTGTTCGTCCTGACAAGGTTAGCAAATTGACGGTTCTGAATTGACCGGGAGTGATCCCCGGAGGGCATTGATTAGCACCCGACGCCGTACAGGTCACGCGGTAGGTGAATAATCCTTGCCGGGCTGGCGCCGCCAAGGTTGTACGATTGATTTCGGCATCAGTGCGTTCTCTAGTTCCCTCGTAGTAGGCATAAAAGAAAAGCTTATCTTTGCCAAAGGTAACCGGCCCACCTTCGCCAAAGCGCGGAAGGACAAACGGTCCGCCAACCGCCGCCCCAAACTGGTTGCGGATCAGTTTTGCCTTGGGTAAACGCGCCCGATTGTTAAAGAACGAGTTCGCATCCAGCACATCGTTGCGATGATATTCAAAAAGACTACCATGAAACTCAGATGTACCGCGCGGAGTGACGAGCTTAACCTGGGCGACTCCGAGGCCATCCCCGGGTCCGCTGTTCTGGGTGGTTAATGTAAACTCAGCGACTCCGGGAACACTTGGCGCAGCAGCTCCAAAGAGACTATCCGTCCGGATAAAATTGTCGTTGATGTTGATGCCATCCCAGGTAAGGTTCGAGAAAGTGCCGCGCAAGCCGTTTATGGTTGCGGTCCGATTACTTGCACCCGCGGATACTCCGGCTTGCAGTCCGGCCAGGTCCAGGGGATTTCTTCCATTCAGAGGGAGATCATTAATCTGCTGAGTCTGCACCGTGGTTGAGAGCTCGGCATTTGTCGTGTTTATCGGTGCTGCAGCTTCCGAAGCGCTGACAGTGACAATCTCTTCGAGGGTACCTGCAGAGAGTTCAATATTCACGGTATAGGGCACGCCCACATTTACTCGGAGGCCCTTCACCTCCTGTTTACTAAATCCGGTTCGTTCCGTGATGAGCCGGTATTCGCCTGGCCTGACATTGGAAAATAAAAAAACACCGTCACTGTTAGAAGTAGTTGTAGTTTCCGCATTGGTGGCAGTGTCGATCAGGCGGACAGTGGCGTTCGGAACAACGGCGCCGGCCGTGTCCTTAACTGTACCGTTCACTTCTGTTGTTGAACCTTGAGCGAAAGCATTTGCTACGATAACGCCAGTAATCAGAAGTGCTGTGGCCAATATCCTTCTGCTAGAAGTTTTCAAGCTATTCATTTGTCTTCTCTCCTCGTGAAGTTGCCTTAACACCCGGAAGTGGATCGCGGGGTTAGGCTTCAAAGCGGATGCAGAGTGCTCCCACACCACGATCAGGGTGCAGTCAAATTCGGCAGCTGGGTTAACTTGAATCGAATCGCGCGAAGATCTATTTGGCCCTTATACTTTTGAACCGCAAGAACGATGCCATCCCTCAAATATTGAGTCCATTAAGCTTGACGATTCTTGCGGCAAGGCCATGTTGCAAGCTTCGGATTATACTCCAAAAATTTGGATCAGCTATTGGAAAATCTGCTTGACGCCCATCTATTTCACTACCGTGAATTCAAAGGTGAGTTCTTTCCCGCGGAGAATGGTCGAAAGATAAAACTCCCAGAATTTTCGCGTGAAGCGCATGGCTGGCCAGTGCTGGTCTAGATTGGCCAGCCACTCGACCCCCAGCATGCGCCAAAGGTTTGCGAGGCTAACGTAAACACGCACTGGTTGGAGTTCAATTTCCGTGTAGAAGGGAAAGGGAGTGCGTTGGGGTTGGAAGCAGGTAAAAGAGTAGCTGTTGAAATGGTTGCGGTGTGTGGGATCGGTGGCCCAGTCAGGATTGGAGTAGTGCGGGGTTACGATTTTTATCAGACCGCCAGGTTTGGTGATGCGATGTAGCTCGGAAACGAAGGCCATCACATTCGGCACGTGCTCAATTACGTGGCGGCAAATGATCTGATCAAACTCGTTCTCGGCAAAGGGATACGGCAAAACTCCCAAATCATGAATCACGTCTGCATGGCTTCTGACGTTCGAATCAATGCCTAAGGCGCCCGGAAACTTGTTTTGTCCACAGCCGACGTCAAGAATCTTTTCCCTCTGTTTGACTTCGGCATCGATTTGAGGCTTAGGGTTGCTCATGGAACTGTTAGTTTGAAATTTTAGTTGCAGATTAACTGCGGCTCTGCCGGCTTCCGTGCGGAAGGCCTGTGGACAGTGTCTCAAAACTCGGATACCAGCGGCTTTTAGCCGCGTGGTATTTCAGTTTAACTCCTAATACTAGTTCCTGGATGACGTAGATGATACCACCGACTTTAGTCGCGTGGTGTTTCAACTTCGACCTATATGGCGTAATAGGCCGAAGCTGAAGCACCACGCGACAATAAAAAAGATTGTGTGAAAACTCAGCAATTTATGATGAGTCCAAGAATGAGGTATTTCGCCACGGCTTCGCCGCCCGTTGTGAGGCATGGCTCCGCCCTGCCGTCAGCGCGAACTAGCGATTGGGCTTTGCCCCTGGTGCGGGGCTCTGCCCTTTCAAGTTTCAACAGCAGTCCTCTAATCAAGAATTGAAAAGCTCTAACAGATACATTCGTGAGGTTTGAATGGATCATTCCGGACCAAGATCAATACCTCTCGATAAAGGGCAGAGCCCCGCACCGAGGGCGCAGCCCAGTCAAGGAAGGCTGGCTCCCGGCAGGGCGGAGCCATGCCTCACAACGGGCGGCGAAGCCGTGATGGATGGTGAATCACACTTTCCACCTGCCACATAGGTGGTGTGGCATAGTTTTGACACAGCCAATAGAGGCGGTTTGCGAAGAAAAAACAACTCCCTTAAGTGGTCCAAGCGGGGCCGCAAAAAACGGCGCGCTGATCTGCTTAATCTGCGTAAATCTGCGGCTTAGGGCGCAACACGAAATCGGCAAAGGCAGATAAGTCAAAGGCAAAGACCGGCAGCCCAAACTCCCTTTGTAGTTGCTCAGGCGTGAGGCCATCGAGGAAGATTGGTGCATCGTTCTTTAAGGTCTGTTTGGGAATGATTACAAAGTCGCCGCAAAGCTCGCTCTTAGCCGCCAACAGGTCTTGACCCGTCAGCAGACCCGCGACCGAAACATCCCCTCCAAAGTAGCCATTAGTAACTGCCAGCACCTGGAAACTACTGCCAATCTGCGCGTTGAGCTCGTGGATCCAGTTTTGCAACACCGGAGCGAAAAGGGTTCCTGTGAGGATCGTGCCGCGAATGCTTTCCGCCTTGTGTTTGACAGACTTGAGCTTCCTCAACATCGAGGTGAACTCTTTGCCAAAACTGCAGACCATACCGATCCCATCTTCAATCTGTGGATAATCACCGTAGTGCCTGCGGCCCGGCACACGCTGGCCGGCTTTCAAATAGATTTCGTCTCCGAGAAAGGCAAAAGTGGTTTTTAAACGTTGGCGCAACTCCTTTTGTACCGGTGTCACTTCACGAATAATCTGACGGCAAAACTTACTGGTAACCGGAGTTAATCGCGGATCTCGATTGTAGCGAGTCAGACCCAACGGAACGACGGCCACGCTGCTGACAAGCGGGTACTCGGCGGCTAGATCCTCGATGGTCCGTTTTAAGATTGCGCCATCGTTGATGCCAGGACAGAGCACAACCTGAGCATGCAGTTCAATACCCGCATCCAACAAACGTTTCATCTTTGATCCGATATCGGCGCGCCGCTCGTCTACACCGAGCAGGTAAGCACGGACGGCCAAATCAGTTGCATGCACTGAGACGTACTGGGGTGAAAGACGCTGCTCAATTATTCGCTGCATCTCGTCTTCAGTAATGGAAGTCAGGGTGGTGTAGTTGCCGTACAGAAACGACAGGCGAACGTCTTCATCGCGAATAAAGAGTGAAGGCCGCGCAGCTTCAGGGTTGCCTTTGCAAAAACAGAAAATGCACTCGTTGGCACACTGCCTGGGGACGATCTGCTCAAAGTCCAGGCCAAAGTCTTCACTTTCGTCGCGATCGATTTGAAGTTCCCAAAACTCGCCCGACTTCTTGCGAATTTCGATTGCCAGTTCGGTTTCGCCGGCAACCTGAAAGCGAAAGTCGAGGTAATCTCGTACCAGGCGCCCATTTATCTTCAGAATGCGGTCTCCCGGCTCCAGTTCGAGTTCAGCACCCAGACCCTCCGGTGCCACACGACAGATTTCTACACCTCGTCTGCGGATACTGGTAATTGCTGGTGCTACGGCGAACTCGTACATGATTTTTTGGGGCCCTTAACTCAAGCGCAAAAGAAAAAATATAGCAGAAGCACTGCGCTTTGCCGAAATTGGAGAACTCCGGTAACGCGAAGAATCAAAAGCAGTCAGGCAAGGTATTGGGTGAATATGCTGGCGGGAGATGCTGTCTTTCTAACTTTGCATCATAGCCAAGGATAGTCGTGAGAGCGACGAGCAACGCAAGCGCCGCTGCAACGATTCTGATTGTTTTGGACCCCATCATTATTCGTGAATTGTACAATTCGGGTGCCGCTCCTTCAATTCCAGATCTCAGATTAGGAGACTACCAACTCTACGCTGTCAGTCACCCGTTTCACGGGCTGTCAATCGTGAGTGAGTACCCAGCACTCAAAGTGCTGGGCTATTCTCAGGATGTCCGCTACGCGGACTCTCTTAAACCGAGTTTTTAGACACTCTCACCGGGGGCCGGCCCCTACAAAAAGCTTCGTGGGAAAGTTGGGTAATTGATAGTTTCTTCTACTCTAATGAGGGATTCTCACTATTAACGTTTACTCGTGTTCGTAATATAATCCTGGACACTTAACTAGACTCGGGTCCGCACCAAGAACTCTTACCTGGATGTAAGAATCTGGCTTCAGGAATCACCATGAAAAACGCCTTGCCTCCTTTCTGCTTTCCCCTACTGGGTGCTGTTGTGCTCGGCCTGAGTCTCAGTTCAGCCACTCGCCCCCAGGAACCCAAACCAGCCGATCCTTCCTCGACGGCTTTCAGGCCCGCTGACAAAAACGAGAGCAAGAACCAGCCAACCTTCTCCGACTCGGGCACGCAAGCCACTTCCTCCAATAAACCTGGTGCAAACCCGACAAAGCCCGAAGACCAGGCACAACAGTTCTATGAATCGGCGACCAACTTGTATGCCGCAGGCAAAATCGACGAGGCGATAGCCGCATTCTTGCAGGCCGCCAAACACAAACCGAACGATGCGCCAACCCACTACGGTCTGGGGATGGCCTATGCCAAATCAAAATCCTACAAAAACGCCGAAGAGTCATTT
>Ga0187892_10011160_pt1 | contig 11122 bp, 6 predicted proteins | sample MA1701073metaG_FD_139345 | JGI IMG/M metagenome (GOLD analysis project Ga0187892, IMG submission 139345) | Bio-ooze microbial communities from a basaltic lava cave in the Kipuka Kanohina Cave System on the Island of Hawaii, USA - MA170107-3 metaG ... | reverse complement strand
GGTCGCGCTCGATGAATTGCAGCGCGACCCCGAACTCGAACACGACATCGTCTATGGCCTGCATTCGCTCGGCGACCTTTCGCCCGAGCGCCGGTACATCCTTCATTTCCCCGAGGAAGACCTGATCTGGTCGGTCGGCTCCGGTTACGGCGGCAACGCGTTGCTCGGAAAGAAATGCTTCGCGCTCCGCCTGGCCAGCAAGCTCGCGCGCGACGAAGGCTGGATGGCCGAGCACATGTTGATCATGGAGATCGAGGAACCGTCCGGTGAGAAGACCTACATCGCCGCCGCGTTGCCGAGCGCGTGCGGCAAGACCAACCTCGCCATGTTGATCCCGCCCGACGCCTTCGCCAAGAGGGGCTGCAAAGTCCGCACCGTGGGCGACGACATCGCCTGGCTGCGCGTCGGCCAGGATGGGCGGCTGTGGGCGGTGAACCCCGAGGCCGGCTTCTTCGGCGTCGTGCCGGGCACAGGCCCCGACACGAACCCGAACGCGCTGACAACGATCCGCTCCAACACGATCTTCACCAACGTCGGCGTCACGGCCGATGGCATCCCGTGGTGGGAAGGCAAGTCAAAGGAGCCGCCTGCGGGCGATCTGTTCGATTGGCGCGGCAACAAATGGGACGGTAAGGAGAAGGCCGCGCACCCGAACTCCCGGTTCACCGCGCCCGCCCGGCAATGCCCGAGCATCTCGCCGCGCTGGGAAGACCCGCAGGGCGTGCCCATCTCGGCGTTCATCTTTGGCAGCCGGCGCAGCAGCGTGATGCCGCTGGTGTTGCAGGCGACGAACTGGCAGCACGGCGTCTTCATGGCGTCGTCGATGGGTTCCGAGACGACCGCGGCGGCGATGGGCCAGGCCGGCGTGGTGCGGCGCGATCCGTTCGCGATGCTGCCGTTCTGCGGCTACAACATGGCGGATTACTTCGGACACTGGCTGCGGATGCGTGAGAAGATCGAGGACCCGCCGGCGATTTTCCTGGTGAATTGGTTCCGCAAGGGCGCGGACGGCAAATTCCTGTGGCCCGGCTTCGGCGAAAACCTGCGCGTGTTGCTCTGGGTGCTCGACCGGGTGCGCGGCAAGGGCAAGGCGACGCAGACCGAACTTGGCCACATGCCCACGCCGGACGCGTTGGACCTCGATGGGTTGAACGTGACGCGCGAGACGATGGAGCAACTGCTCCGCGTCAACCGCGACGAATGGAAGACGGAGACGGACAACCAGAAGACGTTTTATGAGACGTTCGGCTCCCGTCTGCCCGAGCCGATCTGGCAGGAGTTCGGCGCGCTGCGGAAACGGATCGGCGCGTAGTAGGTCGGCCATTCCTGGCTGACCAGGCGCCGCCGGTGAATCGTCGCCTCGTGGCCCGTCTTTCAGTTTCGACCCACGTCGGGTCAGCCAGGAATGGCTGACCTGCCATTTATGGTTGGCAATCGCGGCCATTTCCGCCAGCATCAGCCAACCCGAACGAAAGGATCGCCATGAGCCAAGCTCCCACCATCCCGCCCGCGGTGCCCGAGAAGAAAAAACTCGGTTGTTGGTTCTACGGTTGCCTCACGCTGCTGATCGTCGCGTTGCTCGGCGGCCTCGGTATTTTTTTGGCCGCTCGCTACGGACTGAAGAAGCTCCAGGCGATGGTCAATGAATACACGGAGACCAGTCCGCTCAATCTCCCCGAAGTCACGCTCCCCAAAGAACAACAGGACGCGCTGGACAAGAAGATCCAGGCATTCAAGGACGCTCTCGATGGCAAGGCGCCGGCCGTGCCGTTGGTGCTATCCGGCGACGAAATCAACGCCTTGGTCGCGAGGAACGAGGAATTGAAGGGCCGTGTGCACGCTGTCATCGATGGCGATCAACTCAAAGGCTCCGTCAGCATTCCCATGGAGCACATTCCGCTGATCGGCAGCAAGGGCCGGTACCTCAACGGCTCGGGCACCTTCCAGGCCGGGCTGACCAACGGGGTGTTGTGGGTGACGTTGCAGACGCTCGAGGTGAAAGGCAAACCATTGCCCGAGGAATTCATGAAGGGTCTGCGCGGACAGAACCTCGCCAAAGACGCGGCGGACGATCCGCGGAACCGGGAAATCATCTCCAAGCTCGATGGACTGGAGTTGAGGAATGGGTTGGTCACGATCCGTCCGAAGGCCCCTACCAACGCGCCTGCACCGGCTGCTGCCGAGCCGGCGCCATGAATTCCCCCGTTGGGCCTCGTGTCCCACGCCGTGGGCCGTCGCCGGAAAAGCGTTCGGAGTACCGCCTTCAGGCGGAATCCGCGAGCCGCACTACATCCGATTCCGCCTGAAGGCGGTACTTCGAACGGATCCAATGGCCCAATGAGCGTAATTGTGCTGCGGAGGCTGCTCGCTGCAATTATTTCGCCTCCGACTTCCCCGCGATCGCGTCGAGCGCACGCTGTGCGCCGTAGCGGACCTGATAATACGAATCGTCCAGCGCCTTCGTCAGCGCAGAAACGGCGTCGGCGGACTTGATTTTCCCCAGCGCTTCGGCGGCACGGACGCGGACAATCGGGTGCGGATCGGTGAGCAACAACTCGCCGAGCTTCGGCAACGCAGACGAATCTCCCAGTTTTCCCAGCGCGAGCGCGCAGGAAGTCCGCATGATGAAATGTTCGTCCTTCAAGCCGTCCCGCAACGCCGGCAACGCAGTCTGCGCGTCCTCGGGTTTCATCAAACCCAGCACGTCCGCCGCGCGGCAACGATGCCAGGGGTCCGCGTCCTTCAACAACGCCAGCAGCGGCGGCACGGCGTTCGTGCCAAAGGTGGGAAGCAGCGAATAGGCAAGCCCATAGCTGCGATAGAACGGCTGTTGCACGAGTCCTTCCATCAACGCATCGCGCGCGGGATCGCCCAACGCCATGAATTTCTCCTGCGCCTTCTTCGCCTTCGGCCGCTCGCCGCCCTCGACCATGATGTCGAACAACTTCCGCGCGCCTTCGAGCGTGTTCGGGACGTCGGGCACCGTGCTGACCGGGTCCACCTTGCTGGCGATGGGCGTGCGTTGCGCCACCGGCTTGGGCTGCATCACCTTGGTGAACAACGGCGCGCCGCCCTTGAGGTCGAGGCCCGCGCCATAGGATTGCTGCGTCCACGATTTCTCGTTGCCGTACGGTTCCTTCGGATAACGGTCGTTGCCGTCGAAATCAAGGAACACGCCGATGCTGCCGGCGGCGCGTTTGTCCACCCATTGTCCCGAGCCGAGCGTGTAACTCGTGCCGCAGTTGTAGAGGTCGTCGCCGGCGTTGTCGCAGAAAATGCCAACACCGTTGACGCCGCCCGCGCCGACGGAGAGATGGTAGCCCTCATGCACGTCGTTGCCGGTATAGTCCACAAGAAATGCGGCCGACCAATCGTAGCCCATGCCTTGCGTGCCGACGTCGCCTTTGTAGAAATCGTCGCCGGCGTTGTCGAGCAGCGCGCCGACGCCGTAATGGAACGGAGCGCCCTGGCCGTAATGGAGACAGGTGTAGTTGTCGTTGCCGGCTCCGTCCACCAACGCGCCGAGCGCGAACCAGTAGCCCACGCCCTGGCAGATCGCCCCGCCGCGGTAGCTATCGTTGCCGGCCACGTCCACCAGCAGCGCGATGGCGCCCGAAGCGTACTCGCGGATGCCCTGCGCGAACCCCTGGCACGCGCTGCGGTACGAAGTCTCGCTCGATGACCAGCCATGGTGTTTGCCGCCGACGAAGTACGTGTCGTCGCCGTTGCGGTCGAGGAGCAAGCCGAAACCGAGCGGTCCGGACACGGCTTGGGTAAAATACCGGGCGAGATAGGTGTCGTGGCCTTCGTCATCGAGCAGGATGCCGATGCCGAAGTTGGCCGCACCCTGGCCGTGTTCGTCTATGTTGTACGAATCCATCCCGGCCCGGTCCACGAGCGCGCCGACGCCGAACAGCGCGCTGCCAAGCGAACCTTTCCCCGCAGCATAGTGATCGTCGCCGTCGCAATCCAAGAGCATCCCGATGCCGAGCAACCCACCCCCGAACGCGAAATCACCGGGAGTGTTGTACTTGTCATCGCCGAGAAGATCTATCGCCAGTCCCACACCATCCACACCTGCTCCCACCTGGCAACGATACGTGTCGTCGCCGCCCAACTCGATGAGCACGGCGATGGGTTTGCCGCCGTAGGCATCGTTGCCGATGCCCCCGACGACGACGCGGCCGAACGAAGTTTGCGCGTCGAGCAGTTTGCCCCGCAGCAATTTCCCGCTGTCTTTCGGCGGTTTCCACGCGCGCAGAATTGATTCCGCTGCCTCCAGCGAATGGGCGGCGATCATTCCGGCCTGGGTCAGCGTCTTGTAGTCCACCTTGCGCGCGGCGGCGAGCAGCTCGGCGTCGAACAGCTTCACGTTTTCCTCTCCGCGCACGTGCGTCACGAGATTCGTATGGTGGAGAAGCAGGTGCTTGTACTCGGCCTTGCTGAGCGGCCCGAAGGCCTGCTGGCGAAGCCTCTCGGAGTCCAACAGGCCCCCGCAAAGAACATCGAGCGCCCGCTGCACCTCCGGAAACTGCGCCAGGCTTCGCGGGCTTGGACTGACCCGCAGTTTCCTCGGTGACAGACGCGCCGGTCCATTTGTGCCGAACTGGGTGCGTTGGGCAACGAGTTGGATCACCGCTTCCAGCGATTCCGCGTTGGCGAGTTCTTGCGCCATCGCCTGGCAATAATCCGGCGTCTCCAACGGATTGGCGAGCAAGCGGTCAATCCCTTGCAGCCGGAACGGATCGCGCCAGCGGATGTCGGTCGGAATGGCGAGGTCGGAGCGTTTGCATTTGATTTGCGCGAGCGCGTCGTCGAGAGGGTCGGCATGGGTTTCAACAGTTCTGACTGCGAGCGTGACGATCCACAATGTCAACGCGAGTGAATGCAGATTGATTGAACGTGGGAGGCGCCTCCGCGCGCCGACCGGTTCGGGCCAGTGTTGCATGCTGGCCGGTTGGCCGGCGGAGGCGCCTCCCACGTTCATCCACCTTGCATCTGAACGTCTTTCGCTTGATGCGGGCTTCGCTTGATGCGGACAGCCTGGGGCGGAGAATTCTGGTGTCATACGCCGCATCCTGCGTCATTTGTTGCGGTTTTCAAGGGATTTTGGAAGTTGCGAAACGCCCGCCTTTGTCGTACTAATGACCGCTCCAAACGAAACAAGAACTATGGCGAAACACACACCACACGCGAAGGCCGACTCGCGCCCCCAGGCCGAGCCGGAGGCGGAAATCGGGCCCGAGATGAAGGGCTGCGACATCGTCATCAAATGTCTCGAACGCGAGGGTGTCGAAGTCGTATTCGGTTACCCGGGCGGTGCCAGCATGGAGTTGCACCAGGCGCTGACCCGTTCCAAGAAAATCCGCACCGTCCTGCCCCGCCACGAGCAGGGCGAAGGTTTCATGGCGCAAGGCTACGCGCGGGCGACCGGCAAAGCGGGCGTGTGTCTCGCGACCAGCGGCCCCGGCGCGACCAACCTCGTGACGCCGATCGCGGACGCGTGGATGGATTCGGTCCCGGTGGTGTGCATCACCGGCCAGGTGCCCAAACACATGATCGGACGCGGCGCGTTCCAGGAGACCGATTTCGTGGGCGTGACCATGCCGATCGTGAAGCACAGCTACCTCGTGATGGACGTGAACGACATCCCGCGCGTGATCAAGGAGGCGTTCCACATCGCGCAGACGGGACGCCCCGGCCCCGTGGTGGTGGATATCCCCAAGGACGTGCAACAGACGCACGCGCAGCCGGTGTTCCCGAGCCGGGTGAACATCCGCGGCTATAACCCCGACAAGAAGATCAGCGACTCGCAGGTGCACGAGATCGCGAAACTGATCGCCGAAGCGGACCAACCGATGATCTATTGCGGCGGCGGCATCATCACCGGCGAGGCCTCGGCGGAACTGCGGGAGTTCGCCGAGAAGACCAACATCCCCGTGGCGACGACGCTGATGGGGATCGGCTGTTTCCCGCAGACCCATCCGCTCTCGCTCAAGTGGCTCGGCATGCACGGCACGGTGTATTCGAACTTCGCAGTGGATAAATGCGACCTGCTGCTCGCCATTGGCGTGCGCTTCGATGACCGAGTGACCGGCAAGGTCAGCGAGTTCGCCAAGCACGCGGACATCGTTCACATCGACATCGACCCCAGCGAGATCAACAAGAACAAGGTGGCGCACATCCCCGTGGTGAGCGACGTGAAGTACGCCTTGCAGCAGCTCAACAAGGTGGTGAAATCCAAGCCGCTGTCCGCCTGGCACAAGCAGATCGAAACCTGGCGCAAGCAATATCCGTTCGACTTCAAGGACACGGCGGATGAAATCCAGCCGCAGTACGCGATCCGCCTGTTGTGGGAGTTGACCAAGGGCGACGCGATCATCACGACCGGCGTGGGCCAGCACCAGATGTGGGCCGGTCAATACTTCGAGATCAACACGCCGCGCACGTTTCTGACGAGCGCGGGTCTCGGCTCGATGGGCTTTGGCCTGCCCGCCGCCATCGGCGCCAAGGCAGCCTGCCCCGACAAACAGGTGATCGACATTGACGGCGACGGCAGTTTCATCATGAACATCCAGGAACTGGCCTGCGCCTACATCGAGAACATCCCGGTCAAGGCGCTCGTGCTCAACAACCAGCACCTCGGCATGGTCGTGCAATGGGAAGACCGATTCTATTCGAGCAACCGCGGCCACACCTATCTGGGCGACCCGCGCAACCCGAAGAAGCCGTACCCCGACTTCGTGCGCATGTGTGAAGGCTTCGGCCTGCGCGCCAAACAGGTCATCCACAAGAAAGACCTGCGCGCGGCGATGCAGGAGATGCTCGACAGCAAGGAGCCGTACGTCCTCGACGTGATCGTGCCGTACACCGAGCACGTGTTGCCGATGATCCCCGCCAATCATACTGCGAGGGACATCATCATCGACAAGGATGGCACGAAGGCGACGTGAGAGTAGGTCGGCCATTCCTGGCTGACCTCTGCCGCCTGACCATCCATTGAGGCGCTCTGTAGCAGTACCCGCGCAAGGGTCAGCCGGGAATGGCTGACCTACTTCGCCAAGTTAACGACTGTCCCCAAATGAAACAGGGAGTACCGTCCTCCGGTACTCCCTGTTAGCCCCTGACTTCTTTTCCGTACCATCGTCAGCCAATGGTTTTCGGATAGGCAACATGTTGCATGGAATCACTGTGCTTGTCTTGTCGGTGTTTGTCCCCTTGTTACGTCGGTGTTAGTCCTACACGAGCTTAAAAGGGCGAGTTGGCGACAATCCTTTGGAAAACCCAATTGGCTACTCGGATTTGCTCGCAGAATCCCGATCCAGAAACAGCACGGCGCTCGGATGCTTCCTCAAGATCGTGGACGGACACCGTTCATCGATCGGCTCGGTAATGGTCCGTGCGACCGCCGCCGCCTTGACCTTCCCCGGTGCAACGCACGAAACGTGTCGCACGTTCATCAAGGCCGGGATCGTCAACGTGTATGCCTTCACGATCGCGTCCTCAGTACGCTTCGCAGTCCCATCGTGGACCTGTTGCAGCCGGCTTATTTCGTCCACCTCGACCACTCTCACGACTTCCGGGTCGTCGAATTTCGCCACGTGCGGATCGTTGTAGGCGAGATGACAACTCTCGCCGATGCCCACGCAGGAAATGTCGAGGGGGTGATGACTCAACAACTCGGCATACCGCTGACACTCCGCGTGCACGTCGGTCGCATCGGGCACGAGGAACGGCGTCTCGCCCGGACGTTTCCTGCTGTAGAGATGTTTCTCGAAGTAGTGCCGCAGCACACGCGGATCGTTGGGGGGCAGGCCGATGTATTCATCCATCTGGAACGCGATCACGCGCGACCAATCGAGCGCGATCTCGTCCGTCAGTGCGGCAAAAAACTCGTTCTGCGATGGCGCGGCGCCGAACACCATCGAGAGTTTCGGCTTGAGGCGCAATTGCCCGCGCATTAGCGCGGCAACATGCCGGGCCGCGGCCAACCCGCATGTGATGCGGTCGGGGAAGACGCGCACGTCGAGTTGGTCCACCGTGAATCGGCGGAGCGGGACCGGCTGGTTCGCGTTCATTGGCACATCGTTTAGGCCACAGTTTCCGTTTGCATTTCAAGCGCGATTTCGAGATGGGTAGCGGCTCGCGGCGAGAATGGGTTCGCAGTACCGACTTCAGTCGGCTCGGAGTTGGGCGGAGGATTTCCGCTGAAGTCGGTACGGCGAACGCACTGCCGAGAATGGGAGCCAGTTCAAATGAAAATCACCGATGTCAAGACCGTCCTGCTGACCGGGCCGAGCACCAACGACCGTTTCCTGAGCGAATCGAGAAAACTGCGGAGCGCGGCATTCATCGAAATCCACACCGACACGGAACTCGTCGGTCTCGGCGAGACGTATGCCGGCTATTTCTATCCCGAGGCGGTGCCGCAGATCGTCGAGTTTTTCAAACCGATCCTGGTCGGGCAGAACGTGGATGATGTGCCCGAGCTTTGGAGCCGCATGTACCAGTGCGGCAACTTCTGGTGTCGGGTCGGCCTCGGCGCGATCGTGATCACCGGCATTGAGGCGGCGCTCTGGGACCTGAAGGGCAAGATGCTGAAAAAGCCCGTGTATGAACTGCTCGGTGGTCGCAAGCACGACAGGCTCCTCGGCTACGCCACAGGCGGCCCGAGTAATTACCCGAAGTCGAAACTCGCCGCGAAAGCGGACTACTACATGGGGCTCGGCTTCAAGGGCTTCAAGGTCGGCGCCGGCTGTCTCGAAGATGGCAAAGACTGGAAAATGAAAATGCAGGGAGGATTCAATAGTGTCGCCGACTTCGAGGGTGACAAGGTGGCGTTCCTCCGCAAGCACTGCGGGGCTGAGGCCGTGATTTGTCTCGATGGTCACATGGGCAACAGCCCGTTCGGTACGTGGGACCTCGAGACGGCGAAAGCCGTCATGGACGCCTGCGCGCCCTACAACGTCTTCTTCTATGAGGAACCGCTCCCGTACACGAACTACCGCGAATACGCCGAGCTGACGCGCTACAGCAAAGTACCCATTGCCGGCGGCGAATGTCTTTCCACCATGAGCGAGTGGCAGGTCTATGTCGAGCACGAGAGCTTTGCCATCGCCCAGCCCGACGCTTCGTACAACTCGGGCCTCGCGCATTTCCTGGAGATCGCACGCGCGTGGGAGAAACGCGGCAAGAAAATCGCCACGCACGCCTGGGGCGCGGGCGGGTCACTGATGCAGAACATTCATTGCGGGTTCGCGGCCGGCAACACCTGCATTTTGGAAATCCCGCCCGACTTCGCCGCGTTGCACAAGGAGGTCGTCGGCGATTCGTTCCAGATGATGAACGGCGACATCTTGCCGCCGCAAACGCCCGGCCTCGGCATCCAGCTCACCGACAAAATCAAGAAGCGTTTCCCGTTCGTGCCCGGCACCGGCGAGTTTAACTCCGTCCCCGGTAAGGAACTCTGGGACGATCCCAAGATCGTGGAGCGGGTTCGCAAGGCATAGCCGTTGAGGTAAGTCTGCGGTATCGTCATGCTCTCACGATCCCTTTCCGTCAAAGTCGGCCCCGAACGCATGGCGCTCGCGGACGGCCTTCAGCCCTTCCTGTTTCGTTCGCGCAACGGGACGCTGTTCCTTCAAGCGCAACTGACGATGCCGCCCGGCCTCAAGATCAACAAAAAGAACGTCATCCCCGGCGATGGCATCTGCGGCAATGTTCTCTCGCGCGACGGCGGCAGGACGTGGGAGCGCTGGTCGCCGAAGGATTGGCAGAAACGGCGCGGCTACTTCGAGGGAGCGATCACCGAGTTGCGCGACGGCACGATTTTGATGATGGAGTACGTGGCCGACGTGGGCAAGCGGCCCGGCGAGTTCGTCACGAACCTCTGGGAATCCAACGACGACTTGCAGACGTTGCGTGGGCCGATCCGCGCGACGATCCATCTGCCGCAGGCCGAGGGCGTCGGCTACGACGACGGCGGACGGCCATACACGGGCGTGACGTTCCACCGGACTTTGGTGGAGATGCCGCCTGCTCGCGGCTACGGCGATTTGTTGGCCACGATCTACTGCTGGTTCAAGGGCGACAACACGCCGTGTCCGTACATGCCGAAGATGTGCAAGTTTCGATGCGTGCTGCTCCGGTCGAAAAATCGCGGGCGACACTGGGAGTTCGTTTCGACCATCGCGGCGGACCCGAAGATCGGCGAGGAGGGGTTTGACGAGCCGGTCATGGTTCGTCTCTCCAAGGGGCCGCACGCGGGCCGGTTCGTCTGCCTGATGCGGACGGGCTGCTACGAGTGCCCGATCTACCAGACTGTGAGCGACGATGAAGGCCGCACCTGGTCGAAGCCGCGTCCGCTCTGGTTTCCCGGTGTGGACCCGGACCTGATCGAGATGCGCGATGGCACGTTGGCATGTAGCTTCGGCTGGCGGACGAAGAATTGGACGAATCCGAAGCCGCCTTCGAAACTCGGCAACTGCGTCATCTTCAGCCGCGACCAGGGCGAAACATGGACGAACCTGACGCGGTTGCCGATCGAACCAAACGCGAACACGCCGTGGACGACCTGCTACACGACTCTCCGCGAGATTGCGTCGAGGAAGCTGCTGGTGGTATATGACATCGGCCGATGGGGGATGCCGGTACGGTACATCGGGAGCAGGGAAGTCCGGGTGAGGCGAAGATAGAGGATGGAGGATCGAAGATGGGAACCAGGAAATTTGAAACAATCGCGGAAGGCTTCGTCTCGAAGCGGCAACCCAACACGCCCACCGCCATCGCGGCCGGCTCGCGCTGTGCGGTGCCGAAGGAAGGCGATATCGTGTGCACGTTCATGGTGCAATCCAAGCTCGGCATCAATGACTTCAAGACCGCGCTCGCCCGGTCCAAGGACGGCGGCAAGACCTGGACCGAGCCGGTGCTGGTCTGGCCTCATTTGCAGAACTCGCGCTCGATCTTCGGCGCCGTCAGCCGTGCGCCCAATGGCGATCTGTTCCTCTACGGTTCGATCTACAAAATCGACGTGCCGGGCGAGAGCTTTTGGTCGGATGCAACCCAAGGGTTGAAACAGAACGACCTCTTCTGGGCCAGGTCCACCGACAGCGGCAAGACCTGG
>Ga0187892_10011159_pt1 | contig 11122 bp, 15 predicted proteins | sample MA1701073metaG_FD_139345 | JGI IMG/M metagenome (GOLD analysis project Ga0187892, IMG submission 139345) | Bio-ooze microbial communities from a basaltic lava cave in the Kipuka Kanohina Cave System on the Island of Hawaii, USA - MA170107-3 metaG ... | reverse complement strand
TCGCCGGAAACCCTGTGTCGGGCGCGAAGTTCACCAGCAGCGCTCATGACAACAGAGTTCGGAGGCGGTGTGGAGCTCTCCTGTGGCACCATTCGCTGGTTCGACGCACGCCGCGGTTACGGTTTCATTATTCCCGTTGCGGGAGGCCGCGATGTCTTCCTTCACCGCCGGATTCTCCAGGACGCAGGCCTCCGGCGGATCGACCCCGGCGTGCGCGTCTGCTACGAGGCGGAGACCACGCCGGCGGGGATCAAGGCGACTAGGCTGGAAGTCTGTCGCGACAGGCGGGTCTAGGGCTGGCCCTTGGGTCCGTGGCGGGGCTTATCCACCTCGGGGAAGGAGATCAACCCCGTCTGCCGTTTCTGCGCGGACTGCTTGGTCTGCGGCACGCGTGGATGCTCCTGAATGTTCAGGTTGAGCTTCTTGCCGCAGACGCAGACCATGGCCAGGGTGTCGGAGGCGTCGACCCAGATATTGCCCTGCGCTTCGGCGCGTTTCCTCGCATCGTCGATTGCCCCAGAGGTCTGCTCGGCTTCATCCTCGGCACGCCCCATCTCACGCGTGCCCCGTCCAGAAAGCTCGTACATCAAGGCCTTGGGATAGTAGATAGTATACCGCCGCCCGCAGCCTCCGCAGGGGAACGTGAAGACGAGGGCCATGCTAGGTTATTCCGCGGCGCACGTGCATACGGGCGTCCCACACGCGGAGCATCCTCCGCATCGCTCTCCTCTGTTCATGATTCCATTGTACCTCATCAGTTTCTGAATCGCAGGTCTTACCTGACGCGCCGCACCAGCAGGCCGACGCGCAGACCTTTGAAGTCGTTGACCGCGACGCGTTGGTAGCCCTGCCGCTCGAGCGCCTGCAGGAGGTCCTCGAGGGTGCCCTGGGGGATCGGCGGGCTGTACACGAGCCAGAGCTTCTTGTCTTCACGCGTGAGCGACTGCGCCACGTCATTGATCGCGTCCCTAAGGGCCTGGCGCGAGTACCGCTCGCGGTCGAGCGGGATCCCAAACTCGCGCCCCGGAGGATCAAAGTAGAAGTGAAACCCGCGGCTCACCCCGCGCGGCAAAAACACAACGACGTCGCCTGGTTGATAGAGCTTCTTCACCAACTGCCCAGCCAGATCGTAGCGGTAGAACTGATACGCCGGGTTGCCCTGCAGATTCTCGATCGCCGGCGCCACGAATGCCAGCACGACGATGGCGGCACCGAGGGTGACCAGAGGACCGGGGATCCCGGCAACCCGATCGCGTAAATGGACCACACCGGCTGCCAAAAAGAGGGCCAGGAAGGGTGTGAGGAAGCTCACGTGATAGTGGTACGCAAACACCTTTCCAACAGCCAGTGAGATGAGTACGACCAGCGCCACGGGGATGACCCAGGACAACGCAATCAGGCTCCGCGCAGGCTTGTTGAGTTTCCCAAGCGCCGCGTATCCGATCGAGGTTAACGCCACAAACGGAAAGAGCAGGAGAGCGTAAGCTTTCAGCGGCAGCGCTTGAGCGCTGTGGTAGGACACGGTGTTGAACAGGTACCCACCGAAAGTCTGGGCGGCAATCAGTTCCGGCACATAGGTCGGCCAGATCGCCTGACCTCTCCACAAGAGCGGATTGCCGCGCAGGAACGCGGCCAGCGACGCCACATACGGGATCCATGGCGCGTAGAGCACCGCGGCGGTCGCCAGGGCCACGCCCAAGCGGCGCACCACGACACCCGTGCTTTGATGGCGGAGGATCCAGACAAGGTGCGCGGGGATGAGCAGGAACGCATAGTAACTGAAGTACGCCATCGCGGCCAGCGATGCCCCGTAGGCCATCCACCATCCATAACGTCGCGCGAAGTCGTGTGTGCGCGGCACAACCGTGTGGGCGTGCCACAGGAGCAGCGTTGAGCCAAGCGCCAGAAACTCCAGAGCCGTGTACATGCGGAGCTCGTTGGACGCAAAGATTTGAAAGGGGTTCAGCGCGACCAGCGCCGCGGCGCCGATCCCGACCGCGGCCGAAAAGAGACGCCGCCCCAGAAGCCAGGTGAGCACCACCGCCCCCACCCCGAAGGCCGCCGATGGCGCTCGCATCAACGCGAGATCCTCTCCCACGGCGCGGATCCAGTGCGACAGTAGCACGTAGTAGCCCAGCGGATGCGCGTCGTTACCCCGTAGCTGGTTGAGCAGCTCGGGGAAGCTCTGACGCGCCAGGTCGAGGCTGAAGGCTTCATCGGGCCACAGATTGCGGGTACCCAGGCGTTCCCAGCGCACCAGGACGGCCAGGAACAGGACCGCGGCGGCCGCAAGCAGTTCCCACGGTATGGTACGTTCGCGCTTCGCGATGATCACGTCGGCCGCCATCTTCGTATCAACCCGTACACCACCTGCCCATTCAACCCCGGTGTCATACCCTCAACCGAAGACTCGTTGAGCAGTGGCGGAGCATATCGGGTCTCGAATCGCATAGCCTAGTGTGCTACGCTTGAGAGAGTCCGGAGCATGAGCGGGAGGCGAGGGTCATGTCCAAAACCGCAGGCATTCTCATCGCAGCGTTGGCCGTTATCATCGTCGGGGGAGTAGCCTATGCCGCCGGCCACGCGGCCGGTCGCGCCTCGACAGATCTCGCGCCTGCACAGCGACCCGTGACTCAACCTGTCCAGGCCCCTCAACCCGATCTGGGCGCGCCACAGCTTCCGCTCCCCGGACAGGCGCCGCAGCCCGGGCAGGCTCCTCCGATGCGTGAATTCGTTCCGCTCCCCATGCCGGGCGATCAGACTCCGGGACAGCGCCCGGGTCAGCAACAGGGCGAGTGCGAACCGATCATCCTCTTCTATCACAACGGACAGCTCTACCAGCTCCGCCCCGGGCCCGGCCCCGGTCCGGATGGGAACCGGCCGGGTGTGCCGCCGGAATTCTACAATCTCCAGCCGTATCAGGGGCCTGCAATTCCGGGTCTGCCCCTGCCCCGGCAGGACCGCGGCCCAGGGTTCACACCGCTCAACCCGCGTTCGTAGCGGCGCCCCAAAGCCATGAGGCCGTCGCCGCGGGCGGGCGCGATAGTCTATTTGCCATCGTCCTTACGCGACCGCGTGGGAAAACGCGCGTCGGTGCACGCGGACGGCGCAACCGTGCGTGCGATCATCCACGACCTCGATCGGCAGTATCCCGGGATGCGTGCCGCCCTGTGTGAAGAGACAGGAAATATCCGGCCGTTCGTCAACATCTGCCGTGGCAACGACAACATCCGTGATCTGCACGGGGTTGAGACTCCGGTGCCGCGGGACGCGGCGATTCATGTCCTCCTCTCGGTTGCCGGGGGCGATGAGATTCAAGGAGGTTAGGCGTGGCGACAAGGCGCAGATATCCGAAAGGCACCGTGATGCTTGCAGCGGGAACGAAGCGTGGCTTGTTCCTCATGACGTCCCGCGACCGACGAACCTGGAAAACAGAGGGACCGTCTCTCGTCGGGCAGCGCGTGTACCATGCCACCCTCGATCAGCGAAACGGCGCGCGGCTGTATGCGGGAGCCAACGGAGATTTCTTCGGGTCGGCGGTCCGATACAGTGACGATTTAGGCCAGACTTGGAAGGATCCCGAGGCCGGCATTGCCTTCCCCGAGGGCAGCGGACTCAGCCTCAAGAATATCTGGATTGTCGAGCCTGGCCGCGCCTCCGAACCCGAGACGGTGTACTGCGGCGTCGATCCCGCGGCGTTGTTTGTCAGCCACGACCGCGGGCAGAGGTGGACCCTGAATCAGGGTCTCGAAGGTCACCCCACGCGCCAGCGGTGGCAACCTGGCCTGGGCGGCCTCTGTCTGCACTCAATCGTCACCGATCCGGCGAATCCGCGCCGAATGTGGGTCGCCATCTCTGCGGTCGGCGTCATGCGCACGGACGACGGCGGCCAGAGCTGGACATTCTGCAACAAGGGCACGCGGGCGGATTTCCTGCCGGACAAGTACCCCGAGTTTGGCCAATGCGTGCACCGGCTGCTTGGACATCCCGCCAATCCCGATATTCTCTTTCAACAGAACCACTGCAGCACGTACTCGACAGCGAATGCGGGCGAGGCGTGGACAGAGATCCGCAACAACCTGCCGTCGGACTTCGGCTTTCCGCTCGCGATCGATCCGCACCATCCTGAGACGCTCTACACAGTGGTAGAAACCCAGGAGGGCGGTCGCACGAACATCACCGATCAGTTCACCGTGTACCGCTCCGAGAACGCCGGACACCGGTGGGAACGCTTGACCAAAGGTCTCCCCAAGGGGCCGAACGTCAAGCTGGGCGTGCTGCGGCATGGGCTGGCGACCGATCCGCTCAAACCGTCCGGCGTCTATGTCGGGACGAACACGGGGCAGCTCTTCGCGAGTCGCGACCGCGGGGACTCCTGGAAGATGATCGCGGACTTTCTACCACCAATCTACTCCGTGAGTGTCGCGGTGCTCTGATCCGCACCCCGCCAACAACTTCGACCGGAATCTCAGGAGCGGCGGGTGTGGTGCCGCTCCTGATGCTTTTGCTGGTGCTGGAGATCGGTATCTCCTTTTTCAGCCCCTTGCTGCCCCAGGTGCAGGAAGAGTTCCGCGTGTCGGCCGGCAAGGTGGCACTGGTCCTGGCTATCTACAACGGCATCCGCCTGCTCTTCAACATGCCGCTCAGCCGGTACGTGGCGCGGGCCGCGCTCCCGTCGGTCCTCGCGATTGGCGGGGGGATTCTGGGGCTTGGTGGCCTGGTCGTGGCCTTCGCGCCAACGTTTGCGTTCGTGCTCGTCGGGCGGGCAATCATGGGTCTAGGCTCGGCTACCTTCATCCTCGCCGTCCACTTCTGGCTCGCGCGCGTCGCCACGCCGGAAACGAAGGTGCGGTTGTTCAGCTATCACCAGATTGTGGGGATCGCCGGCAGCGCCCTCGGGCCGGCATTGGGTGGGATAGTGGCAGGCTGGTTCTCGTGGCGGCACGCGCAAGCCCTGGCCGTCATTGCGGGTGTGGCAACGTTGATTGCCGGCAGGCGGCTGCCGTATCCCGCGGCTCGTCTGACGGACCCCGGGACTGCACTTCCCGCCGGCGGGGGCCGGGTGTCGTACCGTGAAGTCGCGAGCGCCGGGATGGCAATGCTGGGGTTCATCTTTTTCTACGGCGCGGTGACGGCGACCGTTGTCCCGCTGTTCGCGGCTCGTACCCTGCACATGGGACCCGCGGCGATCGGCGGTATCCTCATGCTGGGCACGGTGCAGCGCTTCGCCGCGGCGATGGTCGGCGGCCGGCTGGTCACCCGGTTTGGGACGCGGCGCGTCGTGGTGGGCGGTCTGGCTGCGCTGGCGCTGTCGGCCCTGAGCTTTCTCGCGGTGACCGAGCCGATTGGGTTGATCGTTGCGGTCTCGCTCATCTCGTGGGCCAACCTGGGCGGCAGCTTCGTTATCGCGATGCTCACGGACCGCATCCCGGAAGCCCACTGGGGGACCGCGCTGGGAATGAACCGATCGATGGGCGACGCCGGCGGCCTGGTCGCGCCGCTTCTCTCAGGGTTCGTGATCGATCGCTATGGGTTCGACGCGGCCTTCGTCGTGACAACCGGGGTCGTGTTGATCTCAGCCGTGACCGCGGCAATCCTCACCGCGGCGCCCCCGCAGAAGGTCGAGTCGCTCGCCAAAGGCGGTGTGCCAGGCGATAGTTGATGCTGCCAACTTATATAGCATGACGATTTCGAAGCCCTCAGGACGGCCACAGCGCGGCGTACGCGTCAGCATTCGTTCGTGCGCCGCCCGTACCGTCACAACGCCTCGCTTAGGCGAAGCGGTCGCATGTGGTGGCCTTCTACGAGCGTTAATTAAGTCGCCGACCCTGAAATGCCTTGCCGGAACTTGTCAATACCGTACAGAGAAATATTTTGTGTTCTGGTTGGGTGTTCCTGACCCAACTCGGCCCGGGCCGAGTTGACAGAAGCAGTATGGCATTACGATCACCTCGTCTTTGCGGCGGTCCACCAGGCCTTCAGGTCGTTCATCGCCTGCAGCCCCTGAGAAGAAGCCTGCAATCGCCGGCGAGCCAATCGGGTCGAGCAGCGGGGTGACCTCATCGATTTTGGCGCGCCAGACGCGAAGCGGATCTTCTGTGATCACGACCGCCGCGTTGTAGGCCTGCCCCTTCAAATAGACGCCGAGTAATCGCGATTGACGCCACAGCGAATGGTCTGGCTTGTCGACCATACCTCATCCACTCGCGGCGAGGTTATGAAGCCCATTCGTCCCTGAGAATGGAGTACATCTTCAAGTCGACGTCCACGTTCTTGACGAACATGTGCTGCCGGAGGACGCACTCGAACTTCATGCCCGCCTTCTCCATTACCCGCGCCGAGGCAATGTTGGGAATGTCACAGCGTGCCTCAATTCTGTTCAGTCGCATTGTACGGTACCCAAAGGCGATGATCGCGCGCACGGCCTCCGTCGTGTACCCCTCGTTCCAATGCTGCCGCGCCAGCGCGTAGGCGATCTCTTTCAGATCGGCGCTCATCGTGCTTCACCCACGGCAGGGCATATGATGGATAATAGCATCAATCCCAGATTCCAATTGTGAGGTTGTGTTGGAGGAGGATACACACATGTCTGACGCAGGAAGGACCACGGTTGAGGAGCTGATCGGCCGGATCAGCCAGGTTCACGACAAGGCCACCGCGAGAACCGTTTTCGGCGACCCCGTGCACGTGGCGGGCCGCACGATCATCCCGATCGCGAGGGTGCGGTACGGCTTCGGGTTTGGAATGGGACGCAACAGCGAGCGCGAGCGTGATGAAGAAGAAGCCTCGGTGGGCGGCGGGGGCGGGGGCGGACTCTCGATCAGGCCTGTGGCGTTTCTTGAGATCACCGAGCAGGAGGCGCGCCTGCGGCCGATCGTCGATGTGACCCGCGTAATCCTGGCGGGTATGGCGCTTGTTGCCTGGAACTTCTTCTGGGTCATGTATACCGCGCGGGCTTCTGGAAAGAGGCGTCCATAGGGTGAGAGTCGGTGTCATCTTCCCACAGACCGAGATCGGCAACGATTCCGCCGTGATTCGGGATTTTGCGCAGGCCGTTGAAGGCATGGGCTACGACCACCTGGTAGCCTACGACCACGTGCTCGGCGCCGATCCCGCGGCTCCGCGCGCGCAGGCACGGGGCGAGTGGGTAGGTGCGTACCGACTCGAAGACGCGTTTCACGAGGTCTTCGTGCTGTTCGGCTTCCTGGCTGCTCATACACGCCGGCTCGAGCTGGCCACCGGCATATTGATTCTTCCGCAGCGGCAGACCGCGCTGGTCGCGAAACAGGCTGCGGAAGTGGACGTCCTCACTGGTGGCCGCCTGCGTCTGGGCGTCGGCGTCGGCTGGAACTCCATCGAGTACGAGGCGCTCGGCGTGGATTTTCGCACGCGTGGATCCCGGATCACTGAGCAGGTCAAGGTCTTGCGCGCGCTGTGGACGCAGGAGTCCGTGACGTTCCATGGGCGTTGGCACGATATCGTTGCGGCGGGGATCAATCCCATGCCCGTGCAGCGGCCGATCCCGGTGTGGATGGGCGGCTCGGCCGACGCGGTGTTGAAACGCATGGCACGCCTGGCCGACGGCTGGTTTTTTGGCGGCGGCCTGCGGGATCCGTACACGCGCACGACCCTGACTAACCAGCGAGAGCTGGTCGAGAAATTTCGCGAGTATGTTCGCGCAGCCGGACGCGATCCCGCGACCGTGGGGCTCGAAGGCCGGGTGAGCCTCGGTCAGGGCGGGCCGAACGAGTGGCGCAAGGGCGTGGAGGACTGGCGCGCACTCGGTGCCACGCACCTCAGCGTTGGAACAATGCGGGCAGGTCTGGCGACGCCGGACGCGCACGTCGCGGTTCTGAGGCGGTTTCGAGAGGCGATCGCGGAGTAAGCGCGAACCGCGATCGCGCTATAAGACCGCGGGACCACACCCGGGACACCGCGCACGGCGCTCACTCAAGACGCGTCCGGTCCGATGGCCTCAAGCCGCGCAGGATGCGGGCATGGTCGACGGCATTCGCCAGCATCGCCGCGGCCAGCAGCCCGAACAGCACGTTGTCGAGGGTCTGTGCCCATCCATCGCGCAGCCAGAAAGTTCGCAGCAGCAACACTGGGAGGTACACGAACTGCAGCTGCCCCACCAGCTTGCCGAACCTGACGCGCGCAAAGGTCAGGTCTTTGGCTTTCCGCACACTCAGAATCTGGGTCCCGGCGATGAGCAGACCGGTCGCCAGAATCGGCAGCCACTTCGACCAGGGGAGAATGCCGATGGCAAACAGCGTGGTGAAGACCGAGTAAATGACGACGAAGTCGACGCTGCTGTCGAGAATGCCTCCGAACTCGCGGCGCTGGCCGCTTTTACGCGCAATGGTGCCATCCACCAGGTCGGTGCCGATCATCGCGAGGAGTGTAGCGATGGCCATGCCGGGTAGCGGCGCAGTGAGCCCATAGACCAGGTACGGCAGCATGATCAGCCGCGCCCCGGTCAGGGCATCGGCATAGGTAAACTGGGGATCTTTCCACGTGAACGGGCGCTCGCGCATCGCTGTGCCCCCGACAGGACGACACCCACGGCGCCGACGAACCATGGGACCGGCGCTTGCACCGCGGCCGTGCAGACACCGCTTCCACCGGTTGCTTGCAAACCCTGCCCTGAAGGAGCATCCCGATGAGCAATCCATCGCCGGTCGACGCGCGCGAGGACACGAGCAATGAGCGCGCCGTGAAGAGCATCACCCGCGCCTATGCGTTGGGCCCACTGCTGTATCTGGCCGCTCTTGGGGTGGCCGTGATCAGCGTGACGGCGAGCCTGCTGATCAACCTGGGGCTTGCGATCTTTTTCGCGTTGCCGCCCCGGCATCGGGCGGTGGCATCCGAACGCTCAACGTAATCACCGGAGGAGATGCTCGCATGATTCTCGTCCAGCAGCGCTACTTCGCCAGACCCGGCCTCCGCGCCAACGTGATCGAGACGCGGCTGGAAGCCTCGCAGCGCCTGCTCGACTTGGGGGTCCCCGCGGGCGAACTCTGGGTGCCCGCGCGCGACGACCCCGGTCTGCCAGATGTCATCTGGAACTGCGTGTATCCGAGCATGGATGAGCGTGAGAGGATCCGGGCGCTGCAGGAATCGGATCCGACGTTCCACAGCATCCGTACGCGCCAGGGAACACAAGTCCAACGGTTCATGCGGGAGCATTATCGTCGCCTTGACCTGAAGTAGCGCAAGCGACAACTAGCCGTTCAGGCTTCCGCGCACCTCGATTCCGAGAACGACCTCCAGGCCGCGGATCACCGCGCTGCTGTCGAGATCTCCGAACCCGAGAGCCCGCGCGAGCTGAAGGAGCTCGGTGGCACCGTTCGCCACCGGCAGCGGGACGGTCATCTCCCGCGCGAGCGCGGTCGCCTGCTTGATGTCCTTGTGGGCCATGTCGAGGCGAAAGCCGACGTCGTCGAAGGCGCGCTTGAACACTTTGGGGACGACATGCTGCAGCGCCGGGCTATTGGCGGTTGAGGACGACAGCATCGTGAAGAACTTCCCCACGTCCAGCCCGGCGGCCGCGGCGAGCGCCAGGCCTTCGGCGATCCCCGCGCTCGCGATGATGGCGATCATGTTCTGGACGAGCTTCGCGGTTTGCCCGGCGCCTACCTCACCAAAGTGATGGATGTGCCGCCCCATGGCTTCCAGCACCGGTCGCACGGCGTCGAGCGTCTCCTGATTGCCGCCGACCATGATGGTGAGGGTGCCGGCCTTCGCGCCCGACGGGCCGCCGGTGACCGGAGCGTCGATGAACCGGCCGCCCTTGCCGATGAACTGCGCGGCGATGCGGCGCGTGTCGGGCGGATAGCCGGTGCCCATGTCGATGACGGCATACTCCGGCGCCGTTGCGCCGGCCAATCCGCCCTGACCAAACAAGACCTCTTCGACGTCGTGAGATGTGGGCAGCACCGTAATCGCGACGTCGGTACGGCGGGCGGCTTCGGCGGGACTCGCGGCCTCCGTGGCGCCATGGGCGACGAGCCGCTCGATGGGCTCGCGGTTGCGGTGCGCTACCACCACCACGCCGTGTCCGGCGTCGAGCAAATGGCCCGCCATGTGCTCGCCCATCAAGCCTGCGCCAAAGAACGCGACCTTGGCCATCCGTATCTCCTCTGCGCCGTCCGAATTTACGTCCAGGTGACGACCGGATACTGCGAAAGCCGCTCGTAGCCCGTCTCAGTGATCAAGACCGTGTCTTCGACTACGCCGGTTCCCAGACCCTCAACAACCACCATCGGCTCATAGGCGACGGTCATGCGTGGCCGCAGGACGGTGGAGTTGCCGGCATAGAGACCCGGCACTTCGAGCACCGACATGCCGATGCCGTGACCGAAGCCGCCGGGGCAGTAATACGGCTCGTATCTGGTCCCGCGCACGACCGCGAGCAGGGCGTTGGAGACGTCATCTATCGTCTTGCCGGGGCCCATGACCTGCAGGCCTGCGTGATAGAGGTCAAGCCCAACTTGAAGCAACGCGCGCGCGTCCCCGCGAGCCGGCCCAACCACGGTGCAGCGGCTGACGTCCGACATGTAACCATCGAACGCGACGCCCACGTCGGTGAAGACCATCTCGCCTTCGAGCAACGCGCGACGGCGTGGGTGGCCGTGCTTCAGACCGGCCTGCGCACCGGCTACGACGGAGGTCGCAAACCCCTCGCGGCCGCCCAGGGCATGAATGCATTGAACTGCGGCCGCGGCCACGGTCGTCTCCTCGACCCCTGGCCGGAGCGCCGCGAAAAGGGCCTCGTACGCCGCGTCCGCGATCCGGCCGGCCTCGCGCATCTTGGTCACTTCTTCGTTGCTCTTGAGGATCCGCACACCGTTGAGGACAGCATCGGCCGGACGGAGGCTGCGCAGTCGCGACAGCAGCGCCCCATAGAGCGCGTGGGGCAGCAGGCTGCTGCCGACGAGCCCCACCTGCTTCGCACCCCGGGCGGCGTCGGCGGCGAGTGTCGCCACCTCATCTACGGCCCCTCCGTAGATCGGCCCAAGGGCGATCCGGACATCGGCCACGCGGCACGTCCAGATCATCGAATGCATCGGCTCGGCGTGCAGGATGCCGTCGGTGGCGACGGTGAGGCGGCCGTCCGCAT
>Ga0187892_10011157_pt1 | contig 11124 bp, 10 predicted proteins | sample MA1701073metaG_FD_139345 | JGI IMG/M metagenome (GOLD analysis project Ga0187892, IMG submission 139345) | Bio-ooze microbial communities from a basaltic lava cave in the Kipuka Kanohina Cave System on the Island of Hawaii, USA - MA170107-3 metaG ... | reverse complement strand
TATGTGACCAACGCAGGCGCTTCAGGCACAATCTCAATTATCCCGACCGGAGCCTTTTGGGCGTCCGATGAGGAGATGGCGGTCAGCAAGAACTCAGACAGAGGTCCGTTGAATTGGAAGGCGGGTAATCATCCCGAGTGCCGGTAAACACCACGGAATACAACAATCATGCTGCTCAAGCATTAGTGCTTGGGCAGCATGGGAGAACATTCATGATGAAACGGACCAAGCCTGACAGAACAGTCAAGGGGAGCGTGATGGCTCTCCTGGTGGCGTCGGTGTTCTGTTTGTTGCCGACACCAAGCCAGGCTGCGGTAGTGACGCAGCTGGACATCACCGGTGGGTCGATCAGTTTGAACTTTGGCACATTGGGGAACATCACGGGAAACTTCACCAACGACGGGCAGCTCCTCATGAACCAATTTCAGCCTCCACCGAACATCTTCGATCCCATTACGATTTCGCATCTGACGTTCTCGATCTTTTCGAGCAGCGGAGGAGCGCTCAATCTTCCGACTCCGACCGCGCAGACCTCGGGCTCTACCATGACGGCGAACCTGCAGTCGCTCTTCGCCGGTGTGACCAGCACTGGCTGGTCATGGGTGAACACCAATGCGCAGATGGCGTCGCTGAATGTCGGCGGCATCGCCGGCGGAACATTCAATGACCTTACACACGCGTTCGATATTTCGTGGACGCATCCGTTCACGGGCATTCCGTTCTTGACGTCCGGAAACTTCAGTCTCCAAGGAACGGCCCAACTGACGGCTGTGCCGCTACCGGCTGCTGCGTTTTTATTCGGCAGTGGGCTCATTGCGCTTGCCGGAGCCATGCGGAGAAAGCTCCGTCTCACATAACGTATGTTCCAAGGCCTGACCGGCCTCATCGCCTCACAGGCCGCAGCGATCCTGCGGCCTGTGAGGCGGGATCTCACCTTCCCATAATTTTTCATGAAGGTTCTCCTGCAAGCGCGGATACGCGGCTGTGAGAGGCAGTCTTGCTTTTCAGCCATTCCATATACTGTGCTGCTGGGGACTGGCACCTTTCTTTTTTGGGTCCTGTCCCAGTCTGAGGAGCAGCGGGAAGGCGCCGCCCGCAGACGGCGGAACTAGTCTCCTGGAACCGAGTGCCCGTCTCGCTTCACGTCGTTGCACGCGGTTCAACTCTGGCTCTAGCAGAATGCTGAAAAGTCCGCCCATCTGTGTGGTTCAACCGGCCTATCATGTCTTTGTGGTTGAATGAAACAAATGGGATGAACCAAATCAACCAGACAAACCAAATAGACCAGATCAACCAGATGGATCAGACAGGCTGGGCTTAGCCAGTCGCAAAAGCGTCTCCGCACTTTCCACCCCCAATACCTGGCAAGTTTCTAGAGCCCACCCCCAGCGGTAGGGCTCCCGCTTTGTGGGGAGAATCATGGCTGAGAAGCGTCTCTATGGTGCTCGTCAGGAACGGGGAAGAATCTTGATGAATAATTAATTATAACCAAACGTGTTTGTTACACAGTTGTTATTCGCCGCGCGTATCAGGACTTGGCGGGGATCACCCGTCACTTTTATCTATTACAGAAAGGAACAAACATATGAAAACAATGCGACAACTTACGCTATTTGGGTTCATGCCACACTGGACGAAAGAAAGGATGGTCTCATGAAACGTTCATATTGGGTGCTATTTGCTTCGACGATTGTGTTGGTTTTCTGTCTCATGGGGTTCGAAAGCCGCGCGGAGGCGCTGTCGGTGACCTCGCTCGATTTCACATCGGGCGCCGTCAACTGGGATGGAGCTCATGGCAAGACCCTCGATCGGCTGTTTTCCCGGGACGGGAATCTCACGATGGGGTCGTATCAATCGATGTCGGACATCGTCGATCCGATCATGTGCGAAGGCAAGACGTTTTCGCTCTTCACCAGCGGGTTGAACGGCGCGCCGGCGCCTTCGGCGAGCGTCACCGGCACGTCACTCTCGGTCGATCTCTCATCCCTCTATTTTGGGTGGACGCGGGGCGATGAAGTGCGGGCCTGGAACATTGGCGGCATGGCGACGGGCTTGATTAATCTTCAGACCTCGGAGTTCTTGCTCTCGTGGGAACATCTGTTCGCCGGAGGGTTCGGCAAGGACTCGTTGGGGGATCGCTCGGCCACGTTCTTCTTGCAAGGCACCGCGGGCGTGGAGCCGGCGCCCGTTGCGCTCTCCGCCAGCGTGCTGTTCTTTATGACCGGACTTGCGCTGATGGGCGGGCTCTATTGGCGGAAGTCCCGTGGGACACTGGCAGGGACCGTCTCCTAATTGACCGGTCGATGCGGGGACGGTTTCCCGTCCCCCTATCGGAACCTTTGCGTTTGCGTAACTGTGGTCATGTTTAGTGTAAATGGGCAACGTCGAATGCTTCGTCCTGGCCTGTGGCAGGGCGTGTATTGCTCGCCTGGGTGGATGAAACCAATGCTGCCTCCGTCAGTTGAGAACAGGATTTTTGGCAGACGAAAGGCCTGGGACCCTCTTCGCCTGATCGCATTGGTCTGTTTCGCGATGGTCGTCCTAGATGGCTGTGGATCGAAGGATCAGCCGTCGGACCAGCTAACGTCAAGTACCAATCAAAACCTCGGGAATGCACCGGCAGCCCTCCTCCCATTCAATCAAATCGAATACACGTATACACAGTCGCCGGCTCGCTTTGCGGCTTTGTGGTCGCAAGCGAGGACTCGCACAGTTCGCATCGCGCTCTTGGGGGATTCGCAGGAAACATCGCCGGAAGGAAAAGGCGATGTGTATGTGCCTCGTATGAATTATGAAGCCTGGCTTCGATACGGTAATGCCCCTGAAACCTTTGTGGCAAGCTACCATACCTACAGCGGTCAGACCGTGCCTTTTGCAAATTGGCTATTGAGCGGCGTGACCGCACCGCCTGGAGCTTCGCCCACCCGTGTGGAGCCGGAGCGACTGCTTCCCGGAATTGTAGCAGCGGCGCATGCCGCACCGGCCGGACCGCAATCTGTGAACGGACAATGGTACGGACAACTTACCATGCTCGAGCACAATGCTCGTGGAATCAACCCGGGTGCTGAGATCCCCACGAACGTCGAGTACTTTTGCATGCAGAGCGGAGTGAGGGCCGAGATCTTTGCGGCAACACACCCACTGTCGGGAGAGATTCTGTATAAAGCACGGCCGGCGGATCAGGTCCTGGATTACTTTGCACCGACCACGATCGAGGAATCGGTGTCTCTGTCTCTGACCGAGCAATCCTTTGCCGTGAAGTCCTTCGTGACTCCTATCTTGCCGCGAAATGGGCTGCGCTATCTTCAATTGGAAGTGCTAGGCAGCATGATATCGGCACTCACGGATATCATCGGGATTCGATTCATCAGCGACCAGTGTCCGCAGGGGATCGTCATTCAAAGTCTGAGCGCCGGTGGATTATCGGCCAAAGATTTCGTCGAAAAGTATGGAGAGGCCGGAGACTTGTTTCGAGCGATGGGATTTGATGCGGCCATCCTACATTTCGGCTCCAATGATGTTGGTCGAGGCGTTACGGCAGCGACATTCCGTACCGATACAGAAACGCTCATCGCCCGGATCCGAGCCTGGAGCAGAGACTCTGATTTTCCAATAATTCTGATGGGCGATCCTTATAGAGAAGGTTTGACTTCAGCGATGGAAGAAGAGTATGACCGCTACACAGGCGCGCAGCGAGCGATTGCTGCTGCCGATCCACACGTCTTGGTAGTCAACTCCCGACGATTGATGGATGAGAGGGGATGGAAGGCCGGCCATTCCATCCGGCTGGCCGAACTGCTGGCAGAAGGGGTTCACTATACCCCCCGCGGCGCCATCGAATTAGCCGAGGCCGAGATCGGAACCCTACTCGGCTGGTAGCGACCGTTCACACCCCTAACCTTTTCCTTCCTTTTAACGATTTATTAACACAAACTTGAGATTCGCGTGGCCCTCCCGTCGGACCTCCAGCTGTAGACTACACCTCTCACAATAGAGACGCGGTGGCACTTGACGGTTCGTTGGGATCTCGTTGTCTATATTGTCCGATACGGCGGATGATTCCCGTGCACGTGCCGCAGTCAAGAAACCGGCGTCTTGGGAATTGGGGGAAGGGTTTGATACCAGCATGAAGATCTGTTGCCTGGACCCGATTCTCGCTCCCTACAGCATTCCTCGGTTCACAGCTCTCCAGGCACTAAGACGAGACGATACCGTCCATGTAATGGCTCTGGGCGCCACGGAAAGGATTCGCGAGTGGCAGGTGCAGAAAGCCAGTCTCGGATTCGAGTATGCGGAGGCGTTTCCGGGAGAGACCGTGGAGGACATCGAGCCTCAGGCCCTGGCCACGCGTGTCACGGGTTGGCTTGATGACACTGATCCGCAGGCAGTGGTGATCGCGGGCTATTATTATCCCGCCATGCGGGCTGCGGCGCGGTGGGCGCGGCAGCATGGGCGAGCCAGCATCTTCGTGGGAGACTCGCAGTGGACGGATCGGCGGCGGATCATACCCAGAGAGTGGGTAAAAGCCTGGTGGGTTCGGCGGCATTATGATGCGGCCCTTGTGCCCGGAGAGCGGACGGCCGCGTATCTCACGTGGATGGGTTTCCCGCGAGACCGCATCTGGACCGGGCATTACGTCGTCGATAACCAGGCCTTTGCTGCAGGAGCGGCAGCTGCGCGTGCGGAGGCAGCCGTCCTTCGAGTTCGGCTTGGAGTGCCAGAACGATATTTTCTATTTGTAGGCCGGTTCGCGACTGAAAAGAATTTGCTCGGCCTGCTTGAGGCCTATGCCAGGTATAGAACTGCAGTGGGACGTCGAGTTTGGGGCTTGGTGCTGGTTGGCGGTGGACCTTTGGAGACGGAACTGCGGGCGCGGGCTCAGGAACTGTGTGACGTGGTATTCGCTCGCTTCCAACAGAAGGATACATTGCCGGCCTACTACGGGCTCGCGTCTTGTCTGGTACTGCCGAGCGTCAGCGAACCGTGGGGATTGGTGGTCAACGAAGCGATGGCAGCGGGCCTACCGCTCCTGTTGTCGCACTGTTGCGGATCCGTTCCGGAACTCTTGAGGTCCGGGGTGAACGGGTACGTGTGCGATCCACTCGACATCGACGGCATGGCGAGACTCATGGGAGTGATGTCGTCAGATGCCGTCGATGTGAACGAGATGGGCGAGGCATCCCGGCAGATCGTGGCCCAGTATACCCCGGAAACTTGGGCGCAGACCCTCGCCGACTGCATTGAGCGGACTCTGGCATGCAAGCGAGAGAACCTGGGAAAGGGTGCATTCAGTTTGAGCCCAGGATTTCAGCTCCAGAAGCAGGGCGCCGGTTCGCAAATCCGGGAGTGATGTTCAATACGCCTACCTCCATTGGAGGCCGGGCGCTTGTCTCGAAATGTGGTGTCGCCAATGTCGTTGTCGCTGCGCTCCGTTGTTTCGCCGGGCCGGACCGCCATCCCGAACCTGGAAGAGACGCCTGTCGGGAAGGTGCGGCGTGCGCTTGCCGATGCGTTGAGCCCTCTTCGTGAGGCGTCCGGATATTCCCTGTTGACGGCTGTGGGGCTCGCGCTTGGCTTTGCGCGTGAAGTCACCGTTGCATCCACGTTCGGCTTGAGTCCTCAACTCGACGTCTTCGTCGCCGTCATGACCCTCCAGCTGTTCTTCGGCACGCAGATCGGCAATGCGCTGGAGACGGTGTTCATTGCCCGTGTTGCCAAGGAGTGCGGGGTCGTGACCGTCAGGCGAGAAGTGAAACCCGCACTGTGCGGTCTGTTGCTCGTGAACCTCGGCGTCGTGCTGTTTCTATTGGCGAGCGGAGGTCTCTTGGTGCAGAGCATTTTCCCTCGCTTCGATGAAGCGCAGGCGACGTTAGGTGTGCGGACGCTCCATTTCTTGATTGTGCCGATAGTGTTTGCCAGCACTGCAGGCTTGCTGCGAGGGACACTCTCTGTACTGGGGGCCTTCGCCCCAGGATTCGTGGCTGGATCGATCATCTCGGTCTGCTCCATCTTGTCCATCACGCTCTGGTCTGAAAGTCTGGGAATCGATGCGCTGACGCTTGGCGTGGCGATGGGAAATGTGCTCGTCATGCTTTTGTTTGCTGTTCAGTTCGTCCGACTGACTCAGTCCGCACCCTCGGAGTCCGCGCTTCCTGCTCGCAAAGGATGGTTCGTGCTCTGGGGAGCAGCGGGCACGATTTTGGTGGGTGAACTGATGTATTCAGCTGTCGGATTGACTGAACGAAGCCTCGCGTCCTGGCTACCGTCCGGTTCCATCGCCGGGTTCTTCTATGCCAGCACGATCGTGTCCGTGCCGCTGTCGTTGCTGGTAATCCCGCTCACGACGATGACATTCCCCCGCATGGTGAAAGTCTTTGGGCAAGACAAATCGACCGGACTCGCCATGCTCCGGAAGCAAGTACTGCTTCTTTTTGGTGTCAGCTTCGCAATCGTGGCCGTCGTGGGATTCTTTGCAGAGTCGATCGTGGAACTGGTCTTCATGCGCGGCAAGTTTGAACTTGAGCATGCTCTCTTCACCGCCTCCATTCTGTCGATTACCATTTGGGCGCTTCCCTTCATGAGCATTGGTCGGGTATTCCGCAATTCCTGTTATGCGCTGTCGGACTACCGTACCCCCATGGTGGGTCTCACAGCTCAGTGGCTGGTTCTTGCCGGGCTGGGCGCGGTCCTGGTGCCGCTTGTTGGGGTGCAAGGATTGGCGCTTGCGATCGTGGCAGGTGAGGCTGTGACAAGTGTGACGGTGGGAACTCGATTAGCGATGACACTGAGGGCTGCATGATGCTTCAACAGGAAGAGGACTTCAGCGAAGCAGCCCCACCGAGATCCCGGGTTGGCCTGGTGCTGGGACTCTGGCTCAGCGGAGTCTTTGCGGCGTCCCTCGGTGGATGGCTGGAGGCGGGCCATGAAAGGACGATCTCCATGGTCTTGCTCGGCGTGGCTGTGTTGTGGCCTCTGCTGTACTTTGCACTGGGGCGCTGCCACTTTGTCCCTCGATCGATGCCACTTGCAGTAATCGGCGGGCTGATTCTCTTCGGAATGGCATCGGCCCTATCCTGTTTCATGAGTCCAGTTGCGCTGCTCTCGACCGGCTATTTGGTGCTGACGCTGGCTGGAATCTGGTTGGCGTTGCAATTCAATTCCAGCCTCGACGCCGACCAATACGAACGGGGATTGAAAGTGTTCGCTCTACTCACGGCCGGCTTGCTCGTCGGGTTCGCCTGGTACGACTATGTGCCGGGGACTCGTCTTGGCAACGGCAAAGATGTGTTGAACCCCAATACGATCGGTCTGGTGTCCACCTCGGTCTTGCTTGCGGCGATGTCGATCAGGACGTTGGCGCTCCGTCTGGCTGTGATGGGGCCGATTGCCGGGATTATCTTCTTGACCAGCTCGCGTGCGGCGGCGGTTGCTGCTGTGGTGGGACTGGGGATGATTGTGTGGCTTCGCTTGCGTGCCCGCCGCCGGCCGGTGCTGTTGCTTGCCGGGATCGGTCTCATATTAGCTGTCGTCGTGACGATCGCATACGGTGATGTGGTGTACCGGACGTTGGATCGGTACTTTGGGCTGAGCACTGCCGATCGCGGCATCAGCTCGGGGGCGACGGGGCGTGTACTGGCCTGGAAGTGGACGTGGGACTTATTTGTACACAATCCCGTGCTCGGAGTGGGATTCCGCGCCCATGAATATCTACTGAAAGCCGACTCGTCGTCTCACAACGGCTATCTCGCAACATTGGCGGAAATCGGGGTATTCGGATTTCTCGGAGTTCTGTTCCTGGTCGCGCGTGGGTTAAGGCTTCTCTGGGCCGGTTCAAGAGAGCCTGGTTCGGGGTTCAGCCAAAGCATCCTGTTCGGACTCTGTGTGGGATATCTCCTGCTCGCGGTCTTCGAACGATATCTGATCAATGTCGGCAACCCGACATCTCTCTTGTTTCTCGTGAGTATCATGAGGCCGAAGGCCAGGGAGAGTCATGTGGCCGAGCCGGGCGGACTGTCAGCTGATCCTCAGGAAGAGTTGGCTGTCGGTGACCCAGGAGAGCGAGTGTACGGGCATGGCTGATCGCACGTCCGACATGTTCTATGAAAAATGTGAAACCACAGAGCATGGAAGTGGGTCTCCAGACACGAACGCTGTCCGCTTGTCGAGAGGGTCGTTCATGAAGGGAACAATCCCCGACATCAAGGACGTGAATGTGGCCGTGCTGCACACGAGGCAATCCCGCGTCGGCGAGTTGAGTGGTGGCCTCTTGGGAGAAGGTAAAGAGTTCCTTAAACAAGTCCGGGCGTGGGTTCTCGTTCGATTCCGATACAGAGGCGCTCGCGTCGGCAAGAGTTTTCATCTGGGCAAGTCGGTCAGCATTGGGCAGGGATTCATCGCCGGCGACTATGTATACGTGGGCCCGCATAGCCAACTACCGCCTCACGTACACGTCGGACATTACTCATCGCTGTCGGCGCACGTGGCGATCGTCGGGTCCGACCACAATTACGACCACCCTGGTTTGCCGATTGTCTTTTCCGGCCGCCCCCCGTCCTGTGTCACGACGATCGGAGCGGACGTGCTGATCGGCCACGGGGCGATTCTGTTGCGAGGGATTACAATCGGGAATGGAGCAGTGGTCGGGGCCGGCGCGATTGTGACCAAGGATGTGCCTCCCTATGCGATCGTCGCCGGCACTCCGGCCAAGATCTTGCGCCATCGATTCGATGAGCGGGAACAAGCGATTCATGAAGAGATGTTGGCTCAGCCGACGAACCGGGGCCGGCATCCAGGGCCACTAGGGTGAGGTGATGCGAGCGAGAACGGATCTTCCATCCTTTCCCAGTCCGCACTCGTACCGGAATCGAGTTGGTCGGATTCTATGGACAATGGTGTGGGGTATGTTTTTTCGCCCCACCCCGCGGAAATTTCATGCTTGGCGGTGCTGGTTGTTGAGGATGTTTGGCGCGAGAGTGGAACAGGGGGCGCATCCTTACCCCTCAGCAAAAATCTGGGCGCCTTGGAACTTGACGATGGGCGAAGGGAGCTGTCTGGGTGATCATGTGGATTGTTATGCCGTCGATCGAGTGACGCTCGAACCGTATGCCACGGTAAGTCAATACACGTTCCTCTGTACGGCAAGCCATGACTATTCAGTCAGGGGAATGCCGGTCATTACTGCGCCGATCAGGATCGGCCGGCGAGCATGGGTGGCTGCGGATGTATTCGTCGGGCCGGGTGTGACGATCGGCGAAGGGGCTGTAGTCGGGGCTCGCGCCAGCGTCTTTCGCAATGTTGATTCCTGGACGGTGGTGGGCGGGAATCCCGCCCGCATCATCAAGAAATATGAGCCTCAGCAGGAAGAGCCATGACCCAGACTGCGATCGATATTTCCGGCTATACCTATGAGGATGGAGACCTCAATCCATCCCATGACTATCTCGTTCCGCCCTTGTTGGAGATCCTTGGGTCATTGCATATTCCGCGGGATCGGAAGTGCATCTTCGAACTCGGATGTGGAAATGGAGCTGTCGCCGAGGTGTTGACGAGGCATGGATATCAGCTCACCGGCGTCGATGTCTCCGTCCAGGGAGTTGAGCAGGCTCAACGGCGTCATCCACATCTGTCGCTGCAACTGGGATCAGCCTACGATCGTCTTGCCGAAAGCTATGGACGGTTCCCGGTGGTCGTCAGCCTGGAAGTGGTGGAACATCTCTACGACCCGCGTGCGTTTGCGCGGACTCTGTTCGATCTCGTCGAGCCTTCGGGAACGGCCATCGTCTCGACTCCGTACCATGGTTACTGGAAGAATCTGGTCATGGCGTTGACCGGTCGCTTGGACCACCACTTCACGGCACTATGGGATCACGGGCATATCAAGTTCTGGTCGATGGCGACGCTGAGGCAGTTGCTTCAGGAAGCCGGGTTTCATTCAATCACCTTTCGTCGTGTGGGGCGCGTGCCTGCGCTCGCAAAATCCATGATCGCGATCGCCAAGAGGATGTAAACCATGGGAGTGTCTGTTCTTATCCTCACGCTCAATGAAGAGGCGAACCTCTCCGCTTGTCTCGACTCAGTCTCAGAATGCGACGACATCGTGGTCCTCGATTCAATCAGCGATGACAAGACTGTAGAAATCGCAAGATCGCGCGGGGTTCGGGTGATTCAACGATCATTCGATAACTACGCGGCGCAGAGGAACGCGGGATTGAATACGGTGCAGTATAGACATCCCTGGGTCCTGATGCTGGACGCAGACGAACGTGTCACTCCCGAGTTGTGGAGAGAGATGAGCGAGGCGACTGACTCAGCGGATCCTACTGTCAGTCTCTTTCATTTTCGCCGCAAAGACTATTGGTTTGGACAATGGTATCGGCGGAGCAGCGGGTATCCCACATGGTTCGGTCGACTGGTCCGCGTCGGGCACGTCACGGTCGAACGCGAGATCAACGAGCAGTATGTTGCCCATGGAGAATCGAAGTTTCTCAAGGAACACCTGTTGCATTTTCCGTTCAACAAAGGAGTGGCTTATTGGCTCGAACGCCACAATCGATACTCTTCAATGGAGGCCGTCGCACAGGCAGAAGAAAGACGGCAAAAAGTGGTTGTGCGAGGGTTGTGGTCCCGCGACCCGATCATGAGGCGAAAGACGATGAAACAAATCGCCTATCGGCTTCCGGCGCGGCCACTCCTGGCATTCTGCTATCTCTATGGTGCGCGCGGCGGATTTCTCGACGGAAGAGCAGGGCTCCGCTATTGCATCCTGCGGACAATGTACGAGTACATGATCGATGTAAAAGTTAAGGAGCGCCTATGGAACGAAGGGGAGCGGGAGCCTAAAACCAAAACCATATTCATCAATCGCTATTTTTATCCCGACCACTCGGCAACGAGTCTACTCCTCAGCGATCTCGCCTTCGACCTCGCCTCTCGCGGCCAGGACATTCATGTCATTACAGGCGGACAACTGTATACCGATCCAGGGGCGTCCCTCCTTTCCAAGGAAGTGATCCGCAGGGTTAACGTATTTCGTGTGCGGACATCGCGGTTCGGACGTGCGCGGTTGCTGGGCCGGGTGCTCGACTATGTGACATTTTATCTCGGCGCGACCTGGCGATTGCTCCG
>Ga0187892_10011156_pt1 | contig 11126 bp, 9 predicted proteins | sample MA1701073metaG_FD_139345 | JGI IMG/M metagenome (GOLD analysis project Ga0187892, IMG submission 139345) | Bio-ooze microbial communities from a basaltic lava cave in the Kipuka Kanohina Cave System on the Island of Hawaii, USA - MA170107-3 metaG ... | reverse complement strand
GTGGCCAGCGCTGGGGATTTTGAGACCTTCGACACGAGTAGAAACCAGAATACCGGGGGCTGGTGGACCGCCGCTGGACTGGTCTCGTTCCCGCTGTTCACCGGCTTCCTGATCGAAAACCAGGTTCGGGAGGCCAGTTCGCAACAGGCCGCTGCAGAGTCTGGGAGCCTGAACATCGAACAGGCATTGACGCAGCAGGTCACGAATGCCTACCTCGATACGGTGACCTTTGCGCAGCAGATCAAGCTGGCGGAAGAGCAAGTAAAGACCGCACAAGAAGCCTTGCAGTTAGCCCGGGAGCGGTACAGGCTCGGATTGGGGTCGATCGTGGAGGTCACGCAGTCGGAAGTGGCACTTTTCGGGGCGCAGACCCGACTGGCCGAGTCGCAGTATGACTACAAGATCGCTGAAGTCACGCTGGCCTATGCGGCCGGCTTGACGGCAAGCTCAGGAGCCGAACCGCTCTCCCCCTGAGCAGCACCATAGCCCGGATTATTCATGGAGATCGTCGCGAGACAGCTGAGGCCGCAGCCCGCCGTGGCTGCTCACAAGCGAGGAAGACGCAGGCGTACTCCCGGCAGTACGTCGAGGAGGCCGAGCGAGAACAGAAACGCCGGGCAAGAGAATCGGCTGTCGCAGTAGATGTTCATGAATAATTCGGGCTAAGCAACCGACAGATTGGGAACCAGCTTGCGGAGATTGATCACCATCTCGTCTTTTTCCCATCCCAGCAACCGATCCCAGATACTGCTTTCCTGCTTCACGACCGCAGCAGCTTGATCAAAGGCTAAGTCAAACCCCTTCGCCGCCGTCGGCCTCATTGGGTACCGACGATCATAGACCATCCCGTAGGCAGGAATGCCGTAGATAATTTGACGGTTACCCAGGATAAAATGTAATTGGTTCTCCTTGACGTACAACCCACCGGAGGTGATCTCCCGCTTGATCGAGGTCTGCGGCTGGCTCAGATAGTAGGTCACGCGCTCGTCCGGTCTGGCTTGCGCGAGCGCTTCTACCAGCCGTGGGGCCAGTAGCGCAACTTCCTCATCACGAAAGGCCGGCTCCCATGGGGCTTCGCCCATAATCTTCACGAAAAGCCAGGGGCGATGCTCCCTGACCGTGAAGCCCTTGAGGATACGCGCCATCTGATCTGGACCGATCACAGCCGGATGGCTGTTGGCGCTCGGAGGCCATTCCGGAAGGACGAAAGGATCAGCCTCCAGCCTCACGAAATTGACCGGGTCCTCGTAGATCACGCGTGAGGGAACTTGTGGCACCGCGCAGCCGGCCAGCGCAGCCACGAGGGCGGCACGTAATGCATAAGGCGTGAGGCGTAAGGAGAACGATTTTACAGCATATATGCTACGTGCTTGTTTCATCGCCCTACCCTTCACGCCTAACCCCTAACGCCTCACGCTTCACGTCACTCTGTGACAGTGACGATTATTTCCACCCGCTCCAGCGGGTTGTCTCGACTGTCCCGCTTCACATTCACGATCTTGTCGGCCACATCCATTCCGTTGACGACCTCGCCGAAGACGGTGTATTTCCAATCCAGAAAATGGGCGTCGCTCACGCAGATGAAAAACTGCGACCCTGCGCTATCAGGATCGTTCGAACGAGCCATCGAGAGGATCCCGCGTTTGTGGGGCTTACTGTTGAACTCGGCCTTCACCCGATAGCCTGGACCACCCATGCCATGTGACGAACGGTCCTGGCTCCTGCTGTTCGGATCACCGCCCTGGATCATGAACCCCGGAATCACGCGGTGAAAGGTGGTCCCGTCGTAAAACTTCTCCTTGGCCAGCTTGATGAAATTCTTCACGTGATTGGGAGCCACATCCGGAAAGAACTTGAGCACGATCTCTCCCATCGGCTCCCCCTTGGTGGCAACCTTGATCGTCGCGCGAGTCTCAGCACTGCTGTCGCTCATGACGTACCCTTCCAGAAGAGAGTTACTTGAATGGGGACTCGCTGACTCCTTGCAAGCCCTCGCTGATCGCCATCCAACTCATACCGTCGTCATCACTTCTGAACACTCCAGAACTGGTTCCCGCATAGAGGGACCCACCTCCAGACGCGATCAAGACTTGGACCGAGAGTTCCGTCAACCCGTGATTCAACGCAATCCATTGGCGTCCCTGATTCAGGCTCTTGAAGATGCCCCGGCCGGTCGCCACGAAGAGCCCTTTCTCACTCGCGACGATGCCGCGGATCGAGTCGTTCGGTAAGGCGCGACTGATGGGCCGCCACGTCTGCCCGCCATCCCCGCTTCGGAACACTCCCCCATCGAAGGTCCCAGCATAGAGCCCCTGCTCCTTGTCCATCGTCAACACGCGGATGAAATTCTCGCCCAGCCCCTCGTGGTCCACCAGTCCGTGGGACAGCCGTTTCCATTCGGAGCCGGTGCCTTTGTAGCGCATCACTCCTTTGCCGGACGTGCCGGCAAACAGCGTCCCGTCAGCCCCCTTCGCCAGGGTATGCACGAGCGTCTCATCGAGTCCTTTGGTGACCACCGTCCACTGGCTGTCCGTTCCGGACAGGCGATAGACCCCATCGCCGGTCCCTGCGTAGATCACGCCACCCTCAATAAGCAACGTTTTGATCTCGAGACGCTTCAGGCCTGCATTGATCGCGTGCCAACTCTTCCCACCATCCTGGGAGCGAAACACGCCAGCTCTGAACGTCCCGGCATAGACGGTGCCATCCTTCGCTGTCGCCAGGCACAGCACAAATGGATCAGTCAGGCCGGCATTGGCGGGACTCCAAGACCCTCCGCGATCATCGCTCCGAAAAACTCCAAGACCAAAGGACCCAGCGAAGACCGTCTGCGTCCCCACCACCGTCAGCGCTTGAATACTGGGCATCGATTGAACACCCGACTCGCGGGACTGGGTCCCATGTCCTTGTTGAGGACGGTCCGCCACAGGCACTTGTTCGATGTCGCGCACGAGATCCTGGGCGTCAGTGGAACCGATCCCAAGACAGGCGCTGACGGCTGCCGCCAAGCCTGCTTGCATGACCGCAGCTCTCATTGACCTCCTTCTGCACGTGCTCATCATCGCACCCGTTGGCCGGCCGGTCCCACCGGCATCTTGTGATTGACCGCAATGTTCGGCTCGCCGGCCGCCGGCCGTCGACCAAACAACCGGGCCCCCAGAATCCCCATCTCGTACAACACCATCAGCGGTACCGCCATCAGCAGCATCGTAAACAAGGTCGCATCCGGCGTGATGATCGCCGACAGGATAAGCGCGGCCATCACGGCGTGCTTGCGATAGTGGCCGAGGATTTCCGGGGACACGACCCCAACTCTGGATAAGAGCGTCAGCACCATCGGCAATTCGAAGGCGAACCCGAAGATCACCAGGAACTTCACATTGAAGTCAATATAGGTGCCGACTGACAGTTGCGGTGTCAGTTCCCGGTCCATGCCGAAACTGATAAAAAACTGAATGACCAGCGGCAGGATCACTAAGTTGCAGAACACCATGCCCAGTGTAAACAATCCAGCGGCCAGGCAGAACAGCGGAATCGCCCAGCGCTGCTCGCGAGGAAGGAGCGCCGGCTCTATGAATTTCCAAGACTGGTAGAAGATCACGGGCAGGCTCAGCACGATCCCGGCCAGGAAGGAGACCTTGATCGAGGCGAATAGCGCCTCGGTCGGCCCATAAAAAATCAAGTCGTCAGCAAAGGGACGCTTGAGCCACGCGATCAATTCTGCCGCATAGGCAAAGGTCAAGACGAACGAGGCCGCGACTGCGCCGGCGACTACCAGCAGACGTCGCTTGATCGAGGCGATATGGGCGGCAAGTGGAGCAAGGACTGCGGTCATAGAGGTGATCCTGGGTAAGTGTTCACCGACTTGTCAGGGCGTTCCCCTGCGCCAGAGAGCCAGTGCGTTTAATGCGCAGCAGAGTGCGCCTGAGTTTCCTTGTACAGACGGATAAGTTCGGCCATCTTGTCCTTTTTCGCCAGCTTCTCTTTCTGGATCTGTTTCTTCAGGAGTTCCTCTTGGGGTGTCAGGAAGTGCCGCTTCTGGAGTTCCCCCAACTCGGCATCGAGTTTATGGTGGGACTCCTCGAGCTCTCGGAATTCAGCACTGGATGCACGCAACCGATCAACGATTCCATCGTCTGTCAGCATGCTCCACCTCCTGTGAGTAGCGAACAGCGAGTAGCTGGCAGCTCGAAGCTAGTCACTGTTCGCAGTGTGCGACCACTAACGGGTTCATCTCCATCAGAATAGCGTCCTCGGTCGGATTCGTATAGTACTTGGTCCGTACGGCAGTCTGGCGAAACCCCATCTGCTCGTACAGACCACGGGCGGCGAGATTCGAGGCACGAACCTCAAGGATCGCTCGGACAGCGCCCAGCGCTCGACCAAAGGTCAGCATAAATCGGACCAGTTCATTGGCGATGCCTTGACGGCGCGCCGGTGGCTCGACCGCCAGAGTCATCACGCGCACCTCGTCGAAGACCACCCAGAAACACACATACCCGACGATGTCACCCGACACATGTCCATCGTAGATCGAGCGGGCCACGAACAGGTAGCTGAAGGGATTGCCGTTCAACTCGACCTCGAACATCTTGCGGGTCCATGGAGCTGAGAAGGAGTCCTGTTCGATCCGGAGGAGGCGCTCCACATCCTGCGCGGTCGCTCTCTCGATGAGAACCCGGCTGGTCCCTTGGTGGGTATTCATGCTTACCGAATCACAGCCTCTCGCCGACTCCGTGAGCGCGCGCCTTTCCCGACTTTCCGAGGACCGCCAGTAGGTCGCTCCCAATTGAGTTCCGCTTCTGCCCGCTGAACATACCGAGGCGACAGCCCCTGGCCTGCCATCTCCCCCCTCGCGAGACGCTCCAGGCCAGCCAGACCGACACTCACCGCCGAGGCAGCCATGGTTTCCAGCGGAGCTTCGCAAGCATCACAGGCCCTGGCACCCAGCAACCGGCGGATGTCATCCCGATAGGCCTGCCATCCCTCTCCAAAGACCAGCATAGGACCGTTGATCGCCCGAACCAACAGCTCCAGAGGACCGACTTGCTCATCCGTGATGCAACTCAGGACCCCGGCGCTGGTCCACTGGTACAGCGCCCAATACACCTCTCCCCTCCGACTCTTCAGGATTGGGCACACCGGCCGGTCGGCAGAGCGCAGATTCCACGCCATGGCCTCCAACGTAGGCACCGCTGCCAGTGGCAAGCCGGTGACCAATCGCAGACCCATCATCGTCGCAAGGCCGACGCGCAAGCCGGTGAAAGAACCGGGGCCGATGGACACGGCCAGCCCGTCCAGATCAGACAGTGTCAGCCCTCCTGATGCCAGGACGCGATCGATCGTGGGGACGAGCCACTTGGCATGCGCACCTCCGGCATCTTGGTCAGCGCGCGCCACGACCTTCTGTCCATCAAGGGCCGCCACGCTCTGATGCTGGGTTGCTGTTTCAACTGCCAGAAGTTTCACCCAACTCACCCCAATTGTCCGAGAGCGCCACCCCATTCCGCATTCAGCATTCCATGCTAATCACTAGCCCGCATTATTCGTGATGGTTCGTCGCGAAATCGCGCAGTCGCGTCGCGAGACGGGCGCGCGGAGGCGCGAAGGACCGAGGCGTACTTGATATAGTACGTCGAGGGACTGAGTGGCGAGCCCGCCCGCCTGCATGCCGCAGAAGCCGCATGCAGGCCGGGACCCATTGCAATCCCGGAGCAATGGATGCCCAGCAGCGAATCCGCGATTGCAGCAGAAGCGTTCATGAATGATGCGGGCTAGTCGCACGAGCGCTCCCCAGTTCTTCAGGTCGAAGCGTCGGGTTGGGGACAAGCTCGTGAAACGTCAATTGGAGCGTTCCCCGTCCCTGCCCATCCCGCGTCGTGATCTTAAACGGCTTCAGCATTGGGCCGGCCAACCCACCGGCGTCAGCCGTCAGAGTGCCGTCTGGCTCAGAGGCACCAACCGGGCGAAAGTCTTCAAAGGAGATCGTCGCTTCCACTTCTCCTGCTGTAGTCAGCCGGTCTTCTTGGACCACCTGAAGCGAGCGACGCTCAAACCAAATACGGCGGATAAGCCGACCTGCTTCTGAGGATCCGTTCTCCTTCGAGGCAAGGACATCCAGTCGGTACCGGTCCCCGTCTTCCGAGAGCCTGACTCGCTCACCATTCGATACGGGAGCAGTTCCGACTGCTCCGCTCATCGCCCAGACACTGAGTTGGAACGGTCGTCCTATTTCCCCCATCCGTTCCAACTCTGCCGGCCGTCCGGCATAAACCCGCCCCATCGAGGGAAGACGGAGCCGGTAGAGATCGTCGCCCAAGACAAGCTCGAACAGCTCACTGCCCAATTGATCAAATCCCTGGAGCCGGAGGGTGTTCGGACGGCGGTAAAACATCGCGCCTTCGAGACGTTGCGCGATCGGAATCCCCGGCCCTTTGATCTGAGCCCTGAAGAGCCCCTTCATGGTCTGAATCGCAGCCTCCCGTTCCCGCAGCAAGTCGGTCAACTGCCTAGCGGTTGCCTCTCGTAGCGGAGGTTCTGATCGCCAGGGCCACCCGGCGCATCCGGCAAGAAATGCCACAGGCAAAAGGTACAAGGCGAACGTGAAGATGACCCAACTTTCGCCTTCTACCTTCTTACTATTCCCTTTCAGTCTGACCCCGTCAATTCTCTGCGCGGGATGGTTGGTATGATTTCTACTGCGGCCCTCCACTGAGCACCGCTTGCTCTGACAACCTCCACCTTCAGCAGGGCGACTAGGGAGTTCCAACTGCGGCCGTCCAGCGAGGGCCTTCTGAGGCCGCGCGCTGCGGGAGCACAGGAACTCCCTGGTTGTCCTGTACAATCTCTTCGAGTGTGCGCGCTGCGCGAGCACGCAGACTAGTCCGCCTACTCCATTCCTAAGCCAACACCGCATCCAACGCCTCACCGACTTCATGCACCCCCACCAATTCCATGCCCTCCACCGGATCAAGCTTGGCCAGGTTCCGCTCCGGCAGGAGACAGCGTTTGAACCCCATTTTTGCCGCTTCCCGGATACGGAGCTCCGCCTGACTGACGGCCCGAACCTCGCCACCCAACCCAATCTCACCCAACACCACGGTCGCGTGATCGATCGGAGATTCACGCAAGCTCGAGGTCACAGCCAAGACGATCCCGAGATCGATCGCCGGCTCATCAATCCGCATCCCCCCCACCACATTGACATAGACATCCTGCCCGGCCAAGTGCAACCCCAAACGTTTCTCCATGACGGCCAGCAGCAGAGAGACCCGATTGATTTCCACACCGTTCGCCATCCGTTTCGGCATGGCATACCCGGTTGGCGAGACAAGGGCTTGCAGCTCGACCAGAATAGGCCTCGACCCCTCCAGACTCGAAACCACCACCGAGCCGGTGCTGTTGTGAGGACGCTCGGCCAGAAACAGCTCGGAGGGATTCCCCACCTCTTCCAGACCCGTGTCCTTCATCTCAAACACACCGATTTCGTTCGTGGAACCGAATCGGTTCTTCACCGCGCGTAGGATCCGGTAGGTGTGGCCCTTGTCCCCTTCAAAGTAGAGCACCGTATCCACGATATGCTCCAGAAGGCGCGGGCCAGCGATAGCTCCTTCCTTGGTGACATGGCCGATGATAAATACTGGCACCCCGCTGCGCTTGGCAAACCACATCAGTTGGGCGGCCACCTCCTGAACCTGGCTGATGCTGCCGGGCGCCGAGGTGATCTGGTCCGTATAGACCGTTTGGATCGAGTCCACGACGATCGCGGCTGGCTGCAGGTCCTGAACAGCCTTGAGGATTTCTTCGAGGGAGGTTTCGGCCAAGATATAAAGGGAGGAGCTGTGGATACCCAACCGTTCTCCCCGCATCTTCATTTGCCGGGGAGATTCCTCGCCGGACACGTAGAGAACCCGCTCACCTTCTGAAACGAACCGTGGCAGGGCTTGCAGCAGGAGGGTGGTCTTCCCAATACCAGGATCGCCACCGATCAACACGACCGACCCGGGGATAACACCGCCGCCCAACACCCGGTCGAATTCCCCGATTCCGGTCTGCAGGCGATGCTCCCCCACGACCTCAATGGTATCAATCTGCGTCGGCTTGGAGGAAGCGTCCGGCAGGACCGCCCGCCGCCCCTGGCCAGATACAGCAAGACGCTCTTCCTTCATGCTGTTCCAGCGTCCACAATCCGGGCATCGCCCTAACCACCGAGGCGACTGATGCCCGCACGCTTGGCAGAGGAACGTGGTCTTGGCCCGCATCCGCCGGGAGCCTCTTCGTCACTCAGATCGGCATGGCAGCACCAGGCAGCATTTTAACGGAACTGTACTCAAAATACAAAGGGTGCTCTTCCGCGCCTTATGACCCCCCCGATCGGGGGTACCCAAACGGGTGCCTCCATTTGGGGGGATTGCAGTGTTTCTGTGATTCGCGTAGAAGGTCGCCGCCATGAACCAATGAGCACACACCGTACATGATTCGGATTGCAATTTGCGCTCTGAGCTTGAAGCCGTGACGATGACGGCTGCCGATGCAACAGGACACCTGAGAGCATCACTGATTGGAGTTCTCGTTGTCACGAGTCTCGTGTTGGCCACGCCCCCTGCGCAGGCCCAGACCACGACCGACTATTTTCTGCACGGTAGCGGCGGCACGGCCAATCCGCCCACCCTGTTCCTCAACACCACGGCACCCACCGACTCCACGGCCAAGTACAAAGACTCCACCAGTGTGAATTTCAGCGGCGGCAACCCCTGGAAGGAAGTGGGCACCTGGCCCACGACGCCGGTCCCGCCAGCGGGGACACTGACCGCGGTGCAGCCGGTGCACGTCTGGCTGGGGCTGAAGAACAGCGACGATCAAGGTACCAATTTCGACCTGCTGGCCGAACTCTCCAAGAATGGCGTGCTGCTCACCTCCGGGCTGACCCGCTGCATCACCGGGATCACGCGCAACCCGGATCTGGCTCTGGAAGTGCTAGTGTCCTTCGGGAGCCTGGCATCGGAGCCACTGAACGGGACCAGTGACAGCCTCTCCCTCAAGCTCTCGACGCGGATCGGGACGAATCCGGATAATACCAAATGCGCGGGCCATAACAACGCCGTGGGCCTGCGGCTCTATTTTGATGCGACGACCCGCCAGGCGCGGCTGGGCCTGACGATGGGCAGCAATCCCACGCCGACGAGCCTCACCCCGAATCCGCTGACCATCGTCATCGGGGCCACCGGGACCCTGACGGCCACGATCGCCCCCGCCCCGACGCAGGCCGGCAATCTGACGGTCACAAGCGACAATCCGAATGTGGCAACCGTGCCGGCCTCGGTCCCCTTCGCAAGCAACCAGACCCAGGTCTCGATCCCCGTGACCGCGGTCGGGGTGGGCACCGCCATGATCACCGCCTCGCTCAACGGGGGCAGTGCCACTAGCACGGTGCAGGTCACGCCGGAACCGCCGACGATCACGAGTCTGGTGCCCAGCAGCGCCACGATCACGCAGGGCGGCACCGGCACCCTCACGGTCACGATTAGTGCCGCGCAACTGACGGACACCACGGTTTCGCTCACCAGCACTGCGCCAGGGATCGCCTTTGTGCCCGCGACGGTCACGGTCCCGGCGGGTCAGGTCAGCGCCCCGGTGGAGGTCTCGGCCAACACGCCGGGGACCGTGCAGATTACGGCGAGCCTGAATAACACCAGCGCCACGAGTACGGTGACGGTGACCCCGGCCCAGCCCACAGTCGTCTCGCTGCTGCCGCCGACCAACCCGGTGACGATCGGGGCCACGGCCACGCTGACCGTCACGCTCTCCGCGGCGCAACCGACCGCCACCGTGGTGGCCCTCACTGCGAGTCCGACGGGGATCCTCACCGTGCCGGCCTCTGTCACCGTCCCGGCGGGGCACCTGACGGCGCCGGTGGTCGTCGGCACCGCGGCCGTAGGCACGGCCAGCGTGCAGGCGAGTCTAAATGGGTCGAGTGCGGAGGCGGCGGTGCAGGTCATGCCACCCGCGTCTCAAGTCGTGGCGCTGGGGCCCTCGCCGCTGAGCGTCGCGGTCGGGGCCACCGGCCCACTCACCGTCACGCTCAATGCGGCGCAGCCCGCGACGACGGATGTGGCGCTGTCGGTTGACAACAGCAATCTCCTCCAGGTCCCGGCCACGGTGCCGGTGCCGGCGGGGCAGCGCCAGGCCATGTTCACCGTCACCGGACTGGCGGCCGGGAACGCGGTCGTCACCGCCACGTTGGGCACCAGCAATCAGCAGGCCACCGTCCAGGTGCTCGTGGGGCCGCCGCAAGTCGTTTCCTTGGTCCCCACTCCCCTGCCGCTCGAGCAAGGGGCCACCGGCACCCTGACCCTCACGCTCAATGCTTCGCAGCCCACGGACACGGTCGTCCCCCTGACGAATAGCGCTCCGACAATTCTCCAGGTCCCGAGCACGATCACGGTACCCTCGGGCAAAACGAGCGCCACAGGACCGGTGACCGGGTTCTTGATCGGCAATGCCCTCGTCACTGCGACGCTGAACGGGACCACCGCGAGTGCCACGGTGCAGGTCGTGCTGCCCCCGACGGTGGTGACGGGGCTCAGCCCGGCCACCCAGTCCCTCCCCAAAGACAAGCCGGGCGTGTTGCGGGTGACGGTCTCGCCGGCCCCGAAGGCCGCCATGGCCGTCACGCTCACGAGCAGTGCGACCGGCATTGCGATGGTGCCGGCGACCGTGCCGATCCCGGCCGGCGCCCTCTTCGCGGACTTTCCGGTCCTCTCCACTGGCGTGGGGACCGCCACGATCACGGCCAGCCTGAATGGCGGCTCAGCCACGGCGCAAGTGACCGTGACGCCCCCTGAACTGGTGAGCCTCACGCTCGCGCCCCAGAACTCCACGGCCTTTGTGGACGAGACGGTGCCATTTACCGCCACCGGCACCTTCACGGACGGGACGACTCAGACCCTCACAACCTCGGTCACGTGGGCGTCATCGAATCAGGCTATCGCGACGATTACGAGCAGCGGCGTGGCCACGGCGCTCGCCGTCGGCACCACGACGATCACGGCGTCGGCCACTGGGCCGTCCGGTCCCATCACCGCGAGCACGGACCTCACCGTACAGCCGCCACCGGCCTTGAGCCT
>Ga0187892_10011154_pt1 | contig 11127 bp, 7 predicted proteins | sample MA1701073metaG_FD_139345 | JGI IMG/M metagenome (GOLD analysis project Ga0187892, IMG submission 139345) | Bio-ooze microbial communities from a basaltic lava cave in the Kipuka Kanohina Cave System on the Island of Hawaii, USA - MA170107-3 metaG ... | reverse complement strand
TCCGCCGGGCCCGGTCGAATCGTAGATGCCGAGCCGGAGATCCCCCACCGCCTGCGTGACGTAGAACGAGAGGCTCTGCAGCGTTCCTGGCTGGGAGAGAACCGCATCCTGCACGAGCAGCAGATTGCCGTTGCAACAGTCGAACTCGTTGAAGACGGTCGTCTCCCCGATCTGGAACGGGGTGGTGTTCGGGGCCTCGGTGAAGGTCGCGGTGTACGCCGCGGCCGTCGCCGGCACCGTGATCGTGTGCGTCTGCGCGCCGCCGTCGGACCAATGGTCGAACGTGTAGATCGTCGTCGGGGTCGATTGATTGGGCGCCTCGATCGAGTGCTGGAAGTCGACGAGGAGGATCACGATGGCCAAGAAGACGAATCTGAGCGACGCCGAGAAGCTGGAAGCGGTGTTGCTGTTGTTGCGCAAACAAGAACAAGAGTGCAAGACTCCCATTTGCGGTTTTTTTGCCCCCTCCCGGTTCGGAGAGCCAATCTCGAACGGGAAGCTGGCCTGCACCGATGGACTAGGCGCCGGCCAATGTAGATGCGTCGCCTAACGCTAGTTGCCCTTCGAAACGCTCTTATGGGTCGTCTCCAACCAGGCGTCGGTCTTGATGAACCCGTTGCCCCAGCTTTTCCAAGGGTCGGGCAGGCCTTCGGACTTGATCTGCTCGAGGGTCTTTCCCGCGGCGATCCGCTCTTTCACGACCTGCGACGTTTCCACCAACATACGATGAAAGCTCTTGAGATCGTCCAGCGTCGAGATCGGTCCGTGGCCGGGGATGATCTTCACGTCCGGCGGAACCTCCCCGATCACCTTGGCCACGTTCCTGGCCATTCCCTCGACGTCCCCGCCGTGGTCCAGATCGACGAAGGGAAACATGCCCGCAAACATGTGGTCGCCCATGTGCACGACGTTGGACTTGGTGAAGAAGATCACGCTGTCGCCGTCGGTGTGGCCATGGGGGAAGTGGATGACGCGGATTTCCTCGTCGTTGAAGTGCACGGACACCGACTCATCAAAGGTGACCACTGGCCATCCTTCCTTGGGCAGGGGTTCGACCGGCCGGCCGAAGAGCTCCTGCCTGGCGATCAAGCGGTTTCGTACGTTGGTGTGGGCGATGATCGTCCCGTCGCGGCCGAAGTGGGGGTTCCCGCCAGTGTGATCGCCGTGCCAGTGGGTGTTAATGATGAACTTGGGTTTGTCGCTTCCCAGCTTGGCAAGAGCGGCCTTGATCTTGTCCGCCAGCGGGGCGAACTGGTCATCGATGATGAGGATGCCGTCGGACCCGACCGAGACGCCGATGTTGCCGCCGCGACCCTCGAGCATGTATATCTTCCCCGCGACGGGAGTGGTCTTGATCTCCACGCCGGAGAAGTCCTGCTGGGCCACGCCCCGCCCGGATACGAACGCGAGGGTGAACACAAAAACGCAATACACCCCTTTTCGAATCATCTGTTGTCTCCGACCTTGTAGAGGTCCCCACACGTTGCGCGAAACCTAAGATTCGATCATAGCGGTGGCAGTTTGACCGCACAACCGCTTTCAGGAATATGAGCCGTCCGATCATACTCCATCGAGACGGGGCTGGTGCGAGAATCCTGCCCCCCCTTGACAACACTTACAGTTGTCAAGGGTCTCGCACCCACTCTGACGGGAATCCCTTCCCGCGAACGCAGGATCCGTTCTCCCACCTTCGCTGCGCGAGGATGGGCCACGCGCCGCGTCGGACTCAACGAACAGTCTCCGTTCGCCTTGCCTCCGGTCGCACAAGCCTTTAGGCTCCGCTCCGACATGCGTATCTCACTGAACTGGATTCGCGACTTTGTCGACCTGCCGGCGGACCTCGATCCCCACGAGCTGGCCGAGCGGTTCACCCGCACGACCGCCGAGGTCGATGAGGTGATCCGGATCAGCGTCGGCGCGTCCGGGCTGGTCATTGCCCGAGTCGAGCAGGTGCTTGATGTGCCCGGCACGCGAGGCCTGTGGCGCGTCGTGCTGGACATCGGCTGTGACAAGACCGTTGATGCGATCACCGCCGCACCGGCCATGCGCCCCCGTTCCAATCTTGTGTTCGCCCCACTTGGCTCGTCGCTCGCAGCACTGGGAAAAATCGCCGAAGCCGAAGTCGCCGGGCGCAAAAGTTTCGGAATGATTCCCCCCGCCGAGGCCCTGGGCATCGCGATGGCCACGCAGGAAGCCGTCACTGTGAGCGACGTAATGACCCCGGGCCAGACGCTCGACCCAGCGATGTTTGACGACTGGGTCATGGAGATCGACAACAAGTCGATCACCCACCGTCCTGACCTGTGGGGTCACTACGGCATCGCTCGAGAGATCGCCGCGATATGCAAGCTCCCGTTTCGTTCGTACGACGCGGTCTCCATCGAGGAGCTGTCGGCTCGCAACCTCCCTGAGGTCAAGATCCATATCGCCGACTCCGCCGCCTGTCGCCGCTACAGCGGGATCATCCTTAAAGGCGTTTCGGCTCAGCCGGCCCCGCTGTGGATGCAATTGCGACTTGGCGCAGTGGGCTTGCGACCCATCAATGCTTTGGTGGACCTGACCAATTACGTCTGTGCAGACCTAGGCCAGCCCATGCATGCCTTTGACGCCGCAAAAGTCGACCGCATTGAGGTCGCCTGGGCCGCGGACGGCGAACGATTCACCACACTCGACGGTGTCGAGCGGCGCCTTTCTCCGCGCCATTTGATGATTCAATGCGGCGGCCGATCCATCGCCTTGGCCGGCGTAATGGGCGGGCGCGATACGGAGGTCTCCGCCGGCACGACGTCGATCCTCTTGGAATCGGCATGCTTCGATCCGGCGACCATTCGTACCACGGCCGCCGCGATGGGGCTGCGCACCGACGCCAGCGCCCGGTTCGAAAAATCGCTCGATCCCGCCCACACCGTGCTGTCCATTCGCCGGTTTATCCATCTGGCCCGGCCGGAGTTTCCCGGCTTGGCGATTGCAAGCCGCCTGGCCGACTGCTATCCCAGGCCGCTGCCGCCCGTTGCCGTTCCCGTCCGACTTCGACAAGTCTCCCGTACGATCGGCCGCGAGGTTGGTGCGGATGAAGCCCGCCGGCTCCTTGAGCCCCTAGGTTTCAAAGTGACAGGTAATGACACTCATTTGGCCGTCGCCGTCCCATCGTTTCGCGCGACCAACGATATCTCGATTGAGGCCGACGTCATCGAGGAAATCGCTCGTTGCGTAGGCTTTGGGTGCATCGCCCCGGCTCTTCCAAGGGTATCGGTTCGGCGCTTCCCGCCCAACGTTCTCCACCAGCTTGAACAGGGATGTTTGGACTATTTCACCCGCGCCGGCCGGTTCCACGAAATCCACGGCTACATTTGGTACGACGCGGTCTGGCTTGACCGCCTGGGGATTGATCCCGGCCCCTGTATTGAACTGGTCAATCCTCCGGCCGAGGAATCACGGCGGCTCCGCCGAAGCCTGTTGCCGGGTCTGCTGGCCTCGGTCGCCCGCAACCGCTTTCACTTCCCCGCCCTGTCGATCCTCGAACTCGGCAGCATCTTTGAGCCCGGCGGCGGCGACGATCACGAGTTTCGCCATCTCGGGCTGATCGTCGCCCGACGAGGCAAGCGCGGCGAAGACCAACTCTTGGGGGGCCTGAAAGGCGCCTTGACGGAGTGGGGCTGGCAACAGCTGACGCGCTCCGTTGCGTTTCAGCCGGCATCGCCGGCGCCGTGGGCGCCCTGGCAGCACGCCCATCGAACCGCGACCGTTGAGGTCGACGGCGCTGCGACCGGACGCATCAGCGTCCTCGATCCCGCGATCCTGCGAGTGATCGACGAGCATTTGGCCGCCTGGTCCGTCGCCTGGGCGGAGCTTCGTTTGAATACGTTGGCCGCGATGCCTCCGCCGATTGAGCGCCTCGGCGAAATCCCGGCGTTTCCGCTGGTCGAGTTGGATTTTTCAATTCTGGTGCCGAGGTCGACCGCATACGCCGATGTGGCGGCCAAACTGGCCTCGTTTCAGCACAAACTACTACGATGCGTCCGCTACGTCACCAGCTACGAAGGCGACTCGCTCCCCGCAGGCCGGCGCAGCCTGACGTTTCGCACCGTGGTCGGCGACACCACTCGGACGCTGGTCGAGCAGGACGCTGCCGACTTTCGCCGCTGCTTCGAACATTACATTCGGGATTGCCAATATGAGATTCGCCAGTAGTCGAAGGCGCATTCTTGAAATCTTGCCGTGGACGGCGATCCCAGTGGTCGCCGGCTGTTCCCAGGCCATCGATCCGAAGGTCCCTGAGCCGATCCGATCTTACGTCGATCCGGAGTTCGGCCGTCCCTACCTTCTCTATCGCCCGTCGAGCTACAACGCAGAGAGGGCCTGGCCGCTCGTCGTGGCATGTGCCGCCTCCTTCCCCGATTCGCCGAACCGACAGATTCGCGCCTGGGATCAGTTCGCCGAATCGCCCGGGTTCCTAGTGCTGGCCCCGGAACTTGGCGGAAAGAGCAAGTCCGATTCGTCGCCTGCCTCAAAACATCTGGAGCGACAGCGAAACGATGAAAGCCAAATCCTAGCCGCGTTGCAGCACGTTCGCGGCGCTCATAGTATTTCCGAGGATCGCATTTTCATTCACGGATCGGGTGCGGGAGCAGCGGCGGCCCTGCGCACCGGCCTCCTTCATCCCGAGTTGTTCCGCGCCGTCACGCTGACCGACCCGCGATTCGATGAAGCCTTCCTGACGGACGCAGGCGGCGGAATCGACCCATATCAGCCCGTGCAGGTCTGCTATAAGGGCTCCGACGCCGTCACCGGAAAGGACGGCGGGCGTTGCGTCGAATGGTTGCGGGCACACGGGGCCGACGTGCGGGATGACTCAATTGGGCCACGGCGATCGGGAGACCTAAGCAAATCGTTGGCCTTCCTCGAAGACATCTGTCGGCGGCCTTGGGTACGCATTCGGGCGTTCCCACAGCCCAACGCCGCCTCGCTCGATTTCCAGTTCAAGCTTCAATGCTCTTTTGTCCCCAAGGCATTTCGTTGGGAGTTCGGCGACGGCGACACATCGCCCGTGGCTCAACCGATTCACCGATATGCCGCGCCGGGAACGTACGTCGTAAGCGTTGCCGTTGATGAGCCTGGTGGGAAGACCCAGGCGCGCACGCTCAGGCTGAGGGTGCAATAGCGCGGGGACAAAGCTAGTTGTCCCTGCCGCCGGCTGCGCGGCCAACGATCGTTCGGAACATTGGCTCGATTGCGTCTCGGTACAACCCGTGGCCCATGTCCGGCACAACGACGACCGTCGCATCGCTTCCGAGCCTATGGAGGGATTCCTTCAGCAACGCCACGGCCCCTTCCAGATAGAACATGTCCTGTCCGCCGGCGTAGATGTGGAGCTTGCCGGCCAGCTTCGGCTTGAGCGCGGGCCAGTTTCGCTCAAGGACCAGGCGAATGTCGAATCGCTCCCAAGTGCGGGCGACGCCGGTATCGATGCGACCGGAAGCGCGGTCGAAGAGTGGCCGAGGCTGGCCATCGGAGGCGCGCGGACTGAACACCGCTTCGAACGAGTGAATCTGGCCGCCGGGGCCGAGCACGTCCTCCGCCCGGACGAAGTTCTCGTACTCGATAACCACCCGATCGCCACGCCGGGCCAGAGGCCGCTTTCCGCCGCGCTGATCGGTGTACATGTTGTTGCCCTCGGCGTAGAGGTTGATCCGCTGAAAGTCGCGGAAATCGACGGGGTCGGGGCAGTGCGACCAGCAACCGTTGAACACGTCGGGATAGGTAACCTGCAGCCACAAGCTGCTCCACCCCCCTGACGAAACCCCGGTGACGTAGCGGTGGACGGGTGACTCCACCCCGTGAAACTTCTTCTCGACTAAGGGGATCAGTTCCTCGACGAGGGCCCGTCCCCAGGGACCGTTGTTGTCCGAGTCCGCAAAGACGCTGTGTCCGCGATAGCAGGTGGGATCGGGGACTACAATTAGGACTTCGTCGGCGAGGTTGTCGGCGGTTTTCATGTTCGCCATCCGATGGGCGAGTCGATGATCGCTTCCAAAACCGCCAATCATATAGAGGACGGGGTACCGAACCGCCGGGTCATCCTTCCAGTCCTTCGGCAGCACCACGCCGGCGCGGAGCCTCATCGGCCGCTCGTGAAACTTGGAGAGCAGTGGGCTAACGAGCTCGACCGCCTTGACCCGATCGGATTCCTCAAAAGGCGGCTCCGCCACTACCTGGTCCAAACGAAGCTCAACCAATCCCGACTGAGCGTGATCCAGCGTGAGCGTTTGCACCTGGCTGTACAGATCACCGGGCCCCTTGCCCGGGACGGGATGGTCCGGGCTGCGGCGAGCCACGGCCTGAACGCGGTACTCCCGCGCCTGAAGATCGGCGAGCTTCGATGGGTGGTATAGTGCCCCATCGCCCAGCGATACCGAGTCCGCTCCTGACAAGTCCTTGACATCTTTCGCAAATACTTGCGGGGGTCTGAACCAGTTGTTGATGGACATGCGAGGTTCCTCCTCGGACTGGTCGGAAATAACGACGTACACGCGGCCGGTGTATGGCGTGGACTGGAAGGCCGGATCGAACGACACCTTGAATTGCAGCGCGCCGGAACCCTCAGCACGTCCATGCCCCAGCGCGTTTTCAGCGAGCACCAGGAGCGCGCCCGTCAACAGGGCAAACAATTGCTGAATCTTCATCGTAGTTATTCCCCGGCCTATTGGTTTAGCCGACAAACCACACGCCCCAAGTTCAGGAACCAAGATTCTGCCGGGCGCTTCCTTACAATGAACTGAGAAACGCCACCAGGGCCGCGCGGTCTGCCTCGGGCAGTCCGGCATAGGCCGCGCGGATTTCGGTCGCCTCGCCGTCATGCAGCAGGATCGCCTGATCGATCGTATCAGCCTCGCCGGAATGGAAGTACGGCGCCGTCACGCTCAGCCCCCACAGAGGTGCGGTGCGGAATTCGGTCGCAGTCGCATCGCCGGAGACGATCCCCTGCGCGCCCGCGGCCAGGATGTCGTGCAAGAGTAGATCCGAAAAGAGCGGCACATCGCCGAAGCGGCTTTCCAGTGCCGGTACGTGGCACTTAGCGCATCCCAGATTGGAGAACACAACCTCGCCTGCAGCTGTTAGGCGGGAATCACCGGAAAGCTGCCGGGGGGGACCGGCGAGCAACCTAATGAAAAAGTTGATGTCGTCGATTTCGGTCACGGACAGTTCCGGGTCGGGGACGCCGTCTGCGTCTTCCGTGATTCCGAACGACAGGCCGGGCTGCGGCGGCAGCGTGATACCGAGCTCGGCGGCCATTTCCTCACGCACGAATTCGGCGAGGCTTGGCACATCTGCCTTCCACCCGAACCGGCCGACCCGACCGTCGTCGGAAAGCACATGGGCACGACCGCTGATGCCATCGCCGTCGACGTCCGCCGGGTCGGCGTTCGACAGTATGGTCTCTTCGCTGATCGCATCGATCAGCCCGGCGCCGAACAAATGCGGCGTCTGTCGATGCTCAAACACGTTAATGTCGGCCGTAGCCGACGGTGGACGGAAACCAATGCGGATCTGCTTGTGCAGGATCGTGTTGCTCGTCGTGGCCGGCGGCGAAAACGTACCCCGATCGTCCATGGTTCCGTGTCGCATCACGTTGACGTCGCGCGGCCCGGCCCCGCCGATGACGGGATCGAAGTGGCACGCTCGGCAGCTATCGCCGTTGAAGCGGGCCCCGCCATCGGCCCCGGCCATCGCCCCAACGCCCGTCTTGAACCCGAAGTCGCGGTCGAAGATCTCACGTCCCCGAAGGAACTGCTGTTCCTCTTCGCCGAAAAGTTCGCGCAGCGGCCCGCCATAAGCGGCGACAGGCGGAGTCGGCTCGTTCGGGGCCACCAAACCCGCACTTTTCTGACCCCGCCCACCGAGCGACAAGAGGAACTCAACCACGTCCGCACGCCGCCCACCCGACAACACCGCGAAGGCCTCGGCGGCATCTTGGGCCTCACCCCCGTGAGCAAGAATGGCATCCTCAAGAGTTTCAGCCCGACCATCATGCAGATACGGACCGACCGATGAAATCCCCCAAAGAGGTTGGGTACGAAATTCGCGCCCGGACGCCTCCTTCATGACGATGCCGTCGGCCAATGCATCGCCCATGTCGTGCAACAGCAGATCGGAATACGCCGGGACCGGACCTCGCGGCCCCAACAGGCGGGGAACGTGACAGGCCGAACACCCGGCCGCATGAAAGAGCAGGCGGCCTCGGTTGCTTTGTTCGCTAGGCGGCTCGTGCCGTGGAGCGGCCAGCGACATCGAAAAGCTGATGAGATCAAACAGGTCCGCCGCGGACATCTCCGGATCGGCGACACCGTCGTTGTCCGCGTTCGGGGCGTCCGGGGCTGCGGCCTGCATCTGGGGGCTGAACTTCGAGTCGCCTTCCCGCTCCGCCAACCCTTTCATTATCGTCGGCGCGGAACTATCCACTGGAAGCCGCGTCCGCTGTTCGTCGCTGAGCGGAACCGTGGTGATGCCCAGGTGACTGAGGAGCTGTCCTCGAATAAAGCCCTCGATTGAGCCGGTCTGGCACTTTCGCCCGAACCGCCCGACGAAGCCCCGGTCAAAGTTCGGTTTCCCGCTAATGCCGTCACCGTCGGCATCATCAACATCGGCGCGAGAGAGAATCTCCTCATCGGACAACTCGGCAATCAGGCCGGCGCCGAACATCGGGATCGCGTGGCGCTGGGCGAAGATTGTCGTCGTCGCCGGAATCTCCGGCCGAAATGGATTGGCCGGGTCGTAGCTGAACACGCGAAGGACGCCGCCGGCCATACCCGCCGACTCACTGAAAATAAATGCCCCGTCTTCTGTCCTGCGTCCGGCGATATGAAAGTTCCGATATAGCGCTGCGGCCCCGCCGCTCGTCGGGCGCTCGTGACACCCGCCACACGAAGTGAGGTTAAAAGCCGGTCCCAAGCCATCCGCCAGATCAAATCGCTTCGCAAAGACAGCCTTGCCGCGTTCAAAGGTTGCAAGCTGCTCCGAAGTCGCATAAGCCACCGGATCACCCTGCATTCCCAGAATCCCCTCCGCGGCGGGTCCATCGTCAACGGGCGCTCGCGCCGATTCCATGGGTGCGCACCCGGCCAACGAGAACAGAACCATGGCGGTGTAGCGCCGTATTGCGTTTCGCGTCATGGTTGTGCTACTCGTCGTCCCTCGTTCGGACCAACGCCACGCCGCGGTATGGGGTCTCACTCGTTCGGCCCCCGACGGCATAGGTTACGCCCGCACCATCGGCCCAAACCGCATGGAGTGTTAGTGCAGTCGGTGTGTCCTCCGGGGAGATCATTAACGTTTCCGTATGCGTGGCGGCCGCGCTGCCGATCAATCCAACGACGACGGCCTCGCCCGTCACTTCGACAAAGACGCCGTTGAGCCCCGGCAAAGGCGCAGCCGATCGGCTCGTCCAACCCGTTCCATCATAGGAGGCGATCACACCGTTCGAGCGGCCACCGACGGCAAGAATGCGATCGGGCCCCGCTCCCCACAGCGATACAAGATCATCCGAGGTTCCGCTGGCCGCCTGCCGCCACTGCGAACCGTCGAATTCCAGGATGACGCCCGCCTGACCGACGGCGAACACGTGATCGGACGAGGTCCCCCAGACTTTCAATAAGGCCGTGGAAGGGCGATCCAATTCCGGAACAGGTACGCTCCGCCACTCGTTGCCGTTGAATCGAAGGATGATAGGTGGTCCGTCGGCGATTTCGCCGCCTACGGCCCAGATCTCGCTGGGACTGGCCCCCCAGACGCCCCACAAGTCTATCTCAGTCTCGGTGAGCATCGTCCGCCAGACCGCGCCGTCATAGTGGATGGCGCCGCCCTGTTCGCCCACGGCGAATACGTTGTCCGACCCGAAGCCGTACACCCAAACGAGTATCGGCACATCAGGGATTTCCATAGGTTCCCAGTGCGTGCCGTCGAACCGGTAAGCGACGCCCCGGTCCGGCTGGCCGCCGACTACGAATACATTTTCAGGCGAAGAGCCCCAGACAGAGGACATGAAACCGACGTCGGCGGCGTCAAAGGCCTCGCGCCAAACCGGCGTTGAACCTGAATTGTCGTTATCGTTGGCCGATGGACAGGGTGACGGAGCGCAGCCGCCCATGACGAGCGTCATAAGGAATAACCGCGCACACGTTTGGACCGAAACAGTCATAGACGTGTCTCATAGTGATTCTAGAAATGCCAGCAGGTCCTGCCGGTCGCCGTCACCGAGCGCTGCAAATGCGTCCCGCGAGGTTTGTCCTTCTCCAGTGTGAGCGCTGATGGCCGCCCCGATCGTCGCGGCCCGGCCATCATGCAGGAACTGCGAGTTGTGCCGCAGACCCCAAAGCGGCTGCGTCCGGTACTCCGTGGTCGTGGCGCGGCCGCGGGTGATACCATCAAAAAGAACCAGGCCCATGTCATGAAGCAACAAATCGCTGTATGGGTGGATTGCCGGTCCATTCTCGGTGGGCAGGGACGGAACATGGCAGGTGGCGCAACCGATTCGCATGAACACCGCCTCCCCGCGAGCCGCCGCGGCCTCAATCGGTCCGCGCAACGGGGCGGCCAAGTTATCAATGTAAGAAACCAGGGCACGCAGATCGGCCTCTCGGATCTCCGGATCTAAGACGGCATCGTCCTCGGCCGGCTCGTCGCCGGGGGGAGGAGGACGGATTTGGGCGTGAGCCCGGGACACGAACGAGATGGAATCGAGTGCATCAGCCAATCGCGTCAACAGGCCGCGCGGTTTGGGCGACACGCTTGCCGATCTTACGACAAGCGGATCGCTGGTAATCCCGAGTTGATCGATAAGCATCTCACGTACAACGCTTTCGACGGTGGCCGTCTGCGCCTTGCGACCGAATCGACCGACACGGTCACCGTCGATATTGGCGCGACCGGTAACCCCATCCATATTCGTATCGACAAGTTCCTCCCGCGAGAGGATTTCTTCGTCGGAAACGCGCGCCAGCAACCCGGCGCCGAACAACGGCGGGATGCTGCGCTGGACGGGAATGTCGAAGCCGCTCACCGCGGCGCGAAAGCGAAACAAGCGCACATCGCCAGCGCCGCCGACGACCGGACGTACGTGGCATTCCGCGC
>Ga0187892_10011153_pt1 | contig 11129 bp, 12 predicted proteins | sample MA1701073metaG_FD_139345 | JGI IMG/M metagenome (GOLD analysis project Ga0187892, IMG submission 139345) | Bio-ooze microbial communities from a basaltic lava cave in the Kipuka Kanohina Cave System on the Island of Hawaii, USA - MA170107-3 metaG ... | reverse complement strand
TACATATCGTCCGTCCTCGGTATATGTTTCGAGCCCTATCAGCTCGAACCAGTAATACTCGCCTTCCTCAAGCCCGGGCAGCTCCGACTTTTCGATGTATACGTCACGCCCTATCAGCTTCTCTGCTTCATCGATCGTCTCAATCCGCTCGAGGTATACGATCGCCGAGCCTTTGTCGAACCTGCACTCCCTGAGATTGAACCCGGCCGGTACCTGTCCCAGGACCATTTCTATGTAGATTCTTTCAATCGAATTGAGGCTTTCAAGCCGGCCGCTGAACGGCGATAGCTTTAGACCTCCGGATAAACCGTGGGCTTTGGTAATCCTGCCGTATTTGATAAGCCCCATATAGACTGACGGGTGAAAACTATTCTAGGATTTCCAGTACTGCCCTTTTTCTCATTTTGGCAGCGGCTGCGCCGAGAATCGTCCTGATGGCTTTAGCTGTCTTTCCCTGCTTCCCGATAATTTTCCCCAGATCTTCAGGTGCGACCTTCAATTCGAGAACGGTGGTCTGCTCGCCTGAAACTTCACGAACTTCGACTTTTTCCGGACTGTCGACTAGCGATTTCGCGATGAAAGTCACAAGCTCATTCAGCTTCTCCATAACATGCACCTCCCCTGTGTCGTATGACATACTCAACATGCCGTTTCTATCCTGATACCGTTCCCGTCTCCAATCTAGTTCAGCTCGGATATTAATTTTCCTACCCTCACGGTAGGCTGTGCACCTTTACTTATCCAATCCTTTACCCTCTCCGTGTTTACCTCAACATGATGCGGTTTCTTTCTCGGGTCGTAATGACCCAGAATCTCAAGAAATTTCCCATCACGGGGTGAGCGCGAATCCGTAGCTACAATCCTGTAGAAAGGGTTTTTCTTCGACCCTATCCTCATAAGCCTGATCTTAACCAAAATACAATTACCTCCTTGTATATACTATTGTAATTAAATTCATCGTAAATATTAAGTAGCTATGTGAATTTCATCATTCTTTTTGCAATTTTGCCCATTTTGCCCATATTTTTCATCATGTTTTTCATCTGCATATAATTTTTAATCATCCTGTTAATATCTTCGACCCTTGTGCCGCTCCCGCCGGCGATCCTCTTCCGCCTGCTGCTATTTAAAAGGGTATGATTCGCCCTTTCCCGTACGGTCATGGAGTTTATTATCGCGATCGTTTTCTTTATCTCTTTTTCGGCCATATCCAGGGCTCGCGGGTTATTCGCTATCTGTTTCATGCCCGGGATCATTTGGGTCATGCTGTCGAGTGACCCCAGTTTGCGCATCGCAAGCATGGCGTCCCTGAAATCGGCGAGTGAAAACTCTTTCTTTAAGAGTTTTTTCGCCATTTCCTCCGCTTGTTTATCCTCGAATGCAGCCTGGGCCTTTTCTATGAACGTAAGCACGTCACCCATTCCGAGTATGCGGGACGCTATTCTGTCCGGGTGGAATACCTCGAGGGCTTCCAGTTTCTCACCCGTTCCGAAAAATTTGATGGGTTTCCCGGTTACCGATTTGATTGAAAGCGCCGCGCCGCCCCTGGCGTCTCCGTCCATCTTGGTGAGGACGACGCCGTCGATGTCGAGCGCCTCGTTGAAGCTCGATGAAACGTTGACGGCATCCTGCCCGGTCATTGCGTCCGCAACGAGCAGCACCTGGTGGGGGTCGAGCTCGCTCTTTATTGTTCTAAGCTCTTCCATGAGCTCTTCATCTATGTGGAGCCTGCCCGCGGTGTCGATTATTAACGTATCGTAGCCGCCGAGCTTGGCTTCCTCCAATGCCTTTTTACATATTTCTAACGGTTTGTCTCCCGGTTTGGTATCGTATGTTCCCGCCCCGACCTGTTTTGCGAGCACCTTTAACTGGTCTATAGCGGCGGGTCTGTAAACGTCCGCGGGGACGAGATAGGGATTCCTTTTCAGATTGTCTTTCAGGTGCTTGGCAAGCTTCGAAGCGGAGGTGGTTTTTCCCGATCCCTGGAGCCCGACGAGCATTATCGCGACCGGCGGTGAAGATTTCAGGTCAAGCTCCGAGCTCTCATCGCCCAAGACCTTGATCAGCTCCTCGTGTACGATCTTGACGAACTGCTGCCCCGGCGACAGGCTCCCCATTACTTCCTGGCCCAATGAGCGGGTCTTGACCGATTCGACGAACTCTCTGACCACTTTAAAGTTCACATCGGCTTCGAGAAGGCTCAAACGTACCTCTCTCAGAGCGTCCTGGATGTTGCTTTCGCTGAGCTTCCCGTAACCCCTTACCCTCTTGAGAGTGGAATTTAATTTTTCAGATATTCCTTCAAACATGACCCTTCAGAAGACAAAACCCCTCCGTTATAAGGCGAAGCCCATTATTAATAGCATACTTGGGTATCGTTGTCAATTTGCTCCCTATGTAAGTTGTCTTCATGCTTTAATTTTTGAAGGTTTTTGGACTACGGGACGGACATATTGCGGCGAAGGAGAGAAGTGAATACTTGCTGTCCGGACTATTGGGACAATAAATAATTATTTTTTCACATCTCCGGCGGCTGGCTACGGGCGGCTCCGCCCTTATTCTTTGACGAGTCTGTATATTATCCCGTCGAGTGAGCAGACGTAGACTTCCCCTCCCTCGTCACGCCCGAATGCGGACAGGGTGAACTCGTCCGCTTTGACGATTGCTGAGTTCTCCATAACGCTCTCTCCGTCGAAACCGAGCGCCCAGATAGTGCCGGAGAGGAAATCTCCGTAAATGAACATTCCGAAGAGCTCCGGTATCGAGCCCCTGTAAACGGGTCCGGCTATTATAGTTCCGCCCTCTTCCCTGCCGTATTCATGTATCGGCGGCTCGAGTCCCGACGTTTCGCATCCCGAAGGGGGTCTGAAGCAGAGACTCCCTTCCATGATATCCCACCCATAGTTATTTCCGCTCTCGACGATGTCGATTTCTTCCCGCCTGTTCTGTCCGACGTCGCCTGCGAAGAGCATTCCATCCGAGTCGTCAAAGCCGAACCGCCAGGGATTGCGGAAACCATATGCGAATATCTCTTCCCTGAACCCCGAAGTGTTTCCAGAGAACGGGTTTCCTGAAGGGATGCCATAATTCTTTCCGTCCTCCGGATTATCCACGTCGATCCTGAGTATCGACCCCAGTAAATCAGTCAGGTCCTGTGCGGTCTCGCCGGACGCCCCCCCGTCTCCGACCGCGATGTATAGAAAACCGTCCTTGGGCCCGAATACGAGCTGCCCGCCCTTGTGGTTGGCTGAAGGCTGATTGAATTCGAGCAGTACCAGCTCACTATCCGGGTCGGCGCTTAGGGGGTCGCCTTCCCTCAAGCTAAAACGGGATACTACCGTCCTGTTGGGGTTTTCGGCGTTGTAGTTAACGTATAGGAATCCGTTGCTTTCAAAGTCTGGGTGAAAGGCAAGACCCAGGAGTCCCCTTTCACCTTCGTCGAACAAGACTCTGTCCTGTATGTCGAGGAAAACACTTACCTCTTCCTGCCTCGTACTGTTTTCCGCCGGAAAGCTGCTGCCTCTCGACCCGGTTAGCGGGGTGACTGCCATGATGACGCCCCTCTGTTCTAAAACGAACAGACGGTCCGTACCATCCCCGGCGTTCTGCAGATCGACCGGGCTCTCGAACGTCACGCCCGGGAACGCGTCTTCGAGACTGAACGTTACCTCCCCGCTTCCCCCGTCCCCGCCGCCCCCGCTACCGTTCCCATCTCCCGAGTCTGACGAACCGCACGATGCGATAAAAACCGGAATGAGAAAGATCGAGAGAAAAAAGCGTACTAACCTATGCACAACCCCTCCCCATTGAACTTCTATTAATACAGATACATTAACTCTCTCTTATACTGACCTAATCCAGCGACTCTCCCGGCTTGAGCGCGATAATCTCCATACCCTTTATATCTTTCGTAAGCTCCCTCAGCATCGCGGGTGTGCCTGTAAGGGCCGGGAACGTGCCGTAGTGCATCGGTACGACGTATTTAGCCTCCAGGTACCTGCATGCATAGGAGGCTTCAACGGGGGACATAACGAACAGGTCCCCTATAGGGATCATTGCGAGCTCCGGCTTGTAAATATCCGCGATCAGCTTCATGTCGCTGAACACCGCCGTATCCCCGGAGTTGTATATCCTGAAACCGTTTTCGAGCTCTATCACATATCCGACCGCTTCGCCGCCGTAGATAATAGACCCGTCCTCGTCCTGTATACCGCAGCTGTGGTCGGCGTGCACCATCGAGAACTTGATTCCGTCAACTTCCTGAGTGCCCCCTTTATTCATGGGCATTATATTCTCTAAACCCATTGAATTGAGCCACGCGCAGGTCTCGTATATCCCCACGACCTTCGGCTGGTGCTCTCTTCCGATGGAAACCGCGTCGCCTATGTGGTCGAAATGCGCATGCGTTACGGCCATGATGTCGAGTTTTTTTACTTTCTTCAGCCCCTCCGGGCAGGCGGGGTTGTGCTCGACCCACGGGTCTATGAGTATTATCTTCCCGCCGGGGGTTTTCAGCGTGAAGGTCGAGTGACCCATATAAGTAAGTACGAACCCTTTATTGAGCTTTCCCATATTCTCCTCCGACGTCCTTTGTAGTGCTATTTGATAATTCTAACCGCATCCCTGTTCCGAAGGCAAACGGGCTTAAACCCGGTCTTAAAACCATGATAGAATAGTCGGAATGGGTTTTGAGGTCTTCGAGCATACGGCCGATGTCGGGATCAGGGTATACGGCGGGAGCTTAGCGGAATTATTACAGAACGCAGCGCTTGCCCTTTTGTCACTTATCACGGAGACGGAATCGGTCAGGCCTGTCGAGGAGGTAGTGTTCGAAGCGGAGGCTGAGACCGGGGAGGAGCTTCTGATAAAGATGCTGAGCGAGATACTCTATATCCATCAGGTCCGGAAGATGGTTTTTTGCGAAGCGGACATAGAGCTTACCGGCGGTTATAGGCTCAAAGGCAGGCTTAAGGGTGAAAAGATCGACCCCGGCAGGCACGAGATCCTGCTCGACATCAAGGCTGCCACGTATCACAATTTGAAAATAAAGAGGGTGAATGATAAATTTATGGCCGAAATAGTTTTCGATATTTGAAATATTTCCCTTCGGTTATATTGAGTAAGATGCATTATGCCCCAAATTTCGTGAGGAATGGGGCTCGATACTCGGAATACCGGGCGGGGGGTGAGAGGACGGAATCCGGTGGCGGGCTTCCGGGCGCGCGGGAATTCATTGATATTAAATGAACCAAGCCAACTAAATTCAGGATCAGGTGGTCATGCTCGATTCCAAATACGTTGAAGAAAATCTAGATAAGGTCGCAGCCAAGATGAAAGAGCGCGGGTTCCCTTTCGATCCCGGGAGATTCAAGGCCCTCGATCAGGAAAGACGAAAGATAATAAAAAAAGTGGAAGAGCTCGAGCATGAAAGGAACGTGGGCTCGAAAAGGGTGGGGGAGCTCAAAAGGGAAGGGAAGCACGGGGAAGCGGACGAGCTCCAGGCCGGACTTAAAGTATTATCGGATAAAGTTAAGGAGCTGGGGATCGAGAGGACTGGGGCGGACGACATTCTCAGGGATTTCCTTCTGGGTATCCCCAACATACCTCACGAATCCGTACCGGCCGGAAAGGATGCTTCGGATAACAGGGAAGTGAGGAGGTGGGGAGAGCCCAGGGCATTCGGATTCGAACCTAAGGATCACGTCGAGCTCGGGAAAATACTCGATATAATCGATCTCGACAGGGCCGCCAAGATCACAGGGGCAAGGTTCGCGCTTTATAAGGGGCTCGGGGCGAGGCTCGAAAGGGCTTTGATTAACTTTATGCTCGATATACATACGAAGGAGCACGGCTACAAGGAGGTGCTCCCGCCGTTCATGGCGAACAGCGAGAGCTTTATAGGCACAGGCAACCTGCCCAAGTTCGCCGCCGATTTGTTCAAGGTCGAGGGAACGGATTATTACCTCGTACCCACTGCTGAGGTCCCTGTAACCAACATACACAGGGACGAGATACTGAGCGGGGACGACCTGACGATAAAGTACGCCGCCTATACCCCGTGCTTCAGGAGCGAGGCGGGTTCTTACGGGAAGGACGTCAGGGGTATAATCAGGCAGCACCAGTTCAACAAGGTCGAGCTCGTGAAGTTCGCCGCCCCGGAGAGCTCTTACGACGAGCTCGAGTCTCTCACTGCTGACGCGTACCGTATCCTCGAGCTTCTGGGACTGCCGTACCGCGTGGTCGTTCTCTGTACAGGGGACATGGGGTTCTCATCGGCGAAAACTTATGACATAGAGGTGTGGGTGCCGAGCGAGAATACTTACAGGGAGATTTCGTCCTGCAGCAACTTCGAGGACTTTCAGGCGAGGAGGGCGTCTATCAGGTACCGTCAGTCAGGCGGGGGGAAACCCAGGCTCGTGCATACGTTAAACGGCTCTGGTCTCGCGGTCGGAAGGACCGTGATCGCGATACTCGAGAATTTCCAGGAACCCGACGGCACGGTAACCATACCGAAGGCGCTCGTACCCTATATGGGCGGTGTCGAGAGGATTACTCCCTAGCGGCAATGATTGTATTAGCTATGGATGTGCCGGAACCGGCTCCGGAAAATCGATCAGGCCGGGAGCTCGACGAAGAATGTGACCCCTTTCTCCTCGTTGGGCCTGACGAATATATCCCCGCCGTGTTCTTTAATAATTCCGAACGACACGGAGAGCCCGAGACCCGTGCCTTTGCCTTTCGGTTTGGTCGTATAGAACGGGTCGAATATCTTATTGATGCTTGAAACGGGTATCCCGGGACCGTTATCCTCAAACGCTATCTGAATGACGTTCCTGCTGCCGATGCTCCCTATGGTCTCGGTCTCCTTTAACCTGCTCCTGACTGTGAGCTGTTTCGTATCGTTTATTTCCGACATGGCCTGCTGAGAATTAATAATAAGGTTCAGGAAGACCTGCTGCAGCTGGTTAGGGTCGCCTACCGTCTCCGGAAGGTCCGGGTCGAGGTCTTTAACGACATTGACCGAATTTTTTCTGAGCTCATAGTCCGTAAGCCCCAGAGTCTTTTCCAACAAGTCGTTTACCTGTATGACTTCTTTTTCGGGATTGTGCTTCCGCGCGAACGAGAGCATGTTCTGTATGACTTTTTTTGCCCTTTCCGATTCGGCATGTATAGCCTTGATTGCCTCCCTGGATTCTCCGGTCAGGTCGGGTTCCGAAAGCAGCATTTCGGAATACCCGATCACGACTGCGAGCGGGTTGTTCACCTCGTGGGTTACGCCCGAGATGAGCTCGCCGATGGCGGCGAGTTTCGCCGATTGCAGGAGCTGCTCCTGTAAATTTTTCCTTTCGGTAATATCGAAAATGATCGCCGTCAAGATGGGTCTGCCTTCGACCCTGCACGTGGATAATGAGACCTCTGCAGGAAACTCCTCGCCGTTTTTATTGAGCCCCGTGATCTCAGATGTCGATTCCCTTAGGTTCGAAAGTCCGCTGTCTCCCCCTTTGCCCGGCCCCGCCAGTATCGTATCCTTGTACCGCCCGGGGAAGAGAGAGCCGAACTCTTTATTGATGATCTCTCCTCTGGAGTAGCCGAATATTTTCTCCGCAGCGGGGTTGAACAGTATGATCTTGCCGTCGCTGTTGACCGCTATGATCGCGCTCTTCGCCGTCTCAACGAAGCTCCTGTAGCGCTCCTCGGACTCCTTGAGCGCCTGCTGGAGCTTTCTCCGTGCGCTGATATCGTCGATCACCGACACGACCCCCAGCTGGTGTCCGTCCTTATCCTTGATTGCGGAAGTTTTTTCGTACACGGGGAACGCGTCGCCGTTCTTTCTGAGCGCGAGCCTTTCACCTTCCCAGCCTACCATTACAAGGGCTTCATAAATCTTGCTGCTCACACCGGAGGGGTCGTCGAGCGGGTATAAAATATCGCTTTTCCTGCCGATTACCTCCTCGGGTTTATATCCGAATGTTCTCGTGTGGGCGTTGTTGATGTAAATGATGTTCCGGTTAATATCCGTAATGGTCACTGCCGAATTCAGGCTGTTCACCGAAGTTGAAAGGAGGAGATTCTGCGCGGACTCGTCACCGCTTCTAGCTGTTTCGATCATGTCTTTCTGGCTTACTCTCCTCTGTGCGGCTGATGATTTAAAAAGCCTCTGTTTCTCAAGGGCCTTTAGAGCGAGGGTCGCGACGTACTTCATGCTTGCCGGGGATTCTATATATCCGTAGACGAGGCTGTCGAGCGGGTTGCTTGAATCGGGGCCGCCGTCCAGGCCCGGTTCAGTGATCATTATTATATCGGTATTCTGAGAAATCGATTTAACGCGCATAATTATTTCCGGGATGGAGAAATCGATAGCCGACGTATCCAGGACGGCTACCGCGTATTGCTTATCCCTCAGATGTCCGAGGAACTCCTCCGGGTTTGAAGCACGGTCTATCCGTATGTCCTGTTTCCTCAGGATACGTTCGAGGTCCGTGAATAATCTTTCATTTAACCCCGCAAGTATATTTTGTTTGTGCATTTTATCCATCACGAGACCTGAACAAAATAGCAGGACCCCGCCCGGAGACCGGTATGGAACCAATCCTCGGCAACTCTTATGAACACATCCCGAACTATCATGAACCCATCATCCAAGACTTTTTCAGCTGATGCCGTAAACCCTACCTGTGCGGAGGTTGTCCGTACTTTCCGTTCACAGATTTAACCTAGAAACGTCCCTTACGGATTATTCCTCGCCCCTGAAACCCCGGGTTTCATCGTCATCAAATTTCATCCATACGCTTTGTATTCTTTTCAAGCTTGTTTGATATGTAATGAAAAACCGGTGCGGCGATTATGCAAATAATAAAAACATACAGGAACGCATATCCAGCTTGTTTTTCCATACCGCCGATTTCCATCATACGTGCCCGCATAAAAATTATCAGGACTGCGAATAGAGAAATAACGGATACGAAAATGGATGCCATAAACAAATAAGAAAAAGCACTTGATAGTGAGTCTCTCATTGTCTTCCCCGCTTCTCTTTATTCTTTTCTTTAATTATAGAGTAATTCCGGAAAACCTACAATTGCCATTGATTTAGAGACCTTTCCAGGGGGTTTTAAAGCTCGGGGTAAAGTTCAAAACGTTTAGTGCGGGAAATCTATACTTCGAGGATGTCCTTTTCCTTTCTCTCCATCCGCTCATTGATTTTTTGAATAAATTTGTCCGTAATCTCTTGTATTTTATTGAGATTTTTCTTCGCAGCGTCTTCCGGCACGTGTTTTTCCTTTTCGATGTCCTTGAGCTTGCCGTTCATGTCCTTTCTTATCTGTCTTACCGCGACCCTGTATTCCTCGGCGAGTTTGCTTATGTGCTTGACGAGGTCTTTCCTGCGCTCCTCTGTCAGCACGGGTATGGCTATTCTGATCACCTTCCCGTCGTTGGCAGGGTTTACGCCCAGCTCGGATTTCATTATTGCTTTTTCGATGCCCGAGATCGCGTTAATATCCCAGGGCTGGATTAGGATGGTCCTGGCCTCGGGCGTGGATATGGTGGCCAATTGGTTTATCGGCGTCTGGGTGCCGTAATAATCTACCGAAATGTGCTCGACGAGCGCTGTCGAGGCCCTTCCGGTCCTTATTTTGGAAAGCTCCGAATCGAACACGTGCAAAGACTTGTTCATTCTGTCTTCGGTCTCTCTGATAATTTCATCAATGCCTGTCTCTTCGCTCATTTTTTGTCGCTCCTGACTTTTGTGCCGATATCCATGCCCATAATGGCTTTCTTAATATTACCGCGTTCGAACAGATTGAAGACGAGTATCGGGATATTGCCCTGCATGCATAATGACATGGCGGTCGCATCCATAATCTTGAGCTCTTTTTGAATCACGTCCATATAGGTGAGCTCACTGAATTTAACCGCATCCTTAAACTTTAGCGGGTCCTTATCGTAAACCCCGTCGACCTTAGTCGCCTTGAGTATGAGGTCCGCCCCGATTTCGAGCGCTCTCAGTGTCGCCGCGGTATCAGTCGTGAAAAACGGGTTCCCGGTTCCGGCAGCGAATATGACGACTCTTCCCTTTTCGAGGTGCCTGATAGCCCGTCTGCGTATATAGGGCTCGGCCACCTGCCTAATCTCGAGGGCGGACTGCACCCTCGTATGCAGTTGTCTCTTCTCGAGCAATGCCTGGAGAGCGAGCGCATTAATAACAGTGGCCAGCATCCCCATGTAGTCCCCTGTCGACCTGTCTATGCCTGTTTCGGCTCCCGCGACGCCCCTGAAGATGTTCCCGCCTCCGATGACGATGGCGACCTCGATACCGAGGCCCTGGACTTCGGCAATCTCATCCGAAATAGCGTCGAGCGCCTTCGAGTCGATTCCATACCCTTCGGGTCCCTGAAGGGCCTCTCCGCTGAGCTTTAGAAGGACCCTGAGATATTTCGGTGCGGATTTGGTTTTCGGAGAATTCATTTTTTCCGTCATTAATCCAGGGGTTCGCCAAGCTGGAACCTTACAAACCTTCTGACCTTGATGTTTTCCCCGATCTTCGCGATTAGCGCCTGGAGAAGGTCGTTGATCTTTAACTTGGTGTCCCTGATGTAAACCTGATCGAGGAGACACACTTCTTCGTAAAACTTTTCGATTTTCCCCTCGGCGATCTTGTCCGCTATATTCGCCGGCTTTCCTGATTCTATAACCTGGGCTTTCATTATCTCTTTCTCTTTCGCAAGCTCCTCATCGGGAATGAATTCCCTGCTTACATACCTCGGGTTGCCGGCTGCTATCTGCATCGCGACCTCTTTCGCGAACGCCTGGAACTCATCGTTCCTCGCGACGAAATCGGTTTCGCAGTTTATTTCTACGAGTACGCCTATCTTCCCGCCTGCATGAATATAAGAGGTAATAGTTCCTTCGGGGGTCTCTCTGCCGACTTTTTTTGCCGCCTTGGCCACGCCCTTGATTTTAAGTATCTCTATGGCTTTATCGAAATCGCCTGCGACCTCCTCCAATGCCTTTTTGCAGTCGATAAAGGGTGCGCCGGTCCTGTCCCGTATTTCCTTTACCATTTGTGCCGTAATATCTGCCATTTCGTGTTAAATTCCTCCTTGATTTCTTGCCTGAAGACCCTCTCC